>ENA-UOWG01000251-UOWG01000251.1-activated-sludge-metagenome-genome-assembly--contig:-NODE-251-length-79989-cov-7.066955_pt1 | contig 79989 bp, 75 predicted proteins | sample MGYA00238147_ERZ761563 | MGnify/ENA primary metagenome ERZ761563 (study PRJEB28884, sample SAMN05720216) | anaerobic digester metagenome | isolation source: active sludge of municipal...
ACTGGAAAGCACTGCTGACGGCGCTTCGGCGCGAAGGGCTGCTGGTCAGCGCGCCCGCCGAGGGCGTCGACCTGTCGGGACTCGGTATCGACACCCGCACCATCGGCCCAGGGCAACTCTACTGCGCCGTGCGGGGCACCACCTCCGACGGGCACAGCTTCGCCGCCGAGGCGGTCGGCAAGGGGGCGGCGGCGGTGATGGGTGAACGGACGATGGGCGCCGGCGTCCCGGAGATCCTCGTGACCGACGGGCGTCGCGCCGCCAGCGTCGCGGCCAGGGCATGGTACCGCGATCCGGCGGCCTCGATGACGCTGATCGGCATCACCGGCACCAACGGCAAGACGACGACCACCGGGCTGGTGCGCCACCTCTTCAACGCGCACGGCACCGCGGGGAGCATCGGGACGCTCGGCGCCTTCGACGGGGCGGGGCAGTCGGTCCCCTCCACGGCCGGCAGCCTCACCACGCCGGGCCCCGTGGATCTGCACGCGACCTTCGCCGAGCTTCAGCGGCGTGGAGTGACGCACGTCGCCATGGAGACCTCCTCGCACAGCCTCGACCAGGGGCGGCTCGACGGCCTGACCTTCGCGGCCGGCGTCTTCACCAACCTGACCCACGAGCATCTCGATTACCACCGCACGATGGAGGACTACCTCGCCGCGAAGATGCGGCTGAGTGCGCTTCTCGGTCCGGCCGGCGTCGAGATCGTAAACGCCGACGACCGCGCGTGGGACGCACTGCCGCCGTTCCCCCGCCGGGTCACCTTCGGCGAGTCACCCGACGCGACGGTGCGCGCCGAGGCGGTCCTCCTCGAGGCGGGCGGGAGCAGTTTCCGCCTTACGGGCCGGTTCGGGAACGCCGACGTGCGGATTCCCCTGATGGGGTCGTTCAACGTCTCCAACGCCCTTGCGGCCGCCGCCACCGCGCTGGCGCTCGACATGCCGCTCGCGGACGTCATCGCCCGCCTGGCCGCGTCGCCTCAGGTGCCGGGACGGATGGAGCGGCTGGCGGACGGCCCGATGGTGGTGCTCCGGGATTACGCCCACACGCCCGATGCGATGACCCGGGTGCTCGCCACCCTGCGCCCGTTGACCCCGGGGCGCCTCGTCCTGGTCTTCGGGTGCGGCGGGGACCGAGACCGCGCCAAACGCCCCGAGATGGCCCGGATCGCGGTCGAAGGGGCGGACCTCGTCGCCATCACCACGGACAATCCGCGCACTGAGGATCCCGAACGGATCATGGACGACATGGAGTCGGGGATGGGCGGCGCCCATCATCTGCGGATCTCGGACCGGGAGGAGGCCATCCATCGCGTCCTCGCCGAGACCGGACCGGGCGACACGGTGCTGCTGGCCGGGAAGGGTCACGAGACCTACCAGATCATCGGGAAGACGAAGCACCACTTCGACGAGAGAACGATCGTGCGCGCGGCGCTGGAGGGTCGGCAGTGACGTGGACGAGCTCGAGCATACGCGCCGCGCTCGGCCTGTCGCCGCGCCCCGGTGCCGAGCTGAGCTATTCCGGCGTGTCCACCGACACGCGTTCGCTCCCGGCTGGTGCGCTCTTCGTGGCGATCGCCGGGGAGTTTTTCGACGGGCACACCCATCTCGAGGAGGCGGCGGCCCGCGGGGCGGTCGGCGCCGTGGTCCGGGACGGCACGCCGGCGGTCCCCGGGCTGGAGCTCTTCGAGGTGCCCGACACGGTGGAGGCGCTTGGCTGGCTCGCCCGGGCCAGGCGTCGCGAAATCGGCGGCCCGGTCGTGGCCGTGACCGGCACCAACGGCAAGACGAGCACCAAGGAGATGCTGGCGCTCGCGCTCGGGACCCGGTTCCGGGTCCACGCGACGCGCGCCAACCTGAACAATCTCATCGGCGTGCCGCTCACCATCCTCGAGGCCCCGGCCGACACGGAGGCGCTGGTCATCGAGGCGGGGGCGAGCGTCCCAGGGGAGATTGCCCGGTACCGGCAGATCATCGAGCCGACGGTGGCCGTGGTCACCAACGTGGCGGCGGGGCACCTGGAAGGGTTTGGCTCGCTGGAGGGGGTCCTGCGCGAGAAACTCTCGCTGGTCGAGGGCGCGCCGCTCGCCATAGTGGGGACCGATCCGCCGGCATTGGCCGCGGGCGCGCGGCAATTGGCGCGACGGGTGGTGACGGCGGGGCTCGAGGGGGCGGAACTCCGTCCCGAGTCGGTCACGCTCGACCTGACGGGCCGGGCGACCGTGGTCACCGAGCAGTCGCGCTTCACGCTTCCGCTTCCGGGGCGGCACCTGGCGGCGAACGCGATGCTCGCGATGGCGGTCGGGCGGCATCTCGGCCTCGATCCGCGGGCAGTGGGGCGGGCGCTGGAACGGCTGGCATTGCCCGGCGGGCGGGGCCAGGTGGTCGAGTCGGACGGGCTCACGATCCTCAACGACTGCTACAACGCCAATCCGCTGTCGTTCCGGGCCGCCGTCGCGACGGCGCAGGCGATGCGAGGCGGGCGGCGCCTGGTGTTCGTGGCCGGGACGATGCGCGAACTCGGCGAGGAGTCCGCGGCGCTCCACGCCGCGGTCGCCCGGGAGCTGGTGGCCCTGAAGCCCGACGTGCTGGCGGCGGTCGGGGAGTTCGCCCCGGCGCTCGAAGCTCACCGTGGCGAGCTCGGCGACCGGCTCATCCTGGCCGAGGATGTCCCTGCGCTCGGGCAGGCGCTCGCGCGGCGGCTCGCGGGGAACGAGTTCGTGGTGCTCAAGGCGTCCCGCGGCGTGGCGCTTGAGCGTATTATTCCCCTGCTCACCCCCCGTACCGCCCACGGATCCTGAGGCGAGATGTTCTACTACTGGCTGGCCCCGCTCGGCAAGCAGTTCATCCTTTTCAACCTGTTCAATTATATCGCCTTTCGCGCGGCCGGCGCGGGCGTGACGGCGCTCGTGCTCTGCTTCGTGGTGGGGCCGGCCGTCATCCGGCGGCTGCGCGCCCACAAGATCGGCCAGATCATCCGGGCGGAGGGCCCCGCGAGCCACCAGGGGAAGCGCGGAACGCCGACGATGGGCGGGCTCGTCATCATCTTCGCGACCCTCGTCCCGACGCTGCTCTGGGCGCGGGTGGACAACCGGATGGTCATGGTGGCCATGCTCGCCACGCTCTGGATGGGGGCCATCGGATTCCTCGACGATTACCTGAAGATCGTGCAGGGAAAGTCACGAGGCCTTGTAGCCAAATGGAAGCTCGTGGGGCAGTGCACCTTCGGCCTGGTGCTCGGCCTGTACCTGCTGTTCTTCCCCGTCGTGCCCGCCACGATCATCCCCGCCACGGCCACGACGGTCCCCTTCTTCAAGTATCTCGTCGTGAATTTCGCGCCGCTGCTCTTCGTCGGGTTCGTCGTCTTCGTCATCACCGCCTGGAGCAACGCGGTCAACCTGACGGACGGGCTCGACGGGCTGGCGGCCGGGCTCACCGCGGTCGCCGCGGCCGCCTTCGCGGTATTCGCCTATCTCTTCGGCCGTGTCGATTTCACCTCGTACCTCAACCTGATCTACCTTCCGGGCGCCGGGGAGCTGGCGGTCTTCTGCGCCGCCCTCATGGGCGCGGCGCTGGGCTTTCTCTGGTTCAATGCCCATCCCGCCGAGGTGTTCATGGGCGACACCGGTAGCCTGGCGATCGGCGGGGCGTTCGGCACGGTGGCGATCCTGCTGAAGGCGGAGTTCCTGCTGGTGCTGATCGGCGGGGTGTTCGTGGCCGAGGCGGTCTCGGTCATGCTGCAAACCTCCGTGTACAAGTGGTTCAAGCGGACCCGCGGCCGGGAATACGCCGACGCGCACAAGGTGTTCCGGATGGCGCCGCTCCACCACCACTTCGAGAAACACGGGTGGGCGGAGACCACGGTGGTCACCCGCTTCTGGATCCTTGGCATCCTGTGCGGGCTCGTGGCCCTGGCCACGCTGAAGGTGCGCTGATGTTCGAGGAGTGGCGCGGGCCTGGGCGGGAAGTGGCGGTCATCGGCCTCGGCAAGAGCGGCGTCGCGGCCTCCCGGCTCCTCCGGCGCCACGGCGTGTCGGTCTACGCCTCCGATGGAGGGGCGGGGGTCGCGCTCGCCGACCAGGCGACGGGGCTCGGTGCCGAGGGCGTCCAGGTGGACGTCGGGCGCCACGACTTGGCGAGGATCGGCCGGGCGGCCGCGGTCATCGTGTCGCCGGGGGTGCCTCCCGAGGCGGCCGCGCTCCGCGCCGCGCGGGACGCGGGCGCCCCGGTGCTGGCCGAGGCGGAGCTCGGACTCCGGTGCCTTGCGGGATCACGGGTGCTGGCGATCACCGGGACGAACGGGAAGACGACGACCACTGCCCTCACGGCGCACCTCCTGATTGCCGCCGGCCTGAGGGCCGCGTCGGCAGGCAACATCGGGCGGCCGCTCTCGGCGGTGGCGCTCGAGGACGATCCTCCAGACTGGCTCGCCGTCGAGCTCTCGTCGTTCCAGCTCCACGACATGCCCGGCCTCGCCCCGACGGCCGGCGTCCTCACCAATCTCTCGCCGGACCACCTCGACCGATACGCGACGCTCGCCGACTATTACGCCGACAAGGCGCAGCTCTTCCGAAACGCCGCCGACGCATCCATCTGGATCACGAACGGTGACGATCCGGAGGTGCAGCGGATGGCGGCGCCGGTGGCGGGCGTCCACCGGCGCTTCTCCACCACGCGAGTGGCCGATGGGTGGTACGACCGCCGTGGCCAGGCGCTGATGCTCGGCCGGGAGACGTTGCTGCCCCGCCGGGAGCTGCTCCTGCTGGGCGACCACAACGTGGCGAACGCCCTCGCGGCGGCGATGGCGGCGCGCGTGGCGGGGGTCGGCCTGGTGGCGCTCGCGGACGGCCTCCGCACCTTCCGCGCGCTGCCGCACCGACTCGAGCCCGTGCGCGAGGTCGGCGGCGTGCTCTGGATCAACGACAGCAAGGCGACCAACATCGCCTCGACCGAGGTGGCGCTGAGCGCGCTCGACCGCCCCTACGTCCTGCTGCTCGGTGGGAGGCACAAAGGGGAGGCCTACACGCGGCTCGCGCCGCTGCTGGCCAAGGGGTGCCGGGGCGTGGTGGCGTACGGCGAGGCGGGGCCGCTCGTGCAGGCGGACCTCGGGGGCAGCGTCCGGGTGGTGGCCGCCGGCGACTTTGCCGACGTGCTCTCCACCGCCGGCCGGCTGGCGCAGGCGGGTGACGCCGTGCTGCTCTCGCCAGCCTGCTCGAGCTACGACATGTTCCGGAACTACGAGGAGCGCGGGGCGCAGTTCCGCGCGGCGGTGGAGTCGTTGTGAGCGCGCCAGTCGCGCGCCACCCCGGCGAGCTACGCTGGGAGACGCGCCTCCTCACCGTGGTGACCGCCACGATGGTGGTGTTCGGGATCGCGAACACGTACGGGGCGCTCAGCCTGCAGACGGCGAGCTCCGGCGGCGCCGGCTTTGCCCTGAGGCAGCTGGTCGGCGCGCTGCTGGGGCTGCTGGGGCTGAGCATCGTCTCCCGGGTCGACTACCACATCTGGCGTCGGCTCGCCTGGCCGCTCCTCTTCGCCACGATCGCCGTGCTGCTCATCCCGCTGCTTCCCGGTACCGAGTCGATCGCGCCCAGGATCAACGGGGCACGCCGGTGGGTGGACATCGGTCCGCTGAATTTCCAGCCCTCGGAAATCGCGCGGCTCGCCATCATCGTCTGGTGCGCCGCGCTGGCGGCCAAGAAGGGGACGCAGGTGCGGGAGTTCAAGAAAGGGGTGATGCCCTTCCTGGTCGGGATCGGTGTCGTGTCGCTTCTCATCCTCGGCCAACCCAACCTCTCCATGGCGACCCTGGTTGCGCTCCTCGGCTTGATCGTCCTCTTCTCGGCCGGCGCCAAGATCGGGCATTTCATCCTGCTCGGCTTCGCGGGTCTGATCCTCCTCTTCGAGAAGATTCAGAACGTCCAGTATCGCGCCGCGCGCCTCACCACCTTCCTCAATCCCGGCGAGGCGACCGACGCCGCCGGGATGCAGATCCACCAGTCGCTCGTGGGGATCGGCTCCGGCCGGCTCCTCGGCGTCGGCTTCGGCGAGGGACAGCAGAAGCTCTTCCTGCCGTACGCGTACTCGGACTTCATCTTCAGCACCATCGGGGAGGAGTGGGGATTCCTCGGCGTCGTCCTGGTCGTCCTGCTGTTCGGGATCTTCCTCTGGCTGGGCTTTCGGATCGCGCGCAGCGCTCCGGATCCCTTCGGGCAGTTCCTGGCGGTCGGCATCACGGCCATGATCGGGATCACCGCCGTGATGCACATGGCGGTGTCGCTCTCCCTGATGCCGACGACGGGCCTGACCCTGCCGTTCATGTCCTACGGCCGCTCGAGCCTGGTGATCTCCCTGGCCGCCACCGGCATCCTCGTCAACATCGGTCGAATGCGCGGGCGCCCGGCGCGGGAAACCACCGCCAAGTGAGCACCGTTCTCATCGCCGGCGGGGGCACCGGCGGGCACCTGATGCCCGCGCTCGCGATCGCCGCCGAACTGCGGCGGCGGCGCCCGGATCTCGAACCGGTGCTCGTCGGGGCGGAGCGCGGGATCGAGAAGACCCTCCTGCCGACCAGGGAATTCCGCCACGTCCTGCTGCCGGCCGAGCCGCTGTACCGCCGGCAGTGGTGGAAGAACTGGCGCTGGCCCATCGTCGCCAGGCGTCTGCTCAAGGGCACCGGTCGGCTCCTCGACCAGGAACGGCCGCTCGCCGTCCTGGGCACCGGCGGCTACGCTTCCGCGCCGGTCGTGTATCTCGCGGCCCGCCGTGGCATCCCGACCGCAATCCTGGAGCAGGATGCGTTTCCCGGACTCGCCACGCGACTGCTCGGCAGCCGCGTTCGGCACATCTATCTCGGGGCCCCCGAGGCCAAGGTGCACCTCCGCCTGGGGGCGACGACCGCGGTCTTCGACACAGGCAGCCCGATCAATCCTCCCGATCCACAGCGTGCCGCCGCTGCACGCCGGCGATTCGGCCTGTCAGATGACCGGCCGGTGGTGCTGATAACGGGGGGCAGCCAAGGGGCGGTCGCGCTTAACGAGGCCACGGCCGGCTGGCTAGGGAGCGGCGGCGGCGCCGGGATCCACGTGCTCTGGGCCACCGGAAGGGGGTCGTACGCGAGGTTCGCGTCCCACCACCGGCCGCCGGATGTGCAGGTCTTCGATTTTCTCGACCCTATCGCCGACGCCTTTGCGGTGGCCAGCCTCGTGGTGGGCAGGGCAGGGATGATGACCTGCGCTGAGCTCTGTGCGTGGGGCCTGCCCAGCATCCTCGTCCCGCTGCCAACGGCGGCGGCCGACCACCAGACAGCCAACGCCCTCGCGCTCGAGGCGTCGGGTGCCTCCGAGGTCTTGCTGCAGTCCTCGCTGACGCCTCGCTCGCTTGGCGCCGCCATCTCGAGCCTGGTTGCGGACACGAACCGGAGGACCGCCATGGCTGAGGCGGCCCGGAAACGGGGCCGCCCGACCGCATCGGCCGACATCGTGTCGCATCTTTTGACGCTTTTGGTGTAGCCCCGCTCTTTCGCAACTCTTGATAAGATTTTACATTAGCTCAATTCCAATGGACTTATTCAACCCCTCGGACCCCCGGCCTGTGCACTTCGTCGGCATCGGCGGGGCCGGGATGAGCGCTCTGGCCCTCATCGCTCGCCGCCGGGGTGTCGCGGTGAGCGGATGCGACCCGGACCCGAGCGGCGCTATCGACGTGGCCGCGCTCGGCGCCGAGGTCTCAAGCGCCCACGATCCGGCGCACGCCGTCGGGGCACGTGCCTTGGTCTATACCGCGGCCGTTCCGGCGGACCACGCGGAATTGGTCCGGGCACGCGAGTTGGGCGTTCCGGTCGTTCCGCGGAAGGAGGCCCTGGCCCAGCTGGTGGCCGGTGGCACCGTGGTCGGGATCGCGGGAACGCACGGCAAGACCACCACCACCGTGATGACCACGGAGGCGCTCGCCGCCGCAGGGCTGGCGCCGACCGGGCTCGCGGGCGGCCGGGTCGGGCAGTGGGGGGGCAATGCGCGGCTCGACGGCGACGCGCTCTTCGTCGTCGAGGCCGACGAGTACGACAAGGCTTTCCTCGCGCTGCACCCGGCGGTGGCGGTCGTCAATAACGTCGAAGCGGACCACCTGGAGTGCTACGGCTCCTTCGAGGCGCTCGAGGAGGCGTTCGCCACCTTCGCGGGCCGCGCGCGGATCCGCCTCGTCGGGGTGGATGACCCCGGCGCCGCCCGGCTGGCGGCGCGGCTTGGGCCTGGCACCCTGCGGTTCGGTGCGGCGAAGGACGCGGAACTCAGGATCTCGGCGGTTCGGCAGGAGGAGGAGTGGACCTCGGCCACGGTGCGGCTCCCGGGTCGGGACGGCGTGACGCTCCGCCTTCGGGTGCCGGGTCTCCACAACCTGCGTAACGCGACGGCGGCCCTTGGGGTGGTTCACGCGCTTGGCGGGTCCGTCGAGGCTGCCCTCGGCGCCCTGGCGGAGTTCCGGGGAGTCGGGCGGAGGTTCGAGCGCCTCGGAGATGCGGGCGGCGTGACACTCGTGGACGACTACGCCCACCACCCGACCGAGCTGGTCGCCACGCTCGAAGCGGCGCGGCAGGCGTTTCCGGGGCGGAGGCTGGTGGCGGTCTTCCAGCCCCATCTCTTCAGCCGCACCCAGGCCCACAGCGCGGCCATGGGCCGGGCGCTGGCCGCGGCCGACGTCGCGGTGGTCACCGAGGTCTACGCTGCGCGGGAGAAGCCGGTCCCGGGCGTCAGCGGGTCGCTGGTGGTGGAGGCGGCCCGCGCCGCGGGCGCCGACGTTCATTTTGCGCCGGTTCGGTCGGCGGTCGCAGATGTGGTGCGGCGGCTGCTCGTGCCCGGAGACGTCCTCCTGACGCTGGGTGCCGGCGACATCACCAGACTGGGTCCCGAACTGGCCATCGGGCTGCGCGCCGGATGAAGCCGTGGACCCGCCCCGCACTGATGGGGCTTGCACTTCTCGCGGCAGGGTCGGCGGTCTGGTTCGGCGGCCCGGTGCTCCTCCGGCAGGTCGGCTTCTTCAAGGTCCGACGGGTCGAACTGGTAGGGGTGACGGCGGCGACGCCGGCCGAGATCGTGGCGGCCATGCGGATTCCTCCGCGGGGGAATCTCTTCGACGACCTCGACCCCTATGCGGCGCGGGTGCTGGCGATCCCGGGCATCCGGACCGCGGAAGTGCACCGCCGGCTGCCGGGGACGCTGGTGGTGACGGTTACGGAAGCGCGGGCGGTGGCGCTGGCGCCTCGAAATGGCCGGCTGCGGATGGTCGGACGGAACGGAAAGTTCCTTCCGTTCGACCCGGCGGTGGCCGCGGCCGACCTGCCGGTCATCGACGAGCCGGACGCGACGGTCGCCAGGGTGCTCGGGCGCCTGCAAGAAATCGATCCGGAGTTATTTTCGAGAGTGGTCACGGCCACCGCTGAGCGCGGGGACGTGGTGGTGGACCTGGGCGGGCGCCGACTGTGGCTCCGTCCCGACGTGACAGCGGAGGTCATTCGCGCGGTGATGGCAGCGGAACAGGTACTCGGCCGACAGGGCCGCGCATGGTCGGAACTCGATGGTCGGTTCGCCGGACAGGTCGTCGTCCGCGGGCGGGGGCGTCCGGGATGAGCGCCTCTCCCCAGCGGCTCATCGCCGCGCTGGACCTCGGGTCGACCCGGACGGTCGCCGTCATCGCCGAGGCCACCGGCGATTCCCGCGACCCGCTCGCCCGCATCCTCGGGGTCGGGGTGGAGCGGACCGCCGGCGTGCGCCGGGGGGTGGTGCGGGATCTCGAGGAGACGACCCGGGCCATCGCCAAGGCCATGGCAGACGCGCAGCGGATGGCCGGCGTCGAAGTCGGGACGGTGTACTGCGGCATCGCCGGTGAGCACGTCGCGGGGCGCAGCTCGCACGGGATGGTGTCCGTCACCGGCGACGAGATCCGCACCGGCGACGTGGCCCGGGTCAACGACATGGCCAGCAACGTCTCCTTCGGCCGGGACCACGAGCTCCTGCACGCCATTCCACAGGACTACATCATCGACCAGCAGCCCGGCATCAGCGAGCCGATCGGGATGACAGGGTCACGGCTCGAGGCGGAGGTGTACCTGGTCACCGTGCTCTCGAGCGTGCTCCAGAACCTCCGACGGGCCGTGGAGCGGGCGGGGTTCAGCGTCGGGGAGTTCGTGCTCGAGCCGCTGGCGGCCTCCCTCGCGGTGCTGACCCCCGACGAGCGCGAGCTCGGCTGCGCCATCGTGGAGCTCGGCGGCGGATCCACCAACGTCTCGATCTTTCACGGCGGCAAGATCCGCCATACCGCATCGCTGCTCTGCGCCGGGGGCCACGTCACCGCCGACCTGGTGCACGGGCTCCAGGTGACGCAGCAGGACGCCGAGCGGATCAAGGAACGGTTCGGGGCGGCGTACGAGCCGCTGGTGCCCGAGGACGACGTGATCCAGCTGCCGAGCACCCCCGGCCAGGGGGCGCGGAGCGCGCACCGAAGGGTGCTCGCGCATATTATGCATATGCGCTTGCAAGAAGTGCTGGAGTACGCCCTCGACGAGATCACCCGCGCGGGCTACCACCAGCGGTTGCCGGCCGGTGTGATCCTGACCGGCGGCGGCGCGCAGGCCACCGGCATCGTGGAGCTGGGCCGGGAGGTGTTCGCCATGCCGGTGCGGGTGGGCGTGCCGCGGCAGGGGCTCACCGGGCTGGCGGACAGCGTGGAAACGCCGCGGATGGTCGTCCCGGCCGGACTCGCCCTGTACGGCGCAAGGCAACTCGCGCTCGGCAGCGGCTTCGGCAGCGGCACGCGCCGCGGGACGCAGGTGGAAAAGTATCTCGCTCCAGTCAAGCGTTGGCTGCAGGACTTCTTCTGATCCGGGCCTGAGAGGACACACCCATGATCTTCGAGCTCGAAGAAACGGTCACCCAAAGCGCCAAGATGAAGGTGATCGGCGTCGGCGGCGGTGGCGGCAACGCCGTCAACCGCATGATCGAGGAGCGCCTGCTGGGCGTGGAGTTCATCTCGGTCAACACCGACGCCCAGGCCCTGACGGCCTCCCGCTCGGACCTCAAGGTCCAGATCGGGAAGAAGCTGACACGCGGGCTCGGGGCCGGCGCGCGGCCCGAGATCGGCCGGCAGGCGGTCGAGGAGAACCGCGATGAAATCATCGCCGCGGTCCAGGGGGCGGACCTCGTCTTCGTGACCTGCGGCATGGGCGGGGGCACCGGCACCGGCGCGGCGCCGATCGTGGCCCAGGTGGCGCGGGACATCGGCGCGCTCACCGTCGGCATCGTGACCAAGCCCTTCCTCTTCGAGGGCCGGAAGCGGATGCGGCAGGCGGAAATGGGGATCGCGGAGCTGCGCAACAACGTGGACACGATGATCGTCGTGCCGAACGAGCGCCTGCTGGCGGTGGTGGGGAAGGGGATCCCGTTCCAGGACGCGCTCAAGAAGGCCGACGAGGTCCTCCTGCACGCCACGCAGGGCATCGCCGGCCTCATCACCTCGACCGGCATCATCAACGTGGACTTCGCCGACGTGCGCACCATCATGCAGAACGGCGGCGCGGCGCTGATGGGCACCGGGACCGGCCGCGGCGACAACCGCGCCATGGAAGCCGCCCAGCAGGCCATCTCCAGCCCGCTGCTCGACAACGTCTCGATCGCCGGCGCCACGGGGGTGCTCATCAACATCACCGGCGGCAACGACCTGACGCTCGGCGAAGCCAGCACCATCAACCAGATCATCCACGACGCGGCCGGAGACGACGCCGAGATCATCTTTGGCGCCCACAACGATCCGGCCATGCAGGGCGAGGTGCGGGTCACGGTCATCGCGACGGGCTTCGACCGCGCGATGTCGCACGACGCTGGCCGCTCGGCCCCCGGGATCCTGCCGTTCCCGACCCCGCGTCGCGCGGCGACTCCCGCGCCGCTGTCGGCGCCGGCGCCGGCCGCGCGGACGGAGCCGCGCCGGGCGTCGTCGTCCTCCGAGGTGCCGGACATGGAAATCCCGACCTTCATCCGCCGCCAGATGGACTGATGAAGGTTCCGCGCTTCCTGGTCGCGCTCGCGATCGTGCTGCTCGGGGCCTGGGCCTCGCTCACCGGCTCCTGGCCGTGGAAGCGCATGATGGTGGCCCCACCCATCGTGGTGGGCAACGCATGGGCCGAAAGCGCCGATACCTTGCGCCGCGGGGAGACCGTCTCCGAGCTGCTGGCGCGCCAGGGCATCGTGGGGCTCAACCTCCAGGAAATCGCCGCGCGCTCCAACTTCGATCCCCGCCGCATGCGCTCCGGCCTCGTCTTCAATTTTCGGCGTCCGCGGCTCGACTCCCTCCCCTCCGCCTTCTCCGTTCGCACCGGCGATGCGCAGCGGCTCCAGTTCGAGCGGGCCGACAGCGGGTGGACCACCCAGGTCCAGCCGATCATGTGGTATCCCGAGGTGGTGCAGGTCGGGGGCCCGATCGACAACTCGTTGTACGTCGCGCTCGACAACGGGGTGGACGACCGGCTCCTCGGGCGGGGCGAGCGGGAGCGGCTGGCGTGGGACCTGGCCGACGTCTACGCCTGGTCGGTGGACTTCACCCGGGACATCCGCGCCGGAGACCGCTTCCAGGTGCTCATCGAGCGGCTGGTGTCGGAAGAGGGCGAGGTCCGGTTCGGACGGATTTTGGCCAGCGACCTCACGGTCAACGGCAAGAGCCTGACCGCGTACCGGTTCGAGACCGCCGACGGGAAGGCCTCGTTCTACGATGCCGACGGGCAGTCCCTGAAGCGCGCCTTCCTGCGGGCGCCGCTCCAGTTTCGGCGGATCTCGTCCAGCTTCAACCGCTCCCGCCGCCACCCGGTCCTCGGCTTCGCCCGTCGGCACGAGGGCACCGACTACGCGGCGGACTACGGCACCCCCGTGCTCGCGGCCGGCGACGGCGTCGTGATCAAGGCTGGGTACTCCGGCGGGTACGGCAACCTGGTGGAGGTGCGTCACGCGAACGGGATCACCACCCGCTACGGCCACCTCAGCGCCATCCTGGCCCGCTCCGGCGCACGAGTCGAGCAGGGGCAGGTCATCGGCCGGGTCGGCGCGACGGGCCTCGCCACCGGTTCGCACCTGCACTACGAATTCCGGGTGAACGGCGTCGCCCGCGACGCGCGCCGCCTCGACCTGGGCAACGGGCAGCCGGTGGCGGCCGCCGACCGTCCCGCGTTCGACACGGAGCGGAGCCGGCTGACCGCGCTGCTCTATCCCACCCCCGTTTCACCGCTCGCGCAGCTCGGCGACTGACGTCGCCTCGCCGGCCCGCCTCGGCCGAATCCTGACGCCGCCGCGCGCGTAGGACTTCGCAGACCTCCATGCTGACCCTCCTCCTGGTTCCCCTGGCGACGTCCATCGCACTCCTGACGTATCTGCGCCTGGAGCCCAGGGGGCCGCGGCGCTGGGTGCCGATGCTTTGCCGCGCCGTGGCGTGGGGCGGGCTCGGCGCCCTGGTGGGGAATCCGGGCTGCCCCGGCCCGGCGGATTCCCGGCCTCCGCTCGTGCTGCTGGACGCCTCGCTCAGCATGACCGCCGATTCCGGGCAGTGGCAGGCCGCGTCCGACAGCGCGGCCGCGCTCGGGCGGGTGCGCTGGTTCGGGGATGCGCGTCCGTGGACCGATTCCGTCCCCGGTCGGGGGCGGAGCGACCTCGGGCCCGCGCTGGCCGCCGCGGCGGCGATCGGCCGACGGATCGTCGTCGTCACCGACGGGGAACTCGGCGACGTCCCTGACATCCCTGCGGAACTGCTCGCCTCCACCGGGATCGCCGTGCTCCCGCGTCCGCGCGGTCGGGACCTGGCCATCACCGAGGTGAGCGCCCCGGCCCGCGCCACGATCGGCGACACCATCGCCGTGACGGCCGATGTGCAGCTGAGCGGGGCCGACTCGGCGGAATCCGCCGTGGTCGTCCTCCTGTCCGGGACGCGCGTCCTCGCGCGCGAGGACGCGACAGTGGCTCCGGGCGCGACGGTGCCGGTCCGGTTCGTGTCGGGAACGCGGGGCCTCGCCGTGGGCACGCAGCTGCTCCGGGTGCGCATCGAGAACGCGGCGGACCGCGAGCCCCGGGACGACGCCCGGACCGTGGCGGTGGAGCTGAGCGGCACGCCGGGCGTCGTCATGCTGGCGAGCCCGGGGGACTGGGACGCACGGTTTCTATACCGGACCCTGCGCGAGGTGGCCGACCTCCCGGTCAGGGGCTACGTCCGCCTCGATGGCGAACGGTGGCGGGACATGGATGGACTTCGGGAGGTTCCCGCGGCGACGGTGCGCGCGGCGGCCCGGGGCGCGGACCTGCTGGTGGTCCGGGGCGCGGCGCGCGGCATGGACGAGGGCACGGCGGCTCGCGGGCTCCTGCGCTGGCCCGACGCCGGCGGGCCAGCCGGCGAGTGGTACGCCTCCGCGGCACCGATCTCGCCGATCGGCCTGGCCTTCCTGGGCGTGCCCGTCGATTCCCTCCCCCCAGTGACGGACGCGGAGGCACTCGCGGCCGGCAGCGGAGACTGGGTCGGTCTTTCCGTCCAGGCCGGGCGTCGCGGCGCCGCAAGGCCGGTCATCCTTGGTCGCCAGGTCGGTCGCCGACGCGAGGTGACGATTGGCGCCGACGGATTCTGGCGCTGGGCGTTCCGTGGCGGGCCGAGTGGCGACGTGTACCGCGCCATGATGGCGGCCACGGTGTCGTGGTTGCTGGCCGAGCCGGATCGAGGAAGCGCCGAGGCGCGGGCGGTCCGCAGGGTGGTGGACCACGGGCTGCCCGTCACGTTCGAGCGGACCAGCGATTCCAGCTTGTCCGTTCCCGTGTCGTTGGAGTCGGCTGGGATAGTGCGGCAGGACACGCTCCGCTTCGGCGGCGACGGGCGCGCGTCGCTCTGGCTGCCCCCGGGTGCGTACCGGTATCGGCTCGGGGGGGCTCGCGGCGGGACCGGGACCGTCGCAGTGGACACCTGGTCTCGGGAGTGGCTCCCGCAACCGATTGCCGTCGAGCCGCGCGCCATGACCGCGGCCGCCGCCGCGGGGCGCACCAGCGCCCGCCAGTGGCCATGGCTTTACGCGCTCGTGCTGCTGTCGCTGTCCGCCGAGTGGTTCGCGCGCCGCCGGCTCGGGCTGCGCTGAGTCCCCGCGTTAGATTCCCCCCATGAAACGCGACCGCGTCACCGAACAGAAGAAGCTCGGCCTCTGGGGCCGGCTGAAGCGGCTGGCGCTGACCGACGTCGGCGCCATGGTCCGTGGGTTCAACGCCGCCGATCTCGAAGCGGTCGAACGGTTGTTGCTCGAGGCCGACTTTGGCGTCCCGGCCACCATGGACCTCATGGCGGTGCTGGAGGACGGCGTCCGCCGGGGCCGGTGGAAGTCGGAGGCCGATCTCCGCGAAGCACTCATCGACCGGATCGCGGAGCTCCTCGCCCCCCCGGTTGGGTCCGGGGAGATCGTGCGCGCCGCGGCGGGGCCGACGGTGGTGCTGGTCATGGGGGTGAACGGCGTGGGGAAGACCACGACCGTCGCCAAGCTCGCGCACCGGTTGCAGGGGCAGGGGAGAACGGTCCTGCTCGCCGCGGCCGACACCTGGCGCGCCGGCGCCATCGCGCAACTCGAGGTCTGGGCGGCGCGCCTCGGCGTGCACTGCGTGTCCGGCGCCGCCGGAGGCGATCCGGCGGCGGTCGCCTTCGACGCGTTGGAGGCAGCCATCGCCCGCGGGACGGACACGGTCCTGGTGGACACCGCGGGCCGCCTGCACACGCAGGAGGGCCTGATGGAAGAGCTGCGGAAGGTGGCGCGCGTCGTCGGCCGCCGCGCACCGGGCGCGCCGCACGAGGCGCTCCTGGTTCTCGACGGGACGGTGGGCCAGAACGCGGTGCAGCAGGGACGGCTCTTCGCCGAGGCGGTGCAGCCGACCGGCCTCATCGTGACCAAGCTCGACGGCACGGCGAGAGGCGGCGCCGTGGTGGCGTTGCGACGCGAACTGGGCGTCCCGATCCGGTTCCTGGGACGGGGAGAGGGTGTCGATGACCTCGTCCCGTTCGACCCCCGGGACTTCGCCAGGCACCTCCTTGCCGACGAGGGATAGCGCTTCTCCCGCGCTCCGGCTGGACACCCCCGTGAAGTTCCTCAAGGGGGTGGGTGAACGACGCGCCGACGCCTTTGCGCGGCTCGGCGTCGTCACCACGCAGGACCTGCTCTGGCACCTCCCCCATCGCTACCTCGACGCCTCCTCAGTGAGCCCGCTCGCACAGGCGCGGGTGGGTGAGGAGGTCGCGTGCATCGGGAAGGTGGTGGACAAGGGGATTGTCCCGACCCGTCGGGGGCTCAGGATCTTCCGGGCGGTGCTGCGCGACGCCTCGGGGGTGCTCGAGTGCGCGTGGCCGGGGCAGGCGTTCCTCGACCGGACGATCCAGGTCGGCCAGACGCTGCTCGTGGCGGGGACTGTCCGTTTCTACCACGGGCGGCAACTCGCGCCCAGCGAGTTCCTGGTGCTGGCGGACGAGGACGAGACGATGGCGCCGGAGAGCGGGCGGGTGCTGCCGGTCTACCCGGCCACCGAGGGGATGAGCCACAAGCTCATCCGTGCCCTGGTCGACCGGCACCTCGACCAGCTGTTGCCCCTCGTCCGCGACGTCCTTCCCGAGCCGCTCCGGCGGGAGCTGGGACTCCCGCCGCTGGCGGAGGCGCTGCGCCAGGTGCACCGGCCGGCGACGATCGCGGAGGCCGAGGTCGGGCGCCGGCGGCTGGCGTTCGACGAGCTCTTCGACCTGCAGCTCATGCTGGTTCGCGCGCGGACGCTCGCGAAGCGGCAGCGGAGCGGCATCGCGTTCGAGGTGCGTCGCGACCTCACCACGGCGCTCAAGGCGGCGCTCCCGTACCAGCTGACCGGCGACCAGAAACAGGCCATCAGGGAGATCACCGCCGACATGACGGCGCCGGAGCGGATGCACCGGCTGCTGATGGGCGATGTGGGGACCGGCAAGACGGTCGTGGCGCTGTTCGCCATGCTGCTTGCGGTGGAGAACGATTTCCAGGCCGCGCTGATGGCGCCGACCGAGCTGCTCGCCGAACAGCACGCCCGCACGCTCGGCGGGCTCCTGGCGCCCCTCGGCATCGTGCCAGAACTCCTGCTTGGCAAGATGCCCGCGGCCGCCAAGAAGGCGGCGAAGGCCCGGCTGGGCCAGGGCGGCGCCCGCATCGCCGTCGGCACGCACGCCCTCATGCAGGAAAGCGTGGCGTTCCGGCGCCTTGGCCTGGTGGTCATCGACGAGCAGCACCGATTCGGCGTGGAGCAGCGGGCGGCGCTCATCGGGAAGGGATCGGCGCCTGACGTCCTGCTCCTGTCCGCCACGCCGATCCCGCGTTCACTGGCCCTGACGCTCTACGGCGACCTCGACCAGTCGATGCTGCGCGAGCGCCCCCCGGGGCGGGGAACCGTCCGGACCGAAATCCGCGGCGAGCAGCACCGCGAGCGGGTGCTGGCCTTCGTGGAGGCGGAATGTCGGGCGGGCCGGCAGGCCTACGTGGTGCTCCCCATCATCGAGGAATCGGAGAAGGCCGATTTGCGCGCCGCGACGACGATGGCCGAGATGCTCACCGCCCGGTGGCCAGACCTGTCGGTGGCGCTCGTGCACGGCCGTCTCAAGGCGGAGGAGCGGGACCGGGTCATGCGCCGGTTCCGCGACGGGACGGTGCAAGTGCTCGTGGCCACTACCGTGATCGAGGTGGGGATCGACGTGCCGAACGCGACGGTCATGGTGATCGAGCACCCGGAGCGGTTCGGCCTGGCGCAGCTGCACCAGCTGCGGGGGCGCATCGGCCGCGGGGCGGGGGACAGTCACTGCATCCTCCTGCCCGGCGGGCGGACCCTCGACCGCCTGAAGGCGTTCGCCGCCACGAACGACGGCTTCGCGATCGCCGAGCTCGACCTCCGCGAGCGGGGCATGGGCGACCTGATCGGCGCTCGGCAGTCGGGCGGGATCGAGGTGCGGCACGCGCGGCTCCCCGAGGACACCGACCTCCTGCTGCGGGCCCGCGAGCTGGCGGGACAGGTGCTCGCCGCCGATCCGATGCTGCAGCGCACGGCGAACCAGCCGATTCGGGCCCGCGCACTGGCGCGCTTTCCGCGGGCCACGGAGTTGTTCCGCGTCGGGTAGCGGGTGTAGAATGCTACCCTCTTCGACCCTTACCGCAGCCGAGTCCCATGCCCTACGCGCGCGTCAACGAACTGCATCGTCACATCGGTGAGTCGGTCACCGTCCGCGGCTGGGTCACGACGACCCGGTCCAGCGGGAAGATCGCCTTCGTCGTCCTGCGCGACGGGTCGGGGTACCTGCAGGCGGTGTTCTCGAAGCGGGACGTGCCGGACGCGACCTGGGCGCGCGTGGCCGAGCTGAGCCTCGAGACTTCCGTCGCCGTGACGGGCGTGGTGCGCGCGGACGCCCGCGCGACCGGCGGCCACGAGTTGACCGCCACCGACGTCGAGGTGCTCGGGGCGAGCCCCGATTTCCCGATCTCGCCCAAGGAACACGGCAGCACCTTCCTCTTCGAACACCGCCATCTCTGGCTGCGGAGCCGGCGCCAGGTGGCCATCGCCAAGGTGCGCAACGAGGTCGTCCAGGCCATCCGGGATTTCTTCTACGAGCGCGACTTCGTGCTGGTGGACACCCCGATCCTGACCGGCTCCATCGGGGAGGAGGCCGGCAACCTCTTCAGCACCGATTATTTCGACCTCGGCAAGGCGTACCTCGCGCAGACGGGGCAGCTGTACGTCGAGGCGGCCGCGGCCGCGCTCGGCAAGGTGTACTGCTTCGGGCCGACCTTTCGGGCGGAAAAGTCGAAGACCCGGCGTCACCTCACCGAATTCTGGATGGTGGAGCCGGAGGTGGCCTGGAACGACTCCGATGCGAACATGCGGCTCCAGGAGGAGTTCATTGCCGCCATCGTGGCGCGAGTGCTGGACCGCCGCCTGGAGGAACTGAAGGAACTCGAGCGCGACACCGCGCCGCTGGAACGGGTGGTGGGGCCGTTCCCGCGCATCAGCTACACCGACGCGGTGGCCAAGCTCAACGCGCTCGGGTCGGACATGGAGTGGGGGAACGACCTGGGCGGCGACGACGAGACGTTGCTGGCGAGGGAATACGACCGGCCCATCTTCGTGTACAACTACCCGAAGGGGGTCAAGGCCTTCTACATGAAGGAGAACCCCGAGGATCCGCGCACGGTGCTCAACAACGACTGCCTGGCACCGGAGGGCTACGGGGAGATCATCGGCGGCTCACAGCGCGAGGACGACCACGACCGGCTCCTGGCCAGGATCGTGGCGCAGGGGCTCGACCCCGAGGCGTATCGCTGGTACCTCGACTTGCGGAAGTACGGCACCTTCGTGCACAGCGGGTTCGGGCTGGGCGTCGAGCGCACCATTGCCTGGATCTGCGGCAACCCGCACATCAGGGAGTCGATCGCGTTTCCGAGGCAGATCCATAGGCTGTACCCGTAGCCCGATCTCAGTCCTCAGTCCCCAGTCCCCAGTCCTCGTTCCTCCGTCCCTTGACCTCGTCCCACAGTTCGTCGAGCTTCGCCAACCCCGCCGAGTGCAGGTCCAGGCCGCGCTCGGCGGCGAGACGCTCGACCCCACGAAATCGTTCCGTGAACTTCCGGTTGGCGCGGTCCAGCGCGACACCCGGCGCCACGCCCGCCTTCCGCGCCAGGTTGACCACCGCGAAGAAGAGGTCTCCAAGCTCGTCCACGAGTTCGCTCGATGCGAGGGGCGGAGGACGATGCTCGGTGTACGCCGTTCCTTCGCCGCTTCCCCGCGTTCCCGCCGTTTGCAACTCTTCCTCCACCTCTGCCAGTTCCTCGCGCACCTTGTCCAGCGGCCCCTGCACGTCGTCCCAGTCGAAGCCGACCGAGGCCGCCCGCTCCTGGAGCCGGAAGGCGCGAAGCAGTGGCGGCAGAGTGGGAGGCAGGCCCTCCAGAGTGCCTCGGGGGCGCTCGCGGCGCTTGAGTTGTTCCCAGGGCTCGGCCGGTCCCAAGTCGAAGAGGTGGGGATGCCGGCGTCGCATCTTCGCAACCAGGTCGTCCGCCACCTGGGCGGCCGTGAACTCGCCCAACTCCTCCGCCAGGACGAGCTGCCAGGCCAGGTGGAGCAGGAAGTCGCCCATCTCATCCCTGAGGAGGGCTGGGTCGCCGGCGCCGAGAGCCTGGTCGACTTCGAGGACTTCCTCGACAAGGTAGGGGCGCAGCGTTTCACGGGTCTGGGCCCGGTCCCACGGGCACCGGACACGCAGGTCCCTGACCATCTCCATGGCACGTCCAAGCGCTGAATTCTCTTGCATTTATCCTCCGTGAACGGTATCATACCCGCCGTCTCGTGAGCGCGTCAAATCCGATCCCGCCGGCCCGTGCCTGGGCCGATATCGACCTTGGCGCCCTCGTCGCCAACGCCCGGACCGTGCTCTCGGTCTCCGGCTCCCGACTCTTACCCATGGTCAAGGCCAACGCCTACGGCATCGGTGCCGCAGAGGCGACCCGCGCGCTCGAGCCGCTCGACCCCTGGGGCTACGGCGTGGTCGCCGTAGAGGAGGGGGTGGCGCTCCGCCGGTCCGGCATCCGGAGGCCGATCATCGTGTTCGGGCCGGTGACAGACGAAGGGGCGGACGCATGCATGCACGACGACCTCCGTCCCGTCATCGGCGATCTCGAGGCGCTCAGGCGCTGGCGGGCGAGGGGTGATCGCCCGTTTCACGTCGAAATCGACACCGGCATGGCTCGCCTCGGCTTGCCGTGGCGAGACCGCGAACTGCTCGGCGAAGCGGGGAGGCTCCTGATCTCCGCGCACGGGTGGGAGGGGATCTTCACCCACTTTCATTCCGCGGATACCGACCTGGAGTCGGTCGTGACGCAGTGGGACCGGCTCAACACCGTCGTCAACTCCCTGCCGCGACGCCCTGCGATGGTGCACGCCGCGAACAGCGCGGCCGCACTGCAGGGGGCCCGGTTCGCCGGCGACCTGGTGCGCCCGGGCATCTTCCTGTACGGTGGAGCGGCCGGCGCGAGGACGCCCGAGACGGTGGTGCGGTTGCGGGCGCCGGTGGTCGCGACCCGTCGGCTGGCACCGGGGGACACCGTCAGCTACAGCGCCACCTGGCGTGCCGCCCGGCCCACCACCGTCGTCACCATCGCGGCCGGGTACGCCGACGGAGTGCCCCGTTCGCTCGGCGGGAAGGGCAGCGTGGAAATCGCCGGCGCAGTCCACCCGATCGCGGGGCGGGTGACCATGGACTTCACGATGGTGGACGTCGGCGACGCGGACCCGCCGATCGGCACGACCGCCACTTTCTTCGGCGGCGCGATTTCGCTCGATGCGCAGGCGGCCGCGGCGGGCACGATCAGTTACGAACTCCTGACGGGGCTCGGTCCGCGGGTGTCCCGGCGATACGGAGGGAACGGATGAATCAGCATTTCATGTCGCTGGTGCTCGGGCTCGCCCAGCAGGCGGAGGGAGCGCTCGCCGGGAAGCTGCCCCCGGGGGCCGAGGGACTCAGCGCCGCCGACGCCCGCCAGGTCGGGCAGGCGCTCATCGACACGCTCGGGATGCTCCAGCAGAAGACGGCCGGGCGACTCGACCCGGACGAACAGAAGCTGCTCGATGAAGTGCTGACGGCCCTCCGGTTCCGATTCGTCCAGGGGGCGTCGGCGCAATGAGCCGTCGCGCCGCGATCATCGTGCTCGACGGGCTCGGCATCGGACAGGCACACGACGCCGATGCCTACGGTGACACCGGCAGCGACACGCTCGGCAACACTCTCCGCGCCTCGGGTGGCCTGCGGCTGCCGCACCTCGAGGCGCTCGGGTTGGGCAACTGCGCCACGCTGGCCGGTGTGCCGTCGGTTGCCGCACCAACGGCGGCGTGGGGCACCTGCCAGCCGGTCGGGGCGGGAAAGGACTCCACGACAGGGCACTGGGAAATCTGCGGCCTGCCGCTCGAGCACCCATTCCCGACCTATCCGGGTGGATTCCCGCCGGAGCTGGTGGCGGAATTCGCGAGCCGCACCGGCCGAGGGGTCATTGGCAACAAGGCCGCCTCGGGCACAGCCATTCTCGACGAACTGGGCGAGGAACACCGGCGGACCGGCGCCTGGATCGTGTACACCTCCGCAGACAGCGTCTTCCAGGTCGCCGCCCACCAGGAGGTGGTGCCACTGGAGGAGCTGTACGCCGCGTGCCAGGCGGCCCGGGACCTGCTCCGCCCGCCGCACGGCGTGTCCCGGGTCATCGCACGGCCCTTCGTCGGGTCGCCCGGCGCCTGGACCCGGACCGCTCACCGGAAGGATTTCAGCTCGCCGCCGCCGGGGCCGACCCTGCTCGACCGGCTTGCCGACCGGCACGTGCCGAGGCTTGGGATCGGCAAGGTGGACGACCTGTTTGCCGGCCGGAACATCGCGAGCGTGCACGCCGCCACGAACACCGAGGGATACCACCTGATCTGCTCGGCGCTGGAGGCGATGCCACGGGGGCTGATCTTCGCGAACATCCTCGAATTCGACCAATCGTGGGGGCACCGGAACGACGTCACCGGCTTCCTCGGCGGGCTACACGAACTCGACCGGGCGCTCCCCGGGATGTTGGGGCGGGTGCGGGAGGAGGACCTCGTTATCTTTACCGCGGACCACGGGAACGACCCGACGACACCGTCCACCGACCATTCGCGTGAACGGGTGCCCCTGCTTGTGTACGGACCCCGCGTGCGACCTGTGGCCCTGGGGGAGCGCGCCACCTTCGCCGACATCGGCCAGACGGTCGCGGAGTACCTCGGCGCCGCCCCACTGGACGCCGGCCGCTCATTCCTGGGAGAGATCCTGGATGGCTGACGCGATGCTCGAGGCGGCGCGCGCCGTGCAGCGGCTGGCGTATGCGCCGTATTCCGGATTCCGGGTCGGCGCCGCGCTCGAGGGGACCGATGGCCGAGTGTTCCTGGGGTGCAACGTGGAAAATGCGTCCTACGGACTGACCATCTGCGCCGAGCGCGCCGCGCTCGTGTCCGCCGTCTCCGCGGGCGTCCGCCAGTTCCGGAGAATCGTGGTGGTCAGCGACAGCGACCCACCGGCGTCGCCCTGCGGGGCGTGCCGGCAGATGCTCGCCGAATTCGGGCTCGCCCTCCTCGTGGAGGCGGTCGGGCCCGCGCAGGCGCAGCGCTGGGTCCTGTCCGAGCTGTTGCCGGATGCTTTCACCTCGCACCGTCTCGAGGCACCTTGAACGTTCTCTTCCGCCGGTTCACCCTCCGGCGATTCGCCCTCGGCGCCTGCGGCGCCGCCCTGGTGGGGTTGCTCGGGTGCACCGAGGACTTCACTACGCCGGGTTACTGCCCGCAGACCTGTCCAGGCGGCAATATCGTCATCCGGGACACGGTCATTGACGCGGTGGTGGACGGCGACAGCAGCTATTTCGGGTATCTGGCGCCCGGTGAGGGCACCGGGTTGCTCGTCTCGACCGCGGAGCCGGCCGATCAGTACCTGACCGCGATGCGGTTCGGCGCATTTCCCGATTCGGTCCGGATCGGCGATTCCCTCTACGCCTTCGTCGTCGACAGCGTCGGCATCTCCCTTGGGGTGCTCGCCCGGGACCCGGACGCCACGGGGATCGCGCTCCAGGTGTACCGGGCCCCCGTCACGGTCGACAGCGGGATCACCTTCGCCGAGGTGGCCGGATACGTCGTCCCTGCGACTTTCCTCGACAGCATTACCGTGCCGGATACGCTGGAGAACGGAAACGTGCAGGTGGTGTTCCGCGGCGCCGACCTGGTCAAGGTCGCGATCCCGGCCGCGGACAGCGGCGTCATCGCCCTCGCGGTATCGGTCACGGCGGATTCCGCCACGGGGGTGGAACTGGGAAGCACCACGGCGGCCGGCTTCCTGCCAAGGATCACCTGGTACATCAGCGTGCCCGAGGTGGATTCCACCAAGCAACCCGCCCCGATCCAGCGCGTCCCGACGTTCGACACCTACGTGCAGCAGAACCCTCCCGCGCCCGATCCGGACGTGCTGCAGGTGGGCGGGGCACCGTCGGCGCGCTTCATCGTGCGCTTCAGCATCCCCGACAGCGTCATCGTCGGCGTGGAGATTCTGCGCGCGGAACTCCTGCTGACCCCAACCACGCCCATCGCCGGCGTCCCTGGGATCGGGACGACGATCACCGCCCGCGGCGTCCTGAGCGACCAGGGTGGCAAGTCGCCCCTGGTCCCGCTCCTCGCCTCCACCACGGCCGTGACGGTCGGGTCCGCCGACAGCGTCACGGTCGAAGTGATCGACCTGGTGCGCACTTGGCAGGTGATCGAAGGGACGCGCCCGGCGCAGGCTTTCTTCCTTTCGCTGCAGCCCGAGGCGTCGTCGTTCACCCTGCCGGTCTTCGCCTCCACCCGCAGCCCCTCCGGAGCCCCGCGGCTTCGCCTGACGTACGTGTATCCGCTGGACTTCGAGGAGCCCTGAGTGCGACGCATCGTGGTGGGACTCGTACTCCTGTGCGGGGTCAGCGGCCGCGCGGCGGCGCAGTCGAGCATCTTCGACGCGCGAGGGCTGGGCATCCCGCAGCCGCCGATCTCGGTGCGCGCCGTGGGCATGAACGGGAGCGGCAGCATGCTGGACGGGATGTCGGGGACCAACCCCGCGGCCATCACCTCCATCATCGGGCTCAGCGTGGGGTTCAACGTCTTCCAGAACTGGCGGTCAAGCACCTCTCCCGGCGGTGAGGGATCGGGATCCGACGCCGGGGTCCCCCTGGTGACGGTGGTGAACCGGATCAAGGAGACGCCCTACTATTTCTCCGGGAGCTTCGGGTCCTACACGGACCGGGACTTCGGATTCGTGACCACCGACACGACGGTCGTCAACGGCACGCCGGTCGGCTTTCGGGACTCGCTCGAGTCGCGCGGCGGCACGTCGGACTTCCGCCTCGCGGTCGGGTACCGCAGCGGCAAGACCATCGCGCTGGGGTTCGGCTTCCATTTCATCACGGGCTCCAACCGCTTCTACCTGAATCGCACATTCTCGGACAGCGTGTTCACTCCGGTGCGCCAGCGCTCGGAGCTGGCGTACAACGCCGTCGGCTTCAGCCTCGGCGCCGTGTACCACCCGATCGAGCCGCTCCTTCTGACCGCGACGGTGCGGCATGACGGACAGATGAACGTCGACCGGGACTCCCTCCAGGCCTACACCTACGAGCTCCCCTGGACCCTCGCCGGCAGCGCCCAGTATCAGCTCGGCAGCCGCGGCACGATCAACGCCGAGGTGGCCTATTCCACCTGGTCGGATGCCAACGCCGAAATCGTAGCGAACGGGGGGGCGGGCGCCGACAACACGTTCAACGCGTCGCTCGGGGCGGAAATCGCCACCTCCCCGGCGCAGCCGGGCAAGCTCCCGTTGCGCGTGGGCATCCGGACCAGGCAGCTGCCCTTTCCCCTGGCGCCTGGCCAGCAGCCGTCCGAATTCAGCGTCGCCGCCGGCACCGGCGTGCGCTTCGCGAAGGGGCACGCCGCCGCCGACTTGGCGCTCCAGCGCCTGTGGCGGAAGGCGGACGGCGGATTCTCGGAAGACGCCTGGATCCTCTCCCTCGGCATGACTCTGAAGCCCTGACGTGGAACCGACACCCGCCCAGCGCCGCGTCTACATCGAGACGTACGGCTGCCAGATGAACGTGGCGGACTCGTCGCTCATGCTCGGGACGCTCGGCCGCGAGGGGTTCGTGCCCACCGACGACCCCGAGGGCGCCGACGTGCTGCTCGTCAACACCTGCGCTGTGCGTGACAATGCCGAGCAGCGGGTCCTCGGACGGGTGGGCGAGCTGCAGCGGTTTACGCGGCCGGGGACGGTGCTCGGCGTGGTCGGCTGCATGGCCCAGCGCCTCGGCCCCGCGTTGCTGGCGCAGGTCCCTCGCGTGGACCTGGTGGCGGGCCCGGACGCGTACCGAAACCTGCCCGACCTGATCCGGCAGGCACTCGACGGCGGCCGGGTGCTGGACACCGAGTTCCGCTCCTGGGAGCACTATGAGGACGTCCCGCAGGTCCGGGAGCCGGGCCCGATGGCCTTCGTCACCGTCCAGCGCGGCTGCGATTACAAGTGCACCTTCTGCATCGTTCCGTACACGCGCGGCCCCGAGCGAAGCCGCAGCTTGGGGGAGGTCGTCCGCGAAGTGACCGACCTCGCGGCTGCTGGGATCTCCGAGGTCACGCTGCTCGGCCAGACCGTCAACAGCTATCACGACGGCACGCACGATTTCGGAGATCTCCTCCGCGCGGTGGGTGCCGTGGACGGCTTGCGCCGGCTTCGGTTCACCAGTCCGTACCCGACCGACTTCACGCCACGGGTCATCGAGGCCATGGCAGGCACCCAGGCGGTCTGCGAGCATGTGCACCTGCCGGTGCAGAGCGGCTCGGATGCGGTGCTCCGCCGTATGCTCCGGCGCTACACGCGCGCGCGGTACCTCGACGTGGTGGCCGAGCTGCGGGCCGCGATGCCCGGCATCACGATCTCGACCGACATCATCGTCGGGTTCCCGGGGGAAACCGAGGCGGATTTCGCCGACACCCTTTCGCTGGTGGACGAGGCAGGGTTCGACGAGGCGTATACATTCCTCTACTCGCCGCGCGACGGCACGCCGGCGGTCCGGATTCCCGGCCACGTCCCGGAGGACGTCGGCGCCGAGCGGCTCCAGCGGCTGATCGCCCACGTGCGCGCCGGGACCCGGCGCCGGAACGCGGGCCGGGTCGGCACGGTGCACGAGGTGCTCGTCGAGCGGCCGGCGCGCCGGGGCGGGCAGATGCTCGGGCGTACCCGGTCGAACCTCCTGGTCGTGTTGGACCTCTCCCCTGACAGCATCGGCGAGTATCGCACGGTGCGGCTGACGGGGACCACGGGATCCACGTTCACGGGCGCGGTCATCGCCCCCCAACTGGCGGTCCTATGATCCACAACCTCGTTGAGCAGCATGTGGTCACGGCGTACGATCAGCTGAAGGGGCATTTCCCCGGTTTCTGCGGGTGCGAAGTCTGCCGGAGCGACGTCCTGGTGTATGCCCTGAACCGGCTGCCCGCCCGGTACGTGGCGAGCGTCGAGGGCAAGGTCGTCACGGAACTCAATCTCGATAAGGATCAGACGCGGGTCACGATCGAGATCCACGTGATGGAGGGCTTCCGGAAGGTGACCCTGTCGCCCCGGTGCGGCCGGGCAGCCCGCCCGCCCAAGTGAGCACCGAGGGGCCGTGAGGCCCCCCCTCTCCGCCTGCATTGCACTCGCCTACGGGGCCGGTCTCGCGACCGGCCTCGCGCGTTTTCCGGCCCCGATCATCCTGCCGATGCTCTTGTTCCCCGTCCTGATCGGGGAGCGCGGTCGTGCCCGGATGCTGTGCGCCGGGGCCGTCCTTCTTGGGCTCGCCGCGGGCGGTCTCGCCCGTGTGAGGGACGCGGCGAGCTGTGCCGCCACGCTGCCTGCCGGGCAGCTCGTGCTGACGCTCCGTGCCGAGGAGCCGATCGATTCGGGAGGGTCGAGAACGGAGGCCACGCTTCCCGCGGCGAACTGCGGCGGCTCCGTCGCCGTGCGGTGGCCGCGAACGCTCCGGGCACCGGCTGGGACGGAGATCGAGGCGGCCGGACGGTGGCGGCCACGCAACGGGCGCCTCGGCCGGCCATCCGGGATCCTGGTGGTCACGGATGTGCGGGAGATCGACGATCGCGCCGGAGTGTCCGACCGGCTGCGCACCGGCATCCACGAAGGCGCCGGTCGCCTCTTCGGCCGGCGCGCACCGCTGGTCGATGCCCTCGTGGTCGGCCGGCGCGGAGACCTCGACCGTGACCTGCTCGAGAATTTCGCCGCCGCCGGACTGGTGCACCTGCTTTCGATCAGCGGGTTCCACCTCGGCGTGCTGGCCGGTTGGGTGTTCGTACTCCTCCGGCTCGGCGGCGTGGGGCGCCCCCGCGCCGGGTTCGCAGCCGCCTCGTTTGCGGTGGCCTACACCGTCTTCCTCGGCTGGCCGGCGCCGGCCGCGCGCGCCGCGGCGCTCATCGTCATCCTGGCCATCGAGCGCAGCCGGCAGCGGATGCCCCACGCCGGCGCCCTCCTCGGTACGACCGCGGTCGTCGTCCTGCTCTTCGATCCCTGGGCGGTCCTCGACCTGGGCGGGTGGCTGTCCATCGCGGCGCTCTGGGGCGCGGTGACCTTCTCGGCCTGGTCGTCGCGACGGCTCGGCAATGGCGGCGTGACGAGCACCCTCGCCACGTCCGTCGGTGCCACCCTCGCGACCGCACCGATCACGGCGGCCGCGCTCGGCTCGGTGGCGCTCATCGGGATCGGGCTCAACCTGGTGGCGATTCCACTGGCCGCGGTCGTCGTGCCTGCAGTCATGGCGAGCCTCGCCATCGGTGCGGTGTCGGTATCGCTCGCCGCCCCGCTCGCGGCAGGGGCGGGCATCGGACTGGGGGTGCTGCAGGAGATCGCACGGTGGGGGGCGGTCGTGCCGGGCGGGCATCTCGTCGTGCCCGCGCGGCTGGCGTCGGCGGTTCCGTGGGCCGCGCTGCTCACCGCCGCAGTCTGGAGCCTGCACCGGACGACTCGTGGCGAGGCCGCCCGCCGGCTGGGCTGGGTGGGTGTGGTGGCGGTCTGGGGCTGGATCCTCGGCACGAGCCTTCCGGCTCTCCGAATTCGACCTGACGAGGGGTCGGAACTGGCGTTACATTTTCTCGATGTGGGGCAGGGGGACGCCGCCGCCATCCGGACCCCCGCTGGGCGCTGGATCCTCGTGGACGGGGGGCCGTCGGGGCCCTCCTCCGACGCGGGCCGCAGCGTGGTGGTGCCCTTCCTCCGTCGCCACGGGGTGCGGCGGCTGGAGGCGATGGTGCTCTCCCACGCGCACGCCGACCACCTTGGGGGATTTCCGTCGGTCCTCGACCGAATTCCGGCCGGCGAGGTGATCGATCCGGCGGTGGAGAGCGCCGACCCGCTATACGCAGGGTTTCTGGCCCAGCTCGATGAACTGTCCGAGCCGTGGATGCGCGCACGACGTGGGGACGCGTTCGTGCTGGACAGCGTGCGGTTCCGGGTGCTCCACCCCGATACCGCCTGGGCCGGATGGGGGCAGGACCTCAACGAGAATTCGCTGGTGCTGCTGGTCGAGTACCGGGAGTTCCGCGCCGTGCTCGCCGGAGACGCCGGGTTTCCGGCCGAATCGGCGCTGGCGGGGCGGGTGGGGCGGGCGGACCTCCTGAAGGTGGGGCACCACGGAAGCCGCGGGTCGACCGGCAGTGCGTGGCTCGAGGAGTTGCGGCCCGCCGCCGGGATCATCAGCGTGGGCGAGGGCAACCGATACGGACACCCCGCGCCGGAGGCGATGGAACGCCTGGCCGCCGCCGCGGTGGAGGTCTTCCGTACGGATCGGGACGGCACCATCGAGGTCCGCACCGACGGCAGGACCATGACCATCCGCTCCCGCCGGGGAGTGGTCACGCGCACAGTGAGCGAGCCATGATCGGAACGACCGCGGTCACGACCATCGAGCGATTCATCATCGACCAGGAGCACAAGTACCCCGAGGCCACGGGGGAACTGTCGAACCTGCTCTACGACATCGCGCTCGGCGCCAAGCTGATCGCGGCCGCGACGCGGCGGGCCGGCCTCGTGAACATCCTCGGCGCCATGGGCAACGTGAACGTGCAGGGCGAGGAACAGCAGAAGCTCGACGTCTTCGCCAACGAGATCCTGAAGAACGCGCTCAACCACACCGGCCGGGTCTGCGTGATGGCCTCCGAGGAGGACGACGCGCCGATCCCGATCCCGCCCGAGTATCCCGCCGGGAAATACGTCGTGCTGTTCGATCCGCTCGACGGCTCGTCCAACATCGACTCGAACGCGTCGGTCGGCACCATCTTCAGCGTCTATCGCCGGGTGTCGATGGAAGGGCGGGGCACGATGGACGACGTGCTGCAGCCGGGGCACCGCCAGGTGGCCGCGGGGTACGTGCTCTACGGGTCGAGCACCATGCTGGTCTACACCACGGGGCAGGGGGTGCACGGCTTCACGCTCGACCCGACGATCGGGGAGTTCCTGCTCTCCCATCCCAACATCAGGACGCCGGAGGTCGGCAAGTACTACAGCGTGAACGAGTCCAACTACGCGCGATGGAACCGGGGCAGCCAGATGGCGGTGCGCGGCTTCCACGGCGACACGCCGGAACGGATCAAGGGGAAGAACAGCCGGTACATCGGCGCGTTCGTCGCGGATTTCCACCGGAACCTGATCAACGGCGGGATCTTCCTTTATCCCGCGGACACGAAGAACCCGAACGGCAAGCTGCGGCTGCTCTACGAGTGCAGCCCGATGGCGTTCCTTGCCGAGCAGGCTGGCGGCGCGGCCACCGACGGCATCCGCCGCATCCTCGACCTGCAGCCCGAGTCGCTGCACCAGCGCGTGCCCCTGGCCATCGGCTCGAAGGCCGATGTCGAGTTCGTCGCGCAGACGATGAAGGAGTACGGGGCCGGCGCCACATGAGCGACGCGACCCCGAAGTCGGTCTACGGCCCCGGCGACTGGCACGGGGAGCCCGCACGGGATCTCGGTGCCCCGGGCCGGTTCCCGTTCACGCGGGGGCCATACCCCACGATGTACACCGAGCGGCTCTGGACGATGCGCCAGTACGCCGGCTTCGGCACCGCCGAGGAGACCAACACCCGCTTTCACCACCTGCTCGCGGCCGGCCAGTCGGGGCTCTCCACGGCGTTCGACCTGCCGACGCAAATGGGCCTGGACTCCGATCACCCGCTGGCGGAGGGCGAGGTGGGGCGGGTGGGCGTGGCCATCGACACCGTGGACGACCTCGCGCTGCTGTTCCGCGGCATCCCGCTGGACCAGGTGTCCACCTCGATGACCATCAACGCCACCGCGGCCATCCTCCTGGCGATGTACGTGGTGGTGGGGGAGGAGCAGGGGGTGGCGCCGGAGAAGCTCAGCGGCACCATCCAAAACGACATCCTCAAGGAGTACATCGCGCGCGGGACCTACATCTTTCCGCCGGCGCCCTCGCTCCGCTTGATCGGCGACATCTTCCGATACGTCGCCGACGGCGGGATGAACATCAACCCGATCTCCATCAGCGGCTACCACATGCGGGAGGCCGGCGCCACGGCGGCCCAGGAAATCGCGTTCACGCTGGCCAACGGACTGGAGTATGTACGGGTGGGCGTGGCGGCCGGGCTCCCGGTGGACAGCTTCGGGCCGCGCCTCTCGTTCTTCTTCGCCGCGCACAACAACCTGTTCGAGGAAGCGGCCAAGTTCCGCGCCGCGCGCAGGCTCTGGGCGCGGCTGGTGCAGGGGCAGTTCGGCGCCGACGACAAGACTGCGCGGCTCCGCTTTCACACGCAGACGGGCGGCGTCACGCTGCAGGCGCAGCAGCCGCTCAACAACGTGGTGCGCGTGACGGTGCAGGCGCTGTCGGCGGTGCTGGGCGGCACCCAGTCGCTGCACACCAACGGCTACGACGAGGCGCTGGCGCTCCCGACGGCCGAGGCGGCCACCCTCGCCCTCCGCACGCAACAGATTCTCGGGTACGAGAGCGGCGTGGCCGAGGTCATCGACCCGCTGGGCGGAAGCTACTTCGTCGAGGCGCTGACCGACCGCATCGAGGCCGAGGCACTGGCGCTGATCGAGGAGGTGGATGCGCTCGGTGGCGCGGCGGCCGCGGTGGAGCAGGGGCATTTCCAGGAAGCGATCGCACGGAGCGCGTGGGCGGCGCAGCAGCGGCAGGAGGCTGGCGCCCAGGTCGTGGTCGGGGTCAACCGCTTCACCGACGCCGAGCCTCCGCCGGTCATCGCGATGCCGAACTTCGCCGAACTGGCGGACCGGCAGCGGGCACGGCTGGCGGCGGTGCGGGCTGCGCGGAACGCCGCCCGGGTGGAGTCGGCATTGGCTTCCGTCCGGGAAGCGGCCCGGAAGCCGGAACCGCTGATGCCGGCAATTGTGGACGCGGTCCGGAGCCGGGCGACCCTTGGCGAGATCAGCGACGTCCTCCGAAGCGTCTGGGGGAGCTACCGACCGGCCCGCTAAACCTTCCTTGAACCCTGCTCTCTGAGGGGCTAAGTTTAGGACTTGGCTTTACTTAGACCGGATGGAGCAGCATGCCGACGTACGACTATCAGTGCACTGCAGGCCACAATTTCGAGAAGATCCACAAAATGTCCGAATCGCCGCGGGTCAAGTGCCCGGTCTGCGGCAAGCCGGCGGCGCGCCAGATCTCCGGCGGGGCAGGCCTGGTCTTCAAGGGAAGCGGTTTCTACATCACCGATTACGGCAAGGACGGCAAGGGCGCCCGGAAGGCCGAGGCAGGCGACAGCCCCGCTCCGGCGACGTCCACGTCGGGTTCACCTTCCGGCTCGGCGGAGTCCGCCAAGCCCGCGAAACGGGAGCCGAAGGCCACCAAGGAGTCGGCGCCGAAGTCTTCCGGCGGATCGAAGAAGGCGGCCGAGTGAGCGAGGCGCTTCGGCAGGCACTCGCGCGCGTCGCCACCAAGCTGGGCGCCGCGGACGCCGAGTTCGTGCTCGAGCGGCCGAAGGACGCGGGTCATGGCGACATGGCCACCAATCTGGCCATGGTGCTGGCTCGGGTGCAGAAGGCGCCGCCGCGCGCCGTCGCCGCCAGCATCATCGAGGCGCTGGACCTGCCGCCGGGCGTGATCGAGAAGACCGAGATCGCCGGCCCGGGATTCATCAATTTCTGGCTCGCGACCGATGAGCTCGCCGCCTCGCTCCGGGGCATCGTCGAGGCGGGGCCCCGCTACGGGCGGCACGACTTCGGCCGTGGGAGCCGGGTCAACGTCGAGTTCGTGTCCGCCAACCCCACCGGCCCGCTGCACGTGGGGCACGGGCGGGGCGGCGCGCTGGGGGACGGCATCGCCGCGCTCCTCGAGTGGACCGGCCACCAGCTCACGCGCGAGTTCTACATCAACGACGCGGGCGTGCAGATCGACCGGGTGGGCCAGAGCCTCTGGGCGCGGGTGCAGGAGGCGGCCGGACGTCCGTTCGCCATCCCCGAGGGCGGCTATCACGGCGAGTACCTCCGCGAGGACGCGGTGAAGGTCCTGGAGCGGGAAGGGCGGGAGTTCGCCGACCTGCCCGATGAGGAAGGGGTGCGGCGGTGCCGGGCGCTCGCCCTCGTCATGCAGCGCGAGGAGCAGGACCGCGACCTCGCCAGCTTCGGCGTCCGCTACGACGTCATGACCTCGGAGCAGGCGATCTACGACCGCGGCGCCATCCCGGCCACGCTGGCGCTGCTCGCGTCGCGGGGTCTCACCTTCGAGCGCGACGGCGCGCTCTGGCTGCGGACCACCGATTTCGGTGACGACCAGGACCGGGTGCTCCGGAAGAGCGATGGCAGCTACACCTACTTCCTTCCGGACATCGCGTACCACGTGGACAAGCACGACCGGGGGTTCGACCGGGTCATCGACGTCTGGGGCGCGGACCACCACGGCTACGTGCCGAGGGTCCGGGCCGCGCTCCGCGCACTCGGCTACCCCGACGACTTCTTCCACGTGACGGTGGTGCAGCTGGTCAAGGTCCTGCGTGGCGGGGACGAGGTGAAGATGTCCAAGCGGTCCGGCGAGTTCGTGACCCTCCGCGACCTGGTCGACGAGGTCGGACCGGACGCCGCCCGGTACTTCTTCCTGATGCGCCGCGGGGACTCGCAGCTGAACTTCGATCTCGACCTGGCCAAGAGCCAGACCGAGGAGAACCCCGTCTTCTACGTGCAGATGGCCCACGCCCGGATGAGCGGCATCTTCCGCGTGGCGGGCGTCGCGCCGGAGGCGGTGGACGCGGACGTGCGCCTCGACGCGCTCCCCGCGCCGGAGGACCGTGAACTGCTCAAGAAGCTGACGGCGTTTCCCGAAGTCACGGCGCGCGCCGCGCGGGACCTGGAGCCGAACAAGGTCACCGGCTATCTCGAGGAGCTCGCCCGGCTCGCCCACGGCTGGTACCACAAGTGCCGTGTCCTCGGCGAGCCGCCCGAGGTGGAGCACGCACGGCTTGCGCTGGCGCGGGCCACCCGCATCGTCCTGGCCAACGGCCTCACTCTTCTGGGCCTTTCGGCCCCCGACCGGATGTGACGCGATGACCCTGATCGTCGTCGGCAGCGTGGCGCTTGACTCCATCTACACCCCGTTCGGCGAGACCGCCGACGCGCTGGGCGGCTCCGCCGTCTACTTCAGCGTGGCGGGCTCGCTCCTCCACCGGGTGCACGTCGTCGGCGTGGTGGGCGACGACTACCCCGTGGCGGAGCTGGACCGGCTGGCGCCCCGCGGGATCGACTGGAGCGGCGTGGAGCGCGCCGCCGGCGAGAGCTTCCGCTGGAAGGGCAAGTACTCGTACGACCTGCAGAGCCGGGAGACCCTGGAGACGCGGCTCGGCGTGTTCGCGACCTTCCAGCCCCGCCTCCCCGCCGCGCTGCACGCCGCCAAGTTCGTCTTCCTCGGCAACATCGACCCCGAGCTCCAACACGGCGTGCTGGACCAGATCACGTCGCCGACGCTGGTCGTCTGCGACACGATGAACTACTGGATCCAGAGCAAGAAGCCGGTGCTGATGGAGCTGCTCAAGCGGGTGGACATCCTGATGGTCAACGACAGCGAGGCGCGCGAGCTGTCGGGCGACTGGAACATCCACCGGGCGGGGCGCTGGATCCTGGCGCACGGCCCGAAGCGGGTGGTAATCAAGCAGGGGGAGTTCGGCGCGCTGCTCATCGAGCCGGGCCGCACCTTCTACGTCCCGGCGTTCCCGCTCGAGGAAGTCTTCGACCCGACCGGTGCGGGCGACGCCTTTGCCGGCGGCTTCATGGGCTACCTGGCCCGCGCCGGCATGGCGGACAGCGACCACCTCCGGCGGGCGATGGTCTACGGCGCGGCCATGGGATCGTTCGCCGTGTCGCAATTCGGCATCCGGGGGTTCGACGACGTGACGACGGTGGACGTCGAGCAGCGCGTCCGTGCGTTCTACGACCTCACCCACGTCGCCGAGGCGGAGCGGGTCCCGTGAGCGACTCGCGCGAGTCCCGGCAGTACGCCGCCGCCGGCGTGGACCTGGCGGACGCCGAATCCGCCAAGGAGCGGATCGGGCGCCTGGTCGCGAGCACGCGCACGGCGCTCACCGCCGGGAGGGTGGGCGCGTTCGGCGGGATGGTGCGGGTGCCTGGCGGCATGCGGAAGCCGACCCTCGTGATGAGCACCGACGGCGTGGGCACCAAGGTGCTGGTGGCGCAGCAGGCCGGCCGCTTCGACACGGTCGGGGAGTGCCTCGTCAACCACAGCGTCAACGACATCCTGGTGCATGGTGCGCGCCCCCTGGCGTTCATGGACTACGTCGCGGGAGCCGGCCTCGGCATCGAGATGCTGGCGGACATCGTCGAGGGTGTGGCGCGCGGATGCCGGGCGCACGGAATGGACCTCGCCGGCGGTGAGACGGCCCAGATGCCCGGGCTCTACGCGCCCGGCCACTTTGACCTGGCCGGGACCATCGTCGGCGTCGTGGAAGAGGACGAGGCGCTCCATGGCGACGCCGTCGTGCCGGGCGACCTCCTGCTGGGCTACGCCTCCACAGGGCTCCACACCAACGGCTACACCCTCGCCCGTAAGATCGCCGCGCAGGATCTCGGACTCGGCGTCGGCGACCTGTGGCCCGGCCTCGGGATGACCGTGGCCGACGCATTCCTTGCGGTGCACCGGAGTTACGCGCGAGCGGTGACGCCCGTGCTCCCGCGGCTGCACGCGTTGGCCCACATCACCGGCGGGGGAATCCCCGGCAACCTGGTGCGGGTGCTTCCGAAGGGGTGCAAGGCGGTCGTGGACCCTGGTACGTGGGAATGGCCGCCGCTCTTCCGCCTCCTGCAGGAGGCCGGCAAGGTGACCACCGACGAGATGCGCGACGTGTTCAACCTCGGCGTCGGCTTGATCGCCGTCCTGCCCGAGGACGGCGTGGCGGCTGCGCGGGCGGCGGCCCGGGCGGACGGCATCGAGACGTGGGTGATCGGGCGGATCGAGGCCGGGTCGCACGGTGTCCGGTTCACGGGCTGAAGGGTCGGGCCGCCTGACATGACCGACGAGGTCGTCATGGAGCGCGCGATCGAGCTCGCCTGGCGCGGCTGGGGGCGTGTGCATCCCAACCCGCTGGTCGGCGCGGTGGTGCTCGACGCCGCAGGCGCCGTCGCGGGAGAGGGCTTCCACGGGGAGTTTGGCGGCCCGCACGCGGAGCGCGTGGCGCTCGCTGCGGCCGGTGCCCGGGCGCGAGGGGGGACGCTGGTCGTGTCGCTCGAGCCGTGCCACCACCAGGGCAAGCAGCCGCCGTGCACCGAGGCGATCCTCGCCGCCGGCATCGCGCGGGTGGTGTTCGCGCTCGAGGATCCGAATCCCGTGGCGATGGGCGGGGCAGAGGCGCTGCGCGCGGCGGGCCTGGCGGTCGAAGGGGGGCTGCGCCGTGCCGAGGCGGCGGCGCAGAATGCGCCGTTCCTCGGCGGGTACCGGACGCCCGAGCGCCCGTGGGTAGCGCTCAAGCTCGCCACCTCGCTGGACGGGCGGATCGCGGACCAACTGGGACGGTCCCGGTGGATCTCTGGCGAGCAGGCGCGTGACTTCGTGCACTGGCTCCGTGCCGGGGTGGACGCGATCGGGGTCGGGGGCGCGACCGCGCGGGTGGATGATCCGTCGCTGACGGTGCGCGGTGCCGTCGAACCACGGGTCGCCCCGCTCAGGGTCGTCTTCGACCAGACGGGGAATCTGCCCACCACGCTCGAGGTGCTCCGCACCGCCCGCGAGCGCCCCACCTGCGTGGTGGCGGGCCCGCTGCTCTCGAGCGAGCGCGCGGAAGCGATCGAGGCGGTCGGGGCGCGGCTCGTTCGGAGCAGCAGCCTGCGGCAGGGGATGGCGGAACTCAAGCGACAGGGCATCGGGTCGATCGTGGTGGAGGGGGGCGGGCAGTTGGCCGGCGCGTTGCTCGGGGAGGGGCTGGTGGATCGATACTACTGGATCCAGAGCCCGGTCTGGCTCGGCGAGGGTGGCGTTCCGGCCGTGGCGGGGCTTCCGGGGGCGGAGCTGGCCACTGCGGAGCGGTGGACCGTCGTGGAGCGGCGCGCCCTCGGGGCCGACACTCTCCTCGTGGCGGATCGCGCCTGATGTTCACCGGCCTGGTGTCGGCGGTGGGAACCGTGAAGTCGGCGCGTGCGGCGGACGGCGGCCGGACGCTGGTGATCAGCGCCCCCTGGCGGGGGCTCGCCCTCGGCGAGAGCGTCGCGGTGGATGGCGCATGCCTGACCGTCACACGCCGGCTCACGGGGGCGTTCGCGGTGCACGTGGTTGCCACGTCGCTGGAGCGGACGGCGTTTGGGAACTACCGTACCGGGAGGCGGGTGAACCTGGAGCGGGCCCTGCGGGCCGGTGACCGGCTCGGGGGGCACCTGGTGCAGGGGCACGTGGACGGCGTGGGGCGCATCCGCCGGATCGCCCGGCAGTCCGATGCGCTGCTGCTCGACATCACGGTGCCGCGGGCGGTTGCCGAGGCCTCGATCCCGCTGGGGTCCATCACGGTGGACGGCGTGAGCCTGACCGTGAACGCGCTGAAGGGCCGACGCGTGGTCCAGGTCTCCCTGATACCCTTTACCTTGCAGCACACCACTCTCGGGGACCGGCGCGTCGGCGACGAGGTCCACCTCGAGGGGGACACCATCGGCAAGTACGTGGCGGCGTGCCTGGCGCGCCGCAGAGAGCTGACCTGATGTTCGCGAAGATCGAGCAGGCCATCGAGGACCTGCGCAACGGCAAGATCGTCATCGTGGCGGACGACGAGAACCGCGAGAACGAGGGGGATCTCGTCTGCGCGGCGGAACTTGTGACGCCCGAGATGGTCAACTTCATGGCGCTGCATGGCCGGGGGCTGATCTGCCTGGCGCTCACCGGCGAGCGGTGCGATCAACTCGGTCTCCCGCAGATGGCGGAGCACAACACCGAGGCCCTGAGCACTGCCTTCACCGTCAGTATCGACGCGGAACGGCGGTTCGGTGTCACCACCGGCATCTCCGCGGCGGACCGCGCCGCGACCATCCACGTCGCCATCAACCCCGCCACCGTCGCGGCCGACCTCCGGCGCCCCGGGCACGTCTTCCCCCTGCGCGCGCGGCCGGGCGGCGTGCTCCAGCGCGTGGGCCAGACCGAAGCCAGCGTCGACCTTGCCCGCCTTGCGGGGCTGGCCCCCGCCGGGGTGATCTGCGAGATCCTGAATCCCGACGGCACCATGGCCCGGCGGCCGGAACTCGAGGTCTTCGCACAAACGCACTCGCTCACCTTCGTCACCGTGGCCGATCTCGTGGCGTACCGCCTTCAGAAGGAGCGGCTGGTCCACCGGGTCGCCACCGCCAGGCTGCCCACCGAGTTCGGCGAATTCCGCGTCATCGGCTACCGGAACGACGTGGATGCGGCGGAGCACGTCGCGCTGGTGCACGGGGAGGTCGAGGGAAAATCCAACATCCTCGTCCGCATGCACTCCAAGTGCCTGACCGGCGACGTCTTCGGCTCGCAGCGCTGCGACTGCGGCGCGCAGCTGCACGCCGCCATGCGCCAGGTGGTGGCGGCCGGCGCCGGCGTCATCGTCTACCTCGACCAGGAGGGCCGGGGCATCGGGCTCCTGAACAAGCTGCGCGCCTACGCGCTCCAGGACGGCGGCGACGACACCGTGGAGGCCAACGAACGGCTCGGCTTCGCGCCAGACCTCCGGAACTACGGCATCGGCGCGCAGATCCTTCGCGACCTTGGCCTCACCACGATCCGCATCCTGACGAACAACCCGCGCAAGCTGGTGGGCGTCGAGGGGTACGGGCTCGACATCGTCGAGCGGGTGCCGCTCCTGATCGACCGGACCCGCGAAAACTCCGACTACCTCACCGCCAAGCGCGACAAGCTCGGCCATCTCCTGGCCCACTGAGACTCATGCCCGAATACGCCGGCCGACTCGGCCCTGTGGGACGCGTGGCCATCCTGGTGAGCCGGTATAACGAGCTCGTCACTAACCGGCTGCTCGAAGGCGCCCGCCACTGCTGCCGTGATGCGCGGATCGCGGATCGCCACATCGACGTGCTCTGGGTGTCGGGGGCGTTCGAGCTCCCGGTGCTCGCGGAGGAGGCGGCCCGCTCCGGCCAGTACGCCTGTCTCGTCGCGCTCGGCGCGGTCGTCCGCGGCGATACCCCGCATTTCGAGTTCGTCGCGGGGGAGGCCACCCGCGGCCTCGGCGCGGTGGCCCGCACCCACGTGCTCCCGGTGGGGTTCGGGCTCCTCACGGTGGACACGATGGAGCAGGCCCTCGACCGCGCGGGCGGGTCGGCGGGGAACAAGGGCTACGAGGCGGCCGAGGCGGCCATCACCGCAGCCGACGCGCTCGCCCGGATCCGGAGAACCGATGCTCCGGCCTGAGACCCGCGCGCGCGCGCGCGCCCTCCAGCTCCTCTACGCGTGCGAGATCACCGGCGCCGGCTCCGTGGCAGCCGCGGGCGGGCTCGCACGGCTCACCGGGCCTGAGCCCCGGGTGCTCGACGGGGCGGAGGAACTCGCCAGTGGCGTGCTCGCCAACCGGGAATCGCTCGATCGCTTGATCCAGGGCGCCGCCGACAACTGGCGGGTCGAGCGTATCGGTGTCGTGGAGCGGAACATCCTCCGGCTCGGGATCCACGAACTGCAAGTGGGCCAGACCCCCCCCAAGGTCGTGATCGACGAGTCGATCCGGCTGAGCCAGTGGTTTGGCGGGACCAAGACGCCGGCGTTCGTGAACGGCGTCCTCGATCGGATCGCGCACACCCTCGGGCGGCTGTGAACCTCCTCGTCGTGAACTGGCTCGACCGCCTGAATCCGCAGGCGGGCGGCGCGGAAATCCACCTGTTCGAGATCTTCCGGCGCCTCGCCGACCGCGGGCACCGGGTGCGGCTGGTCTGCTCCGGCTGGCCCGGCGCGACGCCGGTCGAAATGGTGGACGGCATCGAGGTGACGCGGGTGGCGGGCAGGAACAGCTTCGCGCTCGCCGCGAGAGGGGCCGTTCGCCGTGCCCTGGCGCAGGAACGGCCCGACGTGGTCGTGGAGGACATCAACAAGCTGCCCCTCTTCCTGGCCGGCCTGACCGACCGCCCGTTCTGCGTGCTGGTGCCGCATCTCTTCGGCACGACTGCGTTCCAGGAAGCGCCCTGGCCCATGGCCGCCACGGTCTGGCTCGCCGAGCTCCCGATCCCGTGGGGGTACCGGCGGGCCGACTTTCAGGCCATCAGCGAGAGCACGAGGGACGACCTGGTGGCACGGGGGGTGCGCGCCGAACGCATCCGGGTGATCCACCCCGGGGTCGATTCCGCCATGTTCTGCCCTGATCCCGCCGTCCGGCGCACGACTCCGCCCTCCTTCCTCTACATCGGGCGTCTCAAGCGGTACAAGGGGGTGGACCTGGCCATTCGGGCCCTGGCCATCGCCCGGCGAACGCGGCCTGACCTCTCCTTGGACATCGCGGGGACCGGCGACGATCGGGCCCGGCTCGAGGCGGTCACGAGCGCGCTGGGGCAGGGGGCGGCGGTCCGGTTCCACGGGTTCGTGGACGAGGCCCACAAGCTGACGCTCCTGCGCAGCACCTGGGGCAATCTCTTCCCTTCGCCGAAGGAGGGGTGGGGTATTACCGTTGTGGAGGCGGCCGCGTGCGGCACTCCATCGCTTGCATCGGACAGCCCGGGTCTCCGGGACTCAGTCCGGGCGGGCGAAACGGGGTATCTGGTTCCCCATGGAGACGCTGACGCGCTGGCCGCCCGGATGCTGGAGCTTGCCGCCGATCCGGCGCTCGTGGAGCGCCTGGGTCAGGCTGGGCGGCGCTTCGCCGAGTCACACTCCTGGGACCACGCGGCCGACCGCACCGAGGCTCATCTCCGAGAACTCGGCAGCCGCTGACCCGTCAACTTCACGGGGGGATGCATGCCCGTCACCGTCACCGTCACCGCCCGTCACTGTGAACTTCCTGAACAGCTTCGCGAGCGCGCCCACGAGATCGCCGGCCGGCTCGAACTCCGCGCCGGCCGACCGGCGGAAGTCGGGATCCTGTTCGACGTCGAGGCAGGCGTGCCGACCGCGGAACTCCGGTTCCGCGCCGCCGGAGAGGAACTCCTGATCGCCGCCGGGCGGGGCGACGACCACCGGTCGGCCCTCGACCAGGCGGAGGGGCGCCTGCGCCGCCAGCTCGAGAAGCCGGGCACCCGTCGCCTCCGCAACCGCAAGCCGACCGAACTGGACAACGCGTGACGCTCCGCCTCCGGGACCTCGTCGAGGGGAGCGGCGAGGCGCTCCAGCTGGAGTGCCTGACTGGGGCGATGTGCCTCGACCGCTTCCTCCCGGACTCGGAGGTGGCGAGCCCCGGGCTGGCGCTCGCGGGGTTCACCAGCCGCTTCATCGCCAACCGGATCCACGTGTTCGGCGAGACCGAGATCACCTATCTCGCCTCGCTCGACTCGGCGGGCCGCCAGGCCGCGCTCGAGGCGCTCTTCGGCTTCGAGCTCCCCGTCGTCTTCGTCACGAAGGGGCTGTCCGTCCCGCCGGAGATGATGGCGCTCGCCGAGGAGCGCCAGGTGCCCATCGTCCAGACCAAGCTCAAGACGGCGGAGTTCTACCGGCGCATCAAGCCGGTGCTCGAGGAGGCGTTCGCGCCGCGCACCACGCTGCACGGATCGCTCGCCGACGTCTACGGCGTCGGGCTCCTGTTCATCGGACGCTCGGGCATCGGGAAGAGCGAGTGCGTGCTGGACCTGGTGGAGCGGGGGCACCGGCTCGTCGCCGACGACGTGGTCCAGGTGTCCCGGCGGGGCAACGGCGTGCTCATCGGCCGGGGGCACGAACTGGCGCAGCACCACATGGAAATCCGCGGCATCGGCCTGGTGGACATCTCGGCGCTGTTCGGCGTCCGGGCCATCCGGCAGCAGAAGCGAATCGAGGTCGTGGTGCAGCTGGAAGACTGGGAGCACGCGCAGGAGGCGGAGCGCACCGGCCTGACCCAGCAGGAGGTGGAGATCCTGGACGTGAAGGTGCCGAAGGTGATCGTGCCGCTGAACCCCGGCAAGAACCTCACGGTCATCTCGGAGGTCGTGGCGATGATGCACCTCCTCCGGTATTCCGGCGTGGACGTGGCCGCGTCGTTCAACGAACGCCTGATCCGCCGGATGAAGGAACAGCGGGGCATCCGGGAATACCTGCAGGAAGACTATGAGTGAGCCGCTGCGCGGCGTCGTGGTGTGCCACGGTGCCCTCGCGCAGGCGCTCGTCTCCGCCGTGGAGCAGATCACCGGGCTCACCGGCCGGTTCGTGCCCGTCTCGAACACCGACTGCGACCGCGACGGGCTCGAGCGGCGGATCGCGGACGCGATCGGCGGTGCGCCTGCAGTCGTGTTCGTGGACATGGCCAGCGGGTCCTGCCTCTTCGCCGCGCTGCACCGCCTCCGCGACGAGCCCAACGTGAAAGTCGTGACCGGGGTCAACCTCGCGATGCTGATCGATTTCGCCTTTCATCCTGACGAATCCCCCGCCGAAGCGGCCGCCCGGGCGGTCGCCACCGGCGAGCGGGCCATCCGCACGCCCTGATGCCCATTCGACTCTGCCGTATCGACGACCGGCTCATCCACGGACAGGTGGTGCTGGGGTGGGCCCGCGCACTTGGCATCGGCGACATCGTGCTGGTGGACGACGACGTGGCCGCCAGCGGGTGGGAACAGGACCTCTACCGCATGGCGGTGCCCCCGGAGCTCAAGGTCGAGTTCGTCGACGTGGCGCAGGGACGGCGGCGGTTGCCCGAGTGGGAATCGGGCCCGATGGCGGTCCTCATCCTCACCGGGAAGATCGAGACGATGTCCCGGCTCCTGGCCGACGTCCCGCACCCGCCGCCCGTGAACCTCGGCGGCATCCATCACCGGGACGGCCGGACGGAGCGGTTGCCGTACGTCTACCTCACGGACGAGGAACTCGCGGAACTGCGACGGCTCGAATCGGCCGGGGTCGCCGTCAGCGCCGAAGACGTGCCGGGCGCCGGCGCAGTCAGTCTCGAGGGCCTGGCGTGACCGAAGTGTCGTTCGCCGTACTGGGGCTCCTGCTGGTCTGGGGGACCGCGGTCGGGCTCGACCTGGTCAGCGTGCCGCAGGGCCTGCTCTCGCGCCCGCTGATATCGGCCTCGGTGGCCGGGTGGCTCGTCGGAGACCTCGAAACGGGGCTGCGGGTGGGCGCGATCCTGGAACTCTTCGCCCTCGATGTCCTTCCGGTGGGCGCCAGCCGGTACCCGGAGTACGGTCCCGCGGCGATCGGGGGGGTCCTGCTGGCGGCCGGCCTGCCGAAGTGGGACGGCGTCGGGGTCGGGGCGCTCCTCGGGCTCCTCGTGGCCATGCTGGCCGGGTACTCCCTCGAATGGTTGCGGCATGCAAACGCCCGCGACGTGCACCGCCACTCGGCGGAGCTGGACGGTGGCTCCACCGCTGTGATCCGGCGGCTGCAATGGTCCGGGCTGGCGCGGGACGCTGTGCGCAGCTCGGCCGTGACCGCCGTGGCGCTCACGCTCGCCTGGCTGGCGCGCGCCCAGCTCGACGGAGCGGTCCGCATGCCGACGTACCTGACGCCGGTGCTGGTGGGTGTGGGGCTCGCCGCCGCGCTCTCTGGCGCACTCCGCACAGCCGGCCGGGGCAGGCGGCTGGCGTGGCTGGGTGTCGGTCTCGCGGCCGGGGTGGTGCTGGCCGTCGTGGTGACCGCATGAAGGGGAAGGGACGCGCGCTGGTGCGGCTTCTGGCCGTCCAGGGGGCGTGGAGTTACGAGCGGATGACGGGCGTCGGGATGGGGTTCGCGGCGGAGCCGCTGCTTCGCGCCCTGGAATCCGACGAGCCGGAGCACCACCGCGAGGCGACGGCGCGCGCCGCCGAGTTCTTCAACTGCCACCCGTACCTGGCCGGCCTGGCGCTCGGCGCGTCGGCCCGCGCCGAGTACGAGGGCGTCCCCGGCGCGCAGATCCGGCGGCTGCGCACGGCGCTCTGCAGCCCGCTCGGCGCCCTGGGCGACCAGTTCTTCTGGGCCGGGCTGGTGCCGATCATGATGTCGCTGGCGCTGGTGGGCGTCGCGCTGGGCGCGGGAGCGGTCGGGCTGGCGACGGTCGTGATCGGCTACAACGTGGCGCGCCTCCTGGTCACGCGCTGGGCGCTCTGGACGGGGCTCGAGACGGGGATGCAGGTGGGCACGGCCATTTCCGCCTCGTGGCTTCCCCGGGCTGCGGCACGGATCGCGGCGCCTGCCGGACTGGTGGCCGGGCTGGCGGTCCCCGTAGTCGGGGCTTGGCTCCTGTCGCCGGTGGCGGGACCCCGGTTGGCCGTCACCCTGCTCGCCGCCGGGGCGACGCTCGCACTGGTACGATGGGGCGGGGCCCGGTGGACGTCGCTGCGAGTCGGCCTGGTGTTCGCGCTGGTCGTTCTTCTCTGGACGAGGTTTGCGCCGTGATCGAACGCCAGGCCACGATCGTCAACCCCCTCGGGATGCATGCCAGGCCAGCGGCCCGGCTGGTCAAGTTGGCGTCGAGTTTCCAGTCGCACATCGAACTGGTGAAGGACGGCCTCGCCATCAACGGGAAGAGCATCATGGGGGTGATGATGCTCGCGGCGGAGTGCGGCAGCAGCATCACGATCCGCGCGGAGGGCCCGGACGCGGAGGCCGCGCTGGACGCGCTCGCCGGGCTCGTGGCCGAGGGATTCGGCGAATCGTGACCGACTCGCGGCGACTGGTCGGGGTGGGCGTCTCGCCCGGGGTCGGCTTCGCCGCCGCCATGGTCGTGCATTGGGGCTTCCCCGAGGTGCCCGACCGGACGGTGGAGGAATCGGACCTGGAGGCAGAGGTCCTCCGTCTCCACGCCGCCGTGCGGGAGGCGGTCGACGGGTTGGAGGCGCTGCGCGAGCGGGTGCTGGTCCGGGCGGGGGTCGAGGAGTCGCGCATCTTCGAGGCGCAGATCCTGATGGTGCAGGACCCCGATTTCCTCGCCGGGGTCGAGTTGCTGATCCGGAAGAACCAGCTGAGCGCCGAGACCGCCTACGAGTTCAAGGCGCTCGAGCTCCGAAACCTCTGGGCCAGTTCCGGCAGCGCGCAGCTTCGCGAGCGTCTGACGGACCTGACGGCCATCCAGCGGCGCGTGGTGCTGAAGCTGATGGGGCAGACCGAGCGGGAGCCCTGGTCGGGCACGCTCGGCGAGCAGGTGATCGTGGTCGCGCACGAGCTTTCCCCGGGCCTCACCGTCCAGCTGGATCGCGAGCACGTGGTGGGTCTGATCAGCGAGGAGGGGACGCGCACCTCCCACGCCGCCATCCTGGCGCATTCCCTCGGGATCCCGGCGGTCATGGGCGTGGCCGGCGCGTTGCAGCGGGTCCGGGACGGCCAGATGATCCTGCTCGACGGCCGGACGGGCGAGATCATCCTCGAGCCGACCCGCCCGGAGCTCGAGGAGGCGAAGACCCGGCTCCATCGCCGCCACCGCCTCGAACTCAAGCTCGAGGCGGGGCTCTCGGCGCCGGCCGTCACGCCGGACGGGCGCGCGATGTCCCTCCGCGGCAACGTGGACCTGCCGGAGGAGATCGAGCCAGCGGTCCGGCACGGCGCGGCCGGCGTCGGCCTGCTCCGGACTGAGTTCCTCCTTACCGGACGGGCCGTCGTGCCCTCGGAGACGGAGCAGGCCGACTACTTCCGTCGCGTCGCCCAGGCGTTTCCCGGGCAACCCGTGGTGGTGCGGACGTTCGACCTGGGGGGAGACAAGTTCCCCGCCGCCTTCGACGCGCCCCTGGAAGCGAATCCCTTCCTGGGCTGGCGCTCGATCCGGGTCTGCCTCGACCACCCCGAGATCTTCCGGCCGCAGGTCCGTGCGGTGCTTCGGGCCGCGGTCGGGCGTGACCTGCGCATGATGCTGCCGCTGATCACGCGCGTGGACGAGGTGCTTCGTGTGCGGGAGCTGGTCGAGCAAGAGCGGGCGGCGCTGCGAGCGGCGGGAGAGCCGGTGGGCGAGCGACTCTCGATCGGGGTCATGATCGAGACGCCCGCCGCCGTGATCCTCGCCGACCGGCTGGCCGCCGTGTCCGACTTCTTCAGCGTCGGCACGAACGACCTGACCCAGTACACCCTGTGCGTGGACCGCGGGAACGCCCGCCTGGCGGACCGCTTCCGGACCGAGGACCCCGCCATCCTCCGGCAACTCCGGACTGTGCAGCAGGCCGCAAGCGCCGCGGGCATCCCGGTCAGCATCTGCGGCGAGATGGCCTCCGAACCGCTTTCCGCGGTGCTGCTCATGGGGCTCGGTTTCGTCGAGTTGAGCGTGGCGCCGCCCGCGCTCCCGCTGCTCAAGCTCATCGTGCGCAGCGTGCCGGCGGCGGCGGCCGAGGCGGCGGCGGCGCGCGCCCTCGAGGCCGGCACGGCCGACGAGGTGCGGGAGATCCTTCGGGCGGCCATCGGCGCGCACCTCGACCTCGCGTTGATCGACCCGGCGGGCGCGTTGCCGGCCTACCGACCGCCCACTACTATTCCCTCCACGTGAGTCGCCTCTCTTCTCCCTCTCCGGTTGATCGATGACTGCCAAGCGCGCCAAGCACAAGCGGTACCTCTTCACCTCCGAGTCGGTCACGGAAGGCCATCCGGACAAGGTGGCCGACCAGATCTCCGACGCCGTCCTGGACGCCATCCTGGCCGACGACCCGAACGGCCGGGTGGCCTGCGAAACGCTGGTCACCACCGGCATGGTGATGGTGTCGGGCGAGATCACGACCAAGACCTATGTCGACATCCCCGGCATCGTGCGGCAGACCGTCGAGCGCATCGGCTACAACGACGCCACCCACGGCTTCGACGCCCGCACCTGCGCGGTGCTGTCGTCGATCGGTCGCCAGTCGGCCGACATCGCGATGGGCGTCGACGAGACCGGCGGCAAGGAGCAGGGCGCCGGCGACCAGGGAATGATGTTCGGCTACGCCACCCGCGAGACCCGCGAGCGCATGCCGCTTCCGATCATGCTGGCGCACCGGATCGCCGAGCGGCTCGCCGCCGTCCGCAAGGGCCTGCACGGCCTCGACCAGCTGGACTGGCTGCGGCCAGACGGCAAGTCCCAGGTGTCGGTGGAGTACGAGGGCGACCGACCGGTCGCCGTGCGTACCGTAGTGGTCTCGACCCAGCACGCCGAACGGCACGGGGGCCGGCAGCTGGCGCAGTCCACCATCCGCCAGGCCGTCATCGAGCACGTCATCCGGCCGGTGCTCGACAAGGCCGGGTTTGGTGACGGACGCACCAAGTTTCTCATCAACCCCACCGGCCGGTTCGTCATCGGCGGACCGCACGGAGACGCGGGGCTGACTGGCCGGAAGATCATCGTGGACACCTACGGGGGCATGGCCCGACACGGCGGCGGGGCGTTCAGCGGCAAGGATCCCTCCAAGGTGGACCGCAGCGCGGCCTACGCGGCGCGGTGGGTGGCGAAGAACATCGTCGAGGCGGGGCTCGCGCAGAGGTGTGAAGTGCAGGTCGCGTATGCCATCGGCGTGGCGGAGCCGGTCTCCATCATGGTGGACACCTTCGGCACCGGTGTCATGCCCGATGAGCGGCTGGAGCGGGTCGTCGGGCGCGCGTTCGACCTGACGCCCCGGGGCATCATCACGGCGCTCAAGCTCAAGCGGCCGATCTACAGCCCGACCGCCGCGTACGGGCACTTCGGCCGCAAGCCGGCCAAGGGAAAGGTCAACGGCAAGCCGCAGGAGTTCTTTACCTGGGAAGCGCCGAGCCGGGTCCGCGCCCTGTTGAGCGAAGCGCGGTAGCGCCCCCATGATCGAGGTGCAGGTGGCGCATCTGGGCCTCGACCAGAGCACCAACAGCCCCGTGGTGCTGCTGAAGGAGCGCGACGGGGAGCGCGTCCTGTCCATCTGGATCGGGCCCGCCGAGGCGAGCGCCATCGCCATGGAGATGCAGGGGGTCAAGGCGCAGCGGCCGATGACCCACGATCTCCTCAAGCACGTGATCCTCGGCCTCGGCGGGGAGCTTCGCCGGGTCACGATCACGAACGTCCGGGACAACACCTATTTTGCCGAACTGCTCATTCGTCGCGACGAACAGGTGGTCCAGGTGGATGCCCGTCCCTCCGACAGCATCGCCCTCGCCCTGCGGCTTCACGCCCCGATCTTCACCAGCGACGACCTGCTCGACCAGAACGCCGGCGGCACCGGGCCCCCAGCGCCTGAGCGACGGCTCGACGCCGAGTCCCTCAAGCAATATCTCGAGAAGCTCGATCCGCAGGATTTTGGCCGCTTCACGCCGTAGCCGGGCGGCGGTCCTGGGCGCGGCGCTGGCGCTGAGCACGAGCCCCCTCGCCGGGCAGGTTCCCCTCGCCATCAGCGGGCAGACCACTCGCATCCAGGGCCCCGACACGGTGCCCGTGCGCGGGGTGCAGATCACGCTGCATCGCGTGAGCCGCACCGCGCAGGGCGCCATCGACTCCACGACGACTGGCGATGATGGCCGGTTCCGGTTCCGGGCCGCCGGCGATACCACGGCCATCTATCTCGTCAGCGCGAACTACGCGGGCATCGAGTATTTCGCTGAACCGGTGCGGATGCCGGGCGTGGAGGGTATCCGGATCATCGTCTCGGACACGTCGTCCACGGCGCCGGTGCGGCTCGGCACGAGGCACCTGATCATCCGCCCCCCCGATGCCTCCGGCAGCCGGGCCATCCTCGATCTCTTCTCGATTCGCAACGACGGGGCCGAGACCCGGATCGGCCGCGACTCTCTCTCGGCGTCCTGGCAGGTCATCCTCCCGGCCGGCGCCCTCCAGCCAGAGGTGCAGGAAGGGGACATCAGCCCGAGTGCGGTGCGGTTCCGCGGCGACACGGTGGACGTCCTCGCGCCGATCGCGCCCGGCGTCAAGAACATGATGTTGAGCTACCGGCTTCCGGTCGGTAAGGACCGACCGGCGTGGATTGCCCCGGCAGATTCATTCGATGTGCTCGTGGAGGAGGAGGGCGCCACCGTCCACGGGGCCGGACTCGAACCGGCGGCGCCGGTCGAGTTGATGGGGAGCACCCTCCGCCGGTGGACGGCGTCGCCACCCACCGGCGGCTCCGCTGAGGTGAAGTTCGCAGGTGGCTCGGCGGCGCTGGGGCGCCTCCTCTACTGGCTCGTCGGCCTGGTGGCGGTGGCCCTCGCGACCGGGGCCGCCTTGGCGTTCAGGCGACAGTCCCGGAACGTGGCGCCCCCGGCGACACCGCTCCCGGCCGACCTGGTCGGCGAGATCGCCCGGCTCGACGCGCGCTATGCGGGGAGCCGAGACAGGGTCGGCGAGGCGGAGTGGGCGGCATACGAAGCGGAGCGCGCCCGGCTCAAGGCCGCCGCGCTTGCCCGCCGGCGCACGCATCGGTAGGTTTGCGCGGTCAGAACAGATCGCAAGCGAACGCAGATTTTCGGAAGCCGGTGCAATTCCGGCGCGGCCCCGCCACTGTAACGGGCAGTTCTCTCCGCTCACGACGCCACTGGGAAACCGGGAAGGCGAGCGGAGGCCCGAAGCCAGGAGACCTCTCCGTTCGCGCCACCACACGTACCCTCGGGGGAGGGACAGGTGGCGTGCCCCGGCGTCCCTTCGCCGTGTCCCGCCCATCGCCGCCCTCCCGGAAGTGGGCGGTTTTCGTTGGTCCTCACTCGGCGTTCCGCGTGGTTGCTCCTCACCGTCCTCCTCGGGGCGGTCGGCTGCGTCGGTCGGGAGTCGACCCCGGGCGCGCCGGCCATCATGGCCGTGGACGACCTCGGCGACACCCTCCGGCTCGCCACCCGGGCCACGCGCATCGTCTCGCTCATCCCCGCCACCACGGAACTGCTCTTCGCGCTCGGACTCGGCGACCGGGTGGTCGGCCGGACGACCTGGTGCGACTACCCAGCCGCCGCTCGCGCGGTCCCCAGCCTCGGCGACGGCCTGCAGCCGAATCTCGAGGCCATCGTTGCGGCACAGCCGGACCTCGTGGTCCTCTACAACTCAGTGCAGAACGTCGCCGCGGCGGATCGGTTGCGGGCCCAGCACATCCCGACCGTGCTGGTCACCACGGACCGCCTCGCTGACGTCCCGCGGCTGGCCCGGCTCCTGGCCCCCCTCGGTGGGCGGGCCGAAGCGGGCGACAGCCTTGCCCGGTGGTTCGAAGCGGCGCTGGACAGCGCCACCGCCACTGGGGGGGGGCACACGCGCAACGTGCTTGTCCTCGCGTGGGACCAGCCGCCGATCGTGATCGGGGCGGGCAGCTTCCTCAGTGAACTGGTCGAACGCGCCGGGGGGCGAAACGTCTTTCACGACCTGGCGGCCGCTTCGGCACCGGTGAGCCTGGAGGCGATCGCGAGCCGCGACGTCGACGTCGTGCTGGTGCTCGGCGACACCATGCCTGCCTTCGCGCGGCGCGCGGAGTGGATGTCGGTGCCCGCCGTACGCGAGCATCGGTTCGTCTACGTGCCCTCCGCCCTGTTCAGCCGGCCCGGTCCGCGGAGCCCGGAGGCGCTGCGGGTCCTCTCGGCCGCCCTCCGCGCAGGGCCGCTGCCGTGACGACGCGCCAGTGGGGGGCGCTCCTGGCAGGGACGATCCTCGCCCTGATTGCCGGTGTGTCGGTCGGCGCCGTGGACATCGATTGGCGCGGCGTCGCCGGTGCCCTGTCCGCGGCGCCGACTGGCGAGGCGGCGCTGGTGCGCTACCTCCGCATGCCAAGGGTCGTGCTGGCCTTCCTGGTGGGCGGGGCGCTCTCGGTCGCCGGCGCCTCCCTGCAGGCCCTGGTGCGGAATCCCCTCGCCGACCCCTACCTCGTCGGGCTGTCCGGCGGCGCGGGGCTTGGCGCCGTGCTCGCGATCGCCCTCCATCTCGGCGGGCCCTGGGCCGTGCCGCTTGCCGCTTTTGCTGGCGCGCTGGGCGCCGTGGCCGTCGTCTACCGGCTGAGCGTCGTCGCGGGGCGGCGGCTCGACCCCCATATCCTCTTGCTCGGCGGCGTCGTGGTCGGGGCGTTCGCCGGTTCCCTCATGAGCGCGGTGATCACGCTGGCGTCCGCCTCCGAGTTGCGGAGCGCGATGCTCTGGCTCCTCGGCGGGTTCGGGATGGCCTCCTGGCCGGCGGTCGCGGTCTTCGCCTCCTACGCGCTGGTGCCGCTCGGACTGCTGGTCGGAAGCGCCCGCGGCCTGGACCTGCTGACCCTCGGGGAGGAGAACGCCCAGTATCTCGGCGCCGACGTGGAGGCGCTCAAGCGACGCGTCTATCTCTCCGTGGCCGCGCTGACCGGCGCCGCCGTGGCGGTCTCTGGGATCATCGGATTCGTGGGACTCGTCGTGCCGCACGTGATGCGCCGCTGGGGCGTCCCGCTGCACCGGCAGCTCCTTCCCGCCGCCTTCCTGGCGGGTGGTGCGTTCCTGGTGCTCTCCGACCTCATCGCGCGCAGCCTGTTCCGTCCGCTCGAACTCCCCGTCGGCGTGGTCACCGCGCTGATCGGCGTGCCGATCTTTGCCCTGCAGCTGCGGAAGTCGCTCCGATGATCCTCAGGGGGGAAGGGCTCACCGTCCGCTATCCCGGCGCGGCGCTCCCCGCGTTGCAGGGCGTCGATTGCGCAGTAGCCCCGGGGCACCTGCTCGCGGTCGTCGGGCCAAACGGGAGCGGGAAGTCCACGCTCCTGCGCGCGCTCCTGGGGCTGGCGGCCCTGGAGGCCGGCTCCGTGTCGCTGAAGGGACGGCCGTTCGGGGGCTGGCGCCGGCCCGAGGTCGCCGCCCTGGTGGGCGTGGTGAGCCAGCGCGAGGATATCCTCTTCTCGCTGAGCGTGGAGGAGACGGTCCTGATGGCGCGGTACGCGCGGCTCGGCCCGCTCGCGCCGGCGCGGATGGAGGATCGCGCCGCGGTCCGTCGCGCCCTCGAGAGGTGCGACGCCTGGTCGCTGTGCGAGCGCCGGACGGACACGCTCTCCGGCGGGGAGTGGCAGCGGGTGCGCGTGGCGCGCGCACTGGCTCAGGAACCTGAGGCGCTCCTCCTCGACGAGCCGACGGTGGCGCTCGACGTCCGGCACGAGATGGAGGTGTTCGAGCTGGTGCGGGCGCTGACGGACGGTGGCCTGGGGGCGCTGGTCATCACCCACCACCTGAACCTCGCGGCCCGCTACGCCGACTCGCTGCTCCTGCTCGACGAGGGGCGGGTGGTGGCTCACGGGACGCCCGGCGAGGTCTTGCGGGAGCCGGTACTCTCGTCCGTGTTCCGGTGGCCGGTGGCGGTCACGCCATGGCGGGATGGGTCCCCGCAACTGGTTCCGCTGCGCCCGGGGGAAGGGCAGGCCGGGTGAGGGGGGGGCTTCGTGCGGCATGCGCCTCGGCACTGTTGCCGATGACGCTCGCCGCGCAGGCGCCGGTCACCGTCCGCGGAAGGGTGGTCGACGCCGCGAACGGAACGCCCGTCGCTGCCGCCCGCGTGGACCTCGGGGCGCTCTCGGCGCAGTCTGGGCCCGACGGCAGGTTCGTCCTCGGGGGCGCGTCCGCCGGCACCGCGGTCATGGTGGTCGCCGCCGTCGGTTACCGCTCGCGTCGCGTGCGGCTCGAACTCCTGCCGGGTCTGGACGCCGAGGCGACGGTGCGACTGGAAGCGATGGCGGTGACGCTGCCCGATCTCGAGGTCCAGGCGGCGGGCGGGCAGCCGATGACGCTCGATGGCGCCGCGCTGGTCCGGCGCGGTTCCGACCTCGCCACGGCGATCGACGGCTGGCAGGGGATCGTCGTCAGGCGGAGCGGTGGTAACGGGGCCGCCTCGCCCCAGGTGCGCGGCAGCGCTCCGGAGGAAGTGCTCGTGCTGGTGGACGGCTTCTCCATCAACGACCCCCTGACGGGCCGGGCGGACCTGAGCAAGCTCGCCACGCGGGATGTGGCTTCGGTGCAAGTCCGGCCCGGGGCGCAGTCGGCCGGTGGGGCGGGTGTGGCGGTTGGCGGAGTCCTCGACATCCGGAGCCAGGCCGCTGGCAGACCAGAGGCCTCCGGCTGGGTGGGGAGCTACGGCAGCGCGGGTGCCTCCCTGTCGGGGATGCTGCTGGACACCCGAGTGTTCCTGAGGGGCGAGCTGCTCCCTGATGACTACCCGTACAGCGTTCCCGTCAACCGGGGTGGTGGGGAGGCGCGCCGGGTCAATGCGGGCGGCGGGCTCGGTTCGCTTTCGTTCCGACACGCGGGTCGCTTCGACGTGCAGGGGCGGGCGAGCGTTTCGCGGCGCGGCCTGCCCGGGTCGGTCGGCAACGAAACGCCATACGCCGAGGCGGAGGACGGGGCGGGGTTCGTCGGAGTGACGATCGGCGGCGCATCGACCTGGAGTGCGTCGCTTCAGTACCTCCAGAGTACAGTGCGGGACTCGGCCCCGCCGAGCGGGCCGGCGTACGAAGCGCGCTCGGCGGGATGGAGCGGGACGATCGATTGGTCTCATTCGAGGCCGGTTGCCGTGGTGGGGTGGGCAGGCAGCGTCGCGCTGGGGGCTTCCGCGCGGCACGACCGGTTCGGGGGAGACGTGGTGCAGGATGGCTCGCAATTCTCGCGGGCCGGGCTGCGGGGAACGGCAACGCTCCGCCCGGGCGGCCAGTCTCCATGGACGCTCACGCCGTCGCTGCGCCTCGACATCTGGACCGGCGAGAACCTGCCGCTCGGGAGCGCCCGGCTCGACGCCGGATGGCAGCACGGCGCGACCTCGGTGCAAGCCTCCGTCGGGAGCGCGGTCTCCGCCCCACCGCTCGCGGACTTATTCTTTCGGGAGGGGGTCGGGGTTGCGCTGAATCCCGGGCTCAGGCCGGAGCGTGTGCGGTGGGAGGTCGAACTGGGCGTGAACCAGGACTGGTCGCTCTTCGGGGCTCCCGGCAGCGCCTCGCTCCGCGGCTACTATGGGCGCGTCGATGACATGATTCTCTGGGCCCCCGGGGTCGGGTTCATCTGGAGCCCGCACAATTTTGACGTGACTCGCCGAGGGGTGGAGGCGGCGGCGAGCATCCACCCGGTGCCCACGGTCTCGCTGGCCGTGCAGGGGGCCTGGACCCCGATCACCTATGATGTTCCCGATGGCGCCCAGGTGCAGTATCGTCCGCGAGGGACCTGGGGGGCGTCGGTCGGGTGGGCCGACGGTGCATGGGGCGCCGATGCCCGGTGGCGTTGGGTCGGCGAGCGGTACCCGAACCCCGGCGGCGTGAACCCACGACCATCCTTCGGACTCGTGGACGTCGGGGCGGAGCGGGCTCTCGGCGCGGCCGTGGTGCGGGCCGACGTCCGTGACTTGCTGGACACGCGCGCCGAATTCCTGGCCGGCTACCCCACACCGGGGCGCACGCTGGTCGTATCTATCTCCTTGGAGTGGCAATGATGGTATCCACACGTCCGCGCCGTGCCCTCGTCGGGTGCCTGGCCGCCCTGGTTTCCGCGTGCGCCGATCCCGAGGCGCCGCTTCCGGCGCCCTCCGAGGTGGTGCTCGTCGTCAACTCGATCGAATATTCGCTGAGCGTTGTGCCTGTGGGCGCCACCGGCTCGACCTACAAGATCCCGCTCGGCGGCACGACGCCGACGCCAGTCGGGGTCTCCGCCCTCGGCGCCTACGCGGTCGTGCCGATGGGGCTCGACCACGCCGCGACCGTCGTGGACCTCTCCACCGGCTCGGTCGCGCGGGTCGTCCCGCTGGCTGCCGGTTCGTTCGCCACCGGATCGGCCATTGTCAGCGATTCGATTGCCTACGTGGCGAATCCGGGCCTCAACACCGTCACCCGGATCAACTACCTGACCGGCGATACGGCGAGCGTGGCCGTGGGCGTGTATCCGCAGGGAGTGGTCGCCACACGAGGGAAAGTCTTCGTCCTGAACGGGAACCTGGTCAACTACGCGCCTGCCGGCCCAGGCTGGATCACCGTCATCGATCCGGTCACCAACGCGAAGGCTGTCGGGATCGATTCCATCCCGTTGCCGCTTCCCGGCAATCCGCAGTTCGCCGTGGTCGGCGGAGACGGACGCATCTACGTCATGAACGTCGGCAACTACGTGGACGATGGCCGCCTCTCCATTGTGGATCCGGTGGCGCGCGTGGAACTCGCCAACTTCGGCGGGTTCGGGCCCGGTCCCGGCAACCTGGCCACCGACGGCGGCGACCGCCTCTTCATCAGCTCGTTCACCGAGGGGCTGATGGAGTTCGACATTGCGACCCGAACCGTGGTCCTCGGGGCTGGGGACGGGCTGCCCATCCCCGATAACTCAGGCGTCGCGGTGGATTCCGAGGGGCGCATCTACGCCATTTCCGCTGGTTGCGGGGGCGGGGCCGATGGAGTGGCGCACGTGCTTCGGCCCGATCTCACGGAGCGGTCGGTCGTGGCCCTCGGCAGCTGCGCCATCGGAACGGCCGTCACCAGCATTCCCGCCGAGTAGATTGCGGGGATGGCCGCCATCACCACGCCGTCCATCATCCTGGGCGCGCTTCGCTACGGCGACACCTCCAAGATCGTTCGCCTCGCCACCCGGGACCTCGGCATCCGCAGCGCCCTCGCCAAGGGGGCGCTGCGGCCGCGGAGCCGGTTCGGCGCCTCACTGCAGCTCCTCAGCGAGGGCGTGGCCCACCTGTACCTCAAGGACACCCGAGATCTCCAGACCCTCGCCGCCTTCGACCTGACGAACCTGCGGGCCGGGCTGGCAGGGGACCTGCCGCGCTTTGCCGCCGCCGCCGCGCTGGGTGAGGTCGCGTGGCGGTTCTCTCCCGCGGAGCCACATCCCGACAGCTTCGACCTGCTCAGTGGCGCGCTCAACGTCCTCGAGTCCGCCCCGCTGGAGGCCGTCGAGGTTCTCGGCCTCCGGATGCTCTGGCGCCTGGTAAGCGTGCTCGGGTTCGCTCCTGCGCTCGACCGCTGCGCCCGCGACGGCGCGCCCCTGCCGCCCGACGAGCCGCTCCGCTTCAGTGCGGCCGAGGGAGGAGGACTCTGCAGGAGGTGCGGAGAAGGGCAGGGAGTCACGACACTCTCGCCCGCCGACCGGAACGACCTGGAGGCGCTCGTCCGCGCCGATGCGGAACTCCCGATCCTCGACGAGCGCCACGCGGCATCGCACCGGCGGCTCTTCGCGCGATTCCTCCGCCATCACCTGGCGGAGGGAGCGGACCTCCCCGCCATCGCGTTCTGGGAAGACCGGCCCTGGGTCGCCGCGTGATCATCGGGATGGCAGGGCACATCGACCACGGGAAGTCCACGCTCGTCGAGGCGCTTACCGCCAAGAGGATGGATCGCCTTGCCGAGGAGCGGGCCAGGGGCATCACGATCGACCTGAACTTCGCCCCGCTCCGGCTGGCGGATGGGGAGATCGCCGGAGTGGTGGACGTGCCGGGCCATGAGGACTTCGTTCGCACGATGGTGGCGGGCGCGGCTGGCGTGGACCTCGTGCTGCTGGTCATCGCCGCGGACGAGGGGATCAAGCCCCAGACGCGGGAGCACCTGGCCATCGTGGAAGCGCTCGGTGTCCCGCGCGGTGTGGCGGTGCTCACCAAGTGCGATCGGGTGGACGCCGACCGGGTGGCGTTGGCGCAGGGGGAAGTGCAGGACTGGCTCAAGAACTCCCCGGTCGCGTTTGTCGGGGCGCTTCCCGTGTCGGCGCGCACCGGTGCGGGGCTCGGGGACCTGCTGGATACGGTGCAACGCGAGGCCGCCGAGCTCCGTCCGCGCGACGAATCGGCCCCCTTCCGGATGCCGATCGATCGGGCCTTCTCCCTTCCGGGCGCCGGCACCATCGTGACGGGAAGTGTCTGGAGCGGCTCCGCCGGGCCGGGGGATGCTCTTCGGCTCCTTCCCGCGGGTCGATCGGTACGGGTACGTGCCGTCGAGGTGCACGGCACGCGGAGCGATTGCGCCCGGCCCGGGAACCGCGCGGCGCTGGGACTGTTCAACGTCGAGCGGGACCAGGTCGGCCGCGGCGACGTCCTCGTGGACGCCGCGCTCCCATGGGAGCCCACCACCGCGCTCGATGTGAGGCTTCAGCTTCTCCAGACTGCTCCGCGCCCGCTCACCTCCCGCACCTCCGTCCACCTTCACCTCGGCACCACGGAAGTGGTGGCAAGGGTCCTCCCACGCGCGCCCATCCCACCCGGCGGAGTCGGGCTCGCCCGGCTGATCTGTGAAGCACCAGTTGTCGCGCGCGGCGGTGACCGGTTCGTGATCCGGAGCTACAGCCCGGTGTCCACCATCGGCGGCGGGGTGGTGCTCGACCCGACTCCTCCTCGCCGTCGGGCGCTCTGGCCCGGGACCCTCGGCTCCTCCAACTCGATTGAACGGCTCGGGGCCCTCCTGGAGCGGCATCCCGCGGGTGCCTCCTCCGCCTCGCTCGCCTTCCGTTCGGGGCTCGCGACGTCTGACGTGGAGGGACTGCTCGCGGGCGAGGCTCGGGTTCGCCTCCTCCCCGGCGGGTGGGTCATGACGGCCGTCGTGGACGAGGCTCGGCGGAGCGCGCTCGAGGCGCTGTCATCGTTTCATGGCAGCCGGCCGGCCCAGCCCGGCATGCCGGTCGAGACGCTGCGGCGTGGCATCCACCGCTCGGCACCCGTGGCGGAGGCGGCGGTGGCTGACCTCGCCGCGGGGGGAGCGATTACCATCGAGGCCGGTCTGGCCAGGCTGGCCGGCTTCGAGGCCCGTATCGCCGGCGGGCCGGCGGCGGTCGACCGGGTAGTGGCGGCGGTGCGGACGTCGGGCTTCGCGGCACCCCCGGTTCGGGAGCTCGAACGGCAGTTCGAGCAGGTGGATGTGATGGGAGCGCTCCGGTTGGCGGCGGGGGCCGGGCAGGTCGAGGCGGTGACGCCGGACTGGTATTTGGCCCGGGAGGTCCTGGATGGGTTCCGGGCGACCCTGCAGGCGGAGGGGCGGGCGGGCCAGATCACCGTGACGGGGGTCAGGAACCGAACCGGCCTGTCGAGAAAGTACTTGATTCCCCTTTTGGAATGGGCCGACCGCAGGGGAATCACGCGCCGAGAGGGCGATGCGCGGCGGCTCACTTGACATGTCACTCGAAGGGGTCGCATACTTAGGATGAAATGGCGTAAGTGCGCCACTATCAATCGCTTCGACGGAGGTGCTTCCACCCGCTTCATAACCCTTGTTCGAGTGAGGTTCCGTATGGCAGGCCGTGCCTGGACGGGGCTGTTACTCGGGCTCATGGTGGGGTTGGCGGCACCCGCGAGATCGCAGGTTCCGACACCACCGCCGGTATTCGAGCTCGGAGACAACTTCCCCAACCCGTTCTTCCCGGCCACGTCCATCCCGTTCGTGCTCACACCGGAGGCCTGTACCGACGGTCACATTCCGTTGGTGACATTGGAGATCTACAACGTGCTCGTGCAGGTCGTCGCCGTTCCCGAACTTCAGACCGGGGGGCGCGAGCGAGTCCGCGGTCTCCGCCTGCGGTGCGGATCCTATGTGGCCTACTGGAGCGGCCGCTACCTGGATGACGAGCGGGAGGTCACGCCGGGGGTGTATTACTACCGTTTGACCGTGGACGGTCAGAGTCAGGTGAAGAAGATGATCGTCCGCAAGGAGAACCAACCGACCAGATGACCAGCCGGACCGGCGAGGGACGTTCTTCACGAATGTCCCTCGCCTTTTTTCAGATGTGCGGTCGTACGCTGTCAGAACGGCAGATTTCAGCGGTATACCCCTTGCTTCCGTGACGCGCCATGCTGAGACCCGAACGATTGACCCTCAAGGCACAGGAAGCGTTCCGCGACGCGTCGGAAGATGCCCGGCGCCGCGGCAATCCGGTGCTCAACGACACCCACCTCTTCGCGGCGCTGCTCGCGCAGGACGAGGGTGTGGTGCAGCCGCTCCTTCAAAAGGCCGGGCTCAACATCGCTGCGCTCAAGGACGCAGTCGAGCGGGAGCTCGCGCGGCTCCCGCGGCAGGAGGGGGCCACCGGCGAGCCCACTTTCAGCAGGGAGCTGCACAAGGTATTCGACAAGGCTGAAGAGGAGGCGAAGGCGCTGAAGGACGCCTACGTCTCCACGGAGCACCTCATCCTGGGGCTCGCGGCGGAAAAGGGAACGACTGCGCGCAACCTGCTCAACGAGAGCGAGGTCACCGCGGACGTCCTGCGCGAGGCGCTGGAAGGGGTGCGCGGCGGGCATCGCGTGGCGGACCAGTCACCGGAGGACCAGTACCAGGCGCTGCAGCGCTTCACGCGGAACCTCACCGACCAGGCCCGGAAGGGGAAACTCGACCCCGTCATCGGGCGGGACGAGGAGGTGCGCCGCGTGATGCAGGTGCTCTCGCGGCGCACCAAGAACAACCCGGTGCTCATCGGCGAGCCTGGCGTCGGGAAGACCGCCATCGTCGAGGGCTTGGCCCAGCGGATCGTCCACGGCGACGTCCCCGACTCCCTCCGCAACAAGGACATCGTGGCGCTCGACATCGGCCTGCTGCTGGCCGGGGCCAAGTACCGGGGAGAGTTCGAGGAGCGGCTCAAGTCCGTTATCAAGGAGCTGACGGAGGCCGAGGGGCGGTACATCGTGTTCATCGACGAGATGCACACGCTCGTGGGGGCGGGCGCCGCCGAGGGGGCGGTGGACGCCAGCAACCTGCTGAAGCCGGCCCTGGCCCGCGGAGAGCTGCACGTTGTGGGCGCCACCACGCTCGACGAATACCGGAAGCACGTGGAAAAGGATGCGGCCCTCGAGCGCCGGTTCCAGCCGGTGCTGGTGGGCGAGCCCAACGTCACGGACACGATCGCCATCCTGCGCGGGCTCAAGGAGCGCTACGAAGTCCATCACGGCGTCCGCATCACCGACAACGCCCTGGTGGCGGCGGCCACCCTCTCCGACCGCTACATCGGGGACCGGTTCCTCCCGGACAAGGCGATCGACCTGGTGGACGAGGCCGCGAGCCGGCTCCGCATCGAGATCGACAGTCTCCCGCAGGAAATCGACGAGGTCGAGCGTCGGCTGGTGCAGCTCGAAATCGAGCGGCAGGCGCTGCTGAAGGAGAAGGACAAGGCGGGCAAGGCGCGCCTGCAGGCGGTGGAGCAGGAGATCTCCGAGCTGAAGGAAAAGAGCGCCGGCATGAAGACGCAGTGGCAATCCGAAAAGGCGGCCATCGGCGAGCTGCAGGCAGCGCGCGCCGAGGTGGACGAGCTCCGGACCGAGGTGGACCTCGCCACCAGGCGGGGTGATCTCCAGAAGGCGGCCGAGCTCCGCTATGGCCGGATCCCCCAGCTGGAGGCCACCCTGCAGGCGCAGGAGGCCCGGCTCCAGGAGGTGCAGCGGAGCGCCCGGTACCTGAAGGAAGAGGTGGACGCCGACGACATCGCCGAGATCGTGGCGAAGTGGACCGGTATCCCGGTGTCGCGGATGATGGAGTCGGAGCGCGAGCGGCTCACCCGGCTCGAGGGCGAGCTGTCCCAGCGGGTCGTCGGCCAGCCGCAGGCGGTGGCGGCCGTGGCCAACGCCGTGCGGCGGAGCAGGGCGGGGCTGCAGGATCCCAACCGTCCCACAGGCTCGTTCATCTTCCTGGGGCCCACCGGCGTCGGCAAGACCGAGACGGCGCGGGCGCTGGCCGATTTCCTCTTCGATGACGAGCGGGCCATCGTCAGGCTCGACATGTCGGAGTACATGGAGAAGCACGCGGTGGCACGCATGATCGGCGCCCCGCCGGGGTACGTGGGGTACGAGGAGGGCGGGCAGCTGACCGAGGCGGTCCGGCGCCGGCCCTACAGCGTGGTCCTCTTCGACGAGATCGAGAAGGCCCACGCCGACGTCTTCAACGTCCTCCTGCAGATCCTCGACGACGGGCGCCTGACCGACAGCCAGGGCCGGGTGGTGGATTTTCGCAATACCGTCATCATCATGACGAGCAACATCGGGGGCAGTCACATCGTGGACGCCGGCCCCACGGCGGACGACGAGGCGTGGGCCGTCGTGGACCGTGCGGTGCGAAACGAACTCCGCCACCACTTCCGGCCGGAGTTCCTCAACCGGGTGGACGACATCATCGTGTTCCGGCCGCTGTCGCGCGACGACATCCGGCACATCGTCGACCTGCAGCTCGCCAAGCTCGGGAAGCTGCTCGCCGACCGGAAGCTCGGCCTGGAGGTCACCCCGGAGGCCCGGGCGTACCTGGCGGAACTCGGATATGACCCGATCTATGGGGCGCGCCCCCTCAAGCGCGTCGTGCAGCAGCGACTGCAGAACCCGATCGCCCTCGAGGTGCTCGAGGGGCATTTCCCGGAGGGCTCGACGATCCGGGTCGTCCGCAAGGGCGACGAACTCACCTTCAGCACCACCGACGGTAGTTCGGAGCGGCCCGGTGCGTAGGGGGGGCGCGTCTCCTGCCGACGTGGTCTGGATGGAGGCCGCGCTGCGGCTGGCCATGTCGGCCGCGGTCCGGGGCGAGGTGCCGGTCGGCGCGCTTGTGGTGAGAGACGGGAAGGTGATCGCCCAGGCGCACAACGAGATGGTCCAGCGGAAGGACCCCACTGCCCACGCCGAGTTCCTGGCCATCCAGCGCGCGCTGGAAACGGTCGGCGAGGACCGGCTGGTCGATGCCACGCTGTACGTCACCCTCGAGCCGTGCGCCCAGTGCGCCGGCGCCATCGTCCTGAGCAAGGTCGGCACGGTGGTCTTCGGCGCCTGGGACAACCGGGCCGGAATGGCCGGGTCGGTCCACGATCTCCTGCGGCACCCCAGGCTGAATCACCGGCCGGAAGTGATTCCGGGTGTCATGGAGGAAGAGTGCGGGGAGGTCCTCAAGCAGTTCTTCAGGGCCCGCCGTTAATGCCACCCGGACGGTAGGGATTGAGTTGACGTAACCCTGTGCAGCTGATTATTTTAGCCCCTGTCGAGTCGCGCCCTGTGCGCGAAGCTTCCAGTCAGGCATCGCGGTTCAGGAGAGCGCTCAATGCCAGCGAAATACGTGTCCAACAAGGACGAAACCATCCCGCTCTTCAAGAGCCCCTGGCTCGAGCGGCTGTCACATATTCACCCGGCCACTCCGGCGGTGGTGTTCCTGCCGGTCGCCGGATGGTACCTCTGGCAGGGCCTGCAGGGCGCCTCGTGGCTCACGGTCGCCGGGCTGGTCGTCGCCGGGCTGTTCATCTGGACGCTGACGGAATACTCGCTGCACCGCTGGGTCTTCCACTATCAGCCCACCAGCGACCTCGGCAAGAAGCTCCACTTCCTGATGCACGGCGTGCATCACGACTATCCGCAGGATCATACCCGGCTCGTCATGCCGCCGCCGGTGAGCATCCCGCTCGCCGCAGCGTTCGGCCTGCTCTTCTCGTGGCTCTTCGGGGCGCACTGGGAGGCGATCTTCGCCGGCTTCCTGGTGGGCTATGTCATCTACGACACCACGCACTACGCCACCCATCACTGGAAGATGCAGAGCGGGCTCGGCCGGTTCCTCCGGGAGTACCACCTCCGCCATCACTTCCGCGACGACGATCTCGGCTACGGCGTGAGCTCGCCCCTCTGGGACTACGTCTTCGGCACCGTCTCCACCCGGGCCAGGGCCGACCGCCAGGCGGCGTGATCGGGGTGCCGGCGCGGTCCCGACGCGGGCACACACGCCCAACGGGCCGCCGAGCGCATCGGCGGCCCGTTTCGCGTTCCGCGCCCCGCCCCCGGCCAACCCGAGCGGAGCAATGGCCGTTCCCATGCTCAAAGTGAGCCGATGCGCGCACGACTTCTGAGGATCAGGGACCAGTGGCGCCGTGACCTCCGGCGGCTCGCGGCTCGGGCGCGTCGCACCACGTCCGGTCCGGTCAACGCGGCGCAGGGCGTGTGGGACGACGTGGTCGATTGGTTCAATGGGCTCGAGTTCAATGAGAACGGCATTCTCCTCGGGTTCGCCGTGCTCATCGGGGTGGGCGCCGCCCTCGGCGCCATCGGCTTCTACAAGCTGATCGACCTGGCTCACCGGGTGTTTTTCTCGCTGCCCGAATCGCTGCTGCCCTCCCTCGGCCTGCTGGCCTATCGACCCGTCCTCACTGCCGCCGGGGCGGTCGTCGCGTGGTACATCACCGCGCGTTTCGCCCGTGGGAACGACGGCATGAACATCCCGGACCTCCAGCGGGCCGTGCTGCGCCGTCACGGTGAGATTCCCACCCGGCCCGCCGTGGCTCGGACGGCGGCCAGCGCGGTGACGATCGGGAGCGGCGGATCGGCCGGGAGTGAGGGGCCGGTGGCGGTTTTCGGGGCGCTCATCGCCTCGCGGCTCAGTGCGCTCTTTCGCTTTTCAGGAAACCGAACCAGGATCCTGGTGGGGGCGGGCGCCGCGGCCGGGATTTCCGCGGCCTTCAACGCCCCGTTGGCTGGCGCCTTCTTCGCGCTGGAGGAGATTCTCGGCTCCTTCAGCACCGCCGCCTTTGCGCCCGTGGTGGTCAGCAGCGTCGTGGCGGCGGTCGTGTCGCGATCGGTGTTCGGTAACCATCCGGTCTTCCCCGTTCCGCTCGCGGAAGGGTACACGCTGACCCGGGAGGTGGCGCTCTTCTATCCGCTCCTGGGGCTCGTGACCGGCCTGGTTTCGGTGTTCTTCGTCCGCTGCTATTTCTGGGTGGACGGTCGGAGCCGGGCGGTCCGCCTCCCGCCCGCGTGGCTGGCCGCCGGTGGGGGCGCCCTGGTCGGCGGGCTGGCGTTTCTTTCGGGAGGGCTGCTGGTCGGGGCTGGGCATCTCGCAATCCCGCTTGACCGGTTTCGGGAGCTCTCCTGGTACCTTCTTGCGCTCCTGGCACTCGGTAAGATCGTCGCCACTTCGATCACACTGAACACGGGCGGATCAGGGGGCCTCCTCACGCCCTCACTCTTCGTCGGGGCGAGTGTCGGCGCCGCGTTCGGCTCCCTCGTCCTGACGCTGTTCCCGGGACTCCACCTGAGCGCGGAGCCGTACGCCCTCGTGGGAATGGGGGCCGTGATTGCGGCGGCCACGAACGCCCCGATGACCGGAATCTTCATGGTGTGGGAAATGACCGGGAATTCCGCGATCATCCTTCCCCTCATGTTGTCGGTGGTGGTCAGTCACGCCGTGGCACGGCGGCTGGAGCAGGATTCGTTGTACAGCGGGTGGCTCCGGCGGAGGGGGGAGCACATCGAGCATGGAGCGGATCGCGACGTGCTGTCCGGGCTGCGGGTGGACGACGCATTCGACCGCAAACCCGCGGTCATTCCCGGTGAGGCGCCCGCGAGCCAATTCCTCACGCACCTGGGCTCGGGCAGCCAGGACCTGTTTCCGGTGGTGGACGAGCAGGGGACGCTCCTCGGCGTCCTGACGGTGCCGGAACTGGCCCGCATATCCCGGGAGGACCGGGACCGCCACCCGACGATTCTGGCCCGCCAGGTGGTCCTTCCGAGCGAGACCCTGCAGCCCGGCGATTCGCTGCTCGAGGCGATGCGGCGGATGGGCGCCCGCGGCGCTGGCGCCCTCCCCGTGGTCGATCCGGCGGAACAGGGGCGCTTCGTCGGCCTCTTGAGTCAGGGGGACGTCTGGGGCCTCTACGAACGGATCCTGGCCGGCGCACCTGATCCACCGACGGCTTCCCCCGGGGGCGGGCTCACGCCAACCGCGAGGGGTGAGGTCGTCGTTTCCGCGGAGTCGCGCAAGGGGTCCAGCCGGGGGGCCTCGTAGTCCGAGGGCGGCACCCGAAGCACCAGCGCCGGCAGGAGGGTCACGCAGACAGTGTAGAGGACGAGGCCGCCGATCAAGGCGGAAGGCACTTCCGGCCGATCCCGCAGCAGATCCGCAAGCACCAGGGTGAACACCAGCGTAGGCAGCAGCGCGAGGCCGATCCGCAGGCTCTTGGCAGGGGGCTCCCCCAGCGCGAGCCGGCGATGCAGCGCGGTCTTGCCAAGGCGCAGCGCCACCCCGCCGACGACCAGCACCATCCCCGTCAGGAACGCCAGCGCCCCCAGCTCCTCGGGGCGGACGCCCTGGCCCGCCTTGAAGAAGTAGAACGGCACGAACACCGCCGCGAACGCCTCCACCCCAGCCAACACGCGTTCTGACGAGGCCGCCGGAAGTCGCGTGCGGAATTGGCGCGCCGCGAGCCCCACCAGGAAGGCCCCGACGAGGTAGTAGACGCCGAGCGCCCGCGTCGCGGAGGCGCAGACCATCGCCACCATGAGCAGGAACGCGAACTCCGACTTCGGGGCGAAGGGGGCGACCCGCACGGCGAACCAGCGGAAGAGCGGCGGCAGCACAGCCAGCAAGCCGATGAGCGCCAGCGTGCTGAGCGCCATGTGGCCGACGGAGGTGGACTGCAGCACCACGAACATCACGCCGAGCGCGAGAAACTCGGCCGAGATTGCCTTGGACTTGGTCCACCGCTGCTCTGCAGGGGAAAGTCCGAGCGAGCCCAGGCTGTCGAGAATGAACCCCGCCGAGGGCGTGAGGATGGCGAGTCCCACCAGGGTCGCGGAGCGCGGGGTCAGGCCGAACACGGCGGCAACGACCACGGCCACGGCCAGTAGCGTGATACTCCAGGCGCCCAGGTGCTGCAGCAGCACGGGCAGGTCCGGCCGAAGCTCCTCGACGTCGGCGTCGAGGCCGGCGAGGAGGAAGAGGGCCACGATGCCGAACGTGGCGAGGAGCGCGATGGTCGGGTCGTGCTCGAACAGCCCTAGCGCCGTCGCCGCCACGCCGAGCAAGAGGCTGGTGATGGCCGAGGGGAGGCGGTACCGCTGCAGGAACCGCGGCACCACGAACAGCACGAAGAGCAGCAGGATGTAGGTCAGGTCTCTCGGCATGCACCAAGATGCGTCCGAACCCGGCCGGGCCGCAACGTCGCCGCGCGTGCGCCCGTCAGGGCGCCACGTCGTGGAAGGTGAGCTTCCGTTCGTTCTCCACGGCCCACCGGAGCGCCCACTCATTCTCGAAGAGGAGCAGGGGCTGTCCCTTGGCGTCGTACAGCCGCAACCGCCCCCGTGCTGAGGCCGCCTGTTCGATGGCCTCCGGGGTGCCGGTGACCCAGCGCGGATACCGATACCCCACGGGCTCGAAGCGACAGGGGGCGCCGTACTCGTGTTCCAGTCGGAAGAGCATCACGTCGAACTGCAGCTGGCCGATGGCGCCCACGATGGGCGCCGGTCCGGTCTCGCTCTCGGCGTAGAACACCTGCGCCGCCCCCTCCTCTGACAGCTCGCGGAGCCCGGTATCGAGCTGCTTCCGCCGCAGCGGGTCGGCGGGATAGGCGCGGGCAAAGTGCTCCGGCGGGAAGCGCGGAATGTCCTGGAACTCCAGGTCGGCGCCGGAGGTCAGGGTGTCGCCGATCCGGAGCCCGCCGCGATCCATGATGCCAATCACGTCGCCGGGCCACGCCTCCTCGATGCTGACCCGCTCCCGCGCCATGAACTGCTGCGGTGCCGACAGCCGCATCGGACGGCCGGTGCGCACCTGCCGGACCTCCATCCCCGCCTGGAAGTGGCCGGAGCAGATGCGCACGAAGGCGACCCGGTCGCGGTGCCGGGGGTCCATGTTCGCCTGGATCTTGAACACGAAGCCGGTGAAGTCGGGAGCGAGCGGCGAAATTGGCCCGATGGAGGACTCGCGGGCCACCGGCGCCGGAGCGAGCGTCAGGAACTCCCTGAGGAAGGGCTCCACGCCGAAGTTGCTGAGCGCGCTGCCGAAGTAGACAGGGGAGAGTGTCCCGGCGAGGAACGCCGCGCGGTCGAAGGGATGGCCGGCGCCCTCCAGCAGGTGAAGCTCATCCGTCAGCTGGGTCACCGCCTCCGCGCCGAGCTCCACCGCCAGGGCAGGGTCGGACAGCTCGAAGCGCTGGATGTCCGCCCGGGAGGCGCCGTGGTCGCCGCTCCGGTCGAACAGGAGCACCTGCTGGGCGGTGCGATCGACCACGCCGACGAAGCGATCGGCCTGGTAGACCGGCCAGGTGGCCGGCCAGCAGGCAATGCCGAGGTCGCGCTCCACGTCGCCGAGGAGGGTCATCGGGTCCACGCCCGCGCGGTCGCACTTGTTGACGAAGGTGACGATGGGCATCCGGCGGCGCTTGCAGACCTCGAAGAGTTGCCGGGTGCGCTCCTCCACGCCCTTCCGGTTGTCGAGGAGCATGACGGCGCTGTCCGCCGCCACAAGCGTCCGGTAGGTGTCCTCGGAAAAGTCCTGGTGACCGGGGGTGTCCAGCAGGTTCACCTGGCAGCCGGCGTACTCGAACTGCAGGACGCTGGAGGTCACGGAGATGCCGCGCTGACGCTCCAGTTCCATCCAGTCGGAGGTGACGTGGCGGTCGGCGCGGCGGGCCTTGACCGTGCCGGCCAAGTGGATGGCGCCGCCGTAGAGCAGCAGCTTCTCGGTGAGCGTGGTCTTGCCGGCGTCGGGGTGGCTGATGATGGCAAAGGTGCGACGACGGGCGACCTCGCGGTCCAGGTCCGTCGGTGGGGAGTCAGCCGCCAAGGTAAATCCTCCGGGTCGGGCGGGCGGGACGGGGTCGCTTGGCGGCGGCGACCTCGTCCGCTATTTTGCGGCCGGCGAGAGATGTGTCGCCGTCGTTGAGGACAGGTGTCCGAGTGGCTGAAGGAGCCGGTCTCGAAAACCGGTGGGCCCGCAAGGGTCTCGTGGGTTCGAATCCCACCCTGTCCGTTTATTCCCTGATGTTCTTCCGCAGCGCCCCCACGTCCAGCACCGGAATCCCGCCCTCGGTCGGCACCATGATGATCATGTTGCTCGACCCCTTCATGTCGTGCAGGACCTCCAGGTACTGCTTGGTCAGCTGTTCCGGCGTCAGCGTCAGGTTGAGCAGGCGCTGCTGGTCGCTCTGCAGCCGGGCCACCTCCACCCGGTGCTTTTCCGTCTCGATCTGCTGTTCCTGTGCGATCTTGTTGTTGATGGCCTGGACCACCTGCGGCGGCGGCTCGAGGTTCCGGAGGTAGAACGCCGTGACGGTGGCAATCTGGAACGGCTCGCCGCCATTGCGCGGCCGAGTGAGCAGGGCCGAGTCGACCTCGTTCTCCATCAGGAGTGCGATGGCGTTCCGCTGGGAAACCTCGTTGATCGAGAAGGCGACCATCCCGTCGCGCACGCCGTTCCGGATGGCGTTGCGGACCACGTTGTCGATCTGCTCCTGACTGCCGATCTCCAGGAAGAGCCGTGGGGCCGTGGCGGGATCGATCTGGTACCGCAGGGCGGCGTCGATCTTCATGGACATCTGCTCGCTTGAGAGCGCCTCCATCTTCTCGGCCTCGTCGCCCGCCCTGGGGAACTGCTCCTCGCGGGTCGAGTACCGTTCCACCTCCGACCAGGGACTCACGAACCGGATGCCCGGCAGGAGCGGAATCGGGTCCACGGTGCCGAAGGCGTGACGGACCCCCACCTGGCCCGGCTGGATCACCACGACCGCCGACGTGAGGAGAACAAAGGCGCCGAGCCCGGCGAGACCCAGCCCGAGCGCACGGCCGATGGTCCCACCGGCGGAGGGGCCCTTCGCCCGGAGTCCGGCCGCGCCGAGCAGGACCAGGAAGCCGACGGCCAGGATGAAGAAGCCGAAGACGAGGTGACTCATTGGGACTCCCACCGGTGAAAGGTTGGTGTAAGATAGAGGGCGTGGCCCGCCGGGCCAATCGAGACGATCGGAGGGATTTGATGGCCGAGTTGCCGCGGGACAGGATCTACGTCGGGGCCAGCGGGCACGTCGTGGCGCTCGAGGGGTCGAGCGGCCGGGAAGTCTGGCGGACCAAGCTGCGCGGTCGAGGCTTCGTCAACGCCGGCCTGGCGGAGGGCCGACTGCTGGCGGCCACGGGCGGCCACCTGTTTTGCCTCGATCCGGTGACAGGCGCCGTGCTCTGGGATAACGAGCTCAAGGGGCTCGGGTTTGGCCTCATGAGCATTCCCGGAAGCGGCGGGGCGGGGGCGCTTGAGGCGGCCGCGGTGGCGGCGGAGCGCCAGCGCCGGGCCGCGGCGGCCACGTGAGGAGCGCACCATGAGCCTGCTCACCGGAGCGCGGAGCCTGCTGGCGTCCGGGGCGAGCTTGCCCGGCGACCTGATGGAGGACTCGCGGAAGCGGATCGGCATCGCGGCGATGTCCGTCGCGGCCATCTGGCTCATCATCCTGGGCATGATCGAGCTGGCCGGCCGGTGGTTCAGCGCCACGCTTCCCAATGTCTCCGCCGTCTGGCCGGAGCCGGGGCGGTACTTCACGATCACCGGCATCGTCGTGGCGAGTGCGGTGGCGCTGGTGGCGCGACGCGTCGGCCCGAAATCGCACTGGCTGCGGGACGTCGCCGTGGTGCTGATGGTCGGAACCTGCCTGATGCTGGCCATCCTCGAGGCCTGGGTGCCCATTACCCAGCCGGGGCGGCTTTCCTGGGTGTGCGTCATCATCCTGCTCTATCCGCTGATCGTCGCGGAATCGCCACGCCGGACGCTCGTGGTATCGCTCTCGGCGGCCACGACGGTCCCGGTGGCGCTCTACCTGGCTCGGGTCCGTGGTGTGGACATGCCCGAACACGGCTTCTCGATCCTGACCCTCGTCCTCCCTCCCTATTTGTGTGCGGCCATCGCGGTGGTCCCGGCACGCCTGATCCAGCGACTCGGCAGGGCGGTGAGGGAGGCGCGCGAGATCGGTGCGTACCGCCTCGGCAAGCTTCTGGGCGAGGGCGGCATGGGGCAGGTGTTCCGCGCCACCCACCAGCTCCTGGCACGGCCGGCGGCGGTGAAGCTCATCCGTCCGGAAAGCATCAAGGGAGTCAGCAGCGACACGGCCCGCACTGCCATGGAGCGGTTCCGGCGGGAAGCCGCTGCCGCAGCCGCGCTCACCTCCCCCCACACCATCGCGCTGTACGACTTTGGCCCCACCGGAGACGGCAGCTTCTTCTACGCGATGGAGCTGCTCGAGGGGATGAGCCTCGAGGATATGGTCAAGAAGCACGGCGCCCTGCCCCCCGAGCGCGTGGTGTACCTGCTTCGGCAAGCCTGCCTCTCGCTGGCGGAGGCGCACCAGCGAAACCTCGTGCACCGCGACATCAAGCCCTCCAATCTCTACGCCTGCCGCGCCGGCGTGGAGGTGGACTTCATCAAGGTCCTGGACTTTGGTCTCGTCAAGGAAACGACGCCTGGGGGGCCAGCCGACCTGAAGCTCACCGCCGCTGACGCGCTCACCGGTACGCCGGCGTTCATGGCGCCTGAACTGGCGCTCGGAGACCCGGACGTGGACCACCTGGTGGACATCTACGCACTGGGGTGCACCGCCTACTGGCTGCTGACCGGCGACCTCCCGTTCTACGCTACCAACACGGTGCAGATGCTGTTCAAGCAGGCGAACGAGGCGCCGCCGAAGCCTTCCGCCAAGGCCAAGTTCCCGGTGCCGCCCGCCGTGGACTCGATGGTGCTCGCCTGCCTGGCCAAGGCGCCGAACGACCGCCCGCGCGACGCGATGGCGCTCATCGCGATGCTCGATGCGATCCCGTTCGACAACCCGTGGACCCCGGCGCGGGCGCTGGCCTGGTGGAACGAGCAGATTCCATCGGCCCTCGCGCCACCAGCAGCGGATACCCGTCCGGTCGAACGTGGCGAGTGGGTCCGGTTCCTCAAGGATTCGAAGGCGCAGTAGGGGCGAGCGCTCGAAGGACGTTGACCTCACCGCACCCCGCGGCTAGTATGCGCCCCGGCCCGAGGAGGGCCGCCCTGGACGGGTGCTCGAGTGGTTTAAGAGGCACGCCTGGAAAGCGTGTAAACGGTTAACGCCGTTTCGAGGGTTCGAATCCCTCCCTGTCCGTTTCCGACGTTCCCACGCACAACGGCTTCTTTTGTCATTGCGAGGCCACGCCGTGGCCGAAGCAATCCGGCAATCGGGAACCCTTCGACCCCTCCCGGCGTATTGTGGGGGTCACCCTCCGGAGCCATGCCCGTGCTTATCCGCCGCGGCGGCGACATCCCCGCCTCCCAGATCACCCCCGAGTCCGTCTACCTGAACCGGCGGGCCTTCGTGGCCGCCGCCGGTGGAGTCGCGCTCGGGGCGCTGCTGCCGCCGCGCCTCAGGGCACTGGCCGGCCCCGACGACCTGAAGCCCACCCCGTACGAAACGATCACCACCTACAACAACTACTACGAGTTCGGCACCAGCAAAGAATCTCCCGCCAAGCTGGCGGGCCGCCTGAAGACCAGTCCGTGGACGGTGGAGGTCGCGGGGGCGGCCAAGCGCACGGGGCGTTACAGCTACGAGGACCTCGTTCGCCCGTTCACCATGCAGGTGCGGATCTACCGGCATCGCTGCGTCGAGGGGTGGTCCATGGTGGTCCCCTGGATGGGGTTCTCTCTCGGCGACCTGATCCGACGGCTGGAGCCGACCAGCAAGGCCAAGTTCGTGCAGTTCACCACGCTCGACGACCCGGCGCAGATGCCCGGGCAGCGGAGCGACATCCTTCCGTGGCCATATGTCGAGGGGCTCCGGCTGGACGAGGCGATGCACCCCCTCACCATCCTGGCGACCGGGCTCTACGGAAAGCCGCTCCCCAACCAGAACGGCGCGCCGCTCCGCCTCGTCGTTCCGTGGAAGTACGGGTTCAAGGGCGGGAAGGCGATCGTCCGGATCACCTTCATGGAAACCCAGCCGATGACCACGTGGAACATGGCCGTGCCAAGCGAGTACGGGTTCTACGCAAACGTGAACCCCGAGGTGGACCATCCACGCTGGAGCCAGGCCCGGGAGCGGCCGGTCGGCGAGTTCTTCAAGCGGGACACCCTGATGTTCAACGGCTACGCGGACCAGGTGGCCAGCCTCTACACCGGCATGAACCTGCGCACGAACTACTGACCCGGGTATGACACGGGCGCAGGTAATTCGCCGGGTCGTCAAGCCGGTGGTCTGGGTGGTCGGGCTGGGAATCCCGGTTCGACTTCTGTGGGGGGCCCTCCACGGCACGCTGGGAAGCGAGCCGGTCCGGGCCATCCAGGAGTGGACGGGCAAGGGTGCCCTGGTCGGGCTGCTGCTCACGCTGGCGGTCACGCCACTCCGGCGCCTCACCGGCTGGAACGAGCTTATCCGACTCCGGCGGCTCCTCGGCACTTTCGCCTTCTTCCTCGCGACGCTCCACCTGCTCACATACCTGGTATTCGACCAGTCCCTCTCGCTCGCCATGATCCGCAAGGACATCATGGAACACCCGTGGGTTACCGCGGGGTTCGCCGCCTGGGTCCTGATGGTGCCGCTGGCCCTGACCTCGACCGCCGGCATGGTACGTCGTCTCGGCGGCAAGCGGTGGCAGCGGCTCCACCTGCTGGTCTACCTGGCCGCGGCGGGCGGGGTCTTTCATTTCCTCTGGCTGGTCAAGAAGGACGCCACCACGCCGGAGCGATTCGGGCTGGTCCTCGTGGCGCTGCTCCTCATGCGCCTTCCCGCGTGGGCCGTCCGGGCGCGCGCTTGATTCGCCCCCGACCCCCCGCTAGCTTCCGCCCTCGATGCCCTCACGTTCCCCGCTGCTCGACGAACGAGCCATCGCGCGCACCCTGGCGCGCATGGCCGTTGAAATCGTCGAGCGATGCCAGGGAACGGAGGGCCTCTTGCTTGTCGGCATCCAGCGCCGGGGCGTGGAGCTCGCGGAGCGCCTCGGACGGCTGATCGAGGCCTCCGAAGGCGTGCAGGTGCCGCGCGGCAAGCTCGACATCACCCTCTATCGCGACGACCTCCAGACCGTGGGCGTCGGCCCCGTGGTCGGGGAGACGCACCTGCCCGGCACCCTCGACGGCCGCACCGTCGTCATCGTGGACGACGTGCTGTACACCGGCCGGACCATCCGCGCCGCCCTCGACGAACTCGCCGACTTCGGCCGCCCCAGGCGGATCCTCCTCTGTGTGCTCGTCGACCGCGGAGGGCGCGAACTGCCCATCCAGCCCGACATCGCCGGCCGGACCGTGCGGGTGGGCCCGGGGGAGCGGGTGGACGTCCTCATCTCCGAACTCGACGGCCGCGACGCGGTGGAGCTCGCCCGTGCCGACTGACGCCGCCTCGCTCGCCCTTGGCAAGGACCTGGTCGGGCTCGAGACGCTCAGCCCGGCCCAGCTCCGGTTCATCCTCGACACCGCCGAACCGTTCAAGGAAGTGAGCGAGCGCGCCATCAAGAAGGTGCCGGCGCTCCGCGGGAAGACGATCGTCAACCTCTTCTTCGAGGCCTCCACCCGGACCAGGATCTCGTTCGAGTTCGCCGAGAAGCGACTGTCGGCCGACACGGTCAACGTGGCGACCCAGGGTTCCTCGGTCTCGAAGGGGGAGACGCTGGTGGACACGGCGCGGAACCTCGAGGCGATGCGGATCGACATGGTGGTCATCCGCCACGGCTCCTCGGGCGCGGCCAAGTTCCTCGGCGACCGGATCGCCTCCAACGTGATCAACGCCGGCGACGGCAAGCACGAGCACCCCACCCAGGCGCTCCTCGATCTCCTGACCCTGCGCGACAAGTTCGGCCGGATCGAGGGGCTCAAGGTCGCCATCTGCGGCGACATCCTGCACAGCCGGGTGGCGCGGAGCAACATCTGGGGGCTGACCAAGCTCGGGGCCGAGGTCGGCGTCTGCGGTCCGCCATCCCTCCTGCCGCGCGACATCGAGGAACTCGGCGTCACCATCCTGCCGCGCATCGAGGACGCGATCGCCTGGGCCGACGCGCTGAACGTCCTACGGCTGCAGCTCGAGCGGATGCAGGCAGGGTTCATCCCGTCGCTCCGCGAGTACAACCGCGTCTTCGGCGTCACCCGGGACCGCCTGGCGCGGGCCCCGAAGGACCTGGTCATCCTGCACCCCGGACCGATGAACCGCGGCGTCGAGATCGACAGCGACGTCGCCGACGGCGAGCACAGCGTCATCCTGCCCCAGGTCACGAACGGCGTGGCGGTGCGGATGGCGGTGCTCTACCTGCTGGCCGGCGGCACCGGGGCCGTCGCCGCCGCGGCACGAGGTGAGGCAGCGTGACATCCATCCTGATTCGCGGCGGCCGCGTCATCGACCCCTCCCGGGGCACCGACGGCGTCGCTGACGTCCTGGTCGAAGGCAACACGATCGCCGCCGTGGGCCGGGGGATCGAGGCTCCCGACGGCGCGCAGGTCATCGACGCCACGGGGAAGGTCGTCGCCCCCGGGCTGATCGACCTCCACGTGCACCTCCGCGAGCCCGGCCAGGAGGACCTCGAGACGGTCGCGTCCGGCGCCATGGCGGCGGCCGCCGGCGGATTCACCGCTGTCTGCGCCATGCCCAACACCGACCCGGTCACCGACAACCAGGCGGCGGTGGGCTTCATCGTGAGCCAGGCCCAGCGGGCGGGAAAGGCGCGCGTCTACCCGATCGGCGCCGTGACCCTCGGCCAGCGGGGCGAACAGCTCGCGGAATTCGGCGAGCTGGTGGGTGCCGGGGCGGTGGCGGTCAGCGACGACGGCAAGCCGGTCGGCTCCAGCCACATGATGCGGACGGCGCTCGAGTACGCCCGGACCTTCGGCATCCCGGTCGCCAATCACTGCGAGGAGATGAGCCTGGCGCAGGGCGGCGCCATGCACGAGGGGCTGGTCAGCACACGGCTCGGGCTCAAGGGGATTCCCGCCGCGGCGGAAGAGATCATGGTGGCGCGCGACATCATCCTCGCGGAACTTACCGGGGGCCACGTCCACCTCTGCCACATGTCCACGCGCGGATCGGTGGAGCTCATCCGGCGGGGCAAGGAGAAGGGCGTCCGGGTGACTGCGGAGGCGACGCCGCACCACTTCTCCCTGACGCACGAGCGGTGCGAAGGGTACGACACCAACGCCAAGATGAACCCGCCCCTCCGCGAGCACGAGGACGTCGAGGCGATCCGGCAGGGGCTCAAGGACGGCACCATTGACGTGATCGCCAGCGACCACGCCCCGCACCACTACGACGCCAAGGAGCGGGAGTTCGACAACGCGCCGAACGGCATCATCGGGCTGGAGACCGCGCTCGGCGTGGCCATCCGGGACCTCGTGGAATCGGGCGTGCTGTCCCTGCCGGCGCTGATTGACCGGATGAGCACCCGGGCCGCTCGGATCTTCAACCTGCCCGGCGGCACGCTGGCCGTCGGCGCGCCGGCCGACGTGGTGGTCCTCGACCCGACCGAGCGCTGGATCGTGCGCCCGGAGAGCTTCCGGTCGAAGAGCCGGAACACCCCGTACGCCGGCGCCGAACTGGTCGGGCGCGCCCACCAGACGGTGGTGCGGGGTCGGATCGTCTTCGACATCCGCACCGCCTGACCCGGACCGGGGGCTCGGCGGGGTTCCCCCGGCCTAGCACCGCGTTACATTTGGCTCTTCCGGCGTTTGCCGTCACGAGAGGGAAGTCCGACCATGGCCAAACCGACCCCCCCATCGGCCAATCCGATCGACGCGCTGCTCGAGGAGCGGGCCCGTTTCCAGACCTGGCTGACGCGCCTGGATTCGGCCGGCTCCGACGCGCCACCCGCCGTGCGCGCCAAGATCCGCGGCGATTACCAGCAGCGGCTCGACCAGGTCATCGAGTTGTTGCGGAGCCACGCTGCCTCCGTGGCCGAGCAGCTGGCGACGCTGCGGGTCCGCCAGGACGACCTGGCGGGGCAGGAGGAGAAGGCGCAGGAAACGCTCGCCGAGGCCGAGCTCCGGCATGCGGTTGGCGAGTACGAGGAATCGGAATGGGAGCGGGTCCGCGGCGGGAGCGAGCGGCTTCTCATCGACGTGCGCGAGGAACTGGCCCGGGTGAGCGATGAGATCACGCGGCTCGGCGAAGTCCAGGCGCTGATCGCCGCCACACCGGAGGCGCCGCCCGAGCCGGAGCCCGAGCCCGAACCCGAACTGTCGCCGACGGCTGCGGGAGACGAGGACCCAGGCGACGACTGGGAGCCCCTCATCCCGCTCGCCGAGGCCCCGGCGCCCCCGCCGCCCAGCGCACCGCGGTTCACGCCCCGGGGCGCGTCGAGGACGTCCGAGCCCACGCCGCCCCGCACCATCCCGTTTCCGCCGCGCGCCGAACCCTCGCCGGACGATCTGGCGTTCATCAAGTCGATGGCCGACGAGCAGCCCACCACGAAGCGGCCCAGCGGCGCCGCGCCGCGCGTCAGCGATGCAGGCAGCAAGCCGACGGAGGAGCCGCCACGGGTCGTCCCCGGAAACGAGCGGCCCAGCCAGGCCGCCGTCCCCAAGACCCTGAAGTGCGGCGAGTGCGGAACCCTCAACCGGCCGACGGAGTGGTACTGTGAACGGTGCGGGGCGGAACTGGCCGCACTCTGACGAGGCGGGGGACTGAACGAGAACGGGGCCCGGCAGAATTGCCGGGCCCCGTGTCGTTGCGGCGCGGTGCGAGCGGCTCAGGCCTTGGCGGCGGCGGCCTTGGCGAGGCGGCTCTTCTGGCGCGCGGCGGTCTTGGGGTGCACCAGGTTCTTCCGCCCGGCGCGATCGAGCAGGCTGGCGGCCTCGGACAGGGCCTTGCTGGCCTCGGCCTTGGTGCCGGCGGCGCGAACCTTCTTGACGGCGGTGCGCAGCTCGCTCCGCTGAGCCTTGTTGCGGGCGGTGCGAACCTTGGTCTGGCGCATGCGCTTCTTGGCGGACTTGATGCGGGGCACAGCGGACCTCTCTGAAACGGTGCGGCGGGAGGGCCCATCCCCCCCATCATTTGCAAGCGCGAATAGTAGCCGAGCCCCTGCGCAAGGTCAAGCAGCACGGTGCTTTGACTTGCCTCCGACCGGGGTGTATTCTTCCCCGCGCCGTCATCGGCGCCACACCCGGTCCACCCCACCTTCGATCCGGACGACGGTTGGAACAGCCTGCCGCCCTCACCTTGCCTGACCCGCCGACTTCGGCGTTGGGTGCCTCGCCGGCCTTCGTGGTCGAACTCGAGGCCTTTTCGGGCCCCCTCGACCTCCTGCTGCACTTGCTCCGGGAGGAAGAGCTCGAGATCGCGGACATCCCGATCGCCCGGATCGCCGACCAGTTCCTCCTGGTCATCCATGACCTGGGGCTGAACCAGGCGGCCGATTACCTCGAGATGGCGGGGCGCCTCCTTCGGCTGAAGGCGCAAATGCTCCTGCCGCGCCGGAGCGAGGAAGACGGGTGGGAAGATCCGCGCGCGGAGCTGGTCCGACGCCTCCTCGAATACCAGCAGATCCGCGAAGTGGCGCTCTGGATCGGGCGCGCCGCGGAGCGGCGTGCCGACCAGTACGCGCGCGGATTTCTCCCCCCGCCCCCGGACCTCCCGCCGCTTCCCCTGCAGGTCGACTTGGTGGAGCTGCTGCAGGCGGTGCAGCGGGTCATCGAGGGGATCCCCGCGCCCGTCCTGCACCGCGTGGTGGCACGGCCGCTCGACGTCGAGGGCGCCACCCGCCGCCTCTTCTCCCTGCTCGAGGAGAAGGCGGAGTTCGGCTGGTACGAGGCGCTGGGGCCCGCGCCGACCATCACCGACGTACTGTCCACGCTCCTGGCGCTGCTGGAACTCGCGCGCCGCGGCACCGTTTCCCTGACCCAGGCGGCTGCGTTCGCGCCTATGGTGATTCGCCGTGACTCCTCTCGCCCAGCTGATTGAAGCCGCGCTGTTCGCGGCCGCCCGCCCGCTCACCGCGGAAGAGCTGTGCGTGCTCGATCCCGACGCGTCGCTCGCCGACGTGCGGACCGCGCTGGAGCAGCTGCGCGAGGTGTACGACTTCAGCCAGCACGCCATCGAGCTCGTCGAGATGGCGGGCGGCTTCCAGCTCCTCACCCGGCCGGCGTTCGCGCAGGCGCTCGAGCGGGCGCAGTTCACGGTGCGGGCGTCCAAGCTGACCGCTGCCGCCCTGGAGACGCTGTCCATCATCGCCTACCGGCAGCCGGTCGGGCGGAGCGAAATCGAGGAAATCCGCGGCGTGTCGGCCGGCGGTGTGCTGCGCTCGCTCCAGGAGCGGGGGCTGATCGAGGTGGTGGGGCGGAGCGAGGCGCTCGGCCGGCCGCTCCTCTACGGCACCTCGCCGATGTTCCTCGAGCTGCTTGGGCTCAAGGACCTGAGCGACCTGCCGCGGGCGGAAGAGCTGAGCATCGCCATCCAACCGGCGCGGCCGCTCACGCCCGACGCTGAAGACGCCGCCGCGTACGTCCCGGCCGAGTCATGAGTGAAATGCGGCTGCAGCGCGCGCTCGCGCGCGCGGGGATCGCGTCACGCCGCGCCGCGGAGGAACTAATCCGCGCCGGCCGCGTACGGGTGGATGGCAAGGTGGCCGAGCTCGGGAGCAAGGTGGACCCGGACCGGCAGAAGATCACCGTCGGCGGCAAGGCGGTGCAGGTGGTCTCCCGGCGCTGGCTCGCGTTCCACAAGCCGCTCGGCGTCGTCACCACCGCAAGCGACGAGGAGGGCCGCCGCAACGTCCTCGAGTTCATCCGGGACCCGGCCGGCCTCACGTACGTGGGGCGGCTCGACGTCATGACGACGGGGCTGCTCCTGCTCACCACCGACGGCGAGGCAGTCCACCGGCTCACGCATCCCAAGTACCGCGTGCCGCGCCGCTACACCGCGCTCGTGCATGGCCGCTCCGCCGCGGAGCTGGAAAAGCTGGTGCGCGAAAAGGTAGTCGTGGACGGCCGGCCGGTCATCGCGCAGGAAGTGCGGGTACGTCCCGGCAAGGAAGGGCGCTGCATCCTCGACGTCACGCTCACGGAAGGTCGCAACCGGATCGTGCGGAAATGGTGCGAGGAAATGGGGCTCAAGGTCGAGCGCCTCGCCCGGCTCTCCTACGGCCCCGTGCGCCTCGGCGACCTGCCCGTGGGACGGTCGCGACCGCTGACGCCCCGCGAGGAGGCCGCCATCTACAAGACCATTCGGCTCGACCCGTCCGGCGACTGACCGGCACGCCCGCCCGCGCGGACCACCCCCCGGAGGAGTACGCATGACTGCCCAGCAGGCGCCCACCCCCAGCCCGACCGCGGAACGCCTCCCTCTCGTCGTCAAGGAGGTCGGCCTCCGCATCGTCGGACAGGACCTGATGATCGAGCGGCTCCTCATCGGGCTCCTGACCGGCGGACACGTGCTCCTCGAGGGCGTCCCGGGGCTCGCCAAGACGCTCGCGGTGCGCTCCCTTTCCGAGATCATCTCCGCCACCTTCTCCCGCATCCAGTTCACCCCCGACCTCCTGCCGGCCGACGTGATCGGGACGATGGTCTTCGACCAGAAGAACCAGGAGTTCCGGGTCAAGAAAGGGCCGCTCTTCGCCCAGATCATCCTGGCCGACGAGATCAATCGCGCCCCCGCCAAGGTGCAGTCCGCGCTGCTGGAAGCGATGCAGGAAAAGCAGGTGACGATCGGCGGCGCCACCTTCCACCTCACCGAGCCATTCCTGGTACTCGCCACCCAGAACCCGATCGAGAACGAGGGGACCTACCCGCTGCCCGAAGCGCAGCTCGACCGCTTCATGCTCAAGGTCCGCGTCGGTTACCCGACGCGCGACGAGGAGCGGGAGATCCTCCTCCGGATGGCCGGCGGCACGCCGATCCCGGTCCGGAAGCTCCTCGACCCCGCGGCCATCATGGCGGCGCGCGCCGAGATCGCGGGCCTCTACGCCGACCAGAAGGTGCTCGACTACCTGGTGGACGTCGTACGCGCCACGCGCGAGCCGGGCGCGGTCGGCCTTGGCGAGCTGAAGCCGCTCATCGCCTGGGGCGCCTCCCCGCGCGCATCCATCGCGCTGGCGCAGGCGGCGCGCGCGCACGCCTTCCTGCGCGGGCGCTCGTACGTGGTGCCGGAAGACGTCCGCGCGCTGGCGCCCGACGTGCTCCGGCACCGCGTCGTGCTCACGTTCGAGGCCGAGGCCGAGGACGTGGACGCCGACGTGGTCATCCAGCGGGTCCTCGCCGCGGTGCCCGTCCCGTGAGGATCGGCGCCCCCGCCTGGAGGCGCCTCCCGACATGACGCTGGTGTCCCAGGAAGTCCTCAAGCAGGTCAAGACGATCGAGCTTCGCACGCGCGGGCTGGTGTC
>ENA-UOWG01000254-UOWG01000254.1-activated-sludge-metagenome-genome-assembly--contig:-NODE-254-length-79494-cov-6.096325_pt1 | contig 79494 bp, 70 predicted proteins | sample MGYA00238147_ERZ761563 | MGnify/ENA primary metagenome ERZ761563 (study PRJEB28884, sample SAMN05720216) | anaerobic digester metagenome | isolation source: active sludge of municipal...
TCGGCGGGGGGGACGATTTCGGCGGCGGCGGCGGAGATTTCGGCGGCGGCGGGTCTTCAGACGACTGGTAATGGTTCGCTAAGGCCGCTTTCTTTTTATTCACGTTGCATTCCTTTCCCGTTTACACCTCGCATTTTACCATTCATTGAATTATATTATTTCATGCTTTTCGTGACGGAATGTTTTTAATTTGAGCGGAGAGAGATACAAAACAGTGGAAAAAGACAGAGGGCTTTACCTGAGGCCTACCGAAACCATAGACAGTGGCAGCGATGCGGTCCGCACGGCGGCAGGGAAGCTCACAGGGGGTCTCCATACTGAAGGCGAAAAGGCCCGGGCGCTTTTCTATTTTGTCAGGGACGAGATCCATTACAATGTCTATATGCTTTCGACCTTCATCGAGGATTTCAGGGCAAGTGTTGTTCTGGGTCGAGGGAAGGGATATTGTGTTCAGAAGGCGGTCCTGCTGGCTGCCATGGCGAGGGCGGCGGGCATTCCATCGCGCCTGATCTTCGCGAAGATACGCAACCACAAAGTACCGGTCGAACTGCTGAAACAGACCGGCGTCGACCATTTCCCGAGCCACGGCTATACCCAGCTTTTTATGAACGGAAAATGGATAAGCGTCACACCTGCGTTCGACAAAGCCCTGTGTGAAAAGACAGGTGTGCCCGCATGTGATTTTGACGGCAAACACGATGCGTCGCTGAGCCCCGTTGACCTTGCCGGAAACCCCTACGTGGAATACCTCGAAAAGTATGAACCTCAGGCGGACCTGCCCTTTGACTGGCTCTATGGAAAGATCTCGCCGATATGGGGGCACAAGCGGCCCTGGATGAGTGAAAGGGATTCGAAAGGGCACATAATGCCCCTGTCGGGATACCGCTTTCCGTAAAGGAGTTGTCTATCAAACCAAAGAGCGGTTATTGCATCAACTGTGACAATAAACATGGTTGCAAGTCGAGAACACCCCCCTGTATCGAGGAGATGGCATCTCACAACATCGATGCCCCGTCGGGCAAGCAATACCTTATTGAGAGACACAAGACAGGTCTTTGCAGGGACTGTCCTTTCCTGCGTTCCTGCTGGAAGATGGAAGAGTATAAGAAGATGGCAGGATAAAAACGGCTTGAACGTTAACGGCAAAGGCATCATAAGCCATTATTGCTCCCCGGTCCGGATGGACCATGCTGAAAAGCGCTTCCGGGGAACCAGAAATCCCTGGAAGCGCTTTGTTGTTCCTTAAATGAAGGATCAAAAAATTACAGGTGTGTTCTCTGCCGCTCTTTATGCCTGTCTCGGTATTACGCGGACCTCGACACGCCTGTTCTGCTGCCGGCCGCCTTCGTTATTATTGCTCGCAATCGGCTTGCTTTCGCCGTAGCCGATTGTGGTCAGGCGTGACGGGCTTACCCCCATACCGACAAGAGCATTTTTGACGGCTTCCGCGCGGCGTTCGGAGAGCTTCTGATTGTAACTGTCGGACCCGGTGCTATCGGTGTGACCTGCGATCTGGATATTTGTTTCTGGGTACTGCCTGAGGACGTTTGCGACACGCTGGACTTCATCGTAGGCGCCGGGGAGCAGAGTGGAGGAATTCGTTGCGAAAAGGTAATCCGATTTGAAGGTAACCGTGAGCACATCAACGGATTGTTGCCTGGCTCCAGCGATTATCTCTTGTTCCCGTTTCATCGTCGCGGCCTCGGAATTTGCTATGGCCTGGCGCATGGACTGTTCCTGTTTGTCCATGTAGTGGCCGATGGCAGCGCCTGCAAGTCCTCCCACAACTGTCCCGATGCCTGCGCCGAGAAGGGTCGATTGGGTATCACGTCCGATTGCCTGTCCGACGCCTGCTCCCACTGCGGCGCCAACACCTGCCCCGACGAGCGTTCCTGTCTGTGTATGCGTTGCACAACCGGCAAATCCGACGGCAATAATGGCCATCAAAATAATGAATTTTTTCATTTCTGTATCTCCTCTTTAATTGGTTGTATGTTTTACAGTGTATATAATTATGCAAAACCTTGTCAAGAGTCACTTCTTCTGGCAGTAAAGAGGGACGGTTTTTAGTTATACTTGAGGGACACTTCGTGGTAGATCGACTCGATCGTTGCCGCGTCGAGGCGGTCGAAATCCCGTTCCATGGGGGTGACGATTACGCCGGCCATTTCCATGACTGCGGGACTGACGACGATCCGTTCCTCACCTTCCTTGAAAAAGGCTGCCGGTCGATGGGCCCGGCGGGGAAAAACAAGAAGGCGCCAGCTTTCCCCGTTGAAATGCCCCATAATGTTGACCATGGGTTCTTCTTCCGAAGGAAAAGCCTTTTTTTTCAGTACTTCCAGGTGTTCGCAGAGTGCGTCCCGGACGGTATGGGCCGCTTCGCCTTCGATGATAATAACATCACGCCCAAGACCGATGCCGAGATATTGACGGATCCCGTGGTCGCGGTTTACGGGAAGGAGGTTTTTTTTATCGTTGATCTCGTTTTCGATAGGCATCAGTCCTGACGGCACCGCCTGGAAATGAAGATGGTCCGGTGCGGAGGCGCCGCATCTGGGGCCATTGTAAAGCGTTGTCCAACGGGCGCCAAGCTCCGCTGCGATTTGAAGAAAGTCGTCTGCATGTTCAACGATTCCCTGCGGGCGGTGTTCGAGGCTGGCCAGGGTCAGGTGGGAAGGCACTGCGGGCCTTGGGTTTCCCAGTATGAGATATTTATTGCGGTAGAGGATACCCTTTTGTTGTTCCGGCAAATTTGAGGAGCATAAAAAGCAGGGCCGCTCTCGGATGTCCTGCGGGCCCACAGAAGCAGTTGTGTTTACGGCCCTTCCGGGATTGAAAATAAGGCGGACCGAGAAACCCCTGCAGTGGACATTTCGAAGCCTGACACCTCTCAAGGCCCTGTAGGCATTTCCAAGCTCCAGCCAGGAAACGGTTTGCTGTGCGAGAAGTTCATTGCATAATACAGACAGGCTTTGCACATTGCCGGCGTCGTCGAAGGTTCTGTATATCCGGTCCGCGATCTTTTCCCTGTTCACTTGCCCGGCCCCTTGAGCATCTCCTGTCTCCTCAGGATCTCTTCGGTTCTAATGGAATCCTTGAATGCATCGTTTTTGTTTGCCGCCTCGATGGAGAGCGCCGCGTCGGTGTTGCCCGTCCAGCGCCTGCACAGGTACAGACTTTCGTAGATCCTCCCGATGCGGTATTGCCGGCAAATGTTCAGTGCCGCGGCGTAATCTTCTCCGTAGCTGACGTTGAGAAAGCCGATGGTGCGCATGACGGCCGTGTCGAAGGCACGGGGGGCACCGAGGCCGTTGATTCGCAGCGCATTGTTGTGGCCATTGTCGTCAGTCCATTCGCGGTGGTCTATGAGTCCCGGAGGTATCTGTTCCAGTTTTTCGTTGACTATCGTATAGGAACCTACCACCATGGCGTAGCTGCCTTCCCGGAGGGTATCTACTATCGTACCCAGGACGAGGGGGTTTTCGTAGAGGTCGTCTGAATCAAGCTGTATTGCATAGCGACCGCAGAGATCGCTGAAAAGGGCCTCGTTCCAGCACCCGCCGATACCAAGGTCCTGTCTTGCCGGGATGATGTGTTTAAGTTTCTTTTCCCTGGCTGCGAGGCTGGCAATGATGCGGGATGTTCCGTCCGTGGAATGATTGTCGACAACAATAACGTTGAACGAGAATTCAGTATCCTGCGTAAGTGCGCTTTGCACGGCATCCGCGACCGTTCCCTTCCTGTTCTTGACGGGGATTATGACGGATGCCTCAACGGGAAAGGACTGTCGCCCTGTTTCCCCGGTTTTTTTAAGTCTTTCAGGCGGCAGCCAGGCCCCGATCCTTTTGAGGTGACCGGTAAAGACAGTTTCCATCTCTCTCTGCAGTACCTGGTTGCGAGGGTCGACATAGGCGAAGTGCGGTTCACCATCAAGGCCCTCTTTTTGCGTGATGATGCTGTAGAGTGGTTTTTTTATATGATGGACAATATTTTCAATGGACATCTTGAGGCGAAGATCATACAGCGCTGAGTGCCGGACTGCCGGAGCAGGGCCATATTTTTCCAGCACGCTCCTGACGATCCGGGTATTGAGAAGTATAAGACTGCCAAAGTTAAAGTCGTCTCGAACGCTCCCGGGCTGATAATCATTCAGGGGGTGAAGCGTCTTTTCATTTCCCGTTTCGTCGTAGAAATCAGAGTATGTAAGGCTTGAGCCTGTAGACCTGGCGGCTTCTAAAATCTTCTCCAATGTCTTCGGTCCGATCGATACAGGGTGGGAGGGAGGGATTATGAGGAGATATTCCGTTTGTATCCGGGCCAGGATCACCCTGAGCGTTTCACGGGAAGCAAAGGAACCGGTACTGAGGACGCTGCATCTGGGGATGGTGTCGGGGATAGGTTCATGACCGACAACAAGGACCTCTTCAACCAGTTCCGATCCGGAAAGAAACTTAAGGGCAGGCAGGAAGAACGGCCCTGCTGTGTGTGTGCAAACAACGGCAAGAGGTCTCATGGGCCATATCCTAACATGCTTTTCCCCTAAAGTTCCATTGCCATCCGGCATTCCGTAATAAGGCCTTGAAGCGATGAAAGTGCTGGAACATGGGAGGCGGCGAGACGAAGGTTTTCAAGCCCTGCGGGGACATTGCCGAGAAAGTCTTCGAGTCCTTTCACTTTCCCTAAAAAACCGTACGCACCGAGGGCCTGCATGAGGCGCTGAACAGAGGCTTCCCAGAAGGAGCCCTGAAACGCATCCCAGTCAAGCTCCTGGGAGGAAAGGACATAATAGAACGAGAGAAGGTCTTCCCGCTCATCTTCCGAAAGGGAAACGTAGGGATCGCACAGGAGCGAACCAAGGTCATAGAACGGGCTCCCGAAACGCATTCCCTGGAAATCGATAAGGTAGGTTTCACCGTCCCGGACCATGACATTCCGGGATTGGAGATCGCGATGGATAAGTGAACGCTCCCGGGCGTCCAGTCTCTCTCCAAGCGCGGCAAGCTCTGCTTCCAGCTTTTCCGTGAAGTCAGGGTCGGGGTTGATGTTGCAGAGGCCTTTTACGAAATGGTCAAGGAAATATATTCGTTCAAAGCGATAGAGGTTCGGCCCGAAGCCTTCCATGAGCCTTATCCGCTCCGAAGGGAAATTGTTTTCGGAGATGGAATGGAGTCTTTTGGCGGTGCTCAAGGTCTTTTGGTAAAGCGGCCGTCTTTCGTCCCACGGACGCTCCCTGAACGACCAGAGGTCGTCATTTCCCATGTCTTCCATGATCATAATATGGCGCTCAGGGTCGTGACCGATCAAACGGGGCACAGGTATGCGGCTGCTGCCGAGAAAGGCGGCGATGTCGGCGTAGTACGTGTTCTCCGTTCTACGTGGATCATAGTCGATAACGATGGCAGTTTTATCACCCGACCACGTGAAACGGTAAAAGGTCCTGTCTGACCCCCGCGCAGGAAGCGGTCGCAGCGTGGTTTCAGGGGAAGGTCCGATACCCAGCGCTTCGCGGGCATAGTCTGCCAGATAGGTGAGCTCGGTCATTGATATTCTCCGGTCCTATTAAGATTTGCGTTTAGTTTATTGTATACTTCAATGGAGCCAATATCATGCCACTGTCCTTCGTCGATTACGGTTCCCCGGATGGAGCCGGGGCTGTCGACGATCCTTCTTAAGAAAAGATCGACAACAGATTCGATTCTGCCTGCCTCCATGTGTCCGAGGATCGAGGTTTCGACAGCGTATATACCGGTGAACAGGCAGGTCATGGCCCCCTTTTTTTCAAGAGTGCCGCGCATATCACATATATTTCCTTTTTCGTCAATGTCCACGTTGAGGAGCGGTCCGCTGCTTCTCAGGGCAAGGGTCGCCTCAGGGCGGTTTTGCTCATGCCCTTCGGTCAATCTCTGCAGGGGGATGTCTGAGAGGATATCGCCGTTGTAGCACAGGATGGTTTCGTCCTCCGTGAGGAGGTCTTCGATGTTCTTCAACCCTCCCGCCGTATCGAGCAGTACCGGCTCGTATCTGAAATGGATCGGGGCGCCTTTCCATCGACCGTCCGGGAACGTTTTACTGTATTTATCCGGACTGTGATGCGTATTGATGATGAACCGGTCGACGCCTGCCTGCGCAAGGTGGTCCATGGCGTATGTGATAATGGGACGCCCCCCCACGGACAGAAGGGGTTTGGGACATCTTTCTGTGAGCGGCCGCAGGCGTGTGCCCAATCCCGCGCCCAGGATAAAAGCTGTCTTGTACCGGCGTTTTTTCACAGTTGTTTGATTTCCATGGTCATGATCTGACGTTCACTTTCAGTATATCTTCTTAAGTTCGGCCCCGCTGAAATAGTGTTCCAGGATCTGCCGGGCATTGAATCCCTTCGTTGCCATGACGGCGGCGCCTATCTGGCACAATCCCACCCCGTGCCCCCAGCCTGCGCCATCTATTATGAACCTTTCTATATTGCCGCTGGCTGCACGCTCGGCCGAAACGATAAATGCGCTGCTGTAAAGGTGGCTTCGGGAGAGCCATTTTCGTATCTCGAGCTCCTTGCCGACGACGACACTTCGTTTTGAACCGGTTATTTTAAGACGGAAGATCCGTCCAGACGGACCGCGTTGAAGGGGTATGATCTCTTCGAGCTCTCCAAAGTCCATACCGGAGCGTTCTTTGAGGATGTCTTCGAGCTCTTTGCGGGAATACTCGACCCTCCAGCGGAAAAACGCTGCTGTTTCCCGGTCGAAACCGGGAAGAATGGTGGCGAGAAGTGCGTCGTCCTGTGTGTTGCAATAGGCATCAGGAGAGGATAGTACCCAAAGGGCGGCCTTTTTCTCATCCGTTATCGGTTCATGAGGGATCGGAGAATCGGAGACACTGGTCAGGTAAGGTATTTTCGTGTCTTCCCAGGCTGTTTCATAATTGTCCGTGAGGCCTCCACAGGCTTTATAATACCTGGCATCGCAGACCTTCCCCTTATAGGTGATGACCGTGCCGGCTGTTTCCGCCACCGCTTCTTCAGCATTTTTTGATATGATCTTTGTGATGCCCTGGTAACGCTGGCAGTGATCGTCTGCGCAGACGTCGAAAATATCGTGATCTTCCCTGTTATACCATCGTGTGAATTCCCCTTCTTTTTCGGTGATCTTTGTCTGTCCGGGAAGGACCGTTTTTTGATCGAGCGCGGCAAGAAGCCAACTGCGTGACATGATGGCATGGGCCTTCAAGAATTCTTTTGGTGCCTCGGCGCTCATTTCTGACGATATGACGCTTGAAAGGTAATCTTCGAGAGAGATCTCGTTAATGGCGGCGAGAGTGCCGTCCTCCCTGGCACGAAGGATGAGGTTGCCCATGAAGGCTTGATCTTCTTTTCGCTCCCAGTGGAACTGGATGCCGATGGTCACGCCTGAGAGCCGGAAGGTCGAACCCTGGTCCGAGACGAGCCTTATCGGTGAGCCGCTGATAATGCGCCGGTGGCCTTCGTCAAAAAGTGTTACCGAAGAGCTTTCGATCTTCGCGTGGAAAGGTCCGGACAGAAGACCCGTCCCTTCGATGAGGAAATGGCCGTTGAGGCGACCCGCCACCTCGCTTTGACGGTCTATGATCCCGACGTTGATCACCGGTCCCTGCGGTGTTTTCACATTCATAGCTCCTTTCGTATATTCAGGATTTGTTAACCTTATTACTTTTTTAAGGACATTGTCAATGAATCCCAATTATCGACGATATTGTCGTTCGTACAGATATCTTTCGACACATCTTGCCTTGCCGTTTTATGTCCTGTCATGAAATAATAATTTATATGCTATTAATATCAATATGTTACAGATGATGCTTCTTTTGGTATTGTTCTTGCTGAATATTCATGAATAAAAAATGGATGAAAATAAAGGAATAGTGGAGGGGTTTATGAAAAAGGGAATCTTGATAATACTCGCTTTTGCAATATTGTTTGTGACGTTGTTGCCGGCGATGAGTTACGCGAGAGGTCCGGGTTACCATCATGGATGGGGGCCAAGGCACCACTATCGGGGTCCTGGTCCTGGTTATGGTTGGGGCATTGCCGGAGCGGCCGTTGGCGGACTTGTTCTTGGTACGATAATAGGGAGTACCATATCCGGGCCGGCATACGTGGAACCCCGGCGTGTGTATGTGGCGCCGCCTCCTCCCCCTCCACCTCCGAGGGTATACTATTATTATCCACCGCCCAAAAGGGTATACGTATACCCGTACTGATCAAGAAGGGGCTCAGGGTTTAGAGGTCAGAAAAATCTTTCTGAACCCTTGGTTCCTGAGCCCTGTTTTTATCTTTTGTAATCCCAATCCGCGTCGATCCAGGTTATTGTCGGGGGGCTGTCGATGCGTTTCAATATGCTGCCGTCAAAATATAGATAGTCCTTTATGTAACGCCTGCACCTGGATTCTTCCTTATACCTGGCGGGAGGGACGAAGATAGCCTTGTCCCCTTTTTGTTTTTTCTTTTGATACTCTTCCCATTCGTCTTCGTATTGGCGCCTGAATTCATACTCATCCTTGAGCACCTGGAATTTTTTGCAGTCGTAACCGGGGTATGTCCACTGGCTGCCTCCCCTGTAATAAGGTTCTCCCCAGGCAATATAGACCTGTGTTTGAGTGAAGCCCGTTCTTATCTGTCCGTTCTTTATCAGGGCCTGGACGTCCGGGGGATAGGAATCGAACTCGGCCTGGCGTTCACGGATCCTGTTATCGACAGCTGAACAACCCGAAAGAAGAACAGACAGGAGAAGCAGGACGAAAAGTGCGAAAAAGGGTAAAAACAAGCGCCCCGGTTTCGCCGGGAAAGAACTATTGCAGACCCCTTTTTGGGATCTTCTTCGGTTCGATGCGCAGGACATAAAACCTCCAGAACGTGGATAATTTTTTGCGATATGATCATACGATACCCCTTTTTCGTAATGCGCGCAACAAAAAGAGGGGAAGAAGGCCAACGGCTCGTGTAGCCTGCTTTACCGACAGGACTCTGAAAACGGTGTAAAAAAGCAACTCTCAATAGAAAAATAACGATACAAGGGGGCATGATGAAGAAGCACTGGATAGTTCTTGCTGCGCTCATGATATCTTTTGTTGCGGTATCGTCCGCCCGAGGACTCTGTGTGAAGTCATCCAGGGCCAATCTGCGAACGGGTCCCGGAATGAAGCACAAAGTGGCCTGGCAGGTTTACATGTACATGCCGCTGGAAAGGATCGGACGTTCAACCAACAAATACTGGTATGCTGTCAGGGATGCCGACGGGGATACATTCTGGGTTCACAAGGGTCTGGTAACAGATTCTTACAGGTGTGCCGTTGTCAACGTTGAAAAAGCAAATGTACGGAAGGGGCCCGGAAAAAAGTACTCAACCGTGGAGGACAGTCCCGCTCAGAAGTATTATTCATATAAGGTCATATCAAGGAAAAAGAACTGGATCAAGGTGAGGGATGAATGGGGTGCCGTTGGGTGGATCAGGAAAGATCTGCTCTGGATAAGGTAATAAAGGCAGGTCATAGGTCATGGGCGATGGGTAATAGGTAGCAAGAGGAAAAGCTTTTGTGTTTTTCCAATTACCTATTACCCATCGCCAATTACCTGTCTTTGGTTTACTTTTCCACAATCTTCATGATGTGGATATTCGTCGGTCCGCCGGATGCCTTGGCGGTGATCTGGATGTTCCTCATGTCACCCTTCTTGCCCGTCATGAACATTGCCATCTTCTGGTCACTTGAGGTCTGATCCATGGACTGCTGAACATCCTTCAGATTGGATTTGTAAAACGAGACCACCTTGTCGAAGCTGTCATTGGTGGTCATCATATAGGCGGCCGCCAGACCAGAGGCGGCACCTTTCTTTGACTCGCTGAACTGCCCTGAGGAAACGACCTGCGCGCCGGGATAGACCGGAGCTCCCAGTTCGGCCTCGCTGACCGCCTGAGGTCCTGTTTTGACGGTCACGGACCCTTCTTTCCCTTCGATCTTGACCACTCCTTCTCCCGGGCCCCCTGGTTTTGCAGTTACTGTTACCTTTCCGTCAGGGGTGGAGAAGGTTTTTGTTTCCTCTCTGCCGCACCCCGCCACACATAAAGCGGCCAGGATCACTATCAATGCGCCAAGAACGACACCCTTGCTTTTCATGTTTTCCTCCTTCTTTTCGGTTGTGGACCGGTTTTGTCGTATGCAGCACATTATAAAGCAAGACGGGGGCAAATACAACACACCTTGACGGTGCTTCCCGGGACCTATCTGGCCCTTCCTTTGAGCGGTATGATCTGGCCCACGTCCATGATGAGAAAACGCGACGGATCGAGCTTCTTTTCAACGATCTTCCGTTTCAGTTCCAGTGCCGGATACCCGGGAGGTTCGTCGCCGAGGTGGAAGGTCCCCCACTGGGTGGGTATGAAATACCCGGCATTCAGATCGTGGAAGGCATCTATGGCCTCATCGATGTCCATATGGGCATAGTGCATGAACCATCTCGGCTGGAACGCCGTCGTGGGCATGAGGACGTAGTCGATGCCGGGATAGCGCACGCCTATTTCTCGATACCCTATGAAGTACCCGCTGTCGCCGGCAAAATAGATCTTCAGTTCAGGTGTGGTGATCATAAAGCTTGCCCAGAGCGTTGTGTTCACGTCCTGCCCGATCCTTCTTGACCAATGCTGCATTGGGAGGCAGGCGATCTCTGTGCCGTTTCCGGCATCGGCGGTCTGCCACCAGTCCATCTCAACGACATTGTCTTTGCCGAGACCTTTTATGAATTGTTTCAGTCCGAGGGGTACAAAGAAGCGTGTATCATCAGGCAGGGACTTGATGGTCTCGCTGTCAAGATGATCATAGTGATTGTGGGATATGATCACGTTGAGCCTTTTTGCGCCGAGGTTCTTCAAATCCTGTGTGGTGATCGCGGGCGGGACCTTTCTTTTGGGAAAAAGGGCCCTGTCGGAGAATATGGGGTCTGTAAGCCACAGATCGCCTCTGAGCCTGATCAGAAAGGTGGCGTGGCCCACCCACATGATGAGATCACCATCCGGCATTGATTTAATGCGCCCCGGAGCGTCGGGGACCACGGAAGGCTTGAAATTTTTCTCTTCGTCGGTGTAGTGTTCTTTCCGTGAGAGCTTCCACTTCAGCAATCGCATGAAGCCTTTTTCCTCCCCGGGCATCCAGGGGTTGAAGAAAAGGCCGTCTTTGAAATGAGGCGCGTAAAGATCGGATGACTTTGCAGAGTCTACCTTTTTTCGCCATGCGGTCTCATCAAAACTTTGAGGGCCACTGACACAGCCTGCCGCGACAAAGAATGTAAGTAAAAAGACAACGTGAACCTTAATGGCTATCTTGCGCCAGTCGATTCTTTTTGCCTTTGGTCTCAGGTTGCCCTCCTTCCGATGATCTCGGTGAACAGACGTAAATAGCTGCCGATCTCATCTCCCCTCCGACAGTCGTCGAGGACACGCTGCCTGCCGCGAGCGGCGATCTTCTCGCACAGGTCCGTGCTTCCAAGAAGACGCAGGGCGTTTTGAACAAAGGAGGACCCGTCATGGAAAAAGAAGGCTTCGACTCCGTCTGTTGCCATGCTGCGATGGCCATCGTTTTGAGACAGGAGACAAGGCGTGCCGGCGAGCATGGCCTCACGGACCCCATGCGGCATTCCTTCCGCGATGCTGGCCGATGCGAAAATGGTCCCTGCGCGCAGGAATGAGGTGACCTCATCATGGGGTATGGCCCCGACATGGATGATCCATGGGTTCATGCGGCAGGTATCGAGAAACGATTCCCCGCTTTGCTTATCTATGATCGACCCGGCATGCACATATAGAAGATCGGGGACATGTCTTTTGAGCTCCGACAGGTGGTCTATCAGTGTGGTTATCCCCTTTATCGGACGGATGCCTGCAAGGCCCACAACAACAGGGGCCTTCCGGGGCAGGCCAAGCTTCGCCCTGTAATCTCCGTCTGGTGGAGGCAGGGAGAGGCCGTTGGGAATGATGCGGACCTTTCGGGGGAGAGAAAGCTTGTTTTGCGTGAGTATGCTGCCCATGGAACTATTGAATACAGTTATACGATTGGCAAGCCGGAGGATATCTGCGATCACGGGTGCCCTTTCGGCGTCATTTATCATCTCGTTAATATCGGTTCCCCGCAATGAGACAACGATCGGTATTTTGTCAAGGGAGGTAATTCCGAAAAATGCTTCGCTGCAGCGCCAGCCATGCATGACTAGGGACACGTCGGGGCCAAAAAGCGCGGTCTCTTCCCTGGCCTCGTTCCTGGATATGTTCGAACAGTCTTCAATGAGGCGCACATCGTGGCCATACCGGATGAACCCGTCACGCAGCCGGGCCGCTGCGATGCTGTTGCCGCAAAGCGTTTCGAGGCAATATGGCGTACAGATGAGAATCTTCATTGATGGTTTCTCCACCATGCGGCGACGCTTTTCGCCATTGGACCGGCAAGATCAAGTCCGGCAAGGGCTTCGTAATATAACCGCGGCGCAGAATTGACCTCGAGTACCAGGCATGAGCCTCTGCTCTCGATGATATCCACGCTGCCCGCGGCGAGACCCAGGGTTTCAAGGGCCCGTGTAGCCATAACGGCCATATCTGGCCGGCATTCCACCAGGACCGGAGGCGCCCCTTCAGAGCAGTTGAAGATAAAATCGCTTCCCTGTGAATCGGTCCTCAGTGCCGCGATGACCATACCACCGGCTGCGGCGACGGTGAAGGTCCTGTCATGTGTGATACAGGGCTGGACGATGTAGAGGGCCCGGTTTTCTCTCGGGATGTCTTCCGTGTTCTCAATGAGCCTTATGCCACGGCCCCCCCAGCCGATTCGAGGCTTGACGACAACGGGCCGGTCACCCGGCGGCAAATTGTCTAGCATGAAGGAGTCGACCGTGGCAACACCGGCGTATCGAAGGGCCGAAAATGTTTCCCATTTGTCCTCTGCCAGGACTATCGATTGGGAAGAAGGAAAGACATGATGCCCCTTTTTTTCGAGGGATGCGGCAAGACCGTGCACAAAGTCCAGGTCTTCACGGCAGCGCAGGTCATAGCGGAGCCACACAAAAGGAAAGTGATCGTGGGAGGCCATGTTTTTCGCGAGCTCTACCAGGGCAACGCGGAAACCAAGTCTTTCAGCGCCCGCGCGAATGAGGGCGTCACTCATGGCGTCTATCTCGTTTCCGTATACACTGTAGTCCGCGATTTCCATATTCATAGCGGTATTTCCACTCCAAAAAAGGCTTCGCGGAAATTTGTGAGCCTCAATCCCGCCAGAAGTTCTTTGGTCCTTCCGGAAAGAAGGGCCTTGCGTTCAGTATCGCGCTGCGCGACATACCTTAAACCTTCGATGGGCCCCGTTTTCCTGCCTGGATGGCACATCATTTCCGTTATCCCCGGTAAAAGGCCCGAAAGCTCGTCTGCTATCCGGTCTTCCGTCCAGTAAGGGGCTGGGTCGACAGCGCCGATAAAATGGTCGGCCGTGGCTACGCCGGCTCGACGGCAATGATGTTTCATCATGTCGGTAGGGCACCTCAATGGTATACCCAGTTCCCCGGCTGCCTCCAGCATGATCGTAAAAATGGCCCCGTCTCTGCGGTGGAGGTGCTTGTGGGCATCGAGATGGCTCGGCCTCGCCCCTGCAATATCGATGAATCTCGCGAGCTGGGCCCCCAGTTCTTTGTGAACGTCGCGTTCGTTAAAACTTTCAAGCCGTTCGTGGCCGTCACAGAAAAAGGCCCCGTTCTTATCCACGAGACTGGCCGGAACCGGATCAGAACAGGGATGTCCCTGCGTCAGGTTGAAATGAAGGCCCAGTGAGACGCCTGCGTCCAGAAAAGGTATGATATCAGGGACGTACGGTCCGTTCACGAAAAGGCTTATCGATGTCACTGTTCCTGCCGTGACGGCATCGAGTATCCCGGCATCGATATCGGGATGGAGCCCGGCATCATCGGCGTTGATAATAAGGAAACTGTTGCTCATCGAAGAGTTCCTTTCCAGAGACGGGCCATGAAGTATGGGCCCTTTTCATCTTCGAAGAATTCCGACATCCCTTTTTCTCTCAATCTCACGATATATTCGAACATTCCCTCCGTAAGGGAGTTGAATTCTTCACGTGTGAAATAGCGTTTTTTTTCGGAGATCATCTGTGTCTCAAAACCTTCACGGAAAATTGTAAGCACTTTTTTCGGGTTTGCAATACTATTGAGATAAAGATACAGGGTGCCGCCCGGTGCAAGCTTCGCACGCGCCGAAAGGATCAAAGGGACAAGGTGTTCCGTTCCGTCCTCTCCCCCGTAATAGCGGTGATCGAAGGGGTGCGGCGCCGGTTTATGCGGAAGGAGGGCGGCGATAAGATCGACGGGTCCATTCACAGGTTCAAGCAGGCTGCCTTCAAGAAATTCAACGTTGCCCGTGTTGTTGATGGTGGAATTGTACCTGGCTGCTTCAAGTGATTCCTTGTCTATATCGGTCCCTGATACCCGAGAAGCACCTGCGAGGGCCATGTAGATCCCCAGAACACCCGTCCCGCAACCCGCGTCAACGGCACGGGCTCCCCGTGGAACATCCATGTGGAGCATCATGAACGCCGTTGCGTGATCAGACAGCTTGGCGCGGGGCCCCCATTCGCGTATGATGCCCGCCGGTGTGTCCAGGATGGCCTCCTGCCAGTCGTCAGGTTTCTTGAGCTTCATTGTCAGTTCAGTTTAACATTCGGGCAATCCCCGCGCAACTGGTCCCGGTATACAGATCACAAGAGATTCTCTGATTTTCATGATCTTTTCACGGTCTTTTCAAAATTATTTCACTGCAGCCGTGTAATCTGAAGGCGTGTTGACAGACCACATGACAATTGGCGCGCAGGGTGATACAATGTGCATCGAAACCGCAACGGGGGGTGGAACAGATATCATGAGAACAAGGATACTGATCGTTGATGATGAACCTGCCATAGTGGATACCATACAGTATGCCCTTGAGACGGACGGTTTTGAGACCGTGTGCCTTTTCTCCGGGGAATCGCTGATGGATGTCATTGCACAGCAGCGGATCGACCTCGTTGTCCTCGATATCGGGCTTCCCGATATAAGCGGGCTCGAGCTGTGCAAGGAGATAAGAAAGACGCGTGATGTCCCCGTCATTTTCCTCACGGCAAGGACCGATGAGATCGACCGTGTCGTGGGTCTTGAGATAGGGGCGGATGATTACATCACAAAGCCCTTCAGTCCAAGAGAGCTCGCGGCAAGGGTAAAAGCGGTTCTCAGGAGGACGAACAGCAACTATAATAAGACCTCCTTCACGGAGGCTTTCAGAGTGAACGAATCAAAAAAACAGATCACCTATTACGGTGAGGCCCTTGATCTGTCCAGGTATGAATACGAGATCCTGAAAACGTTCATCCGCCGCCCGGGCCATGTTTTTTCACGTGACCACCTTATGGACCTTGTGTGGGAACAGCCGGACACCAGCCTTGACCGGACGGTCGATGCCCACATCAAGAACATAAGGGCAAAGCTGAAGGCCGTAAAACCTGAACTGGAAGCGATCGTAACACACCGCGGCATGGGCTATTCGCTGAGGGACGACCTATGAGGCTGGGCACCCGCGTCTTTATCGCCTACCTGGTTATTTCTGTGATCTGCTTCTACTATCCTGTCCGGTACATCGTCAAGGAACTTCGTACTTTTTTCAGTGAAAGCGTGGAAGATTCCCTTGCCGACCAGGCAAATATCCTCGCATCCATTGTCGGCACACAGATGGAGGCGGGCCGTTTTAAACCGGATGACCTCTATAGGGCCTTCGAAACCGTTTACAAACGGTCGTTGAAGGCGAAGATACATGATTTTATGAAGACCAGTGTGGACCAGAGGGTCTACATCACGGACACAAACGGCAAGGTTGTCTTCGATTCGGAAGACAGGGCAAATATCGGTGCCGATTACTCCCGATGGAGAGATGTGGCGCAGACCCTGGGCGGCGAGTATGGCGCGCGCGCTTCCAGGAAGAACCTGAAAGACCCGACAACATCCGTTTTCTTTGTTGCCGCGCCGATAGTAGTCCACGGAAAGACGGCCGGTGTCCTGACGGTGGCAAAACCGACCACGAACATCAACGCCTTTTTCGAAAAGGAAAAGCCGAAGATCCTTGGCTTGTGGTCCATCTTTGGTGCTCTTGCCATTGTGCTCGCTTTTTTACTGTCCCTGTGGATCGCCCGGCCCATCAAACGTCTCACGGAATACGCCAACGATGTGCGCGAAGGCAAGAGGGTTTCGCTGCCCGAGCTTCCCCGCAGCGAGCTTCGAGATATGGGGCGGGCCCTCGAGAACATGCGGGAGTCACTGGAGGGCAAGAAGTATGTCGAGGAATATATCAACACGATGACTCATGAGATCAAAAGCCCTCTTTCCGCCATCAGGGGAGCGGCTGAATTGATGGAAGAGCAGATGCCGGACGAGCAGCGCGCACGGTTCCTTGCAAACATACGCAGTGAGACGAACCGTATCCAGGCGATCGTTGACCGTATGCTCGAACTGTCGGAACTGGAGAACCGCAAGACCCTTCAGACGGCCGAACCGGTATCTCTCGGTGCCACCCTCAAGACTGTCATAGAGGGCAAGGAACCTCTTTTGTCCAGGAAAGGCTTGTCCCAAAGGATTGATATCGCAGAGGATGTGATAGTGAAGGGGGACGCCTTCCTCCTGTACCAGGCGGTATCTAACCTGATACAGAACGCCATAGATTTCAGTCCTCCCGGCGGCCGCATCACACTTACTGCCTGTGTCCGGGACAGGAATGTTCTTTGCACGATCGAAGATGAGGGTCCCGGGATACCGGATTACGCGAAGGGCAAGGTCTTTGAAAAGTTCTATTCACTCCAAAGGCCCGATACGGGTAAAAAGAGCACCGGTCTGGGACTGAACTTCGTTAAAGAAGCGGCTGCATTGCACGGCGGGGAAGTGAAACTCGAGAACCTCTCCGAAGGGGGATTGCGGGCGACATTTACCTTGCCTCTCTGACAGGAGAGACAGTGAATGCGTCACTAAATGTGAAGATAAGTCCCTGCCGTCGAAACGAAAGTTTTTTGATAGTTTTATTAAAATACCATTCTTGCCACTGCATTGACGCTATGGGCGATGTAGCTGCTCTCGCCTAACTGGGCATCGTAACCGATCTGGAATGACAGGCCGTTGTTCATGAACATTGATACGCCTGCACCGCAGAGAAGGAAATTCCTGTCGGGGGAGGGGGTTTCTATGCTGAACGGAGAGCTCCCTTGGGCCAGCCTCGAAATGATATTGCGGCTGTCCCTCAGGAACTCACGTCCATATGACGCGCGTATACCCGGCATAATAACGCCCTTGCCGGTTTCCCATGTGTAATAAAGCTTTCCCCCGATGTTTCCCTGGAGGGACTCGGCTTTCTGCCTGTCCACGTTGAGGCTCAGCGCGCCCGCTCCTGATTCGGTGTAGCCGTCTATATCGAGCTTGATATACTGGAGCGAGAGCGTCGGTACTATCATCCACTTGTTTATGTTCAGTTCGTAACCCGTGCCTCCATAAAGGGTGAACTGGCGCCCTGTTGGACTGGAGGATGCGCTGCGGTCAAGACCGGGGAAGACTATGCGGCGGGTGTTCTTGTAGTCCGACCAGCCGTAGCCCGCCTGGCCGTCCACGAAAAATCCCTTTGTGTACCAGGTCCCGTATACGCCCAGCGTGTAGCCGTCCATCTTCACCTTGCTGCCGAAATCGTCAATGTCCGCCCGTGAGCCGGTGTACCCTAAAAGAAGACCGGCCGCCAGATTGTTTGTGAACCGATAATCAATGCCGACGGTCATCCCCGCGCTGGTGAAGCCGTATCCCACCTGATCGGAAGTGTCTCTCTGGTCGCCGGAGATGGCGTTGCCTTTCACGAAAATACCCCATTTCTCATCTTCGACCCCGGGAAGCATACCGGTAAGGTCAGAGCCTGTGCTGGCGATCAGCAGGGGTTTGTCTTTTCCGTCACGTATGAAGCCATTGTTCCGGAAGACGGCCCCGCCGGGGTTTGTCCCCCGGACACCGCGTCTTATGTCGCTCAATCGCTCGGAGATGTTGCCCGATTGAAATATGATGCCGCTGATACCCATGCTGAAGGCCGCTTCGCTTTCCTTCGGTGCTATCTGGTCATAGGCGTGGGCGACCTGGCCGTATGTGGGTATGGCGTCGATGGCGTCAAGGACCGTGTCGAGGTCACCCGTCGCCGACGGGGCAACGGAGTTGAGCATGGTGCCCACCGACCTCTGGTTGGCATTGAGGTATGCAATGAGGACCTGGTTCATGTAGTCGCGTTCCACCACCAGGTAAACCTGGTTTGCGACATCGTATTTTGGTTTAAAGACAACGGTTGGCATGATGTTGGTGAGCAGGCTTGTGAACTGTCCTGTCACACCTGTGGCGGCGGTCAGAAATGTCCCGAAGACGGTCCCGATGGCCGGGGTTGCACCGCCCAGCCATGAGGTCTGAAGGACACCGTTCAAGGATGCGCTTCCGGTGATCGCGAGAAGGTCATTGCTTGTCGGTGAGGCAACCTCTATGAGAAGTTTGCCTGCCGCTGCCTGGGTGTAACTGCCGGCCAGGGTGAGGGTGCCGATGGAATTGCCGGGGCTTACGGTGCCGCCTGTGTTGTAGAGGCCCCTTGATGCATGAATTGTACCTGTGCCGCCCACTGTTCCCGAATAAAGCCTGAACAGGTTGCCGAACGACCCCGCAGCCTCGGTGAGCTGACCGTTGACTATGAGCGTGCCCCCGTCGACAATAACATTTCTGCTCACCTGGAAGGTCCTGCCCGCCGGGATCAGATATGTGGTGGCGGAATTCATAACGGTCAGGGACAGCGCGTTGATGTCGACGCCCTGTATCATGGTACCCGGTGTGAGCATGACCATCTCACCCATGAGGAAGGTCACGTTGTAGCCAAGCCATGTGCCGGTGTTTCCCGCGTCGATGTCAGCCACATTGAGCGTCCAGGTGCCCGTGCCATTCTCTCCCCAGAAGGCATTGGTGAGGAAGGTCCAGCTTTTGTTGGTGAAAGAGGTTGTGTCCTGCTGAGCAGGGTCAAGGTGTGATGTCGAGTAGAGTATCTTGCTGGCCATCGTCGAAGGTGAGGTGATGGTTGCAGTGAGATCGCCCGCCTTGGCGTGTGTCAATGTGAGCCCCACCTCGACGCCTTCAAGGTGCTGGTTCGCCTCTGCCGCGGTGAGGTTGAATGTCTGGCTAACACCGGCGGGGTCATCATCGGGGATCGCAAGGCTGAATGCCGCGCTCTTTGTCACCGAGGTCTGTTCGGTCACGTAGGCAACGTTATGGACCTTTTGAACGAAGGCGCCGGCGTTGATGTTTCCGAAACCGTAGTTGGGATTGAACCGGTTACCCGCCCCGTTTTTGCGCCAGCCGCCGAAGCTGCTGTCGGAGGTGTCGGACGCGTCTACGACCGTGCTGGTCTTGACGAGGGCGTGCTTGGCCATTCGTATCTCCATCTCCGGGTTGGCTTCTTTCCCCAGGGCCATGATGCCCGAGACAAGCGGGGTCGACGATGATGTGCCCCCGAAACCGCTGGCGTAGCTCGTATCCGGGAAGAGATCGTCCCTGTCGCCCGAAGTGTTTGTTGCCGAATAAGCGTTGTAGCCAAGGCCGGCCCCGGTGCGGTCCGTCGTCGTGATGCCGAACCCTGTGTAGTCGCTGCGGTTCGAAGGCGCCGTGACGAAGATGCTCGAACCGAAGTTGCTGTAGTTGGTGTACTTGCCGTCGCTCCCCAGGGCAGCTACAGTGATTACGCTGGAATTGTCATGGTCGGCATCCCTGTTCGCGTCTTCTGTTTTTGTACCGCGTTCGTTCCCTGCGGCAAACACGTGTATGACACCGTTGGCGGCGGTGCGCTTCAAGGCGAGGGTCACGGCAGCGCTCTGGCCGGCGAAAGGCACTTCGCTGCTGTAACTGTGGTTCTTCACCTGGATCTCCGAAACTCCTTCTATTGTCCCTGTGGTCGGGTTGACGCCGCTCTTCCAGTAATAAGCATCAAGGACGTTTTGTTCAGATGATACCGGATCACCTGCTGTCGCAGTCTCGTTCAAACGCAGACCGGCGATCTGGGCGTACGGAGCGGCGCCGGTTCCGCCTATGCCGTTGCCGCCGCGGGCGGCGGCCACACCGGCGACGGATGTACCGTGGTTGTCGCCTATTTTCTGCGGGCCCTGGGGGGAGTTTGCGATGGATGCGTTGTCGCTGAAGTTCCTGCTCAGGTCGGCCCGATAATTTGGGGCGATGTCGTAATTGCCGCCGTCGACACCGTCGTCGACGATGCCTATGACCACCCCCTTTCCTGTGTAACCGAGGCTCCAGGCCCCCAACAGCCCGGCATCGATGCCGGAATTGACCATCAGGGTAGTGGTGCCGGACTGGACAGAGCGAAAACTTATGCTTGAAGGTGCCTGGTTAACGAGGTGCCACTGACCGGGGAAATATGGTCTCGCCGTGGCGTTGTAAAAGAAATAAGGATCGTTGGGGTAGAATGGGTCAAGGTCCTCGCGGCCGGATGCGACAAATGGGGCCAGAACGATGAGCAGGGCGGCAAGGAGGGTTTTTAAATTGAACCTGTTCATTTCATGATCTCCGGCGTGCCGCTTTCATAGATTGACGTGAAATGCATGTTATTAACAGAACTGAAGGAAGAACTGCAGAAAGTGCTGCAAGACAATCGCTACAGTTCTTTCTTCGTGATGCAAACCAGATGATGTGCTATTACAATGTAATAAATACCGGGACATAAATCAAGAAAAGAGATGGGGTGGTTTTAGGGTTTAGGTGGACCCGCGGGCTTGTTGGCAGATTCCCTGGCCTTGTGGGCAAGGTCGATGGATTGGCCGAGAATATTAAGCGTCTGCGAGGGATTATGGAACCCCATGCTGTTCTCGGCGGCAACGAAGTCCCAGTACCACTGCGCCTTCCTGAGATTTTCCTTTGCCTTTTCAAGTTCATCCTTGTTTGCTCCGGGGGCGGCCAGTGCCTTCCCGATGGCCTCGTGGGCCCTTGCGATGAGTGTTCCCGCCATATGCTGGAGTCCCCAGACATTTTTCTGGGTTGTCTTGACGCGGTCAAGAAGCCATTTTTCCTCTTCGGGATGACACCGCCTGCAGGAGGCGTCTATGTGTTTCATGGGACTTGTGACCCAGTGAGAAGTGTATTTTTTACCCTTCTCACGCATGTATGGCATATGGCAATCGGCGCAGGAGATGCCGGCCTTCGCGTGCGTGCTTCCGGCCCATGTCTCAAATTCAGGGTGCTGCGCCTTGAGCATCATTGCCTGCGAGTCGGGATGGAGCCAGTCGCCCTCAAAGCCTTTTGGTTTTTCCGTGTAGTAGGTGTAGACCTGCTCGGGATGGAACCCCTTGTCCCAGGGCAGGATGACCTTTGTTGTTTCAGGTTCAAAATAGTACTCCGTGTGGCACTGGCCGCAGACGTAACTTCGCATCTCCTCCCTGGTTGCTTTCGTAACATCCACGCCCTTTCGCTGCATGGCCTCGATAAATGCGGGATTTACTACGCGCAGCTCCATGTTTGACGGGTTGTGGCAATTAGCGCATGTGATGGAGTGTTTCATTTTGGCGAAAAGCTGTCCAAGAGGCGTTTTCGCATAGGACCATCCCATGCTTTTATATATGTCGATGAGATGGGCTGATTTGCACGTCATGCAGGCACCGGGGCTCTGCAGGGTGATCCGTTTTGTTTCCTTGAGATCCGTAAGGGCGTAAGGGTGTCCCCTGTCCTCCATGTAGTCCTTGCTGAAGGCCATTCCCTTGAAGTTCGTCAGTATTTCCGGCTGTCTGAGGGAGTGCTGGAACTTGACGGAGCCCCCGAAATCGGTGGCAGACGCGGACATTTGGAGGTTCTTCTGAAAGCTCCCGTATTGGAGGGGGTAATAGCGGCCCCACACGGCAGGGTCGTATTCACCCTCGGGGATGGCTGATATCCGTGTTTTGTCCGAGGGTTTTAGAAAAAAAGATCGCACTGTGGCTATGAGTGCAAAGACGCATACGATGGCGATCACGGCAATCAATACGGTTCTTTTATTCAATGCTGAGCCCTCCCTGCCCTGCGGGACGTCCGTGGACGAGAAATTTATGGCATTTCATACAATCCCCGCCGTCTTTTGCCATCGGCGTGTCCTCGACGGTCGAGAAATGACACCGGAAACAGTTCACATTTGCTATGCTGCGGGCCTGTTTCGTAAGCCTGATCGTGTACGGGTATGAACGGGTCGTTTCGCCCGCGATGTCACGGATGCCGGCGTAGGTCTTATAAACGAAGGTGTGTGCGATATTGCCGTGCGGAAGATGGCACTCTATGCAGGCAAACTGCTTGTGCCTCGATACCCGCCAGGAAAAAAAATTGTTCTCCATGCTGTGACAGGAGCCGCAAAAAAGCGAGATGCCGCCGAAATGGTAACCAGAGAAAACAAGGACCGTGATGACAAAGCCGCAGGCCGCTCCAATACCGATGAGCCTCCAGACATGTTTTTTTATCACCACGTCGAAATCAGTTCTTCCTTCGTCCTCTTTCGGGGCCATCTTCATTTCTTTCCTGGAATGGGGTCTTTAAGAGAGTTTAGTACGGCAGGGGGCTGACGTCAACGAAAAATCAGGACGTGCTCAGGGCGTACATGATCCTGTCCGGCGCCGTGTATCATTTTAGTACAGGCAGGGCGCCGGCGGCTGGAACCATATTTATGATGACGCGCATGCCTTTGCCAGGCGGCATGTTAACGCTCACGGGCTGGAGGGCCGCTTCATTCTTTTCATTTACCCCTTTTACGCGGTACCTTCCGATGAGCATCTCCATGACGCCGGCCATGTAAGATATTTCAACGGTGTCGCCGGGCTTGAGCTTCAGGGGTTCACCGGCGCGGACCGTCAGGTCCCCGGAGGCGGCGATGCCGGATATCTCGCCCGTGGCAGCGTGCAGCGGGCATGCATAAAAGATCATGGCCGACAAAAGCACAAGGTAAAATGGCAATAACTTTTTGAATGATGCCGTTCCCTTCATGTTGCACCTCTCTGGCTTGCGGCAGCCGTCCCTGCCGGTGCGTTGCCGCTGCCGCGGGGACGGCCATATCTTCTTCATATCACCGCAGTCATGTTCCTGTCAATCCATCACGGCGGTTTTTATTTTCGCTGCCTCTCCATGACGCGCCGTCCATTTTTTTTATGCTGAACCAATCGATGCGCCTGGTGAGGTACATGACCAGCGAGAGGATTATAAAGAGTCCGACGCTTCCCATGAGCAGCGCATAGTCCTCAAGCTGGAGTGTCACAAAGAGAAAGAGGTACATGGAGGTGAGCACGCAGCCGATGACAGCGGCGGCCTTTTTAGTTTTCAGGACGCTTTTGGCATACATTGAGACAAGCAGTGTGGTGCTTGTGCTTGAAATGGCGTAAGCGGTGTTAAAGGGCATGTGTTCTGAAAGCGACAGGAGGATGACGTAATAAAGGACGATGGCGAGACCCGTCAAAGTGTATTGGATCGGATGGACGGCCGCCGCCGAGAAAAGCTCCGTGAGGAAAAAGGCAAGGAAGGTAAGCGTGATGAACATCAGGGCGTACTTTACCGCCCGCGTCACTTTCTGGTATTCATCGACAGGCAGATGGAGTTTGACGCCAAGATTGGAATTGCCGAAATTATGCGTATTGCCTGTCCAGGCCTGAGGGAAATTTCTGTTGAAATGCCGTGTCTTCCAGAGGGCCTTAAAACCGTCGGGTCCGATCCGGCGTTGTTCGGGGAGGGAGCTTCCGATAAAACTGGGGCACGTCCATGTTGATGATATGTCTGTAATGGTTTCTTTTCCGACCGGCGTAATGTTTAATGCGCCGCTGCCGTTGAGATCGATCTCTGTTGAAAAGGCAAGATTGGCTTTAACAGATGTGATAGCGGGCAATACGGTCAATCCGGTCTGTATGATACCCGTCGTTTTAGCTCCGGGATCTACGGGAAGCCTGGCGCCGTTCAGGTCGAACATAACGGCGTTTCTGATCCCGTGGAGATCCGTTATGCCCATTGTGATAAAAGCCTCATTGAGCAAAAGATGTTCCGGTGCGATGCGGTGCTCATCGAGTTTTGGAAGGGTGAAGTTTCCTTCGAGTTTAACAGATGCACTGTAAAGGACGACCTCGTATATCCCCCGCCGGCGTACCTCCGGTTTCATGCGGGCAAGCACATGGAGGGTGTCGGGCAGGATATGGAGATGGTCGATCGAAAAAGAGATCTCGTTTTTGTCGTTTTTTTCCGGTTTCTTGAACGGAATGGTCAGGATGGGTCCTGTAAGCGTCTGGACCCCGCCCCATTTCTGGCTTACTTCCTGGGCGGCCGCATTCCGGCGGCCCTCACGTTCGGAGATCAGGGACCGGATGAAAGTTGCGGGGATGAGAAGCAGGAGCGCCATAAACATTGTCACGAACAGCCTGAGCATAACCGAAGACCTGAGCTTACCGTCAGCCATTTTTGTCCTCCTTGTTGAACAGTACGTGAAATGAGAGCAAATTATTTAGCGTGCCGCAAAAGGCCATGATCATAATTCCAAAAAATGCAAGCCTCCTCCATATCCTGCGCATCGTTCCTCCTCCCGATGATGCTTCGGTTTGTTGAACGTATTTCAAAGGATGCCATAGCCGTGTGAATCGGCTGTGAAATGAGTATGAATAATTAATGAAAAATGGTCCGCGTTGACAATACCCGTCAGGGAACGTTACGTTGTGAAAGCGGACATGATTGCAAAATTCCGGATCTTATTGACGGTTCTTATCATGTGGGCTGGTCCGGCGGAATGGGGCGGTTTTATCGGTTTTGGGACCGACATCTTCGTGGAGCTGATCATGGCGTCGGTCAAGTCAGGTGTTTTTATCCGGCAGCCGTAAGAAGGCTATGACCCGGATCCCGTTCCCTTCACCACCGGCAGGCCTTCAGATTTCCACCGTACAATGTCGCCGGCGAAGCGCAGGATGTTCGTGAAACCGATTCTCACCATAACGCTTACCGTATCGGCACTGCGCCTGCCTGTCCTGCAATAGACCAGGTATTGCCTGTTTTTATCAAGCTTGTCAAGGCTTGCAACGAAGTCCTCGGAATGATAGTTGATGTTGACCGCTCCTTCTATATGCCCGCTTTCGAACTCTTCGGGGGTGCGAACGTCAAGTATGACAAACCCTGCGCTGCCCTTGTTTTTCTGTATCAACGCCTGCGCTTCTTTCGGTTCAAGTATATTGATCGTGACGGTCCTGCCTGCTGTTGAGACTGTCTGCTGCCCCGGCACGCTCTGCGAACAGGCTGCGGCAAAGAAGGCAAGAAGCAGACATGAAATAATGGCCCCCGATGTCTTCATATACTCCTCCTGGGTGGATTTGATCGGCATATGAGGTTTATAGGTCATCTGGCCCGATAAGTCAACCCATGGTCTCCTTGCCGGTGTTGCTGCATGAACAGCTAATTGCTTGACGAACTGTGTATTCGCACTATAATTGAATTATGGAGTTCCCTTTGAGGCTTTCATTCCGCGGATATTATGACGGCCATTTTTAACGGGTTAAATAATATATCGATTAGTCAAGGGGGTGTTGCATGACAACAAAGAAGGCGGTGAAGGGCAAAAGCAAGACAGTCCGGAAAAGCCCCGGGAAAGCAGCCATCGACAAAAGTTTTGTACTGGCATTAAAAAACATTGAAGACATGGCCAGGGAGCAGATCAGCAGCGCGAGCGACCCGTTCAAGGTGGGTATAAAGATAGTGGATGCGATTAAGAAGATGACCACGCGCCTCGAAAATGAAATAGAGTATGATTCAAGGGATCTGACAGAGGCGTTCGGTTCCGATCCCGGCGTGGTTGGTGTGGGCATAGGTGTTTTTTAGATAATATCGATTTACCCATAAAGAGGTGTAATAAGGCCTTTGATCACCGCGGAGCCCCCGGGTTTCGAGTTGTTCGTGAACTCCTCGAAGGCCTGGCGGGATGCCCGGCGATCACAAAACGGCCGAAAATAATCCAGGGGGAGCAGCTGATGATACGGATTGCGGCAAAAGGGGCGCATGGATCCATTCTTTTTTTGTTTTTTCTTATCTGCTGGCCCTGTTTTTCGTACGGAGCAGGACAGGCAGTCCGCTTTCCCGTGACAATAGACTATACTTTTATCAAACAGGCCTTTATCAAACAGGCCTTCAATCAGCCCGGTGAACGGGCAGTTCCCGTCAATACAGCCGATGGGTGTACACGGATGGACCTCTGGGATCCGGAACTGCAGCCGGGTGAGTCCGCCTTAAAGCTGATCAGCAACATCAAGCTCCAGACCGGGCTCCCCGTGGGCAAGACATGCTTAAAACTGGGTGAATGGCAGGGGAAGATCGATGTGCTTCAGCAGCTTGTGGCCGATCCGAAGACTATGAAACTCGGCATGCGGCCCGCAGGTTATAACACGTATAGCCCCGGCAAAACCACGACTTCCCTTGACATGGTTTTCACCAATCTTATCCAGACATACCTCACCCCCTATCTTGGCAAAGTAAGCCTTGATTTTAGCGGTGCCGTGAAGGGGGTTCAGGGTTTTCTCCCGGGTTTTTTTGAACCGGGGGCAAAGACGCAGGTCAATTCATGGCTTTCGACGCTTCGCATAGACAACATCAGGACCGGTCCCCAGGGTGTGATACTTGATATGGTCATGAATGTCGACGCAGCGCCGAAGACTCCAGACAAAGGACCGCAATCACCCGATGCCATAGGGCGCCTTACGAAGAACTGGGAGGATTGGGATTCTTTCCTGGTTTACCAGATACAGGCATTGACGGGGCAAACCGTACCTGAGAACGAACGTTCGAGCATCCTGGAGAACCTCCTCGACAGCCGCTATGGTTTTGTGCAGGCGCTCGAAGAGGGGACACTGAACCAGGATCTGATCTTTAACCAGTTTGTCACTACATGGCAGGACCTGGGTTCTGTGTTCAAAAAGCAGTTTGCCGGGAAATTCACGGGTTCCCCCACGGATTACCTTGCCCTCATCGCCACATCCGATGCGCTGGCGGCCCTGAGCGCCGTCGGTCTTTCGGCACGGCCGGAGATTAACGGCGGCGCCCTGCTTCAACTCGCGAAGCTCATGAGCCCGGCGGGCGTCACGCCGACACTTGCTTACACCCCCTCTGTGAATAATGACCTGAGGAAGTTCTTTGGTTTCACCGAAACCATCGACGACTCGGGACCTTCATTCCCTGTGATGGAGATCGACGATCCCGAAGGCCGGGAGAGCGGGAGGATTCCCTCGCAGCTCATGTCTTTTGTACCCTTTGTTGCCATCCCCGCCAATGCGGCCCAGACAACGCCGTCCGTCAGCGCGATAAAGCTCTGGCTTGTTTCAAAGAGCAACATCGAACCTTATCTGGAACGTGTGAAGAAAGGACTCGATCAGGGCGCCGGTGAGATCTTTGCCAGGAAGGTCCTGGCGGAACGTTATCATAATGTTTTTCAGAAAATGGTCTACGCGACTGCGTGGCAGGAGAGCTGCTGGCGGCAGTTCGTCAGCTCCAAAGGAAAAGTGCGGCCCCTTATGTCATACAACCAGAGTTCCGTGGGGATGATGCAGATCAACGAAAGGGTATGGCGCGGCATATACAAGGTGGACAGCCTGCGATGGAACGTGAGCTATAACATACGCGTGGGATGCGAGATCCTCGATCTCTACCTGCGCAGGTACGCTCTCAAGAAACCGGAGGCAAAGACCCTCGACGACGACACCCTTGCGAGGGCCCTGTATGCTATGTACAACGGAGGGCCGGGTCAGTTCAAAAAGTTCCTGGCGAGGAATAAAAGCAAAAGCTTCTGGAAGATAGACAGGCTTTTCTGGGAGAAATACTCGATGGTCAAAGCGGGGGAGATGGGAAAGGTTTCCGTCTGTCTCATCGGCAGATAGCAGAACCGTCCGATGTGAACGTATGAGGAACAGCGGGATCATATTGACACCAGAGGAATTGGAAAATGCCCTTAGCCTGCCCTTGCCTGGGCATGACGCCCAGCAGCGCATGGCCCCTTCGCACAGGGAATTCATGCCTCCCCCGGGGGCGGCACAGCCCGGGGTGGGCGGGGTGCTCCTTCTGCTTTACCCGGGCAACGAATCACAAGAGCTCTTTCTCGTTCTCACGGTCCGAACCGATACGGTGGCGGTCCATAAGGGACAGGTCAGCCTTCCCGGCGGCGCCCGCGAGCCCGGTGATATATCGATCGCGCACACTGCAATTCGCGAAACCTGTGAGGAGATAGGTGTGTGCGGTACGGATATAAGGATCATCGGCGGCCTGACGCCCCTTTATATCGGACCGAGCAATTTCTGCGTTCACCCCTATGTTGCCCATATCCCCTACAGGCCGTCCTTTGTCCTGCAGACATCAGAGGTGTCAAAGGCGCTCGAGGTGCCGGTCTTGCATTTCCTTGACGGGAAGAACGTTGTCGTTGAGGACTGGCAGATGGAGGACGCGCTGCGGCGAGTGCCTTACTTCGATGTTTACGGCCATAAAGTATGGGGCGCGACGGCGATCATCATCAGTGAATTTGTCGCTGTCCTCGAAGGACTTGATTCCCAGGGGAAAAAATGGGAGTGATATAGCTGACATGCCTGTCAGGGTGAACGAAAAGGAGTTCGACCGGATCGTGGCGCGGGCCGTGGACCGGATCCCCCCCGAGATCAGGGAGCACCTCGACAATATCGTGATCTCGGTGAAGAAACGCCCTTCACCGCAGATGATGCACGAACTGGGAGCACACCCCGACGATCCGCCGCTCGGCCTTTTCGAAGGTGTCCCGCTCATAGAGCGCTCCGCGACTATGCCCCCGCTCTACCCCGACATGATCTACCTTTTTCAGGAACCTCTTGAAGAGTTCTGTGAAACGAAGGAAGAACTGGAAGAGGAGATAGAGATTACCCTGGTGCACGAGGTGGCGCACTATATCGGGATGACGGAAGAACGGCTCGCCGAGCTGGGGTATGATTGACGAAAGAACAGCTTGAACCGCTTGAATGCTTGAGCGGCTTGAACGAAAAAACAATCAAAAGGTATTTAATTACGAGGTGACCTGAATAAAATGGCTTTTTGAGAAGGCCTTGCCCATGCTATAATTGATCTGTATGTCATACAGCTCAGGCCGACACGAAAACATCCGGGTATTTCACGACATTGCCCGGGTGGCAGTTTCTCTTCCGGGGGATCATGAAAAAATCAATTGCCCCTGAACAAAATACTCTTGCTGCACGTCAGAAACGGGCCGAGGTTACTATTTACCCTGCGGTAGCAGACAGCGTTGATCTGCCCGATCTCTTATTCCTTAGGAACAAAGGCGAAGATGTATTTATTCTGCTCACAGAAGCGGAGCAGCAGCCGCTTCTCAAGAAAAATGCGGCGGTTGCCGACAGGGTGAGGGTGTTGGACGATATGCGGTTAAAGACACTGTTTGCACCTGTCCTGTCCGGGTGCGCAGGTTCAACCGTCACCATCAAAATAGTCGGCCGGCGTTCGGCACTATTAAAGGTCACTCTGAATGGGATGAATGTTATCGTTGAAGCACACTGGAGTCTATTCATCCCGTATTTTTATCACATAAAACCGATTCCTTTCGTCCATCCGGAGATACTGGACATTTTTGCCACTGCGGTCTTGAGCTACGCGGCCCTTGCCATGGATCAGCCGAAGACCGCCAGGAACGAATCATGGAAGCGCGTGATCGACTCGTACGGGGCCAGGCCCGAGCTTTTACTGGCTTCGCTGGATATTTTCAATAAACCCAATGTTTACCACATCCGTCCGACAAGGATCTGGCTCAACAGGATCTTTGCAGCCAATGACGAGCATCGTCTGGAGATCGACGTTTCCGCAGACGCCCCGCCTGTAAACCCGGGGTTCCTGAACGAGCTTGCAGGTTTTGTTCACCGTGTCGTGAAAAATTATGCTTTCCGTTACGGGGATTACCTGTGGACGCAACGATACAGAATAAACTTCAGCGACCGCTGCGGGCAGGGCATGATAGAGTGTGAAGGGAAAAATATTGTCATCAATATTCATCCTTTGCTTAATAAGACCGATTGGAAGCCCGCCGTCTATTTAGGCCTGGGGTATGCGATCATGTTTGCCATGCTCCAGTCATCAGGGAGAGGCGATAAAGAAAAAAACATGCATCTGGCCATGATGAAAACATGGAATCGTTATTTAAGCTTTGACGAATCCATGGAGCAACAGGGTGTGCGTGAGCTTTATGAGTTTCCCCGATCAACCGCAGAACAACAGTGCCGCTGCCTGTCGGAATCCATGATCGGCAAAGAAGGCCAGGAGCGCGTTGATGATTTTATCATGCTCGTGAACTATTCCTTCAAAGAGACGTTCATGGAAAGGCTGGAAGCTTTGAACGAGCGTTATGGAGGGAAAACAGTCGTTTATTTTGAACAGCTATCGAATGCGGTCCGGAGCCTGAACACCACCTTGATGAGAAATAACATTAATCACGGCAAATTGATCGAGGCCTTGCGCAGTGACGGCTTCGATCATATGCAGCTGGCGGATTTTCTGCGTACAGGCAGCCTGGACAACAGGTGTGTTGTGGATGTGAGCGAATGGCTTTTGTTGAGGACGCTCCTGTATGACCTGATCAACGCCCCGAAGGTCTTCAAGAACGATTACAAAATGCTTTTGAAGGTCCTGACAAAAGTGAACAAGAGCCTTCTCGTTTATATTTGGACGCTGGGCCTTGAGAACGACGCGCGCTATGAAATCGTCAATGCATACATATCAAAAGTGATGAACGATATTTTCGTGTTCGACCGCGTGAAGATATACGAGATCGTGTCAGATCCCGTCGAGTGCCTGGAGGCCGAGGCCGTGACTGGATACCTTTTGAACTGGGCAGGCTTTTCACCTGAAACACGGCGTTCGATCATTGAAAGGATCCTGTCGGACCTGCCGCGCAACGTGGTTGCTCAATTAAAGGTCCAGACAACGGGCGATGTGGACGGAATGATCCGGGTGATGGGAACACGTGCCAGCGGGCTCATCGGTTTTTGTCTGCATCAGGCATACCGTTGGGGAAGTACGCAGGATGAACTTACCAATAGAATCCGTTCCTATTTCCCAAAACTGCTTAAACAGGCCCAGCTGGCCATGCTTCCCACAGAGACGATCAGGGGAGGGACGATGCTCCTTTTGCTTTTGGCCCAGATAGTTTCTGACGAGCGCGACGGGTTTGTCGGAAATATTGTCATATCGGAAGGAGAAAGACAGACCGTCCGCGACCTTATCAAACAATGCGTCGATTGGGACCAGAGGCATTTTGTAATGATGGTCGCGGGCATAGCGGCCGGTTATATGGGCAGTATCGACGGATGGGCACTTCAGCAATTTGACAAGCTGCTGGCGCGTTATGATGGCGGGGACCGCGTGATGCTGCGCAGTGTTGTTCAGTTTGATGTCGAGAGAATGATAGAGCGCACCCTGTTAACGGCAAAGGACGGAGAGGAGAGCGCATTGCTGAAGAAGGTCCAGCTTCTCCGTTTCAGGGTTGACCCCGTTGTCAGCGATGAGGCGAACAGATTCCTCAGGGCTTTGGCTATCCACTGTGGTGTCGAACCGCCGGAAGTCGACCCGAAGAGAAGAGATATCAGTGAGCTTGTGCTTGCCTTGTCACGGTGCATGAAATCACAAAATATGCAGACGTAAAAAGCGCTGCCTTTAGTGACAGCGAAGCGCCAGGCACGAAATCCAACCGCGGCCCTGCAAGCGCTTTCATTGATTCGCAATATCGATTGGCTTCAGGACCCGATTCAATTCAGTTCCTGCAACCAGCATGATCAGCGGTCTTCTGAATGTCCCAGGCTCCATAGAGCAATGCCTGACGCTTGGTATTTCTTCAACTTGTGTTGTATAATCAACTATCAGCAGGGTTGGTGAGGGAAAAGCAGGAACGAAGTTAAGCTGTGCCAAGAACCGTCTTTAATGTATGGAAAACAGATTGCCCCTTCTGGAAAGTGAGCGATACTCACTGGAGAACCTTGTGGACCTTAACAGAAAACAGATCGGGAGATTACTTAAATTGTCCGAGGAACATGTTGTCATCGATAGGGCGGTGTATGACCCGGTTTACCCAAACGATCTTAAGATCCATAAATTGTTGGCAAAAGACGATATTGATTTTTCAAGCCATATCCCGGGCTATCAAATTTATCCGAATTATGCCATCGTGAAAATATTGAACCAGGGGATAAGGCTCCTGGTCCGTCTTCTATACCCGGACCTTAGGGATATTCCAGTTGGCATGATAGAACATACCAAATTGAGAGGGCAGCTCTACCCGGATGACGAGATGAATGTGTTGATTAAAAAGTGGCAGGATAGAAGCAAGACAGCAAAGTTTGAAATTGCCATCGAGAACCAAAAGGGGGTATTGGTATACGAATCGACAGTCTATGGCACCATAATCAAGAAAAAAAGAAATTGATACGTGCCGATGAATACCTGCTTTCCCTCGTAGTATCTGTTGGTTGCGCAATATTGTTCTTTCCCATATTTTTGGGTTGTTCAGGATCATCCATGCCAGTGTTCTTCGTCCGGCAAGCGTTTTTCCACTTGTAATCTTGTCGTAATTGCAGGAAAATGAATCGGCTGGCGGAGAACGATAAGCCAATCAGCGCCAGAATGGCAAGACGCGCGATCGGATGTCCAATGCAAAATGAACGTATATCATCGGAGAAGCAAGAATGTTCAAGAAGCCTGTTTTGCCGGTTGTTGCGGCCGTTTTTCTCGCGGCAGGCGGCACGGCCAGAAGCCTATCGTAAAGTGAAGAAAGGTGGCAGCTATTAAAGGCAGCACGATGACCGTTCTGCGGCGGGCATCAAAATAGAGCGGAACGAGTGGCGTGAAGAAGGCCGCGGCAAGGGATTAAGAACAAGAGACAGGAGAACAAAGGTGAAGGGTTATAAGGTGACTGCTCTTAACAAGCAAGTGAAACGCCCGCACACGAGTGGATGAAAAGTATATTCTATTTCAAATAATAAAACATAAGGGGAATGATAATGAAAATCACTATTCGTATCCTGGCAAGCGTTGTGTGTCTGTTGCTTCTGGCTGTCGGAGTTGCCTTCAGCCAGGAGAAAGATGTTAAAGGTTGCAAGGACCATCCTTTGATTTCAAGAATGAACAATTACTATATCAGCAGCTGCAAGAAAGACTTCAACTCCTTCGATTTTTATGTGAAAGAGGGTAACAAAACCATAGAAGGAGAGATGACAAAGATCTCATATTCTCTGCGAGAGGGATCGACCCAGCCGAGTTTCCTGCAGGTCCGCCGCAATTACGGCAATGCTGTAAAAAATATCGGAGGGATGGTTGTTTTTGATGAAGACCGACGGAGCACATTCAGGGTGACCAGGGGAGGAAAGGAGGCCTGGATTGCGCTTGAGGTCTTCAACGAGGGGCGCAACTATGATCTGGTCGTGCTTGAAATAGCACCCATGGCTCAGGAAGTGACAGCGGATGCCATGTACAGCGCGCTGAAGAAAGACGGCTTCATGGCCCTTTATATCAATTTCGACACGGGCAAGTCCGTTATCAAACCCGAGTCCATGCCGATCATCGGACAGATAGCAGCACTTCTCAAAGCTCATCCGGAGCTCAAGGTAAGCATCGAGGGTCACACCGACAATGTGGGAACACCTCAGAGCAACAAAACCCTCTCCACGCAGCGCGCCAAATCGGTCATGAGCGCTGTTGTCCAAAAGGGGATTGCCGCGACCAGGCTGACAGCTCTTGGTTGGGGGCAGGAGAAGCCGGTTGCGGATAATCGCTCCGAAGATGGCAGGGCCAAGAACCGGCGCGTCGAGATCGTCAAGAAATAAGCGATCAGTAGTTGGGCCAATTGTCGAAGGGCAAAGGCAGGGTAAGAATGACCCTGCCTTTGCCCTTCGACACATCAACCTGCAACAGGTACAGCCGTCGCTCGAGAGAGATTGCCACCAAATAATACCGGGATTTGCATTGTTTATAAGTTTTTGCCTTTGGCATTAAAGCGACTCAAGCCTTCAAGCGGTTAAAACTATTTTTTCTGGTATGGTTCCCCGAATGCATCGAGGAACACGATCTCTGAAAGCGGTTTGCGGGGGGTTTCCCTTGGTGTTTCGTCGAAATAGCCAACGGGGGTCATCTCGGTGATACTGTAACCTTCCGGTATCTTCAGTGCTTCCTCGGCTTTTTTTGCGTCAAAGCTTCCCACGTGAACGGTGCCGAGCCCGAAATTCCAGGCGGCCAGCACTATATGTTCCATCGCGATGCCCGAGTCGAACATGAACCAGTCGCCCTTGTCCGTTGCAGGAGTGCCTTTATGACAGCCCGAAACCCCTCTTTTCGCGGCGACGCAAATGACGACAGGGGCATCGACAATGGCTGCCCTGGCCGGGTTTGTGGGACTGAGTGCGTCGCGCAGATCTTCCTTGACCTTCTGGTCTTTAACGACTATGAATCGCCACACCTGGGTGTTTGCCCACGAAGGCGAGCGCCGTGCCGCCTCGAGGATCTCGCCCAGTATTTCGTCGGGGATATTGTCAGACCTGTACTTTCTGACGCTCCTTCTTTCGTTGATTGCCTTTAAAAGATCCACGTTATCATTATGCGATGCGGGAGGAAACTTTGTCAATCATTAATCATTATCTTCCCGGTTCTTCAGTTTTCATTGCAGCGGGCCATTTATTGCATCAGGTCCATTTATAGACCCGGTTGCGCGGAACATACCGGGCGGGTACTGACACTTTCTATTATGACATTATATAAATAGAAAATAATATAACTAAGAAATATACAATGTGGTATTTAAATAGAACATATAATGCTATTAATAATATCTTGGATTTATTTGTTTACAGTTTTACAAGTCCGTTGTTTTCCCGAACACAGGTCTTAAAAAGGCGTGACGAAAACCAATTGAGGCGCGATATATAGTTAAATAACAGACTAATTAATATCTAAAATGGTTATATAAATGAAATGTAATATAAGTATATAAATAATCGTTGTTGTCCCCGACTATTTCCCGTTGACAGTCACTGCCATGTTATATAGGATTCACTATGTATTTTTATGCTTGATAAGGGGCTGTCAATGAATATAAGCGATAGGCTGGAAAGGGCCGGGAAGATCATTGGAGCCGGTATTGATGAAAAGGGCACTGCCGAGATACTGGGTTTCATGGGGGTTAGTAATTTTCCTGTTGAGACCCTTGGAGAGCTCGCACTATACAGCGAGCTTCTTCCGAAAGTTGTCGATTACGGTTACACGAACAGCCAGCGCCTGCTGCATTTCCTCTGGGATGCGCTGGACAGGAGCCCTATCTGCCTGAACGTCAGTTTTTCCATCCCCATGCGGCGCATTATTGCCGGGGCCCTTTTCAAAAGGTGCGGCAGGAACCTTATCGCCGAAGAGGGCGTTCGTTTCAATTTCGGTCAGGGCATCGAGCTGGGCGATGATGTCTTTTTCAATCGCGGTGTCTATCTCGACTCAAAAGGAGGCATAGAGATCGGCAGCTGTTCGGGTTTTGCCGAAAACGTGCAGGTGTTCACCCATACACACTCCGAGTCGGACCACACCAGGCGTACCTATGGGAAGGTGACCGTGGGGAATTACGTCGTAGTTTATGCCGGATCGGTAATATTGTCCGGCGTGACGATCGGCGATGAGGCCCTCGTTGCAGCGAGATCACTCGTTGCCCGGGACGTCGAACCCGGTATGATGGTAAGCGGCGTGCCCGCCCTGCCGGTGCGCCAGCGGCGCAGTGAAGGCAGGCGCGGACGGGGGCTGAACCATCTGTGGCTGAAGGACGGCGCCTACCAGGACAAATAGTTCCAACTTCAGATCAAAGGCCATACCTTTGCTGTTTTTCCTCGCTGCCTCCCTATATATTTCCAACCGCCTTGCTAAAGCTGGCCAGGACTTAAGAAAAGCCTGCGTCAGGCTCTCATCTGCGCCACGGCATTGTCTTTGATATGGAAACGTAAATGGGCATCGCCATTCTTTACTTTGACGGGGGTCTCTGTTAGAATTAGCTTCAATTGCGCCCATGGTGAATAAAAAGGTCTTTATCTGTTTCATCTGTCTCTTTCTTTTCCTCTCCTGCGGCAAGAAAAGGGACGCCGCCTTCTACGAAGATCCCGGGAAGCCTGCACACGGTGACATGATCATCACGGGTTCCATCGGGGAACCGTCGAACCTTATCCCCATCCTGTCCAGTGATTCCTCATCTCACGAGATCGCATCCTATATCTATAACGGCCTCGTCAAGTACGACAAGGACCTCAACATCGTGGGCGACCTTGCCGAATCATGGGAGGTGTCGAAAGACAGCTTGACTATCACCTTCCGGTTGCGCAAGGGCGTCAAATGGCACGACGGAGAGCCGTTTTCCGCCAGGGATGTCATGTACACATATAAGGTCACCATCGACCCTAAAACTCCGACACCATATTCAGGCGATTTCAAGCTTGTCAAGAAGGCGGAGATGCCCGACGATCACACATTCAAGGTCACCTACGACAAACCATTCGCCCCGGCGCTCATCAGCTGGTCAGTCGCGGTCCTGCCCCGCCATCTCCTCGAAGGGAAGGACATCACGAATTCCCCGCTCAAGAGGAGACCCGTCGGTACCGGGCCTTTCATCTTCAGCGAATGGGTCCCCGGAGACCGGGTCATCCTCACGGCGAACCCTGATTATTTCGAGGGCAAACCTTACATTGACCGGTACATGATGAAGATCATTCCTGACAGCGCCACCATGTTCCTGGAGTTGAAGAACAATTCCATCGACATGATGGGTCTGACGCCGCTGCAGTATGTTAAACAGACCGATTACCCGGCGTTCAGACGGGAGTTCAACAGGTACAAATACCTTGCCGCCGCTTATACCTACATCGGGTACAACCTCCGACACGGTTTTTTCAAGGATAAAAAAGTTCGCCAGGCAATGGCCTGCGCGATCAACAAACAGGAGATCATAGATGGAATACTGCTTGGTCAGGGGGTGGAGGCGACGGGTCCTTTCAAGCCCGACATGTGGGCGCATAACGGTAACGTGAAAAGATACGAATACAATCCGGAGAGGGCGCTGGCTCTTTTGAAAGAGGCCGGATTCGAACGGGGCACCGACGGTGTTTTACGCAAGAACGGGGCGCCTTTTGAGTTCACCATCCTTGTCAATCAGGGCAACACGGTGCGCATCCAGAGCGCGGAACTCATCCAGCGCAGACTTTCCGCTGTCGGTATTACGATGAAGATACGTGTCCTTGAATGGGCGACCCTTGTCAACGATTTTATCGACAAAAGGAATTTCGAGGCTGTCCTGCTCGGCTGGACGATACCCAACGACCCGGACCCCTTCGATGTCTGGCACTCATCAAAACAGGGCCCAAAGGAACTTAATTTCACTTCCTTCGAGAACAGGGAAGTGGATGAAGTGCTTGTGAAGGCCCGCCATACCCTTGACAGACCGGAAAGGAAGAAGTGCCTGGACCGCTTCCAGGAGATACTGGCCGAAGAGCAGCCGTACACCTTTCTTTTTGTCCCCTATAGCACAGTGGCGCTGCATAAACGTTTCAAGGCCGTCGAACCTGCGCCCGCCGGCATCATGTACAATTTTATCAAATGGTATGTACCCGAGAACCAGGTGAGGTATAAGTCGAATGCTGCGATATCTCGTTAAGCGCCTTTTTTTCATGATCCCCATGGTCTTCGGGATCACCCTGATCTCTTTCGCGGTGATACACCTTGTGCCGGGTGAGCCGGGGATGCTCGAGGCGGAGATGAACCCGAAGGTCACAAAAGAGGCCAGGGAACGCATCCGCGCCATTTACGGCCTGGACAAACCTCTGCACGTCCAGTACTGGACCTGGCTCAAAAGGATCGTCAGGCTCGATTTCGGCACCTCTTTCGCGACCGACAGGCGCCCCGTGATGGATAAGATAAAGGAGCGCCTGCCCATCACGATCGTTATCAACCTGCTCGCCATGGGCCTTATCTTCATCTTCGGCATACCCATAGGGATATATTGCGCACGCTACAAGGATACGATCATGGACAAGCTCCTCACATCCTTCGTTTTCGCGGGGTATGCCGCGCCCACTTTCTGGGTGGCGCTCCTTGCCATGATCTTTTTCGGGGTCTACCTGGAGCTTTTTCCCGTGTCGGGGATCAAATCATATGACTACGGTGAAATGAACGTGTTTGAAAAGATCTTTGATATATCGAGGCACCTTGTGCTTCCTGTTTGTATCTCTGCCGTGGGAAGCCTTGCTGGTATCTCGCGGTATATGAAGAACAGCCTCCTCGAGGTCCTGAGGCAGGAATACATTACGACGGCGTACGCGAAGGGCCTCCCGGAAAGCATGGTCCTCAAGAAACATGCCCTGCGCAATGCGCTGTTGCCCGTTATAACGATCCTGGGCCTCTCGGTCCCGGGCCTCATCGGAGGCAGCGTCATCTTCGAGAGCATCTTTTCCATACCCGGCATGGGACAGCTTTTCTATTCCAGCGTCATGGCCCGCGATTACCCAACCATCATGGGCATTCTCGTCATCGGGGCGTTCCTGACGCTCATCGGCAACCTCGTTGCGGACGTCTCCTACGCGGTGGCAGACCCGAGGATAAGGATAGGGTGAAAGATAGTTTCAATGTTTGAAAGTTTTTGAAGCGTCTTAAAAAAGAAACCTTTCTTTTCCCTGAAACGGTTCATAAACATTCAAACTCTGAAAAAGTTTGGTCTTACGCTTCACGGTTTCAGTTGAGCGGGCGTGAGGCATGCTTTTTGTTTTTCCAGATAATTCTTTGATTTGAAATGGGAATGGGATAATCTGGTCTGAACAGTTTATTATGGTTAAGACGGTAATAGAAAAGATGGCCGGGGGCCGCATCAGCATGAAGGGATTCACCGGCCTGACGAAGAAGCTTTTTAAAAAATACCAGGCGGACCACGCCAATATTATCGTATCGTCAATCTCTTTTTATATACTGCTCACATTTATACCCTTCACGCTCTTTTCATTCTTTATCCTCAGCTACGTCATCGATCTGGGCCACCCGGCGGGGAACCTGGAAAGGTACATTGCCAATGTCATTCCGGCGCCCTATAATGCGGTCATCGTCAAGAAGCTGCTCAGGGAGCTCAATGTCATATCGTTGTCAAAAAGACTTTCAGGGCCCCTGGGTCTTATCTTCCTTTTTATCTTCACGTCCCGGCTGTTCGCCGTGCTTCGCCCTTCTTTCCAGTTGATGTTCGGCAAAAGCCCCAAGGGATTCATAAAGAGCAAACAGGAGGAATTCCTGCTCACCCTGGCATTTGCCTTCATTCAGACCCTCATTTTTTTCAGCTTCATCTTCTCCGTCATCATCCAGGGGAGATTGGTGAAGGCCTTTGGCGGGATCATCACAAGGGCTTCGGTGGTGCAGTTCTTTTCCGTTTTGGATCTTTTTCTGGTCGCCGGCATGTTCTTTTTTCTGTATTATTTCCTGACGCCGGTGAGGCAGGGCAGGAAGCTTGTTTTCGTGTCCCTGGCCGGCGCGGTCCTCTGGCACCTGGGAAAGTATTTTTTCCAGTATTTTGTTCTCTACATAGGCAGGTTCACGGCCTTTTTCGGTACCTATGGAGTGTTCATAGCCTTTCTCTTCTGGGTTTATTTCTCAGTCTTTGTTTTTGTGACCTGCGCAGAACTGCTCGCTGTTGTTTCCGATTATCCTAAGAGTGGGCCTCGGCCCAACTATGCCCCGTTCCGATGGAAACAGTGAGGGGTACGTCAAGGGAGATCACGTTTTCCATCTCGTCCCTGACCAGCTTTTCCATGATGTCGGTTTCATCCCGGACGACTTCGAAGAGAAGTTCGTCATGAATCTGCAGGATGAGTTTTGAAGAGAGCCCGCGCTGTCTTAAAGCATGATGGATGTTTATCATCGCCAGCTTGATGATGTCCGCCGCGGTGCCCTGGATGGGGGTATTCATGGCCGCCCGTTCACCGAGCTGGCGTACGGCCTGATCGTTGTTGTTTATCTCCGGTATGAAGCGTGTTCTTCCGAAAAGCGTTTTCACGTATCCCTGCCGGCGGGCCTGATCGATGATGTCGTTCATGAAGGCCCTCACTGCCGAGTGCCTTTCGAAGTACCCGTCAATGTAATGCTGGGCCTCTCTCTGGGTCACGCCGAGCTCTTTCGCAAGGCCGAAAGCGCTCATGCCGTAGATGATGCCGAAGTTGATGACCTTGGCGACTCGCCGCATGTCCTGCGTGACGCCGTCAATGCCGACCCCGAAGACTCCCTGGGCTACGGTGGAATGGATGTCCTCATTCCCGTGGAAGGTCTTGATGAGTTCGGGGTCTTTGGAAAGGTGCGCCAGGACGCGAAGCTCTATCTGGGAATAGTCTGAAGAGAGCAGCGTACAGCCTTCACCTGGCACAAAGGATTGGCGTATCTTGGGGCCTTCTTCCCCGCGTATGGGAATGTTCTGAAGATTGGGGTCGCTGCTGGAGAGCCTGCCAGTTGCCACCACCATCTGGTTGAAGGTGGTGTGGATCCTTCCCGTGTGAGGATTTATGAGTTCAGGAAGCACATCGATATAAGTGTTCTTGAGCTTCGTGAGCGTCCGGTATTCCAGGACTTTGCCCGGCAGAGGATGATTTACGGAAAGTGTTTCCAGGACTTCCGTGTCCGTCGAAAAACCTGTTTTTGTTTTCTTGACAGGGATCAACCCAAGGGTATCAAAAAGGACGCGGGAGAGCTGCTGCGGCGAATTGATATTGAAGGGTTCCCCGGAATGGCTGTATATCTCCTTCACGATACCCGTGAGGCGCCCGTCGAATTCTCTCGACAGCTCTCCGAGTTTTTTTCTGTCCACCCTGACCCCGGCCAGTTCCATATCGGCGAGGACCTCGACCAGGGGCATCTCCGTCCTGAAAAAAAGACCGGTGAGCGCCAGCGGCTCCATCTTTAAAAGGAGGGTATCGGCAAGGCCGCAGATATAAGGTGCCGTGTCGCGAAGAGACGGCACCATACCGTCCGCCGTGATGCCGGAGTCGGAATACTCCTCCAGGATGGTCGCGAGCGAGTAATCTTTGCGCATGGGGTTCACGAGATATGCCGCAAGCATGGTGTCAAAGATCTTTTTTCCGCGAAGCGATTCACCGGCTATGATAAAAAAAGGCTTCGCGTTGTGCACGATAACTTCCCGGGCGGCGGAAAGGACGGCAGACAGATCATCCATTCCGGCTGAGAGAAAAACGCCCTCTCCGTCGGAGGCGGCAAAGGCCTCGAGGCAGAGGTTGCCTGCATTTTTCCCCTGGAATGATGCCGCGACGGCAACACGGCCCATGTTCAACTCCGCAAGAGTTTTCTCTCTCACTTCTTTTCGGGCGGCCCCTTCGATCCTGATCTCTCTGTAGAGAGCGGTGAATTCGAGCTCACGATATATGCCGCGCAGCGCCTCGGGGTTTTCGGCACGCTGCGAAAGGTTTTCAACGCCTGTATCGATGGGAACGTCGTACCTGAGCGTGGCAAGTTTTTTACTAAGCTCGGCTTTGTCTTTGCCGGCGATCAGTTTTTCTTTGACAGATTTTCTGCTGACGGCATCGAGGTTGCCGTATATGTCCTCGACCGATCCCATGGTGCTGACAAGTTCGCGGGCGGTTTTTCCGCCGATCCCGGGTACGCCGGGAATGTTGTCGGAGCTGTCACCGCAGAGCGAGAGGTAATCGACGATGTTGACCGGAGAGACACCGAACTTTTCTATGACCTCAGCCTCGCCTATGAGAAGGTTCTTCATGGAATCGAGGATGCGCACCCTGTTCCCGACAAGCTGCATCATGTCTTTATCGCTCGTTACGATGGAGATTGTCACGTCATCGTGTGTTTTGAAATGTTCCGTGATGGTCGCAATGATATCGTCCGCCTCGAAACCCTCCTTCTCGATGACCGGCAGCCCCATGGCATCGATGATCCTTTTCACGTAAGGTATCTGAAGGGACAGGTTGTCCGGCATGGGGGGACGCTGGGCTTTATATTCCTTTGAGATCTCCTCCCTGAACGACGGCCCCCTGGAGTCGAACACGATGATAAGCGTGTCCGGGCTCTCACTGCTTCGAAGCTTTTTTATCATGCTCACAAACGCGTATATGGCGTTCGTGGGTGTCCCTTTCGAGTTGGAAAGATGGGGGGTGGCGTAGAATGCCCGGTACAGATAAGAATTGCCGTCCACGAGGTAGACGCTTTTATTTGTTTCCTTCTCAGTGCTTTCGGTCATTGCCCTTTCCGTTCTATTCCCGGCTGTCATTTCAGGATAAAGTGTGTCTTTATCTTAAAGGTCCGCTTTTCGGGGAACCGGTATATTTTAATAGAATATGTTTTTTCGAGGTCCGCAATAAATCTGTTGATGTCATTTTTCGCCTTCATCGTGACGGTGAACCACAGATTCAGCTCGCCGTCGCGTTCGTAATTGTGGGTGACCGAGCTCTCGGCGCTCACTGCCAGGGCGATTTCTTCAAGGTGTTCAGGCGGGATCGCGGCAGCGCACAGCAGGCTTGTATAACCCATTTTTTTCGGGTCCAGCACGGGGCCGATCCTGCGGATGATACCATCCTGTTTCAGCCTCAGCACTCTTTCCATGGTCTGCATGCCGGTCAGACCCACTTTTTTCCCGATCTCTTCGAAGGGTTTTTCGACGAATGGCAGCTGTTCCTGAAGCATATTCAGGATCTTTTTATCAATATTGTCCATGGATACCCGGGTCTTTTTATTCACGGCTTACCTTGACCGTCAAAGAAAGCGCTCAAAACGCTCTTTTGAGGCTTTGCAGATAGGGCAAGTTCCCGGGGGTTCCTCGCGGCCGCAGAGGTATCCGCAGACCCTGCATCTCCATACGGGAAGCGGGGGTTTTATTGTTGCGCCCGTCGCCTCGCCGGTTCTTTTACGATAATTCTTGTCGGGTCTGCGTTCCGGTATTGAAGAAAGGCCCTTGTCGCCCTTCAGTACGGCTTCCGTCACATAGAGAGCGCAGAAGCAGCATCCGTATTCACCAAGGTCTGCGTCGCGGTAATCGCATGGACAGATGATATCGATGTCCTCTTCCTTTTTTCCGGAGGCCAGTCTGCAGGGACAGCAGGCATAGCCGTAGCGGTTCAGATTGGTCAAAAGGCCTGTGACGAGGGCCTTGGAGAAACCGGTATCGGGATTGAGGTGATATCCCGATCTTTCCGCTTCTTCGAAGAGCTTTTCGTAATAGAGATCGATGTTCTTTGAATCGCCGTTTCCGTTGCCGCTCATAGCTTCAACGCTTCCTTTACATTGTTTTCGTTGAAACCTATGACGCATTTTTCACCGTTCACAACGAGCGACGGGAAGGAGCATTTCGGGTTCCAGTACCTCAGGTCGCTGAGCGCCTTTGCCTTGTCTTCATCACCAAGGATATCGACGTCAACATAATCATATCCGATACCGGTTTTAGCGAGAAAGTCCTTCATCATCCTGCACCAGATGCATGTGCTCAGGGTATAAAGAACGAGGCTGCCGTGGTCCTTTCCGTCAACGTGGTTCATCGTCATTTCCGGGTCCTCCTTCAAACATAATAGTACCACAGCGGGGGCGCACAAAAATAGAAATTTCTTTTCAGCCTTGCATGAAAGTTGTATCTTTAAAAATACCGGTTTCAGGGCCCTTCACAAAGGGGACGCTCATTGACCGGCTGAGATGGAAAGAAGCAAAAAAGGAGGCATACCATGAAGATCATCAGGGTTATTTCCATCGTTTTCGTGCTCGCCGCTTTTTTCTGTTCGCCGGCGGCCATGGCGCAGACGGTTATCTCAACAAACACAACAGTTACACCCGGCACAGGCGATGCCGCAGTTGATAGAAGATTGTCTGCAATAAACGAGCAGGCGAAGGGCGATCTCAAGAGTTTTGTGACCAGGACCTCAAGTCATTTCGGGGTCCCCTCCGAAATCGTAGAGGGTCTGCTTAACAGAAAGATGCCCCCCGCAGATGCGTACATGACCATCCTCCTTTCGCACATAACAAAAAAACCTGTTGATAATGTCGTTGAGGTTTACGATGCCAACAAAGGAAAGGGCTGGGGTGTCATAGCGAAACAGATGGGCATCAAGCCCGGCTCAGCCGGGTTCCACGCCCTTAAAAAGGACAATTTTGCGTTGAAAGATAAAGGAAAAGGAAAGGGCAAAGAAAAGGCAAAGGGCAAAGGCAAAAGTAAGGGAAAGTGGGCAGACGGTGATGATTAAAGAAGGATCCCAGGTCAAGCGGCGGGATCATTTATATCCATCGGATACAAATTTGAAAGTATAAGGAGCTTATGATGAGAAGAACGTTTATCTTGACGGCTGCTTTCTTTATTTGTTTCGGGACCGCTGCTGCAGGGTTCGCAGGGGAAACGGGCAAACCCCAGCAGCAGAGCCCGACTTTTTCGTGTCCCCGCAGCATTGCCGTGGATGTTACCATAAAGACCTCCGCGGCCGTCGCCGGTTGGGACTCGATACCCGCCCAGAGCAAGTTCTCTCTTTCAATAAAAGAGAATGCGGTGCGCGGCAATGCCATGTTCTGCCATTACAGCAACGGTACCGTCGACTACAATATCCACAGGGTTTTTCCAAAGGGCAGGACATGCTATATAGCCCCCAACCAGTCATTCATATGCCAGTGAGAAGACGGCCTGAATGCTTGAACCGCTTGAGCGGGAAAAAAGGAAAGACATAAAGATCATAGTTGCAGCCGTTTGAATCGTTTCACGGCCTGTTGATAAACTCCTTTTGCCGTCATCCCGGCGAAGGCCGGGATCTAGGTTTTTTTTCGATGCGGTTGTCCTGGGATAAAAAAGGTTTCTTCAGTTTCTTTGGTTATTAACCAGACAAACCGAACAAACCATACAAACCGGATAAACCGTATTTGTTTCCCGGACCCGTTCCTTTCGCTTCCTTGGCTTCAGACCACACCCGCCTAAGCGCTCCGGCTCGCATCGAAGCTTATTACGTACACAGGTCAGCCACGGTTTTTCTTGTTTCTCTGGTTTATTCAGTTTGTTTGGTTTCTAAGGTCAAAATTGCAAACCTGATTGTAAAACCCTGGTCTGGGGGCAGACCGTTTCCATCTTTTTTGTTTTTGGCGTTCAAACGGCTCAAGCATTCGAGCTGTTCAAACCGCCTTAAGCGATTAAGCCGTTTTTGTGTCCACTCAAGGGACGGGTCCATGAGACCGGAGGTTGTGTACACCTACTATTCAAACATTCGATCTGTCATTAAAATTGCGAATTATCGTTTATAATGTAGTATTGATATAAAATATTGCCGTCAAATCTACGAGATTGGCTGTAAGGTTTTTTAGGGTAGTTCTTATCTTCACATTTCAGCATTATCCCTTTTTTTACTTGCTAGAAGAAATGGGACTTACCAATCCTCGCTGTCCATCGATTCGCACCTTATCTCCATTCTGTAGAATGGACAGGGCGCCCCGGACAAACATTACTGCCGGAATACCCAATTCACGGGCCGTTACCGCCCCATGTGAAAGAGGACCTCCTGATTCGGTAATGAGGCCTTTGCATTTGTAAAAAAGAGGTGTCCATGAAGGGTTTGTTGTCCGCGCTACCAGAATCGCATCCTGAGGAACATTAGGAAAATCATCCACACCCCGCACTAAATAGACACTTCCCTCTGTAGTGCCTGGGCTTCCTGGTACCCCCTTCAATTCATTACCGCCAGGCTCAGACTGGCCGCCAGCGAGTGTTGACAGATCCCATTTTGGTTCAGTTACCGTTGCCTCCTGATATGCCTTTTTTCGACTGTTTATAGCTACCCTCATTTCTTCGGGAAGATCGAAGGTGGTTAAAGATTCGAGCTCGTTTTTCGTAAGAAAGAAGAGATCATATTCATCATCGAGGTGGAAACGTCTTCCAAATGCGGCAATTACTCTCCGTACAAGAAGATTTATCCTTGTTGTTTCAAAATGCTCCAGGTCGTCAAGCCATGTAAAAGTACCCGCGAGACGGATCAATTCATGGACAAAAACATGCAGGTCCGGTGGTGAGGCAGACATGACGGATTGTATGGCTTCAACACGGCGCTTCCTGTTCTGTATCTCTTTATCGATCGGCCTGTCCTGATTCGATTCGGCAATAACCAGGATCAGCGAAAGCACTACTTCAGGCGCTTCCGCCCATGTAGGCTTGTAATAATCAAAAGTGGTTTCGCGATGACCGTAGTGAGCTACAAATCCTCTAAATTGCCTGGAAAACTCAGGAAACATATCCATACACCTCAGAACCTGTCTGGCATCCTTTTCGATAAGTGCCCGAAGCTCGCCATTTTTCCTAACCTCCTGGGCCAATTTGTACAATTCTCTGTTGATCTGGCCGGTTTTTGTGCCGTTGTCCGTGAGTATGCTTTTCACCAGGGTTTGAGCGCGGAACATATCGCCCGTCACGAGAATGAGATACTCGAAGAGCGTTCTGGTGAGAAAGGATTGGGTCATGGAGATGGCGATGTTGGGTTTAAAGTAGTCGCAGGACACCTTAAAAAGACTTTGAAAATATTTCTGAAAATCCTCGATATCAAATTTATCAAATATGACAGAGGATAACCGTCCCATTTCAAGAAGGTATCGATCCAGGTCGCGCAACCATTGGTGAGGCAGATCTATGACCCACTGGAATCTTTCCCTGATCTCAGCTATATGTTTCCTGATCGCTTCCATACTCGACATATCAACCGGCCGATAAAGACCAAGAAGCTGGACCGCATTCTGATTACCGTACACATATCCATCGGAACAGTAAAACCACGGTCTTGTGGGAAGGCTGATTCCCATGAGCTTGAGTGAATGATCCAGGGAAATATTGAAGGCCTCATCCACATAGGACCATGTAAGAGGAGTGAGAGGTTCGGGAAATCTTTCAGCCGATTCGTCGCGGGTAAATCGTGGTGGAATGCTGGTTTGAGGCCTTGCTTGGAGAATATGAAGGTCGTTGCCGGTATAGGCCCACTCCACATCCTGCGGAGCGCCGAATGTCGATTCAATCTTCTTAACCATCTCAGCTATGGAGAATATTTTAGCATCATCCAATGAAGGGCTTTCCTGTTTGTCTGATGAAAGGGCTTCGACTTGTGTTCCGCCGGTATTAGCGAGGGTTACCTTTGTTTCTTTTCTTCCAATCCTTCGTTCGAGTATTTCCTTCTTCTGCATGTCTACTATCCACGAATCAGTGAGAGATTCCCCCGATACGACAGACTCTCCAACACCAAAATTGCTTTCTATGAGGACGTGTCCCAGGTTGCCTCCCACAGGATCGACAGAAAAGGCGACACCCGAAATGTCAGAATCGACCATAACCTGCACGACCACCGCCATGGACGCGCTTTCCTGATCAAAGCCGTTATGATGCCGATAGAGTACGGCATGTTTGAGCCAGAGCGAGGCAAAACACTCCCTTGCCTTTCCGGGAACGTCATTCAAATCGACGTTCAGAAACGTATCGTGCTGACCGGCAAAGGCGGCCGACGAGAGGTCTTCGAAGGGCGAGGACGACCGGACCGCAAAACGTTTTCCCTCACCGAACCGTTTCAACTCTTCGAGAATGAGCTTCTTGGCGGATTGATCGAATTCCCGGGCCAGTACACTATTGCGCATCTCTCGGCATTGTTTCTCGAGAAGGGTATCGTTATCGAAATCGAATGCAGGGTAGACAGGGTAGTTATCCCTGTAGAAGGAAGCCCTGATCACGATTCCGTCTGGAACATTGTAGCCTTTGGATATGAGGCGCTTCAGATTGTACCCTTTGCCACCATCTTCGTGAATGCTGCCATCCTCACTTAGCCGGCTGAAAATCATAATCTTCCTCCCTTGAAATACTGTGGTCTTCCGTAAACCCGATGCGTTTTGCAAATACGACACTTCCCCAATAGCAAAGGGCACCGAGAGGTGCACCGCACAGAATATCCGTCACGTAGTGATAGCGAAGATAGACCGTGGAAATGGTAAGCAGAATAAATGGGACCAGATATGCATGATATAGAGACCTGCTCCAACGGCGGAAAAAGAGAAGCAGATATAACCCAACCCCCACATGGAGACTGGGAAAAACATCGAACCGCGACGATCCCAGTTTAACCATAAGGGCGTTCAATGACGTAAATAAATATCCTTCGATAGGCTTTGAATACAACTCGGCGAAATGCACATAAGGCCCCTCCGCCGGGACGATTGTATAGCCTGAAATCCCAATCCCGTATAGGGAAAAAATCCCCACACAAAAAACGGTAAGCCTTCTTATGTCACCCGATCCGTAGTAGAGGAATGCGAAGGAAAGGAAGACGATAAAGAGCATGTATCCCAGGCTCATGATCTCTGTCAATGGTTTTGAGTAAACCGTCTGGGCTAATATGCTCAAGTCCTGGCCGATAATGAAAACATCTATATTTGCGAGCGCGCTGTCACTAATTGGTGCGCCAATTAGCGGGACAATCGATTTGATACTGGTGAAAGCAAAATTCATGGCAATCACGTTCCATAATAAACGTATTCGGTAAAAGACCGGATTCTTATTTGCCTTCCCAAATCTGATCAATAGACCATAAACGAGAATGCAAAAAAAATAAGCCATGGCCCATTCGAACCTTCCAGAATGAAAGATCAACCTTATCGCGATCTGGAGACACATCGCACACATCAAGACTTCGTGGATCATGATGGAAGTCAAAGAAATATTTTCTGCTATGTTAGCTGGCTTAGCCATATCTTTATCCTGCGGTTGAGAATAAGAGCATCTTTTCTTCGGGCTGAACACATGGTGAGAAATTGCCTCGCCCCATCCTTCCATTGCCGATATATTTTCATGGCCAGAAGCGAGAGGCCGGCATAGATCGCTGCCATTAAAAAGGATGACAGCGAAGGCAATATCAACAACAAAAGTAAACACGCAATTATCTGAAAAACCAGTAACGAGCCTCCTGCAATAATTCGCCAAAGGGAAATTGTATTATCATCATCGGCAAAACGACGGGCGGCCAGAAACGCTCCGAACAAAGGAACGGTATTTAGGGCGAAACCGGCAGCAACGAGAGGTGTCAGGATCAAAAGCAACACAACCTGCAGCGCCATAGAATGCTGAAATGCTGCCGGTGGACGGGGATGTCTTGCAGAGCCTGTTAGTCTGGATATTTCCGATAGTAGTTCCGGGGGGATTCCCCCCTTCGTATATTGGATACAAATGTTACGATGAGACATTGATGGTGATATATGAAGGACCGTATCTGCAAATAGCTCTCCAAGTTTCTGATTCGCTTCATCGGGAAAGGTTACCGCAACCTCTTTTAGTAGCGATTCGACAAGCGCCTTCAGCTCGTCCAGATTTTTGTATTGTTTGCGAGTGATCGTTCTGGCTGGACCAAAGTATATCTCCACATCGCTCCGAAACTCATATCCGCGTGAGTAATGAAGTCCGACAGGAATAACTCTAAGGCTGGCTTCCGGTAAGATTTTCAGGGTAAGGGCGATGAGGTGCGCAACACCAACTTGGACCGGCAAAAGAGTGGGCCCGAGCTTACTTGTGCCTTCTGGAAAAATAACTATTTTCTCACCCTTTTCGATCAGTTCCGCGGTATATTTCAATTGCATCAGATTTTCTTTTTGTTGCGCGATTGAGCGTGGGTGACGGTATACGTCTATGTTATTGTTAAAAAGAAGTTTAACTATGGGGGACTTTGAAATATTCTTCCCTATTATTAAGCGGGCATCCTTTATTGCTTTTGATAGTACAAATCCATCAACAGCGCCGTTGCGATGGATTGCCACAAACAATACTGGATCATTAAGAGGAATATTCCCCTTTCCGGTTATGACGACCTTATTAAAATACGTCCACGCGATAGCCTTGCTGATAAGACCACTTACAAACCCTGAACCAGGTTTCATTCGCCCCCATTTTTTACAACTCCGTCTTTGCTGCCGTTATAGAAATGCGACCAGCAACACAATATACGATGGTCTTTTTTTCGAATTTACTGGTTATCATACAGGGCATATTATGAAATAGCAAGTAATAATAAATAATGATTACCATGTGTAAACTATAATATCTTTAAAAGTAACAATTTTCTTTCTGCACAGGAAGAAGCAAATGAGATCCCTTATCCATCTTTTCCAAATCCATGCCGGTGCTAAAAAACTTCCAGTTCCACCTTCAAATCAAGAGTATGGCCTTTTTGTAAAAAGCACAGGTTACGGGATATAACATAATAGTTTCCATAACGATGCTATTTTAATCGCTATAATTGCGGGAAACAGTGATCAGTAGAAAGTCAAAAAGGAGTATGTCGAGAACTCTTAATTTTTGTTAACATCTTTTCTCTCCCATAAGAACGTATCCGGTGATTCGGGAAAGATCTTCATTGAATAGTTGTTTGTATCCTTTTCAGTCTTCAATCTGTAGTGAATTTCCCGGGTGTTATAAATACCGGAAAAATGATACTTCTTTCCATCGGTACAGGAAATCCTTAAAAACGAACCATAAAGGGTATTGATAACAAACACCTTTTCAATTGTGTCGAGGGGAACGTCTTGCGTGAGCGGATTGAATACGTTTTTCCAGATGCAAATACGCTTGTCTACGATCGCCGCTCCTGCCAGCAGGCGTTTGCGTATGAAGAGCAAGATAAACAAAATGTCGATCAAAAGCAGCGATATCACCATAAACCCCACTTCGAATCTTTGGATAGTACCTTTAACGATAGACATATACAAAAAGAAACAGAAGAGGGTAAAGAAAAAAGAGTGCCCTATCATCCGCATGTAAGGCAATATATGAAAAGGCAGGCAAAGATGTTCTCTTTCCTGAACGGAAGGATAATATGCAACTAAAAAGCCATCGATGTTCTTTCGCCGAAGGTGTATCAGATACAGGAAAAATATAATAACCAGGGCTATCGATCCTAAGAAGGCTGCCGCATTTAAAGGATTTACCCCCGAAGTGCAGATGATGATGACAAAAAGACTCAAGAAACTGAAAAGTGCAAAAAAAGCGATTGCAATTTTATCTGTCATTTAGAGATCACCCTGTTTACCTGTAGCAGTCTATGGATGTCCTCCACTATTTTGCCGATAACCCCCATCTAATATGTCAACTCTATCACGAAGTGGACGAACACAAAAGTTGGCTGGGTTATTGGGGAGGTCAACACAATTTTTTCTCATCAAGCAATATCCTACTGTTCCTTTTTTTGAACCAACGCTTGGAAAACTGGCGATATCGATCAAGCCCGTTCCATCGCTGTTGTGATCTGCCGCCGACCTCCGGTCAAATTGGTCCTTGTTTTGGGGGATTTGTTTTGTGATATCGTGTTGTTGGTTGCCCGCCCGTAACTGCTTATCCATTTTCTCTAAATCTTCACCGTTATGCAATAGAAAAACTGTTCATTACCGCATAAAAGCTTGTATAGTGCGAAGTTTGTCAGATTTGTGGATTTCAGGAAGTAATGGAGCGCGGGGCCTCATCCCTTTAAGAGGACGCAAGCGCTCGGCCGGGTGTGGTCAGAAGCGTGGGAGCAAAAGGGATGAGGCCCCGCGGATGCGGGACATTGGATCCGTGCGCGGGGAGCGACGAACAAATATACCATCTCCGGGCTCTTCGTTACGCATGACCTGTCTTTTTTCATATCTTTGCATCTCAAGCACTCAAGCTATTCTTTCAATGATTTTTTACGCTCAAGCGGTTCAAGCTATTCAAGCGGTTCAAGCCATCTTTTTAGTGGAATCCCGACCAGTTTGCCCGAAGGCTGTTGATGTCCTTGTAAACCGTGGTGTGCCTTTTTTTGTCGTATTCAAGGACGTAATCGACGAATGTGGGGAGATATCCCTGAATCTTCAAGGTACCGATGATGTTGCCTATATAGGTTTCAAGTATCTCCCGGGGATTGTCGGGCACAAGATTAAAGGTGCCCGTCCTGAAACGTTTGATGAGCCCTTCGATAACAGCCACGAAAATGATGACAACCTTGCTGGGTATGAGGATGTGGCTGCCATGCAGTTCAAGCTCCTTGAGCAGGTTGTCGAGGAACTTGACGATCGTCTCGTTGTCCGCCGTTCTGAGAAGGGTTTCGATGAAGAATATAAAGGTATTGATGTACTTGTCGATATCGTCGACATGGGATTTGAGCATTTCTTCAAAATACATGGTGTCGACTATTTGCCTGAGAGATCCTTCCTTTGGCAGCAGGAGAAGCTTCTTATCTTCATATCCCCGTTTTGGCAGGTATTCCACGTATTCAACATAATCGATATTTTTTCTCAGGGCGGCGCATTCCTTTCCGGGATCGAAAAAGATGTCATCAAGGACAATCCCGGAAATGTTCAGCGTTGATTCGAGTTTGTAGGCCTTGAGGTAACCCTCGCCGAGGAAGGGAAGTATGATCCTGTTCTCGTTGATGACCCCCGAGAAATCGAGACCGGTTACGTCGCCGCGGGCAATGCCCCCCCGCAGCCAGAAGTCGTTGAGGATGCCCCATGTGTAAATGGAGCGTGTCGTTTCCCTTACCTTCTTGAACGATTCAGAGACAACCACGATACTGTCGGAAAAAAGGAAATAGGTGACGTCCCTGTCGTTCAATTCATCGATGGCAGCTATGAGCTTTTCATAGCGGTGCATGAGATCGCCGGAAATGAACCGCGAAGTGAATCCGAGGACATCGAAGTACGAAACATATGCATTCTTGATCGTGTCTGTTTCCATGGCTGTAACCGCCTACACATTATAAAGAGTGCCTGCGCTGAAATCAACCTCCTCTTTTTTCACGCCGTTCGGTTATACGATGGATCAGTTTTTCAGCCTCAACCGCAAAGAACACCAGCGATGAAATACCGATACACAGCAGGAGCTCGGCGATGCTCAGGGGCTGGGTCCTAAAAATGGCGTTCAATGGTACAATGTAAATAACTGCAAGCTGCATGAGGATAGACAGTAAAACGGCGCCAAGGAGTGCCTTGTTCGAAAAAAGTCCTTGTTTGAAGAGGGATTTTCTGTCGGACCGGATCGCGAGGGCGTTGGCAAGCTGGGTAAAACAAAGCACTGTAAAGACCATCGTCTGCCATTCCCCGGTATTTGTTTTAATGGATACGTACTGAACGGCAAGGACAAGGAAGGCCATGAACGCGCCCGCCCAGACCGTCTGTATGCCAAGCCCGTGGGAAAAGATACTCTCTTTCGGATTTCTTGGAGGGCGGCGCATAACATCATCCTCGGCAGGCTCCACTGAAAGGGCAAGGGCGGGCAGACTGTCGGTGACGAGGTTGATCCAGAGGATGTGTATCGGCAGAAGAGGAATAGGGAAACCAAGAAGCTGCGCGAAAAAGATGGTCATGATCTCGCCGGTGTTGGTTGTCAGGAGGTATCTGATGAACTTTCGAATGTTGTCGTATATCTTCCTTCCTTCCTTCACCGCCTGGACGATCGTTGAAAAATTGTCATCCAGGAGTATCATGTGGGCGGCCTCCTTGGAAACATCCGTGCCGGTAATTCCCATGGCGACACCGATATCGGAGCGTTTAAGGGCGGGGGCGTCGTTTACTCCGTCACCGGTCATGGCGACAAACTGGTGTCTTTCCTGGAGCGCCTTGACGATCTTCAGCTTTTGCTCGGGCGCGACCCTTGCGTATGCGCGGATATGCTCAACCTTTGTAGCAAATTCTTCATCGCTTAGCCCGGCCAGGGCCGCACCGGTTATGATACCGTCGTTTTCGCCGAGTATCCCGATCCGTTTTGCGATGGCCGAGGCTGTGACCGGATGGTCTCCGGTGATCATCACGGGTTTGATCCCGGCGCTCTTGCAGAGTGCGACGGCTTCCCTTGCTTCATCCCGAGGCGGGTCCATCATTCCGACAAGGCCAAGGATGATGAGATCGTTCTCGACAACATCCACCCGGCACACGTCGGGCATAAAGTCCCATTTCTTCATGGCTATGCAGAGGACGCGAAGGCCCCTGGCGGCCATCTCTTCGTTGGCCGCAAGCAGGTCCGGCCTTCGTATTTCCGCCGGTTTTCCATCTGACCATACCGAGGATGCCTTTTCAATGAGTATGTCGGGTGCCCCTTTTGTGAAGGACAGGTAGCTCCCGTCGCTTTGCCGGTGAATTGTGGTCATTGATTTGCGGTCGGAGTCGAAGGGCACCTCTCCTACCCTGGGGAATTCCGTCTCCAGTTTGCCCCTGTGGTATCCGTGCTCCATCGCGACACGGCAGAGGGCCACCTCCGTCGGATCGCCGATGAAGGCCCCTTCCGCGTTCTCCTGCGAATCGTTGTTAAGTGCGATGCCCGTCATGAAATAGGTGAGACCTCGCGCCGCCTTGTCGCCAGCCTTTATCAACCTGCCGTCTGTGTACAGTTCCTCAACGGTCATGCGGTTGTACGTTAGCGTGCCGGTCTTGTCGGAACATATGTAGGTCACCGAGCCCAGCGTTTCAACGGCGGGAAGCTTTCTTATTAAGGCGTTCTTTTTGACCATTTTCTTGGCGCCCAGGGCCAGCGAGATGGTGATCACTGCGGGCAGCGCCTCGGGAATGGCTGCAACGGCAAGAGAGATGGAGGTGAGGAGCATGAGCAGGGGCTTCTCGCCTCTGAGCAGGCCTATGCCGAAAACGATGGCGCAGATGAAAAGGATGGCAATGGCAAGGTTCTTGCCGAAGACGGTCAGCCTTTTCTGCAGGGGCGTTCTTACCTCCGCCTCGTCCTGCAGCATGGAGGCGATCTTGCCGAGCTCTGTTTGCATTCCCGTTGCGACAGCAATGCCCGATCCTCTGCCGTACGTTACGATTGTTCCTTTGTAGACCATATTGGTCCTGTCACCGATGGAGAGCCCCGGGTCGGACAGTTCACAGACCGCTTTCTCGACGGGGACCGATTCTCCGGTAAGCGCCGCCTCGTCTATCCTCAGCTGGGCGGATTCAATTATCCTCATATCCACAGGCACTATGGTTCCGGCTTCGAGTAGAACTATATCGCCGGGCACGATCACCTTCGAGTTGACGGAGTGCACGGACCCGTCCCGTATGACGTTTGCCATGGGAGCTGCCATCTGCTTCAATGCCTCAATTGCCCTCTCGGCGCGGTATTCCTGAATGAACCCGATCACTGCGTTGGCAATGACAATGGCAATGATGACAAGCGTATCGGTGAGTTCTCCGATGATGCCCGCCACAACTGCTGCCCCGATGAGGATAAGGATCATGAAATCCTTGAACTGGTCAAGGAACATGAAAAAGGGTGTTTTTTTCTTTTTTGCCTTCAGTTCGTTCGGGCCGTACTTTGCGAGTCTTTTTTCCGCTTCCGCAGCGCTCAGGCCGTCTGCCGTTGTATCAAGGTGTTCATAGATCGACTCCATCCGCTGCTGGTGATAACATTGATCGTTCATCGTTTTCTCCTTTCCGGTGATGCAGCGAGCCGGCGCCTCAAAGGCTTACCGGATCGTGGTCCTGGTAAAGGTCTCGCTCGTTAGCATATCTAACCGGCATACCGGTCGGTGTGACGCCGACGTATTGACGATGGTGCCGATAAAAGCTACTCCCCTTTATACTGGCCAACTCACACTTATATTATTCCATTTCCAAAGGAACTGCAAAACCTTGAGTTTGGTTCCAGTTCTTTTCCCTGAAGACCATAATAAAAAAGCGAAACGCTTCGGCATCATGCCAAAGGTCTCGCTTATCGGCATCTTCAGTCCCGGGCCGATGCTTGTTCTCTTTGGGGGCCCGGGTCAGTCGCCAACGATAAGGCCAGGAGTTACACTCCGAACTGTTGACCCTATCTTTATCAGCTACTCCCCTTCAGGGTTGTCGTTATTATAAATCAAGAGCAGTAAAAATTCAACCCGGTGGGTTGGAAAGAACCATATCGATGACCTTCCGGAGTTGTTCCAGAGAATACGGCTTCGCCACAACGCCGGAAAACCCAAATCTTTTGTAATCATCAACAATGGGATCATTGACATAACCGCTTGAAACGACAGCTTTTATATTGGGGTTGATAGCGAGGAGGTTCTGCATCGCCTCGCGGCCTCCCATACCGCCCGGCACGGTGAGATCGAGTATGACAAGATCGAATGCGCCTCCCGAAGAGAACTCTTTTTTAAAGAGCGCGATAGCTTCGGCGCCGTCGCGTGCAAACTCCACCTCATACCCTATGTGTTTGAGGATCTGTCCGGCCATGTCCCGGACCTGTTCCTCGTCATCCATATAAAGGATCTTTTTTCTTTTTTTGGTATATACAGGGGCCTGATTGGGCTCTATGTCCTCCAGCAGGACCCGTGCCGGAAGATAGACGTAAACTGTCGTACCAATACCTTTTTTGGATTTGACAGTTATATATCCGTGATGGTTCTTGACTATGGAGTAGCAGATCGCCAGGCCCAGGCCCATGCCCTTTTCGCTCCCCATTTCCTTGGTGGTAAAATAGGGGTCGAAGATGCGTTCGAGTGATTTCTCATCGATACCGGTACCCGTGTCTTCAACGGATATACAGATGTAATTGCCGGGAGGCAGAGGTATCCCGTTCGGACGCGCAAGATCGATGTTCTCCGCCCGTATGGTAATGTTTCCCCCCTCGGGCATGGCTTCCCGTGCATTCATGACAAGATTATGGATGACCTGCCGTACCTGTCCTTCATCGACTTCGGCCTTGTAAAGATCGTCGGGGATTTCGAAGACACATCGCGTTGTTGAGCCGGCCAGGGTGATATCCACTGCGTCATAGATAAGTTCATCGAGAACAGTGAGTTTCTTGACCGGTGTGCCTCCCCTGGCAAATGTGAGCAGTTTATATGAAAGGTCTTTGCCCCTGACGGTAGCCCTCTCTGCTTCGTCAAGTCTTTTCATGGCTTTTTCGTCGGCATTGAGGAGCATTTTCGCGAAGGATATATTGCCGAGGATGACAGCGAGAAGGTTGTTAAAGTCATGGGCGATGCCGCCCGCAAGAGTGCCGATGGATTCGAGCTTGCGTATCTTCAGGAGTTCATCCTCCATCCTGCGCTGTTCAGTGATATCGCGGAACACGATGACGACACCTATGAGAGTGGCGTCTTCGCTTCGGATCGGCGAAGCGCTTCTCGATATGAAATGCTCCGTCCCGTAACGGCTTACGAGCGTGCCCGATATGGAAAGCGAGAGGGCCTGTCCGGTTTCGAGGATAGTCCGGACAGGGTCATTGCCAGCGGCTGTTTCCTGGTCTTTCATCGTGAAAATATCGCCCAGGGGTTTACCGCGAGCCTCTTCCTGTGAGAATCCGGTGAGCTGTTCGGCCGCCTTGTTGATAAGGATGACCCTGCCGTTCGTATCAATCGTAATGACACCGTCACCGATTGACCTGAGTGTTACCGCAAGCCGCTCCTTTTCCGTGGCGAGGGCTTTTTCCGCCAGAGATCGTATGGCGATCTCGTTTCTTAAGTCCCCATTGGCCTCGACAAGCCTCTTTTCGCTCTCTTGGAGCAGTTCTTTTGAAACCGTGGTTTCTTTCAGACGGCCCACCATGCTGTTGAAATCTTCCATCAGTTTTCTGATCTCTCCTGACAGCACCGGTTTCACGGATACATTGAAATCGCCGTCATTGATCTTTTTTGTTGCATCACTTAAACGTGAGATCCCGCGCGAAAAGTACATGCCGATGGCAAGGGCGATAAAGGAGACCAGGAGGATGCCCATTCCCATAAAGATGAAACCTCTGTCGCGAAAAGAACCGAAAAGGCTCCCGGCAGTGCCGGTCAGGTTCGTGGCAGTTCTTTTCTGGATAGCCTTTGCTTCGCGGGTGGGACTGGTAAATTCATCAAGGTGGGCAGTGACAAAAACGCTCAGACGTACCCCGTCGGAGGTCGACTGCGAAAGGGGCACGATGTACATATATTTTTTAGAAACCGTCCCGTTTTCTTCGATCCAATCAAAATAACCACCCGCAGGTTTGCCGCTTCGGTTTGTCTTGATGATCTCCCAGTATGCAGGGAGAGATTGTTCATATTTTTCTGTACCGGTATTCTCCAGCTTGCGCTCTTTATGGAAACGTATGACTCCTGTTTTTGTTTCCTGCAGGCCGGTGTACCCCGTTTTGCCTATGCGCTGGACAGCCAGGTTGCGGAATTTTTTATCACGGCGAAGATCGTTCAGGGTCATGTAGGAATGTGACTGGAGCGTGAGGTCGAGCTGTGCGGCTATATCATATGCCTTCTGGCGTATCGATGTTTCGCTTATCCTTGTGAGGAGCGTGGAACTTCTGGCCCAGCCATCCTCATATCCTTCCTGTATGGCCTGCTGTACCTCGTCCTGAAATTTGGTTCCGTATGTTTCGATGAGAATGCTGAAGATCGCGATGGGAATGAGCCCAGCAATGAGCGTCATGATAAAGAGGCGTGACCCAAAACTTTTCGGGAAAATGCCAGGCAGCTTCATAATCTCAATACATCCCCCTTAACCATAGTATATAACATTAATACTCATTGCGGGTAAAGTCGATGATTAATGTCACAAGGGACGGGGAAGGCCGTTTTTGTCGGTATTATAGGAAGAGGGTTTCTTTGTTGTCGGGGGAGTCGACAAAGAAACGTATGATAAGTCCCTTTTCACCTACTGCTTCATATGCCAGCGGTTGCTGGGAATATATGCCGTCGAAGACATATGTGTCGTAAAAAAGGTCATAAAAATGAGCGGCATATACAGAACCTGAAGGATCGGGCGTTCCTATCATGTCAAATGCCTTGATGTCACTTTGGAAATGTGTCTGTTGATAAAGATCGTCGCTGAACGACCGGGCATTTTCGTAATTTGAAAATATCCCGAACACACCGCGTCCAAGGATTGATCTGTCCATCACCACGAAAAATTCCATAACTGTCATCTTTCCTTTCTTTGCCGGATAAATATAATATTCAATTAATGCAAATGGAAGGAGAAATCAAGTGTTTTGACATCTTCTTGTAACCACCCCATAATATGCGGTAGAATAACGACGTTTTTACGGGGAAATTGTTTAAGAGACAGGTTGAAGGAGCTGTTTTATGAGTCTAAGGGGTAAAACTGCATTGATAACCGGAGCCGGGCAGGGTATCGGAAGGGCCTGCGCAGAGGTTTTTGCCGATAAAGGGGCCACGCTCATTCTTCTCGATAAGAACAAAAATACATTGCCCCGCGTCGCGCATGAGCTCGAAGCAGGGGGGGCTGGCGTGGTTTTCAGGGTCATAGACCTGACTCTCACGCAACCCCTCCTGAAGGTCATTCACGACCTTCTCGCCCTTTCAAGGATCGATATCCTTATCAATAATGCCGGTTTCGACAAGCCCGGTGTGACATCGAAGATCGACAAGTATGATTATAATGCAGTTCTCTCCATTCATCTCGGTGTGCCCTTCCTGCTTTCAAAACTTCTGCTTCCACACATGCGTGCCAACGGATGGGGCCGAATAGTAAATGTCAGTTCCATCTACGGGCTCATGGGCGCCAAGGGCGAGGTTGCGTATTCAGCCGCAAAGGCCGGCGTGCTTGGACTGACCAAGACGCTCGCGAGAGAGGGCGGAAGAGATGGCGTGACGGTGAACGCCGTTGTACCCGGGATGATCCGTACCCCGCCCATCATCAGGATGCCTGACAAATATAAAGACCCCATTATCGCCGAGAGTATGCTCGGCAGGATAGGCGAACCCGAAGAGGTGGCCCGCGCAGTTGCCTTTCTGGCCTCCGACGACGCTTCGTATATAACCGGTACGGAGATCAGGGTGTCAGGAGGGTGGGGTGTTTAAATAACAGTTTCAGCATTTCAGCCGTTTAAAAACCGTTTCAAAGGTATAAAAAAACTGTCAAACTTTAAACTTTGAAACTTTTGAACGGTTTTTAGAGGTTTTGCAGTATCTCGTCGAGCATCTTCCCCAGTTTTGTTTCTTCCGTTTCATTGGCGTATTTCGGGCGTTCTATATCAGGGAAAAGGCCGAAGATCCCATTCATGATCACCTCGGCGTGAGGAGGGCAGCCGGGCAGGTGCTTTCCCGATGAGGCGTTATGCTGTTGGCATATGCCCAGGAAGATGTTTGTTTCCAGGGGATCGATCCCCTTCTTTGTCGAAGGGCCCAGGAAGATATTGACCTTTTTTTCGAAAGGCCGGTCAATCACAGACCTGTTCGGGTCAGAAGGATCGGGTCTTCGAAGCTTGGAGAGGACAAAATGGAGGTACCCCCTGCAGCCCGGACAGGCATCATCTGCGTGGATATCAATGTACTTGCCGCCGGAGATGTCGATGAGGGGCTGTTTGAAATTTTTTGCCACATCACCGATGGCGCTGCCGACAACATTGATCTTTTTTTCTTCGATGGGCCCCAGGCCTTGCATCCATGCGAGAAAAACGGGCGGAGATATCTTTGGTTCAAGCCCCATTGCCCGCATTGCCACTGCGTCTACGGCGACCGGATTGGTACCCCCGATAAGGATGTCCATTTTTTTTGGAGTTCCCGATATGGGACCGAAATCCTCAAGCCCGGTAAGACCGTCGACGATGATCAGTTTCGGTTTTACGAGATGGTGGATATTGACAAGGTTCTGCCAAAGGCCGAAGAAATGTGTCATGTATTTCTCCAGGGGAGGCATGGCGCCCTGGAGGTTTTTGATGCTAAGAGATACCGCGGCCGCAAAATGGATCTTCATGACAGGCATGTTTATGATGACGTCAACCTTTTCAAGAATTGCCGGGACCTTGCGTGACGTCATGCGTTTGCCGCCGGGGACCTGTTTTTCCACGAGCATGCCGGTGTTAAGATCAACAAGGCTTACGCGGTCCGGGTCAAGGGCAACTATCTCATCGTAGCCGTAATGCTGAAACATTTTTGTCGTTTCACTGCGGTTGATCGAAGACCCTTCAGTGATGAAGACACGGGATGCCAGGGGGAGCAAAAGATCCACCAGCGCTTTGACGAGGCGGGTATCCGTGACTATGCCGCCGACGGTCTCCCCATCTTTGAGGCCATGATCGCTCACGATGTTCGGCTTGATCGCAACTGATTGTCCGGGCTTCACGAACTTTTTAAGTCCGCCGAGCCGGTCAATAAGATTGGTGAGCCCGTCCTTTATCTCTTCATAAGTTTGTGTTCCGGGTATTTTTTCTATTGCAACCCGTTCCGTTTTCCGCCAGGCGTGGAAAGGTTTCTTCTTGATCGTTTTTTTCAGGAGCACCGATGCGCTCAGGTCCATCGTTATCATGTCGAAGCCGTCCTGTTTGAATGCGCGGGTGGGACGAAAGCCGTAGTCAAGAAAGAAGCGGTATTTTTCGGTATCTTTCTTGACAAGCGAAACGGCAATAAGACTTTCACGGCTGATGAACGCGTCCATCATGGCGGCTGAGGGATTTTTGCCTTTCCAGAGGTTCCCGGCGAGCATTTCCTCTACGGTGCTGGTAGTTTTGTCATAAAAGATCCAGCCGACGACCCTGTTGTTTCTCACGGCCCTGAACACTTCGATAGATGGTCTTTTTCCCCATTCCTGCCATTTGAAGGTGATGTACCGGTCATCAATGCCCTTTTGCCGGTAATGGTTTTCAAGAAGCTTTAAAAGAGTGGAGGTGCGCCTGCCTTTCCTGAATGTTACCGATTGTGCCATCCCTGTGGTCTCCTCTTTAGGCTGAAGGATGATGCCTGTGCCGGTTCGCTGTCACGGAACATGAAGATTATATCAGTTTATCAGGCGGGTGAAAAGCAGGATTAATGGAACGGAAACAGCAGGCAGGGAGTAGAAATAGCCGCTCTGCTGCGTATTGATCATTGCCCTGATCACGGGTATCAAACATAGATATCGATGTTTGATCCCAGAAAAGAGGGGCCGGATGTGCTTTGCATGATCTGTTCGATGTTCTGCGCGGCTTCCATGATGGCCTGTGCCACCGCCGCCTCCGCCTCCATCCTGTTTTTGGCAATGGACATGGCGGCATCTGAACGGGCCACAACATAACTGAATATTGATGAAACAGGGTCGATCATAGCTCTCTCTGAAAGTGTTATCGACGGGTATGTAAGAAACTTAATAAAAATTACCCCGTTGACAAGGAACGCAGAACATCGTATACATATAAACAGTTCATATCTAAACAATAAGAGGTGATCATGGGGCTTACGGAGGAACTGGGTCTCGACCGTCAAATAGATACCGTGGAGCATGAAAGCCTGCTCAATATCGTTTACACCGGAACAATGATAGCCAGGGCGTCATTCAGGTATTTCCAGGGTCACAAGTTGACCGACGCACAATTCAACGTGCTCATGCAGCTCAGGTATGCCGGTGAGAAGACCCTTTCACAGGCTGTATTGGGCCGGCGGCTTGTCGTCAACAAGGCGGACATGACAGGGATAATAGACAGGCTTGAAAGGCAGGGGCTTGTCAGGCGACAGGCCCATCCAGAGGACAGAAGAGTTAACATGATCGAAATTACAGAGAAGGGCGCGCAGGTGGCAGAAGAATTGGAGCCGGGATATTTCGAGGGTGTCAGGCAGTTGATGTCGGGGATACCTCCTGCGGAGCTGAAAAACCTGAATGGTATTCTTGAGAGAGTGCGCGGCAATATAAGGGGAATACTGGTATCCCGGCCGGAAAAAGGATGAGGTGGAGGGTGAACAAAAAACGCGGGTTATTGAGGGCCATATTCGAAGAAGGGGTCAGGACAATATTCAAATTGTACTTCACTCTTTTGCACAGGATCAGGGTTGAGGGACACGAAAGACTTCCCCGCGATGTCGACAAGCTTATCGTCATATCGAACCATGCGAGTCTTCTCGACGGGATCATTCTCTGGACTTATATAGACATAGATCTCAAAATACTTGTCAACCGTGTCAGGGCCAGGGAATTGCTGCTTCGGCCATTTATGCAAAACCGCTATACCGTTCAGATCGACACCATGAACCCCTATTCGCTCAAGGGGATCATCGAAGAAGTGAACCGCGGCATCGCCCTTCTGGTATTTCCCGAGGGCCGCATCACCGGGACCGGGAATCTCATGAAGATTTATGAGGGTACTGGTTTTGTGGCATACAAAACCGGGGCAAGGATACTTCCTGTTCACCTTGGAAACACGTACGAGACGATCTACTCTAAAAAGCGAAAGGGAAGGAAGGTGTTTGCGCCCATCACGCTGACCATAGGGGAGGTTCGCGCTCCTATTGATGTCGAGCGTTTCCAGCCCCGGGACAGGAAACGCGAAGCTGCCAGGGCGATTTACGAGATGCTCTGTGAGATGTTCTATGAGGCACACTACCGCCCGTCGACGCTCGGCCGAGAATTCATGCGCATCTGTAAAGAACAGGGTAAAAAAACACTTTTCAAAGATGCCACCGGCGCGCAAGTGAGCTATAGAAAAGGCCTCATGGGGGCCCTTGTTCTGGGAAGAAAGTTTTCCGCATTTCCCGTTTCGAACATCGGTGTTTTCCTGCCGAACCTTGTAGCCACAGCGTTGCTTATTTTCGGGCTCGAGATATACCGGAAGGTGCCGGTACTTCTCAATTATTCCAGCGGCCCCGGCGCGCTTAAGCACGCGATGGATCTCGCGGATCTGGAGGTGATCGTAACGTCCAGAACGTTTTTGGAACGCATAAAGGTGCAGCCGTCACTTTTTGAAGGAAAACAGGTCGTTTATGTCGAGGATCTCAGGCGGACTATAGGCGTTGCAGACAGGATCGGCGGGATTCTCAAAGCCGTATTCCCCGGTACGCTCACGCGGATAGACCCCGGGCAGCACAGGGAAACGGCAGTTATCCTGTTCACATCAGGGTCTGAAGGGGTACCCAAGGGTGTCTGCCTGTCACATGACAACATAATCGCGAACATCTGGCAGTCTCTTTCCCGTATTGATGTGGGAGGCGGCGATTATTTTCTCAATGCCCTCCCCATGTTCCACAGTTTCGGACTCACCGTCGGCACCATACTCCCCGTATTCGCGGGGGCCCGCTCTTTCCTGTACGTCAGTCCCCTCCACTACAGGATCGTACCGGAGATCGCCTATGACGAGGGGTGCACCATATTGATGGGTACCAATACGTTCCTGAGCGGTTACGGCAGGAAGGCCCACCCTTACGATTTCCACGGGATGCGCTACATATTCTGCGGCGCCGAGGCGCTCAGCGATACCGTCTTTGAACGCTACGCGAAGGTTTTCGGCATTCGTGTCATGTCCGGATACGGCGTGACCGAGTGCGCCCCCGTTGTCTGCATGAACAGCGCTCTCGAACATGAATACGGGACTGTAGGCAAGGTGCTCCCCGGTATTGAATACAAGCTGATGCCCGTAGCGGGGATCGACAACAAGGAAGGCCGCTCCGGCCGTCTGTTTGTAAAAGGCCGCAACATCATGAAGGGGTACCTCAAGAACGAAGCGGCGAACAGGAAGTATCTTGTCGAGGATGAAGGCTGGTATGATACGGGCGATATAGTCGAGGTCGATGAGAGCGGTTTCGTGAAGATAGTGGGGAGGCTGAAGAGGTTTTCCAAGATAAGCGGCGAGATGATATCTCTGACGGCCGTGGAAGAGGCACTCTCCGGCCTTTTCGGCGAGCGCAAGGAAACGGCAATAATGGCCGTCTCCGATGAAAGAAAAGGTGAAAAGCTCGTCCTCGTCACGAACAGCAAGGAAGCCGATCTTAAAAAGGCCCGTGAAAGGCTGCGCGAGCGCGGCCTGCCCGACCTTGCCTCACCGCGCGAAATTGCCTACATGAGGGAGATCCCCAAGCTTGGTACCGGCAAGGTGGATTACGTGAAGCTCGGGGAATTCCTGCTTAAAGAAAATGGTCGATGACCAGATCTCAATAACCGAACATAGAGATAATGACCAATGACCGGATAAACCAAATGAACAAGGCTGCCATGATACCGGGAGATGCCGCTCTTTAATTGGTAATTGTCATTTTTTTCCCATGCAGACGAAATAGACCTCTGAACTGACGCTTCGTGATGCGGCCGGTTTGTACGTGGAAACCTTCTCGAATCGCCTTTTTAATTCATCGGTTATGTTTTTCTGAACGGTGGTGAAGAATGATTTGATGATGAAATGGCCGCCCGGTTTCAGCCCGCCCTCAACAGTCTTGACAACCGACCCGAAAAGCTCTTCAATGCGTGCGTCGTCCACCTCCCGGATACCCGAAAGGTTCGGAGCGATGTCGCACGTGATCACATCAAAGGAGGTGAACGGGAGTCCCGAAAGAATTGCGCTGATATCTGTTTCCCTGATATCTCCCTGGATGGCGGTGATGTTTTTTGCCGGCAGGGGGGGTGTTGGCAGTATGTCGATGCCCACCACGGTCCCTTTTTCACCGACCATCTCCGAGAGTACCTGGAGGAAGCTCCCCGGAGAGCAGCCGAGGTCAAGGACGGCGCCGCCTTTTCTCACAATATGGAACTTTGTTTCTATCTCCTTGAGCTTGTAGGCGCTCCTCGCCCTGAAGCCTTCTTGTTTCGCCTTTTTATAAAATGTATCTTTGAGTACGAACCTACCCATAGGGATTGATTATGAGGCCGTTTTCGACCGGTTTATCCTCCGCCGCTTCAAGGGTCTTTCTGAGGAAATGGGCGAGGACATCTGTGAAGGTCCTGCTGCCTTTGATCAACGCGATGGTCTCAAGATAAAGTGCATAGTTTCCCATGGCATGAAAGAAATAGGCATAATCTTCAAGCATGCGTTTGAGGAAGGGCTCCTGGGACCTGATGTCGCTGCGTTCTGAAAGGTTCGCGATAAAGGCCGATCTCTTTTCTTCTATTATATGCCCGGGCAGGACGATGGTTGTTCCCGACTCGCTGCTGTACTTTTTTTTGTCTTCCCCGGCTTTTTCCCAGTTGAGGAAAAACGGTTTGAACATGGGGTGATTCAGTACGTCTTCCATGGAAACATGCTCATCCTGGTCTGGTACCTTCAGATGGTATATGTCTTCAGGTCTGTGTACGGTGTCTTTCAGGTGGGCCGCAAAGGATTTAAGGGGCTTTATTCCGTCAGTGAAACGGCCCGAACGGTTTGCTCCCTCCTCGACTATGAAGGCGGCGTAGGCGGGTGATATCTCCGTCAGGAACATGGGCTCCCTGGTATCGGCCTTGTAAGAGGCTATGATCTTTTCCAGGTCCTTGCGGTGAACGGGCGCGCTCATGAGTTCACGCAGCCCTTCGCTGAAATGTATCTCGCCGTTCAAGAAAACGAAGGTGTTCTTCTTGATCTCGTACGCGGCCATGACAAGCCTTGATTGCGAGATGTCGAAATTGGTCATGAAGCCCCGGTTTTCACGTGCTTCATCTACCTTTTTAAGGCTCGTCCCTCCTGTCGACCTCGGTTCTTCCACCTTCACTCCCGACGACCTCAGTAGGAAGATGAGCTTACGGATCAGTTTTTGTATATCCTTATCATGTTCTTCAGGATAGATGGCATTCAGAAAAAGACCGATGTCCCCGCTTTTTTCCTTCTTTAGGCCTTCGAGGAGCGAGCGTTTTTCATCATCGGGCATGGTGAAGTAGTATTCAACCTTTTTTTCGAGATCAGCGGCGCTGTCTATCACTTTGATTATATCGACCATAGATGCCTTTCGACGAAAGGATTTTAAGATTTTACGGTAAAACCGGCTTTTTCTACGGCGCTCTTAAAATCTTTTTCCGTTGCCTTAGACTCGTCGTACACCACGAGCGCGCTCCCTATTTCCACATCACTTGATGTGACCCCGGAGATGCCGCCCAGGGCTTTTTTAACGGCCATCACGCAATGCTGGCAGCTCATTCCCTCTATCTTCATTTTCATCTCGGCCATGGGAACCTCCTTTTTTTTGATCATTATAACACACAGAAAAAGTAGTTCCAGCCGTTTCAACGGTTTCAGCCGTTTAAGCCGCTAAAAGCCTCAGATCCTTTTTTTAGTTTTTCCGTTCAAACGGTTCAAGCGGTTGAAACGGCTGAAACCATTCTTTTAATCATCCTCCAGCCCGTCGACGAGCTGTGCGATGAGGCGGCAATGGTCCGATATCCTTTCGAGATTGACGAGCATGTCCACGTAGATCGGGCCGGATTCTGCTATGCAGAGTTTTTTATAGAACCTTTCGAGGTGTCGTTCAATGGCGTTCTTTATCTTGATATCGATCCTGCGCTCCCGTTCAAAAACGACCCGTATGCGCATGATGTCTTTCTGCTCTATGAGAAATGCGGCGTCTGACAGGTTCTCCATAACCAGCGTGCCTATGTCGAGGAACTCTTCTTTGGCGGCCTGCGTGAAATGGGCCTTGCGCTTGTGTTTTTGCTCGGCCAGTTCGGCGAGGTTGACGGACCTGTCGCCCATGCGTTCGATGTCATAGGCGAAAGCGGAAAAGGCAAATAGCCTTTTCGTAAGCGGCTGGGAGAGTTCACCGCAGGAAATCCCCCAGAGATATTTGGTGATCTCTGCCTGCAGGTTGTCCATGACGAGTTCCATGTACATGATACTGCGCTGCCGGCTCTCTCTGTAATTATGGGCAAGGTCCAGACTTTCCTTGAGCATTCTCTGCGCCAGTTTTATTTCGCGGGTCAATTCCTTTTTTACGCAGACGAGGGCGGCATCGGGATTTATGAGGCATCTCTCGTCAAGGTTCTCGGGCCACAGGGAGAGGGTCTCGTTATCGCCGGGGATGATACGGGCGATGGCCCGGGAAAAAGGCGACAGGATAAAAAAGAAGAGCAAAACAATGATTAAATTGATTAAAAAGTGGCCCAAGGCGACCTGCTGGGCTATGCTTGATGATGCCATTTTGAGGATCCACAGGAAAGGTGAGAGAAATACAAAACAGACCAACCCCCCGAAGAATTTGAAGACAAGATGGGCAATAGCGGTTCTTTTTCCGTTGGCGTCGCTGGCGACACACCCGATGAGGGCAGTTGCCGTGGTGCCTATGTTGGCCCCGACAATAATGGGAATGGCATTCTCTATGGAAACAAGCCCCTGCTGGCCGAGTATGACGAGCACTCCTATAGGGATTGCCGACGCCTGGACTATCGCCGTAAATACAAGGCCTATGAGGAGTCCTATGAAGGGGTTTTGGGCTTTCAGGAAATAATCTATGAAGATGGGGCTGTTCTTCAGAGGCGCCGTCGCATCGCCGATGAGGCTGAGCCCGTAAAAGATCGTTCCAAAATATACAAGGGCCTCGCCGATAATCTTCAAGCGGCCCCTGGCGGCAAAGAACAGCACTATACCGCAAAAGAGAAAGAGCGGCGAGATGTCGGTGACCTTCCAGACAACGAGCTGAATAGTCAGCGTTGTGCCAATGTCGGCACCGAGGAGGATGCCCAGTGAATGATAAAAACTTATCAGGCCGGCGCTGACGAGACCCATGGCGAGCAGGGTTGTCGCGGAACTGCTCTGGAACAGCATGGTCGTGGCAAGTCCCGTAATGAGGCTGTAAAAAGGTTTTCTGACGGAAAAGCGTATATATTCCCGGATGCGTGAACTGAAGACGCTTTGCATCTGCGAGCTCAGCTTCAGCATGCCCAGGAGGAAAAGGGCAAGGCCCGCTAAAAAAAGAAGGATATGGTGGATCATTCCCTATGAGATCTTGCTGCCGTTCGGGACCGTCTTGTCGAGTGTCAGCAATACCACGGACGACTTGTCATCATTTGATGCCGCAAGGAGCATGCCGTGCGACATGATCCCCCGCAGTTTGCGCGGTTCCAGATTGGCCACAACGGCTATTCGTTTGCCTATGAGCTCCTCTTTGGAGTAGTACTGTTTGATGCCGGCAACTATGAGCCTCTCTTCGCCCATATCGATGGTGAGCTTGTAAAGCTTGTCGGCTCCTTCTATGTCCTCACAGGCCTTGATCTCGGCAACCCGGAGATCTATCTTGAGAAAATCGTCAAATATGATGTTTTCCATAACGGCTCCTTTAGGCGCCGGCCTTGTCGCCGGCTATAAGATGTTCATGGCGCTGCCGCCGTGACTGTATTTTTTAATATGCCGATGCCTTCGATCTCCACCTCTACTGTATCACCGGGGAGAAGGCCGCCCACACCCGGCGGGGTCCCTGTGATGATCACATCGCCTGGAAGGAGGGTCATGATCCCGGAAATGAAGGAAAGCAGTTCGTAAACATTGAAGATCATATTGGCGGTCGTTGAATACTGCTTCATCTGACCGTTGACGCGTGTCTGGATCCTCAAAGCCTCGGGGTTTATATTGTCTGCAATACGCGGTCCAAGAGGGCAGAAGGTGTCGAATGATTTTGCTCTTGTCCATTGTCCGTCCATTCTCTGCAGGTCCCTTGCGGTCACATCGTTGGCGCAGGTATAGCCGGCGATGTACCGGTGTGCCGCCGCGCTTGGGACGTTTTTCGCTTTTTCACCGATGACGATGGCCAGCTCTCCTTCATAATGAAGCTCTTTTGTCTGAGGAGGGAAAACGATCTCATCGCCGTGGCCTATGACCGATGTGGATGGTTTCATGAAGATAAGGGGGTAATCGGGGAGTTCCATGCCCAATTCTTTCGCGTGGTCGCGGTAATTGAGTCCCACGGCGATGATCTTGGACGGATCCGTGAATTTGTCCATCATGCCTCCTGTAAATGGCGGTGTTGTTCTATTTTATGCTTTCCCCGTGACGGACTGTCAAGTATTTTCATTCACTGAAAAAAGTAGCGTCAGTGGATAAAATGTAACATAACCCGACATAAGACGAAAGCAGTTTACGCCCGTGCTGTTTTTCAGGTTTTGAGCTTCTTCCCCACTTTTTCTTCCAACGAGGCGATCTTTCCTTCAAGTCTTCCCGTAGCTCCCTTGCGGATGTCCAGCTTGATCGCCGAGTAGATCCGGTTGCAGTCGGGTTCAAGTTGTTCATGGCAATTCCTGATGATGGAAAAGGCCTCATCGATGGTGTCCACCTCGATAATGGTGCCCATGGGAGTCAGGCGATAAGAGGCGCCTGACTCATCAACGACCTTCAAAAGCCTTGATACGTAAGCGCTCACACTTTCCCCCTTGTCTGTGGGGAACATGGCAAACTCGAACAGAACTGACATAATAACGGCCTCCTTTCTTTTCCTTGTCTTCCATTGTTCCTGTCTTCACTGTATAATAGTATAAAACATTACAGAGGGGATGAGAAAGATGCCGGAAAAAGGTAAACGAAAAAGAATCATCGTTATTTCATTACTGGCGTTTGTCTGTCTTGTTCTGGCGGCAGTCCTTGTTCTCGCGAAATACTCCAATGCTATCGTTAAGAGCGGCATTGAGAGCGCTCTGGGCAAGGATTTTTCCATTGGCAGCATTGAACTGAAATGGGGGAGCGTCGAGGTTTCGAACCTGGTGATGAAAAACAAGGCGGGCAGGGAGATCGTAAAGGCTGAAAACCTTATCGTCAAGGCCAATTTTATGAGCCTTCTCAGGAAGGAATATATCATCTCCAGTGTTCTCGTTAAAAACCCTTATATGTACGTTGAGGTAGACGAAAAAGGAAATCTTGCAAGCCCTGTCTTTCCAACAGATGAGAAGAAGACCGGAAAGGAAAAGAAAAAGGAAGAGGGGAAGAAGAAAGAAGGAAAGAAAGCCGATATCCCGGCTGCGGCCCCGGTTGTTTTTAAAAAGATAGTAGTGGTAGGCGGCAGCGTAGATTATCTGGACAGAAAGTCTCCCAGACCTCCGGTTTTGACAAAGGTGCGGGACATAAACCTCGAGATGAATGACATCACCGTGCCTTTCGCGGACAACTTCACCCGGTATATCGTGACCGCGAGTGTTCCCGCCGAACATGGCAAGGCGAGTGTGAAAAGCGACGGCAAGATCAGGCCCAGGAATAAAGACCTTGAATGCAAGGCCACGGTCAGGGGGCTCGATATCACCCATTTTAAACCTTATTTGCACACAAGCGAAAGCGCCAGCGTCGCCAGGGGATTTCTTGATCTGGACATCACGGCGAAGATCGTCTCGAACAGGATCAACGCTCCGGGGAAGGCGGTGATCAAGGACCTCGAATTCAAAAGCGGCCAGGGTCTCGGCAGCAAGTTCATGGGCGTGCCTGTTTCGCTTGTCGTTTCCTTTTTGAAGGAGAAAGGCGGTCAGATACCTGTCGATTTTGTCATATCAGGCGACCTTGACAGCCCAAAGTTCAACATAACGGAAGATTTCAAGAGAAAGCTGGCCATCGGGATCGCCGCAAAACTCGGCTTTTCAATTATCGACGTCGGCAAGTCCGTGTTCGGCGTAGGGACCGAGGGCACACAAAAAACCGGCGAGGGTGTCATGGGAATAGGCGGAGGGTTGAAGAAGATATTCGGAAAATAGAGCAGGAGAGAGGGGACCTGTTTGTTTGGTTTGTTCAGTTTCTTTTATATTTCTCGTTCAGCACCCTCTTGAACCTTGGGGCGTAGATAATATCGAAGGTCTCTTCCTTACCGGGAAATAGCTTGAGTGCCTGCTTTCGCACCCCATCCACTATGTTCATTGCATGATCATGTGTGATGTCCTGTGTGCTGATGAACATCAAGGCGAAGTCCACAACAAAACGAAGTCTTTTCAGTTTCTTTTCTTCTTCGAGGAGTTTGTCTTCCATGCTGTGTCCTGGTGTCCGCGCGTTACGCCATAAGGGTGCGTGTAAAACCGGTTAAGCAGTTTTTTTGCTGCCCGGTAAGAGCTCGGTAAGGAAAAGGAGCCCGATCCCTATCGTCAGTGCGATGTCGGCTACGTTGAAGGCGGGCCAGTGGTGCGTTCCGTAATAAAAATCAAGGAAATCAACAACATTACCGTATGCGAACCGGTCGTATATATTTCCCGCGGCCCCGGCAAGAACGAGGCACAGTGCAAGGGTCTTTGCCATGGTCATGCGGTATCGCAGCAGGATATAGACTATGGCAAGAGCGACAAGGACGGGCAGGATGGTGAAGATATATTTTGCATAGGAGCTTTGATGAAGAACCCCGAAGACACCGCCGAGGTTCCGGACGTGGACAATGGAAAAGAAGGAGGTCATCTTTATTTCACCAAGCACCGGCAGGCGGTCTAAAATGAGTCCTTTTGTGACCCTGTCGAGGGCGAATATGACGGGTACTAAAGCAAGGAGAGCGTATCGGCGCATCGTTTGCACACGTTGGGGAATTTCCCGTCTTTGGGGATGCCGGTCTCATATTGCCAGCAACGCTCACACTTGTCTCCTTCGGCCCTGAGGACGGTTACATCGAGATCGGGCGCTTTGCGCAGCTCTATCTGGGAAACGATGAAAACGTCCTTCAGTTCGTCGCCAAGCCCTGTCAGGCAGTCATAATCTTCGTCGGGGGCATTGATTACCAGTTTTGTGTCGAGTGAATGCCCGATTTCTTTTGCCGTGCGTTTCTCCTCGATCTTTTTGTTGGCAAGCTCGCGGACCTTCCATATCCTGTCCCACCTGGCTTCGATCGCCTCGTCAATCCTGGTTTTGTCTGCCTCGGGGAATTGTGTCAGGAACACGCTTTCTTCCGTGACGTACCCATTCTTCAGGTAAGACCACATTTCGTCGGCGGTTGACGAGAGCACGGGGGCTATGAGCTTGAGAAGGGTTACGATCGTCTCGTAGATGACGGTCTGCGATGCCCTGCGTTTCAAGGCGTCCTTGTGCTCCACGTAGATCCTGTCCTTGACTATATCGAGGTAGAGGGCGCTGAGATCGACGGCACAGAAATTATGGATGGCATGGTAGATCGCATGGAACGTGTATGCGCCGTAGGCCTCCCTTACCCGTTCGGTCAGCCTGGTCAGCCTGGAGAGGAGCCATTTGTCGAGAGAAGACATTTTTTCATAGGCAATGGCGTCGCGCCCGGGTTCGAAATCCTCGTTGATATTTGCGTGGAGGAACCTGAGGGTGTTTCTGATTCTCCGGTATGTCTCTACAAGGCGGTTGATGATGTCCTTTGATATCTTGATGTCATCCCGGTAATCCTCGTAGATAACCCAGAGCCGCAAGATCTCCGCGCCGAATTTTTCTATGATCTCGTTGGGTGCGATTATGTTGCCCAGCGATTTGGACATCTTCCTGCCTGACCCGTCAACGACGAAGCCGTGTGTCAGGACCGCTTTGTAAGGGGCATGGCCTTCGTTGGCAACGCAGGTGAGCAGTGAACTGTGGAACCAGCCTCTGTGCTGGTCGCTGCCTTCAAGGTACAGGTCGGCCGGGAATTTGAGCTCCGGTCTTTTTTTACAGACCGCGGCCCAGCTGACACCGGAATCGAACCATACATCGAGGATGTCCTGTTCCCTGGAGAAAGTTGTATTACCGCAACGGGCGCACTTTGCATCCTCGGGAAGAAAGCGGGCGGCGTCCTTCTCGAACCAGATGTCTGCGCCATGCTGCTTTACGGAGTCTATTACCCTGGCAAAGGAGGCTTCGCTCCAATGGGGTTCGCGGCATTTATCGCAATAGAAGATAGTGATCGGGATGCCCCAGTTGCGCTGTCTTGAAATACACCAATCGGGACGCACGGCAAGCATGTTGTAGATGCGGTCTCGGCCCCAGGCAGGGATCCATTGTGTTGCATCTATCTCGGCAAGGCCCTTTTGCCTGAGCCCCTGGTTGTCCATGGAGATGAACCACTGTTCCGTTGCCCGGAATATGACCGGTTTCTTGCAGCGCCAGCAATGAGGATAGGAGTGCTCTATTTCTTCCGTGTGAAGGAGCCGGCCCAGTTCTTTAAGCTTTTCTATGACCTTCGGATTGCTGTCGAAGACATTCATGCCCCTGAAGAACTCCACCTCGTCGATGAAAACACCTTTTTCATTGACGGGAGAATAGATATCGAGACCGTAATGGAGGCCCGTTTCGTAGTCTTCCTCACCGTGGCCCGGCGCGGTGTGAACTGCCCCCGTGCCCGTATCTGCGGCAACGTAATCTGCAAATACGACAACTGACTGCCTGTCTATGAAGGGGTGCCTGAAAGTGAGGCTTTTGAGCGTTTCAGGGTCTATGTTTCCGATAATACGGTATTCGGTGATGCCGGCACGCTTCACGATATCCTCTACGAGGTCTTTGAGGACAATGTAGATCTCTTTGTCTGTCTCCAGGGAAACATATGTAAAGTCGGGATGGATGGCGATTGCAAGATTCGCAGGAAGGGTCCAGGGGGTTGTCGTCCAGATGAGCATGTACACAGGTTTGTCGGGGTAGCCGGCAAAGGCCGTTTCCCTGTTGCCCGTGTATGGAAATTTCACATAGATCGAACTGGACCGCTTGGTATCGTATTCTATCTCGGCCTCCGCGAGGGCCGTCATGCAGTTCACGCACCAGTAAACAGGTTTTTTCTTACGGTATGCCTCGCCCCGGAGAAAGAACTTTGCCATTTCCCCGATGATAGTTGCCTGGTATTCATGGTCCATTGTGATGTAGGGGTGGTCCCAGTCGCCGATGCCGCCGAGTCGCTTGAACTCTTCCCGCTGTATATCGATCCAGCCATTCGCGTAGGAACGGCAGCGCTTGCGCGTCTCGATCCTGGATGGATCGACCTTTTTTTGCTTGTACTCTTTTTCGACCTGGTGTTCGATGGGGAGCCCATGGCAATCCCACCCGGGAACGTAATCCGCCCTGAAGCCGGACATGAATTTTGATTTGACTATGATGTCCTTGAGTATCTTGTTGAGCGCCGTACCGAGGTGTATATTGCCGTTGGCGTAAGGGGGGCCGTCGTGGAGGATGAATTCCGGGCCGTCTTTCCTTGCCTGGACCATCCTGTGATAGAGGCCCATCTCTTGCCAGCGTGCAAGCATCTCCTTTTCTTTGACGGGCAGATTGCCCCTCATGGGGAAGGGCGTCCTGGGGAGGTTCAATGTGTCTTTGTAATCCATGGGGTAACTGTCCTTGTTCAGATCGAAAGTAACCCGGCAGGCGATGATCAGCTCGCGACGTATTTTTATGATCAATGAAGGAGCTTCACGTCTTAAGGCTGTCGGAAACCGGCTGGATTCTGTTAATCAAATTAACATAAAGCTGGTATCTGTTCAAGAAGAATGGAGAAAGTGAGAAAAAGGGACCATGAGGATGGAAATGGCTGATGATCAAATTCCAATAACCGAATAAAATAAAGAGAATGACCAACGTAGCCCGGCCCCGATCCTTGTTGTTTACCTTGTTTGGTTGCTGAAATACGGTTATTGTCTTTTTGGAGGAACTGTTTCCTTAATAAAATCTATTAGTTCCCCTTCTTTTCCGGCGTAGAAGTGGGTGGTGTCTATGACCTTGAGATGCTTGTTCGTGACGGGAAGGCCTTTGTATAGCTCGAGAAGGTCATCCAGGGGGGCGATATCGTCATATGTGCCGCCGACGATAAAGATTTCTTTGCTGAAGGTCTTCAAATGGTCAGATTTATAGATAAGGCATGGAAATGAAACAAGAAAAAGGCTATCGAACCTCTTTGCCTCAAGGGCGGACCTGCTTACCACCCAGGCCCCAAAGGAATAACCGGCAAGTGTGATATGCGCATCGTCTTCGAGATGCCGCGCGAGCAGTTCGTACGCGGCGGCCGCGTCACGGACTTCCCCCTCACCCTCGTCATACTCGCCTTTGCTGTCGCCTACACCGCGGAAATTGAAGATCAGCGTCGTATAGCCCTGCGCGGAATATCCATCCTCGATAGCGCTCACGACGTTGTTGTACATATTGCCGCCGTAGAGCGGGTGAGGGTGGCATATGATCACCCCGGCTTTTTTGCTCTGCTGGCGGAGCATCCCTTCAAGTTCGTGGTCCGAGGCTATATTGACCCTTTCTATTGACATGGACATACTTATTTTGGTAGTTTTTCAACAAAAATTCAACAGGAAAAGTAATGGGATTATTCAAAAAAAAGGATAAGGAGAAAAAACCTTACCGCGAAATAGACATACAGAAAGAGATATCAAAGGCAGAGAAAGAGGAATCACTCTGGAAAAAGTGCAATTCCTGCCAGGAACTGCTCTACAGGAAAGAAGTTGAGCGCAACCAGCATGTCTGCCCGAAATGCTTCTACCATTTCCCCATTACCGTGGAGGACAGGATCGCCCTCACCTTTGACCGGGGGAGTTTCAGCGAACTTCATAGCGGTGTGGAACCTGTCGATTTTCTGAGGTTCAAAGACACGAAACCTTATAAAACAAGATTGGCCGAGACGCAGGAATCGGCAAAGAGAAACGATGCCCTGGTATGCGGCAGTGCCAAGATAGGGGGTATATCGATCCTGGCGGCCATTTTCGACTTCAATTTCATGGGTGGTTCTCTTGGCAGTGTTGTCGGGGAAAAGATTACCAGGACCCTTGAAGAAGGCGCCGGGCAAAGATTGCCGGTCATTCTTTTCTGCTCCTCCGGCGGGGCCAGGATGCAGGAGGGCATTATGTCCCTCATGCAGATGTCCAAAGTTTCCGGGGCCATATATAATCTGAAGAGCAGCAGGGTCCCTTATATCACTGTCCTTACCGATCCGACGCTCGGAGGCGTGTCTGCAAGCATGGGTATGCTTGGCGACGTCATTATCGCCGAACCGAAGGCAATGATCGGATTTGCCGGAGAGCGGGTCATCAGGGAGACCATAAAGGCCAAACTCCCCCCGGGGTTCCAACGGGCCGAGTACCTCCTGGAGCATGGCATGATCGATATGATCTCCTCCCGTAAAGAGTTAAAACAGAAGCTTTACACACTGCTCTCTCTAATTACATGAATAATGATTCCTATGAAAGCTCTCTGAAATACCTTTACGGTCTGGAGAAGTTCGGCATGGTCTTCGGCCTCGGTAATGTGCGCCGGCTCCTTGAAAGTATTGGCGACCCGCACAGGCCGCTCAGGACGGTCCACATAGCGGGGACGAACGGCAAGGGTTCTGCGGCCAGAATGATCTCCTGCATCCTTAAGGAGGCCGGCTTCAGGGTCGGCAAATATACTTCGCCTCACCTCGTTTCGTTCACCGAGAGGATCACCGTCGATGAGGAGGAGATCAGCGAAGAGGACGTGGCGTCCCTGACAGATTATATCAGGACCAGGGCGGATGCCGGGTGCCCCGGGGGTTTTTATACGTTCTTTGATTTTACTACCGCCCTTGCTTTTGAGTATTTTAAGAGAAAAAAGGTCGACATTGCCGTTATCGAAACAGGTCTCGGCGGCAGGCTCGATTCAACGAATGTCATCACCCCGCTGGCAAGTGCTATAACCAATGTGGCCTTCGACCACATGGGAGAACTGGGCGCTACCCTGGGGAAGATCGCGGCGGAAAAGGCCGGGATCATAAAGAAAGGCGTTCCCGTAGTGACCGGTGCCGCCGGCATGGCCCTCGGGGTCATTAAAAAAAAGGCCGCCGAACTGGCAAGTCCTCTTTTTGTTCTCGGGAAGGATTTTTTTTTCGAAAAGACCGGCGATAATCGCCTTTCATACAGGGGCATCATGGAAAATTACAGCGATGTTCCTGTAAATCTAAACGGTGATCACCAGCTTGCCAATGCTTCGCTGGCATTGTGTGTGATAGAGATATTGTCACGGAAAGGGTTCATCGTCCGTGAGTCCGATGTTTGCGGTGCATTGAAGTGTGTCACCTGGCAGGGTCGTCTTGAGATGGTCAGGGAGCGGCCGCTCGTTTTTCTTGACGGCGCCCATAATGTATCCGGTATCCGGGCGATTGCGCAGTTTCTCATGTCCCGGTACCGTGACCGCAGGAAAGTCCTTGTTTTCGGCGTGATGAAGGACAAGGAGTACGGCAGGATGCTTGAGGAACTGGACAGTTGCGTGGACATGGCCATCCTCACGAGGCCCGTCACAGACCGGGCGCTGGCTCCGGAGGCCATGAAGGGATATACACGCAATACCATCGTTGTCAAGGACACGAAGAGCGCTCTCGAGGAAGCTCGAAGGCTTACCGGAGAAAAAGACCTTATACTTGTCACCGGTTCATTCTATACGATCGGAGAGGCTAAACAGGCCGTTAATGAGATCTTTTAGCATTTTTATCATCATAATGATGATCGTCGCAGCCGGCTGCCCGCTGCTCGCGGAAGGTGCGGCCGAGATAGGGTTCGGCGGAGGCGAGATAAAGGGACCCGTTGATATCACGGCGGAACGGGTTGAACACGACAGCGCCGAGAACACCTATACCGCCATAGGAAATGTGGAGATGAGGGACGCCACCCGCACCCTCTTCGCTGATTACGTTTTCCTCGATGACAATACGCATGACGTCACCGCGATAGGTAACGTTGTGTTCGAGGACGAGGGTGACAGGGTCGAGTGCGACAGGATGGACCTCAATCTCGAGACAAGGAAAGGGACGCTCGAAAAAGCGAGGATATTCATAAAGAAAGGAAACGTCTACATCTCGGGCCAGGATGTTCAGAAAACCGGCGATTCCCAGTACAAGATCAAAAAAGGGAAGTTCACTACCTGCGGATGGGATAAACCGGAGTGGACGTTCACTTCAGAAGACGTTGACGTGACAATGGAAGGATACGCGAAAACAAAGAGCACTACATTTTATATCCTCGGCGTTCCGGTCTTTTACATACCCCGCGGGGTGTTTCCCGTCAAATCGGAGCGGCAATCGGGATTTCTCATGCCGGAGTTCACCCTTTCATCGAGCGACGGCGTGAAATTCAAACAGTCTTACTTCTGGGCGATTTCCAAGGACAAGGATGCCACGATGTTTGCCGAGTTCATTGAGAACAGGGGTATCAACGTTGGCGGGCAGTTCAGATACGCCATCAAGGAAGACCTGAAGGGTGAATGGGAATCGGCGATAATCGACGACAGGGATTACGGCCACACAAGGTATAATATCAAAGGCAAGCATGAGCAGGTTTTTTTCAAGGACCTCCAGTTCAAGGCGAATGTCTGGCATGTTTCCGACAAGGATTACCTCAAGGATTTCGGCAAGGATGTTCAGGAACGCAGCGAGAACATGATCAAGTCGTCGGTGTTTGTGGAAAAGCCGTTTACCAGATCGCTTTTTACCGCGGAGATGGCTGCCTTCAGGAACCTCATGGTTAAAGACAACGATTCGACGTTTCAGTATTTCCCCGAGGTATCGTATTTCACTGAATTCATCCCGGTGTTCGGTGGAAAGATGTATTTCGACCTCAACAGCAACCTTACCAATTTTTACCGCGAGAAAGGGAGCACCTTTACCCGTTTTGGTGTGGACCCGTCGCTGAGGCTGCCTTATTCCTTTAAGGGGATCAACACACTGGTCAGCGCCACCGCCTATGAGACGGCGTACCTTGTCAACCGTGGTGATACCATAAGCAACGGTACGAAACAGCGCCAGGTCTTCCGTCTTGAAGGCGACGTGAACACGCAGTTCATGAGGAGCTACAACCCGCAGCTTTCCTGGCTCGAATCGGCCCAGAGCATTATCAAGCCCAGCATTAAATACAATTTCATCCCCGGCACGTCGTTCAAGGACCTGCCGCAGATCGACGAACGGGACAAG
>ENA-UOWG01000259-UOWG01000259.1-activated-sludge-metagenome-genome-assembly--contig:-NODE-259-length-78369-cov-7.739919_pt1 | contig 78369 bp, 64 predicted proteins | sample MGYA00238147_ERZ761563 | MGnify/ENA primary metagenome ERZ761563 (study PRJEB28884, sample SAMN05720216) | anaerobic digester metagenome | isolation source: active sludge of municipal...
TCGCCACATTGAATTGACGAACCTGCTTGATGCGAGATTGGGAGAGATAGTTCCAGGCGTGGTTGAGATATTGCATCATGACAAGGTGCTGGTGTGCTCCGGAAAGATCCCCGAGAATCAGCCGAAGCCGCAAGAATTCATCTCCCAATTGATAAAACTGAGGCCCTTGAAGATCACTGTCGATCTCAAGCAAGTTCAAAACGATCATAGTGAGTTGGCCTTCTTGCTCTTCACTAGGAATTTTCCCATTCATAAGAAGATCCAGGGTCGCCTGGATATTTTTCAAACGTTCCTGGGCTTCTAAAAGCGCCGCAGGACCCGTTGGTTTTCCGTCCTTGACCTTGATCATTTTCTGCATCTGCTGCTGAATGTCTTCCAAGGCTTTACTCACAGCCATCATTTTTTGACGCCCGTGCTCTGTAAACTCCTTTTTGGAATCAAAGATATCGGGATAGGCCTTAAGAAAGGGAAACTGCTCTTCAAGATTCGCCATAGAAAAATCATCGGCAAATTCGATGTCCTGATCTTTGGGCAACAGCAGAATCAACTTGAGTTTATTCTTGGTCTGTTCGATAAGGCCCTCGATCTGCGCATATTCTCTCTCATTGAGAGCCACTTGAGCTTCGGCATTTACCACGGTCTCCCGTTCTTTGATATACGGCCGATTCTTAAAAGCCTCACGATTGAGAGCATATGCCTCACGGCTTGCCGCCAGGTTTTTGGCTGCGATCTCCTCACGCACTTTAAGACGGGCGAGTTCATGCAGCGTAAAAGCAACTTGCCAGGTGAGACCGACTTTTCCTGCCTCCGCTATGAGTTTCCCGTTTTCTCCCGCCAACATCTTTTGGAATTTGATGGATCCCCGGCCCCAATCAATCAACGTTGCACGAACATTGGCTGAAAGCTGCAGCATATTTCTGACATCGGTAAGTTTTTTAGTCTCGCCTGTCTGAGTATTAATCAGCTGCGTCGCACCGTCTCCCAAGGTATAAAATTGATCGCCCCCTGTAAGATTCAGGGAATTCCCAAAAGCCAGCAGCATCAACCCCAGTTCGACGCTATAGCCGAGAAATTTCACCCGGCCATGCTCGAGTTCCCCGACGCGGGCTTGAGCCATAATTTCGTCCACAGGAAGTGTCGCTGACCGCACAACATCGGCGACATTATGCACAAGAATCGTTTGCTGCATTTTTTCCGGTTCTTTCGTGCCGAGTTCTTCCAATTTGATCCCGGCCTTTTCGAAACGCTTGCGATTTTCTTCCACAACCTTCTGAGCGCGAGCGATGGCATCCGTTAGGGTCACATTGTGTACCTGCTCGAGCTCGAAAGAAGCCTGGAAACGAGCGAGGTTAACCTCTTCCTCCGTCGCGGAATCCATCACTTCGAGCATATGCTGGAACGGCCCAAGGATATTGTCGCTTTGATATTGCTCCTGATAAACAGCCACACCCTGTTGCATTTTGGCCACGACTTCCTTTTGACGTTCGACAATATCTGCCGCCGATTGAAGGCGCTGATCGCTCGCCTCTTTTTCAATTTGAACCTGGCGAAGCGTACTCGCCAGGCTTTGGAGTGAATAGACCCAAGCCGCACGATCTCGTTTCCAAAGCTGGAGCCTTTCATCCAGATCTCCCGATAATTGAAAAAGAACGGCCACAAGCGAATACTTGTCACCGATGGTATTAATATCTAAAGCCCGGGTCACATCATAATTAAATCTTAATCCTGTCGCGGTCCGTACGCGGTTGATCCTTCCGGCCTCGGCCGCCAAGGCCTTTTCTAACTGCATTTCGATCCGGTAAATGACCTTTTTATCGATCCCGGAATCGATAAGCGCTTGAAGAAAAGCCTGCGGCGTTAATTCTCCAGGAGGAATTTCAAATTGATAATCCAATCCCTTTGTCCCCATCAGGGCGCGGATCCTATTTTCGGTCACCTGCAGCTGGACCTGGACCGACTGAGTACGCTCTTTGCTTTTTAGATATGCATCCCAAAGGTCGACAAGATTGGCATCGCTGATACTGCCGGTCTTCCTTTTCGCATCCGCTGCATTCCACATGGCCTCCAGGATCTGTTGCTGTCTCTGTACCGTCGCAAGTTCTTTTTTAAGCAAACTTGAATCCGCGACATAACCCGCAGCTTCTTCTAATGCCTCCACTCGTGTTGCCTCCACCTGTGCCTTCGCCGCCTCAGTTAAATGGGTCCGCTTGTGTTTTTCAGTATAAACATCACTGTCTAAAAGAAGCTCGACCCTGCCCCCCGCATAAAATTCAGCTCCCATCAAGGCTTCCTGGACATCGACTCCGGCAAGATCCAACTGGGTAAAATAAGCCAAGGTACCGGCATCTGCCGTATTCCCGCTTACATTCATCTGCCGTGTATACGCTCTTTGGACTTCGGGTAAGACTCTGCTCATGGATTCAAAAATCTGCGCTATGGATTTATTGCTGAAAACTTGCCGGAAATTTTGCTGAACTCTAGGATCCGGACTGTAGTAGCCGCTGACATAAGCCCCGATCAGACTTCGCACTTCTTCCAATCGCTTTTCTTGATCGGTCATGGGACGCGTTGTCGGAGGTGCGATAAGAATGTCCGTATAGGTCACATTATCAGGGAGACCATAAAAGTCGCGTATCCCGGCTCCCGACCGCGGATCGATGATCACGTCCATCGCTTGTTTATAAGCACTGAGCCATACACTGGCGGAATTCTGAAAAACAACGTTTCCATTTTCAGCGTTTGTGAGTGTCAAGGTCCCGTTCGAATCCATATGCGTCGCTAAGAAAGCGCTCAACCCTTCCGTATCACCGTCGGAGAAGCCAAAATGAAAACTATCAACAAGTGCCGTAGCCTGGGTGAGCCGCGGATCAGAGACCACCGTGTAACCTGAACTTAAATTGAGCTCCGAAAGCCGGCTGGCATCCGTGTCAAGCACATAGACGCCATATTGCCCGTTTGCAATAGCCTGTTCGGCATAGTAATAATTGACATCCGGTTCAATTCCTCCTTCGTAGATGGGAAGAATGACTGAATATTCAAGGCCACTTTCATTAAAAACAAGTTTAAGCCGATAACCTTCAATTTGCATGTCTGGAATCGGCAGTGCCTCTACAACTGGAGAGGTCGTTTCCAACGGCACTGTCACAAGGGGTGAGCCGCCATCGAGAGAGAAAGTTTCAGGCACGCTATATCCGGGATCCTCTATTTTCTGATAAGAACGGCGGAACGCATACCACACTTCAAAATAGGCTTTAAGAAACGAGGGTTCCCTGATAGAGATCTTGTGTTTTTCAGCCAAAATCTCCGTCATGCGTACGTTTGGATTATTTTTCCGGATATTTTCAACCAATCTTTTTGAAGCTGTCACTTTATCATCTATCACCGTAGCAACTGTCCCATCAGCCGGCTTGGTTTTATCCGAAATTTCCCTGCTCGGAGTCATATCAGCCGGCTTTGCCGCAGGTGGCTGGGTTTCTCCCATCTTTTCCCTTAAAGCCTGCCGTATCATGGCTTCTTGTCCCAACATCAGTGGCCTATCTGGCGGGAGTTCCGAAAACTTGGGTTCCACAGGCTCGGTTGGCGGCGGTACTTTGCGCTGATCAATTTTAAATATATCCTTCCCGATACGAACGTGGGTAGCGCGGGCATCCGACACCTTAACCAAAATCTTGGTGCCCGCTTTCAAAAACCCTCGGCCTTGATAAAAGAAAAATTCGGCACCATCCGGTATGTGCTGGCTGTCAAATCGTCTGACATCTTTTTTTGATTTCATCCATTCCCCTGCTTTTGAACCTGTCTTTACAAAATCGCGGCTCACCACAAAAAGTTCCATGGGGAGTGCTGGACCCGTCGAGGCTTCAATGACTGGTTTTGCTTCTTCCTCATCGGGTGCCGACGACACTGTTTGCGAAGCTTGGGCAAGCGCATCAATCCGGAGCTTTAAGCCTTCGATCCTGGCTTTAAAGGCAGTCGCAGCATCTTCTCCAGGCAATGACTCCGCGCTAATCTCATAAGCCGCCTGTGTGAGAGCCTCTTCCACCTGCTTGCGGAACTTCTCCTGATCTTCTTTGGAAACATCCTTAAGCACATAAAGGATGGCGGATTCTTTTAATTGATCGAAACTGGGAATCTGATCCGCTGATGATACGGCAGGAAGCAGTTCCTTTGTTTTGATGAGTTCCTCAGATTTTTCTGGAATGATTGCCGGAACAGGCGCCACCACTTCCGGTATTTCTGCTTCAGGAGGCAAAGTCCCGGTCACAACCGTCGTGGGGAGCGTCACGGGTTCTCGATCAGGCACCACAGGCGCTGAAACTTGAGCAAGCATCGGAGCTTTCGCAGTCGCTCTTCTTGCGGACTCAAGTTCAAAAGCCAGATTTGGCAGATCAGGAACACCTGCGGATCTATTGGAAACCGGCGGCCCTTTTCTAAATGCTTGTATGAATTTTGAAAAATCCATGCTAGGGGTTACCGTCGCAAACATAGCTCCCGTAGTACCGGTCACAACTGTACTTTTAAGTGCCCAAACAATTCTGGCAAAAAAACCGGGGCTGGGTTGTTCCGCAGCCTTTTGAGCAACAGTCGTTTCTTTTGGCAAAAGCATTTTTACTTGTTGGGCGAGATCCGCCAATTCCACACGGGCTTCCTTCCCGCGCAACGGAAACTCAATTTCACTCAAAGCAGTCCTGATCGCTTTAGCAGCTTCCAGAACTTCTGCCGTGCTCTGATAAACAAGCGGAAGTTTTGATATGTTTTTTTCGACAGCAGCTAACTCAAGACTCAACTGGATCCGTTCAAATTCCCTGGCACGTTCCGCAGCAGTGAGAAACTTGCCGTCCTTCAAACCCTGAATTGTTTCTTGTGCTAACCCCGCATTCAAACCTTGATTCGCAGCATCTTCGGCTTGAAGCCGTGCATACTGAAACATCGAGATCTCGTTGATATTCCATCCGCTCAAAGCAAAGTCCCCGGCTTCTGTGTGAAAGCCAAATGCCCCCAACAAACGAGCCTCACCCTTCAAGACGGTGTCCGAAACCGGAATATGTGTCACATGCTCCGCAAACTGCAATAAATTCTGACCCCAGCCAATAGCCTGATGTTCCACAAACGTCACGGGCAATGAAAGGCCCTGTATGATGTGCTGATTATCCGTAAACTGGGAAACAGCCCACTGAACCGCGCCATACTCCGCTGGATTAACCGCCGAGCCTTCGCCGCCGGCAAACGCCGCAATTTCGCCGCCCACAATCGCCATGCCCCACGTACTCACCGCCCATGCTCCGTAAAAACCCTTTTCAGCAAAAGGGTTCGAAATAAGTGCTTTTAAAACCCCCATGAAGGGATAAAGGATTTGGCGTTTGAAAAAACCCGGCGTTTTTAATTGAATCGTAGGAGGCGCACGCGCCTGGGCCGCGGATTGTTCTGTCAAGTTTTTCAATTCTTCATGGATCAAATGGGTCAGGAGAGTCCGCTCCACAGAATTCTGGTAACGAACTTCAGGAAGAATGGCTTGAAGCTCTTGCAGTAAAACCAATTTCTGATCTATAGCTAATTCAGCGCCAACGATTTGTCGGACAATCTGGCGAATGGTCAAGAAATCGAGGTTTTTAATTTCTCTCAACCCCTGCAACTGCCTAAGAATCACCTGATCAATTTTGGCATTTGAATATTTCTGAGAAAAAGATGGCACGACTAATTGAAATGAAAGAACCGCAGTTTTCAAAAAAGCGGCCAACGCGAAAGAATGAACAAGAGCACCGACGGTGATTCCGATCACAGGAACACCGGCCGTTGCATGAATCGCCCACACACCAAAACTGCCGAGGAGGCTAACGCCCACAAGGCTGGCCGGTAAAAAGAAAGTAACGATCGCAAGACCAATAGCGCCGAAAAAAGCCAATTTCCAACGCTTTTGCAGAAATTGCAATGTGGGAACCACAAACGGCTGAATCAGAGCCTTGTCAAGACGGCGAAACAGGACATCCCCGGGCGCTGTTCCAAACTGTAGACCATTGAGCATCGTCACTACATTTTCATGCTTTAAAAATACATGATAGATTCCCCGCTCAATCAAAGTCCCTTTTTGCCAATCAAGGAAATCACGGCCGAAATTCGGTTTCGAGACGCTCAGCATGGCGCCCGCGAGCACATCGATGGATAATTCACGCGGCAGTGGCGCTTTGGGTTTCAAAAATCCAGCGCCGGAGCGGAACCAATAAAAACCGATTTTTTTCCGGTAGAAGTTATAGAAGAAATTGTCGAGGATATGAGGGCCCATTTTGACCAGATCAAGCGCGAGGCGGCCAGTGACAAGCCTCTTCAAAAAAGCCACCCCCCGGTATTTAACTCTTCCCCAAAAACTTAATCCCTCCGGAAGTTTACGCGCCTCTTGCGCCAACTGTGCTGCGCTGAAATTCTGATAACTCTCGGAGCCGCCTTCCAGCGCCTTGTAGATGGCCCACCATTGTTCCGTACCCAAAACACCGGATTGCAAAGAAATACCCGGAGCTTTCGCTAATAATGCGATATCTTGATCATCATAGCCAAACTCCGCTTTGATTCTTGCGATGATCATTTCCTGAGTGGCATCCGCAGGAAGCTCGGGCAGACTCCTCATATCCGGCAATGGCTTTCCCTGATATTTTGCACGGATCTTTTCAATCACCATGTTCATTGTTGGTTTTTCGGGAGCGGCTTTCGGCACTACGGGTTTCACAGCACGTTCCGCGGCTTCACGAGTCAAACGATCTTGTTCAACACGAATACTGATTTCATATTCGGACAGCCTCATCGTGTAGGTATTGAGTGCGATCCCAGCCTTGAGGATTTTGCGCATTTGATCACGAATTCTGTCGGCGCTGTATTGAAGCAACATATGTTCGCGAAATTCACTGCTGGTCAGAACTCGGAGAAATTCGGTGCGTTTTTCTTCCGGCATTTTGGCTTGGTGAACTTCTGCTTCCATCTCTCCAAGCGCTACAACCTTTTCCTGGAGCGTCTTAAAAGGTGTTGCGTGATTCGGATCATCCGAACTCCAAAGGGCAAAACGGAGGTAAGCAATATTCTGGGAAGCCCAAGGAAATTTTTCCTGGAGCATATCGATCTTTTCCACAAGATCGGCGCTTGCTAAAAGCTTTTCGATAAAATCACGATAACTGACAGGCTTATTTTCATATTGAAGCACTTGTTCCCCGTACACCTTAGTGAGCTTCTGACGATTAACGGTCTGCAAACGCGCCTGCAATTCTTTTTGAAGGATGTCCTCAGGTGCGATGGTTTCGACAGGTTGTAAAACACCGACTTCCGCCAGAACACCTCTCGAGAGATCACTCACGGTTCCCTGCGGTAAAAGCCGAAGTTCCGCCCGAACTGCCGAAGCGATCTTATCGGGGATCATCAATCCATCAATATGGGGATACACAAAGAGAGAAGTTTTTTCGTTTAAGCGGATCTCGGCGCGCTGGCGGGCACCCGGCACCTTAATTTCACCGCGCGGCGTATCGGATCCGGCCAATACCGCAACCGCGGCAAGAGTTGCGTTTTGATTGGGCATCCAAAGTTTATTTCCATCCATAATGGCCAAGGACGGCAAAACACCTGAGAGCATCTTCTGTGCGGTAACATCCAATTTTGCGACAGCCCCGCGGATCTCGGACCGCGCGTTCGGATCAGCATAATAGCTAAGAGTCGCCACGAGCCAATCATAGGCACGCGCAAGATTAAGATTTTCCCCGCGTTGAATTTGAGGAAGACTCGGAACGGGACGTAACGCTGCCAACTGAAAACGCGGATCGTTAAGGACGCCGGTCTTGGGCGCCAAAAACACTTCTGAAAGAGTTTTTTCGATCGGAAGCGGCGTTTCGCGCAAAGCCGCGTCATAAAGAAAGCTTTCTTTCGATTGATCGATTTTTTTAGTGATCCGGGGAGCAACCACAATATACGAAATATCTTTCTCACGAAGGTACTTCTCAATGCCGGGCGTGTGGAAACCCCCTGTCACGATCGCAGAAATGGTCTGGTTCGAATTCTGGGTTTTCTCAACCGCCCTCTCGATCAACACCTGATCACGCTGCAAAGCGGCTTTATAAAAGCGCTCCACGCGCGGCAGATCCTGATCGAGAGTCTCCAATTGGGACGGCAATCCGTAGGAGAAATGGTATTGCTTGAGCAGCGGTTTGAGAAAACTTGTGAAGGTTTCTGCTTTAAATTCGTCTTGAAAGGTATAATAAAATTCCGCGTCCTGTTTCGTCAGCGTAAAATCAAACATCTTCGAATAAATGTCATGAATCCGGATCAAATGATCTAGCTTCACCTGCTCGGGCGAGGTGAATAGCTTGTTTTTGACCGTCTTTTCGAGAAATTCAATTTCGTTAAAGATTGAAACATCGATGGCGTCATAAATCTTCATGTATTTGATATAAGAAAGAACATTGGCATATTTATTCTGAATGGCGTTCGCCCCCGCTCCCGCCTCAAGGGGTGTCGCCCCTTTGATTTCTTCTTCCAGATACCCGTAGTAAGCCGCACGCTTCATCTTTTTCATACGGAAATGAACGGTATTGGTTAAAAAACGGGATAATTTTTCACGGGAAAGAATATGTTTTAGATCGTTGATCAATAAATCCGTTTCTTTTTCGGCCTTTTCAAAATCAACTTTTTTTTCGAGATCCACAAGCTCCAGCAGCGAATGCATGCCCGGATAATCATCCAACGCAATATGGCGTTTTCGACCGAGCTCCACTAAATAACGCACATAGGCCACCAATTCAGGCCCGCCCTCCTGAAACGCACCTCGGCGACGGTTAAGCTCACGGATTTCTTCGGAAAAAATAAACCGGCTGACCCCTTCGAGTAATTTATTGAGTTCCGCCAGGATTTTTTCATCACGCCCTTTAAAATCCAGGGCTTCGACATAAGCCTTACGGTTTTCCTCATAGAGCTCGGGATCTTCCACCCCATAAAGAGTGATAACCGGTTTTTCCACAATGGTTAAATATTCCGGTCCGGTCAAACGTCCTTCCTTTAAGAAATAACCCGCAACGTCTTGTCTGGCTTTTTTGTTCGGGAAGAAAGAAAAAAGATCCGTGTAGAGTTCCCCGCTTGCACCTTCAAGGTTTACCAGGCGGAGCTGGTATTTTTCGGAAAAATAACGAATGATGTTTGCAATATTGTGCTGGGCTTCTTCATTCACGTGCGCATCCTGAATATGAAGAACCATTTGGTCTTTCGAACCCTTGAAGGTGCTCTTGATTGTGCCGTAACTATCCGGCAAGTCCGGGCGATCGATCCGAAAAGCTGGAGCTTGGACGGCAAGATTTGAAGATGGAAGGAATTGTTCCGTCTGGGCCGTAGCGGCATATGAACGTTGCCCGCCATCCCATACAACGCTCGTAAAGGTAAACGCGAACGCCGTAAAAAATGCAACGATCCTAACCCACGGTTTGATTGTTGGTTGCTGCCAACTAATCATTGGATTGCCGTCCTCCGTTTAGATAAAATAGACCTGTATTTTTTTAAATATTTGATTGGTTTAATAAGAGCTACATTAAAGCTTATTTTAAGCTCTTAAAAACCTAATACAAATATACACAACGTGAGAATTTTTGTCAAACGAGGTAATCAAAAAAAATCTTTTGTAATGTATTTAAATTAAACAACTTAAGACTTTTGATTAAATTATTTTAAGACTTTTCTATTTCTTATTAGGAATTACCTTCACATCACCCACTCAACATGCTCCTCACCCGCCCTCATTTTTCTGACGATAATTCCATCAAAAAAAATCTTTTTGATAGCTTCAGGAGATTTTATAAGCTCAAGCAACAGCATTATGCGACGACTCAGAATGTCAAATATGCGTTATCAACTGCTTGGGAAACTGGAACCGTTTTCTCAGGATGGACAATCGCAAAACAAAGGCAGGGTAAAATTCCGGGGTTTTTGAAGACGTGCTTAAAAACCTTGATTGATGCGAAAAACGTTGGCGCAAAAAGCAGCTAAAAAACCTGGACCTGAGGAGGATCGAACTCCTGACCTCCGCAATGCGAATGCGGCGCTCTCCCAGCTGAGCTACAGGCCCATAACATCTCAATACTTTCATGCGTTGCCGCAACAGCATTTGGATTGCCATTGCCGCCCGCAATACAGAAAAAGACCAGCCAATCCTTCAAGACAGGCCCTCATTGAGTTCATAATCGATACGAGAAAATCGCGATATTATACACAATCCTCGATGATTGTCTTTAAAACATTAAATGGTTTTTTTCTGTCCGTTTCATGAAAGATTTCATGATAAAAGCCAGGGAAACTTACCAGGTCTTTACGCGGCGCTACTAATCTCTCGAAGAATAATTTTATCGCTTTCGCGCTGACGATGAACTCCTGCCCAGCCGTAAAGACATACACTGGAAAAACGCAAGAAAGCACCGCGGTATTCTGCAGCATTTTCATGTACCGAATGATCTCTTCTAAAAAATGCGCTGAAATCTTACGGATAATGAGCTCATCTTTTCGATAAATCGATATTTCGTTATGGTCTTGGGTCAAGATTTTGGTGGAAATCGGATTGCGATAGACGAATTTTGGTAAAACAAAGCGAATCAATCGATTGAGAAGACAAGCACCCCACCCCCCTCTAAGCCCAAGAAACGGGGCGGAAAGAATGAGCAGCTTGATAGCGTTCTGGTGCCTCATAGACCAATGGATAGCCAAAAGACCTCCGAAGCTATGTCCCAAAAGTATGAATTTTTGCGGAATCGTAAATTTCTTTTGCAAATGATCGACAAAAGCGGAGATGTCTTGCAAGTAAACGTCTAAGCAACGGATATCACCCCTCTCCCCCTCTGAACGTCCCATACCACGAAGATCCATCATCGCGATCTGGGCCGGAATTTCTCCAAGACGTTCGAAGAACTCTTCATAGCGACCCGAATGTTCCCCATAACCATGAATTATTATGAGGGTATGTTTTGCTTTCGAATGGGATAAAAACCTATAATGAATCCGAATCTTATCTGGCGTCTCAAAAAAATCACAGACACAATGAGACTTCACTGAACCACCATTCATCGTGGAACTGGCACTGTTTTGCGGTTGAACCATTCCTGGTCTGTTTTGCAATACAGATCGTCGATCTCTTTTTGATACTCCTTCATCACAACACGACGTTTAATCTTTTGCGTAGGCGTCATTTCTCCGGAGCCTTGGCTGAATTCCCTGGCCAAAAGGATAAAAGCCTTAACGGTTTCATAATTCGCCAGTCCTTCCATTTTGGCTTCAAGGCGTTCACGGATCCATTGATTCAAAACGGGATGCCGGAGCATCTCCTCATAAGAAAGGTTCGCCCACTCGTGCTGAGATGCAAACTGGAGAACAGCTTCTTTATGGGGAACAATTAACGCGCAAAGGTAGGGACGTTTATCCCCTAAAACAACCACTTGAGAAAAAAGGTTGTCTTGAAGAATGCTGTTTTCGATTTTCTGCGGCGAAATATTTTTACCGCCGGCCGTCACGATGATGTCTTTTTTTCGATCTGTAATATGGAGAAAACCGTCCTCATCAAAATGCCCGATATCTCCCGTATGGAACCAACCTTCCTTTAAACAACCGGCTGTGGCCTCAGGGTCATTAAAATAACCTTTCATGACACAAGGGCCCGCTGTCAAAATCTCCCCATCTTCAGCGATCTTAGCACGAATATTGGGAATCACTTTACCCACAGTCCCGAATTTGAAATCATCCAACGCATTGACAGCAATCACAGGCGCCGTTTCCGTCAACCCGTATCCTTCCAAGATCATGACACCGATCGCATAAAAAAAGTTCGCCATAGCCTTGGAAAGCGGTGCCCCACCCGAAACAAAAAAACGTATTCTTCCGCCCAAAGCATCCTTAATCCGATGGAGGATAAGACACTTTGCTAATAGGTCAAGGAGAAAAAAACGCAACGGGACTTGTTGTTTCCGTATTCGCATTTGTGCCGTGCGCATCGCAATGCGCTTTGCCCATTCAAAAATCCTTCTTTTCCATTTAGGGGCCTTGGCCGCTTCCTCATGAATCCGGACATACATCTTTTCGTAAAATCGAGGTACCGCGATCACAATCGTAGGACGGACTTTTTTTATATCTTCCGCAACGGTCGTCATGTTTTCGGCATAGGCAATCGAAACTCCATAAGCCGCTTGAAAGTAGTACCCTGCAAGTCTTTCAAAACTGTGACTTAGAGGCAGAAAAGACAAAACCGAATCGGTCTCATCAATCTGGATGCGCTGAAAGGAACCCTGATAATTTGCTATGAGGTTGCGGTGTGTCAGCATCACACCTTTTGGGGTCCCGGTCGTCCCGGATGTATAGATAATGGTCGCAAGATCATCCGGACCAACATGGGCGACACATTGTTCAAACAACCCCGTATGATTGAGTCCGTATTGACGCCCTTTGTCCAGCCATGAGAGAAAGGCATGATCTCCCTTGGGCTCCTTGGAAGAAAAGACGGAAATCCCGCCGGGAAGAAACATAGATTGATACGGAAGAATTTTTTGATATTGGGCATCATTCGCAACAAAAACAGCTTTGATCCTGGCATGTTCGATGATGTGTCGAATATCCTCCTCCGAAGAATTGGGATAGATTGGCACAACAACAGCACCAAGGCATAAACACCCTAGATCTGCGAAAGTCCATTCGGGACAATTTTCGGAAAAAATACCTACATGATCGGACTTTCGAATGCCAAGGCTATGAATCGCCATAGCAGTATCGCGCACACGCGTTATCCATTCACGCCAAGTGTAATAGCCCGTATAATGGCCGTGCACTTTATAAAAAAGTGCCTTTTTGTCAGCAAAAATAGAGGCGCGATTTAAGAAAACCTTCGGCAAATTTCCGTTTTCTTCAACGGTGTCGGGAGGGAATCCGTTACGTTTTACAGCCATGGAAAATCTTTTTCAACAACTCAGTTAACCACTCTTGTAGGTTGTTCTCGTTTATATAGGGTATTTAATTTAAACTATCAGTATTCTTTGCTTTTTGTTTAATGACAGCGCCCATATTCAAATCGATCTAAACCTGTCCTCTTTAATGTAAATCAACTGCTATGGGCGAACTTTTGAATCTGAAGTATTCTTCGCCTTATTATCCTGCGCTGTTTCATGAATCATGCGTAATTTTTCTTGTTCCAGCAAAGAATTTTTATTGGGCGCTGCCTCAGAGTTTTTCTGGTTCTTTGCATTCTTATCCTTTTTCTCGGCCAAAATCTGCTGACGCACCTTAGCAAGTTCCTGAACGCGTTGAAATTGGAACGTTTTCGCAGCTTGCAGTTGTTTGATCTGATTGTTGATGTCAATAATTCTCTGCATCTCTTGCCGTATCTGAGATGTCTGATCAATTTTAATGACTCCTACTGGAGAAGGAGCACGAGGAGCCTGATTAACCCTGGCAATGCCCACCGGAGATGAAACGCTAGGACGAGAAAGACGTGTGTATGGACTATTAAAAACAGATGTGCCTGCAGATAAAGAATTTTTCGCCAATGGCGGTAAAACACTTTTTGGTGCGGGCGCCACTACTTTCGCCTGGGATACAACCGTGGCCACTGTCGCTCCAGCATCGCCCCCCGAATTCCCAACCGCTTCCGTTGATTGATTCGTATTCGAAGTGTTTGATTTGCTGGAAGTATTTTTAGAAGATTTTTTTTGAGAAAAAAATCGTGAAATATTCTCGCCTAAAGTTGCGGGCATAACACCAGCCGAATTTTGATTCTCCTTTGTGGCTGTTGCGCCTAATTGAGCTAAAGCGACCATTAGAATTACTCCGGTAATCTTTCGCATACGAGTTTCTCTCCTTTATTTTATAGTGGGTCTATTATATTAGAAAAATTCAATTTCCGCCTTAACGATTTATTGATTGATATATTCGGCTAACAACGTTCTAGAATTAAGCTGCCGCCTTGTCCTCCCCCGATACAAAGTGCTGCCATCCCCAACCCCGCATCACGTCTTTTCATTTCATGAAGCAATGCAACAACAATCCGTGCCCCTGACGCCCCTACCGGATGCCCTAAAGCGATTGCACCGCCATTGATATTCGTCATAGCGCGATCGATATTCAAGAGCCTCTCCACCGCCAGATACTGAGCGGCAAATGCCTCATTGATCTCTGCAATTTGAATATCTTTTAAAGACAACTTGCCTCTTGCCAGAGCTTTTCTTGTTGCTTCAACCGGGCCTAATCCCATTCTTAGCGGATCGATACCAACAAATGCCCAACTTTTTACATTCGCTTGAATTTTAAGACCAAGTTCTGTGGCTTTCTTTTTTGTTGTCACCAGGACCGCAGCCGCTCCATCCGAGATGGAACATGAATTACCAGCCGTGACCATTCCGTCTTCTTTAAAAGACGGGGAGAGTCGCGCAAGCGCCTGAAGATCTAATGTTGGATTGGGCCCTTCATCATCCCACAGATATTTTTCTTTTTCCTGATTTTTTTTAGATTTTGAATGTAAAGGAACCGGGATAATTTCTTCTTTAAATAATCCCGCCGTCATGGCGCGAACAGCCTTTTGGTGCGATCCAAGCGCATATTCATCCTGTTCTTTCCGGCTAATTTTAAATTCTTCGGCTAAAAGCTCCGCGGTTTCCCCCATGATCATACCCGACAAAGGATCCTGCAACCCTTCCCAGAGAGAATCGATCATTTTGGAATCTCGCAGTCTTTTGCCGAACCTGAGATCACGATTTAGATAAGGAGAAGCAGACATCACCTCAACCCCGCCTGCAACAACGACCTCTGCATCACCCGATTGAATCGATTGAACAGCACTGATAATCGCTTGGAGACCCGATCCACAATTCCGGGCAACCGTAAAAGCTGTTGTTTGCTGCGGAAGGCCTGCCATTAAAGCGATTACCCGGGCAACATTGTGGGCATCGGATTGCTGCCCCACACAACCAAAAATCACCTCATCGATCCTCTGGGGCAAAATTTGAGTTCGCTCGATCAATCCGCTTAAAACAATAGAACCGAGCTTTTGATTGGTAAAATCCTTTAAAGCTCCCCCTAATTTACATTGCGCTGTGCGCACAGCGCCTGCAATAACAATCTCGCTCATTAAGTCCCCCTGAAATATATTTCGACCGTTGGAGGTTATTCGACCAAAAGCTGGCGGATTTCAGCCAGCTGTTCTTTAGTTTTTTGGATGCCTTCGTTAATAAATTTTTCCGGGGAAAAAAATTCAATCCAGTGGGCGTCAGGCAAAGCCGCATGAATAAAAATATCGGCAGCACTCCCCTCCATGCGGGCGATTTCAAACTCCGTAAACATGATTGAATTCATCAGAACGTTAAAAATATTCGCAGTATAACGTCGCTGAAGACGATCCTTCATTTTCATGATCATTTGCGACCAATGGCTGCGCTGCTGAAAAGACTGGTGGAAAGCCCTGCGTCGAGCATCATTTCGCGCTATCAAATCTTTTGGCGACGGCAAGACATTAACTGCCATAATTTTGCGGACACCCATGTCAGATAGCGTCCTGACAGGGAGAGGATCGACAATGCCTCCATCCATGAGATAACTCCCCTTGTAGGAACTGGGACGAAAAAATCCAGGCATTGATATCGATGCGCGAATAGCGTTGAGCACATTTCCGGAATCAATCACAATCTCCTCAGAGGTTAAAAGATCCGTCGCTACGATTTTGAGGGGAATTTTCAGATCTTGAAAGGTCATATCTTTTAAATAGGCGGACAGAAAACGAACAATTTGTTCCCCTTTAAAAAAACCACGATGCATGGCCGAAATATCCCGGAAACCGAGCAGTTTAAAAAAAATGCTTTTTTTGTCGAAAGACTTCGCTATTTTTTCTATTTCAAATGAATCATAACCTGCCGCCCAAAGCGTTCCCACTAAAGCTCCAATACTGGATCCTGCTATCACATCCACAGGAATCTTTTCCTGTTCCAAGACCCGCAGCACACCAATATGCGCTAGACCATAGGCGGCACCACTACCCAAAACCAATCCAACCAACCTCTCAGACCATTCCTTGGCTAGAAATCTTAGCGTCCGTTCATAACGAAAACGCTGGTACTGCATTGACGGCAGCATGGAAAAAAACTGGATTTCCTGGGGAACCTCTTTACCGTCCAAAGAAAGCGTCTTTCCTTCCTGGGACGGCATAATAATCTTAATGTCATTTCTGCCAAATCCAAAATCCTGGCAAAACTCACTGACTTTTTTCGAAGTAAAGGTAACAACATCCGAAGGTTTGTCCGCCCAAAGATAAACACGATCCGAATAGTTCAAGGCTTTAACCGCTACCGGCGTATTTCGATCGGGTAAACAAATAATAAGATAATCATACTGATAGGTTAAATAGGTCAAAAGCGAGGTGAATTTCTCTGTATCTTTATCAAGACCTTCGTTCACCACAAAAGGCAGATAATCAAAACCATTGGGCGTATGATAAATGGATTCATGAACCTGTGAACCCTGAGATGGATCCATTTGCTTCAGATCGAATCCTTGCAATCCCCCGCGGGAAGATGCCATCTTCAACCTTGCCTTAAGCATGCCAGAAAGATCCACAAGAAGGATGGCTCTTTGAGTTTCATGCTTCAAGGCATCCATAAAATCAAATAGAAAAGTCGACATTGCTTCTGTGCACGCCGTGTAATAAAAGGTAGCGATGCGCACTTCGCTCCGATGATGGCTATAGCCAAGTTCTTCTCGCGTTAAATGCCGGCCAAGCGAACGGCTTAGTTGTAAAGCAAGAGCCGGAATTTCTTGAAGAAGTTTATGAAAACTTTCCGCGCTGATTTTTAGCACCACAGCATCGGTTTTTGCTTCCACGGATGCGCTGTGCACATTACCCGTTAACAGCGATGTCTCACCGAAGTGCTCCCCTCTATAAAAATAAAGAAGCGTCGATTCCTTTTCGGGCCCATGGGCTCGTGTAAAAAGTCGGAAACGCCCGGAGATGATAATATAAAACGCATCGGGTCTGGTTCCCTCTTCGTAAACAATATCACCCCGTTTAAAACCAACGAGCCTCGAGTATTGTTGTATCTGGGCCTGCGCATCGGCGGGCAAGGATGAAAAAAGAGGAATAGGATCCAACAGAAAACCATCCCTTGTCTCAGATTTCATTTTTTTTCCAAAAGAGAAGAAATTCTTCATGGAAGCATTATCGGCAGGATAGTCATATCTCCTTACAGATCTTCACACTACGGAGAGGTAGTTCTTTCTCATCAAAATTTTTTCTCAGCTGATTCCTCAAACCTTGATGGTAGTCAGAATGGCTTCCGACTGGAAAGTCTTAAACTTCAGGTTTACCACTCCTGAACACTTTCCGGATCCGCATAATCATTCACCTTATTTTCCAGCCAGTGATTATACGCATAATCCAAAACGCGAAACTTATCAACCGGGTCCATATTAAGAAGCTTGACCCCTTGATCATATCCTTGATCGGTTCCTTCGGACGGCTTGGACCAAACAACTTGTCCAGAGCTGAAAATGGGTTTGGGGTCGTCAGGAATACTGATTTCAAGGTCGAGTTGCATTCCCTCTTTGAGGGACTTGTCTGAATTGATCTTTAACCCTTCCCGACACAAATCACGACTGAGGCCTAATCCTTTCACGGAAGTTTCATCTGTGCCTGTAAATTTTACACTCATATAGGCATCAAAGCGCTTAAACTTACGCTTATCTTTTTCCATTGCACCCTCCTTTATTTTCCGTGATTTATGTAAATGAAATAAGACATACTCATGATTATATCGACTTCATTGAGTATTTAGTTAATAGGTTAGTTGTTTCTGATTAAAAAAAAATAGCATACAAACCTTGAATTTACAAGTATTGGAGATGACTTTATTTAGATGCTAAATTAAAAAAATCTAAGCTTTCCGATGTCTTGAAAAATTACTTAACTCCATACCTGGAAATAATTTAGCGAAAATTACAAAATTGAACAGGGATGGCAAGGGAAAGACTTCGAAGGTGCTGAATCACAGCTTGCAACTCATCCTTACTTTTAGACGAAACTCTGATTGCATCCCCCTGAATGGTCGGCTGAACTTTGCTCCCAAGGTCTTTTATCATTTTCACAATCTCTTTTGCTTTTTCCTGGGGGATACCCAGCACCAAAGATACCTCTTGCCGCCAACAGCCATCAAAGGCCGTCTCAGGGGTCTTGAAATCAAGCGCTTTCACTGATATTTTTCGGCTAGCTATCCGGGTTTTAAGGATATCTTGAAGATTGCGCAGCTTCATATCATCATCCCCAATAATGCGAATTTTCTTCTCATCTTTCAAAAATTCTAAAGAGCTCTTACTTCCCTTAAAATCGAAACGGGTTTGAAGTTCCTTCTTAGCTTGATTGACAGCATTATCGACTTCCTGGAGGTCGACTTGCGAAGTAATATCAAAGGAAAATTGTTGGGCCATAGATAGCCGACAAGAGAGTTATGTTTTTTTAATTGGGCGCATTAAAAAAGACTGTAGACGCTTTCTGGAGAACTCATCAATATCTAAAAATTCAATCCCTGTATCAAAATGTTTTTTCGAAGTTTTGAGATCTTGGCTCGGGATCACCCAAACGCTGCGCCCCGCACATCGAACCGGAGCTTCACCATCCTTAAGCTCTAGCGTAATTTTACAACGGTCAAAGCGCTCCAGAGGTTCCTCCAACATCACTGAAACACCCCCCATGCCAACATCTTCTGTCGTGGCCACAAAAGTCTTTGCCTTATTCAACGGCTGAATGACCACCTCACAAGTAAGATGAATTCTCGGAAATTTACGTTTATTGAAACCATCCCACATTGAACTTTTCATTGGCTTATTTTGACGAATGCGTCCTGAAATGGCCGTGCAATCTCTTTGGCTCGAAATTTTAAAAGCTGTGCCTGGGCTTCTGTCTCGGTACTGAAACCACCGATCATCACGATATAAAAAACACGCCCACTCGGCCTTTTATTCTCTTTCAAAAAAGCTTTTAAGTTATCCCTCTTTAATGCATCCACAACCTTCTGAGCATCTTCGATGCTGGGGTAGGTAACAACTTGGATAACATAATGGCCACCCTCGTTGTTTGGTCTATTGGTTTCTGATTTTGTTTCGGATGGATCCGTGCGGCGCATCTGAACCGGGGTTATAACAACTTCACGAGGTTTTGTCACCTGATTACCCAATGGCGCTGCAGCAGCCTGGGTCGAAACATTTGCCTCAACATGATTGGTTGTTATTTTCCTTGAAGCTTCCGCCAGACGGTATCTGCCCTTCATCGCCTCTTCACGCTGGGAATTTAAAACACTTACGGACCAAAAAAGCATTACGACTACTAAAATAACCGCACTTGAAAAAAGAAGCTTTTTCGAAACGAGATGTTTGTAATTTGAAAACTGACTGAAAAATTCCAAAAATCCTACTTTTATTTTTTCGAAGAACAGCACCCCGTCTGTTCGCCCTTTTTCGCCCAATCGGTGCGCATAAACTTTCGGAACTCCGATTGACTCCTTCGGGCTATTGGAAAGTACGGCCTTTTTGTCAAAATCACGCGGGGGAACATAAGGTGGTTTGATCTCCACGGATTTAGATTCCGGAGTACTCGTTTTAGCCGGGATCGCATTTGCTATATTGTCCTGCGAAACGTTGAAAAGGTCAGGCGCCGCTTTTGCCTTTTCTTTTTCGTCTTGTCTCTTTAAATCATTCTTCAAAAAAGAGGGCTCTACTCCCGACGGCTTGACACTCCCCCGCTCGTTGGTCGCAAATTCTGAATCTCCGGCATTAAATTCTCCATAAAGTTTTTTTTGGATTTCAGATTCTGAAAGTGTTGAGATTTGAGAATTCTTGAGCTTCTTTTTAATAAAAAAAGCCATGCTAAGATTTCCCCTTTAATAAATGGGCGGATTCTTTTAACGACAAGGCTAATTTGATTAATTCTATGGGACCAAGAACAATATGGGCGCGTTGGAGAAAGCCGTTCTTTTTGCAAAGATCGATCGCTCCTGACATCCGAGATGTGGTTTTAAAAACAATTTCTTCATATCCCACTTCCCGGCAAAATTCCAATGCATGATCGATAAGTTTTTTGCCGATCTTCTGATTGCGATGGGTCGGAGCCACAAATAATCGTCGAAGAAGAGCGACTCGCTCATCCTCTTTCTTGATCGCAACGGTTCCGACAACTTTATGAGCATGTCCGTCAAGTGCTACGAAAAAAGCTTCGCCGATGCCGCCGTAAGCCTTTTCGATGCATTCGACATCTTCCGTGGGGTAGGCATGTTTCACTTCACGGAATTCGTTGTTCATAATACCGTTGATGAGATCAATAATCGATGCTTCATCTTCTTTGGAACATCGTCGTATCGTGATCATAAAAGACAAAATCCGTTCATTATTATTTTTTGGTCTCTCCGGCAGGCTTCGCGGCAGTTTTGGCTGCAGGTTTTGTTGCCGCTGGAGCACCAACCGCAGGCGCGGCAACTCCCTCCGTGGACGTCCCCTCTTTTGCTTCTTTAACCTTCTTCATTTTAATTTTGAGTGACTTGACCTTGGGCAGATTGTAAACAGTACTCTTGTCATTCCACTTACCCATTTCCTGAAGTTTTTTGACTCTTTCAAATCTTTTAAACACATTGCGATGCTTGGTTCCGACGCTATCAAAACGCAAGCTTGGATGCTGAGACATAAGACACTAGACTCCTTTTTTAAGAATTTGGATCAACCCGAACAGCATGGCTGCTGGAAAAACGTATTATACTGATGGAATTTCAAATTGGCTAGCTGAAAAGTAATAAAAAGAATCTAAAAAACAGGAAGCATTTCCTTTCAGACCTTAACTTGGCAAGGGACGAACATAAGCGTCCGTAGAAATAATCTGCTGCATTTTGAGTTGCTTAAGTTGCCTCATAGCCTCCTTGCGGGTTTGAAAAGAATCAATGCAAACCAAAAAATGTTTGCCCGTTGGAATCACAAAAGAGGGTTGTCCTAATTTGGCCAATTTCTGAACTTCACGATCTGCAATGGTCGGGGTCAGATAGGTCACATGCTGAATCGTAAACTTTCCTTCCGGCCTATACACAGCAGCCACAGGTTTTGGAAGTTCTGAAACGGGAATCGGCACTTCCTGAGGTACATCAGCCTTCGCCCCTGCGACCCAACCCTTCTTTTCAGGAACATTTGCAACAGGTGTAGGGGCTTCCGACACCGTCTGCGTTGCGACAGTCTCCTGAGCCACCCTTTGGCTTCCGAGAACAATTTTTTTTCCTTTTTCAACTCCCCAAGAAAACGTAAGCACGTAAAAAACAAGCAACGCAAGAAAAAGACCGATTGCTTGATCTATTTTTAACGAAATAAATGTTTTTTCAAGAAAGGTGGAAGCCGGGACTGAAGATTCTTCTTGAGTGTCTTGCGATGATGTCATTTCGAATAATTCCGTTTGCATTTCTATTTCCTCCGCACATCTATTTACGGCAAATGGGAAGGAAGATTTAACGGAAATTCGAAATCAGTAAAGAAAAACTTTATAAATTTTAAGGTTTCTATTTAAAATACGAATTCCTGCGTAGTCAAAATCAGCGTGTCATTGAAATGCGTTTGGGCGGCCACCAGATCATAAAAGCCTTACCGATAATATCTTTGCGCACGATAAATCCCCACTGGCGGCTATCTGCCGAATGAGCCGAGTTGTCACCCAATGCAAAATAACGCCCCTCCGGCACATGAATCACTTGCCCGGATTTCCCATATTCCCACTCCTCAACATTGTAATAGATATTCTTGCTGAACGGAGGATCCGTCATCGGTTTACCGTTCACCAAAATGACCCCTTTACGAATCTCTATGGTATCCCCAGGAAGACCGACAAGCCGTTTCACATAATCTTTTTTACGATCAAGCGGATACTTGAAAACAATGATGTCTCCGCGTACTGGTTCACGAAAACGATAACTCAATTTGTCGACAAAGATCTTGTCGTTTTCCATGAAGGTAGGCTTCATGGATCCCGTAGGGATTTGGTAAGGTCCAAACAGAAAAGTCCGGATCACAATAGCGAGCACCGCAGCGATCAGCAACGGCTCTCCCCAATTTTTCCATTTCTCAAATAGCCACTGTTTTGTCTGGGACCTTGCAAATTTCCATTCGCTAACCAGCTTCGCGCGATAAATAAACGCCAGTACAAGCAATACCAAGGGAATCCAGCTATAGGCCCGCACCATGGTCATAACATTATTTTCCATACTAATCCACCTTCAGAACGCTGATAAAAGCCTCTTGTGGCAGGTCCACGCGTCCGATCTTTTTCATGCGTTTCTTCCCTTCTTTTTGCCGTTCCCAAAGCTTCCGCTTTCGCGTGATATCCCCGCCGTAGCATTTGGCAGTTACATTTTTTTTGATCGCCGAGATGGAATCTCGGGCAATGATTTTGGCCCCGATCGCAGCCTGAATCACGACTTCGAACATCTGCCTCGGGATCACTTCTTTGAGCTTTTCCACAAGCGCCTTGCCGCGCGGATAAGCTTTCTCTTTCCACGTAATGATCGCAAGTGCATCCACCGGCTCCCCATTGATCAGGATATCAAGCTTCACAAGATCGGACGGTTTATGTCCGATAAATTCATAATTCAAGGAGCCATACCCCGCAGTGAGGGATTTGATTTTATCATAAAAATCCATCACGATCTCCGAAAACGGAATCTCATAAGTCAAAACCGCACGGGTCGCATCGAGATACTCCGTGCTGATATAATTCCCGCGACGATCCTGGCAAAGCTGCATGATCACTCCTAAAGCAGTCGACGGGATCATAACATGTGCGCGGATATAGGGTTCTTCGATGATCTCGATTTGCTGGACCGGAGGCAATTTTGTTGGATTTTCAAGCTCGAGAATATCACCTTTGGTAGTCAGCACTTTATAAACAACGTTCGGCGCCGTGATCAGAAGCTGAAGATTGAACTCGCGTTCAAGACGTTCCTTGATGATGTCCATATGCAAGAGGCCGAGAAAACCGCAACGGTATCCGTGTCCCAAAGACGCGGAGGATTCCGGTTCATAGACAAAGGAAGAATCATTGAGGCGGAGCTTTGCCAGCGCATCCCGTAAAAGCGTAAAATCTTTTGCCTGAATCGGATAAAGCCCGCAAAACACCATCGGCTTCACGTCCTGATAACCCGGCAGAGGTTCCGATGCAGGATTCGACGCGAGCGTCAACGTATCTCCGATCTTCACCTCCGAAATATTCTTGATATTCGCGTTCAGATACCCCACAGCCCCGGCACTCAGTTCAGTCACTGCCTCCGGATTCGGATTGAAGATCCCGATCTCATCGATTTCATGCGCGGTATTCGTCTGCATCATCAACACCTGTTCATGGGCATGAAGTTTCCCGTCAAAAACACGGAAATATGCCACCACACCCTGATAGCTGTCATATTTAGAATCAAAGATCAGCGCCTTGAGCGGTTTTTCAGGATCCCCCTTGGGATGAGGGAGCTTTTCGATGATCGCCTGTAAAATTTCCTCTGTCCCCTCCCCTGTCTTCGCGCTCGATAAAATGATTTCTTTTTCATTCACCCCAAGAAAATCGACCAGTTCTTTTTTGACTTTTTCCGGCTCAGCGGTCGGCAGATCGATCTTCGTGATGATAGGGATAATCGTCAGATTGCGCTCCATCGCCAGATAAAGATTTGTCACCGTCTGCGCCTGGATCCCCTGCCCGGCATCCACGAGAAGCAGCACGCCTTCACAGGCCGCGAGGCTTTTGGAAACTTCATAAGTGAAGTCGATATGCCCAGGTGTATCGATCAAATTGAGCCAATAGCCTTTGTAGTGGATACGCACGGCCCTCGCCTTGATCGTAATCCCGCGTTCCCGTTCAAGTTCCATATCATCAAGGATTTGATCGCGGAATTCACGTTTGCTAATCGCCCCCGTATGAAGCAAAAGACGGTCCGCGAGCGTGGATTTTCCGTGGTCAATATGCGCGATAATTGAGAAATTACGTATTTTTTTAGGATCCATCAGGAGGATTTCTTGCAGACTTCTCGGAAATCTTGAATGGCCTGACCACGATCTTTTTTTCCAAAAATGGCGCTGCCCGCCACCAGAACGTTCGCACCGGCTACGATCGCTTGAGAGGCATTCTTTGGGTCGATCCCGCCATCCACCGAAATAAGTTTTGAGAACTTGGAACGCAATGTTTTGACCTTCGCCATCGTCTCCGGCATGAATGACTGCCCTCCGAAACCGGGTTCCACGGACATAACAAGAATCAGATCCAGATCATTTAAATACGGCTCTAGTTCGGCAATAGTGGTTTTAGGACGAAGCGAAAGACCTGCCTTCGCACCGAGCCTCTTAATTGCTAGCAGCGTTTCCCGGATATCTTTCTCCGCTTCAACGTGAAGGGTGATCCAATCCGCTCCAGCCTTCCTGAATTCTTCAATATAGCGACCGGGAGCATCGATCATCAAATGAACATCCAGCGGCATTTTTGTGACTTTCCGGATCGCATTCACAACGACGGGACCGATCGTCAAATTTGGTACAAAATGCCCGTCCATAACATCCACATGAAGCCAATCGCAGCCTGCATTTTCCACATCCCGGATTTCCTCTGCCAACCGTGAAAAATCCGCGGAAAGCAAACTTGGAGCAAGAAGAATTTTCCCTGAAGTCTTCATATCATGAACCTTCGATCACAAGATTTTTTGTAATTTCTTTTTGCATCGCCTCGGACACGGGTCCAATCAACGACAAATTGAGATTCCGGGTTTGAAAAAGCCGTTTTGCGACATCTTGAATTTCTTCAAGTGTCACCGACTCCACGTTCCGGCGGATGTCCTCTTTATCAGGAAGTTCTCCTGAACACAGCCCTTTTTCACCCACCCAAAGAAGATGATCTAGCGTGTCCTCAACCCCCAAATAAACCTGGCTCATAAAATAGTCCTTGGCACGCCGAAGTTCACCCGTCTTGACAAGATTTTTCCTGATTTTTGAAAGCTCCTTGAGAATCACACTGACCGCCCTTGCGGTCTTCTTTGTTTCCACGCCTGCTGAAACCGTAAAGGCACCGGCATCATGATAGGCGGCAATGTTCGATTTAATTTCATAGGCAAGACCGCGTTTCTCTCGGACTTCCTCAAATAAACGGCTCGACATATTGGCTCCAAGAATCACATGCAAAAGCCCAAGCTTATAGCGGTCAGGGTGCATTCGCGACAAGGCATGAAACCCAATCACCAGATGGGTTTGTTCGGTCTTTTTCTCGTAATAGTGTGTCCGCGGCTTTGCTTGAGAGCTTTCCGATCTTAAAAAAACCGATATTTTCTTTGATTGGCACTTCCCATAGATCGATGCAACGCTTTCGAGCACCTCCTCATGATCCACATTCCCGGAAACCGAAACCAGGATATTGCTCGGATGATAATAGTTTCTTTTGTATCCTAAAATATCCGAACGAGTCATCTGCGAAACCGTTTCCGGTGTTCCGGCGAGCGAGCGCCCTAGCGGCTGGTTCGGCCAGAGGAGCTCTCCCATCAAATCATGCACATGTTGAGACGGAAGATCACGATACATTTTGATTTCCTCAATAATCACGGTTTTTTCTTTCGCTAATTCATCCGAGGGGATCGTAGCGTTAAGCACCATATCGGAAAGAACATCTAAGGCCCGAGGATAATACGGTTTGAGTATTTTTGAAAAATAACAAGTTGCCTCTTCTCCTGTGAACGCATTGAGGACACCACCCACTCCCTCGATTTCTTCCTTGATCTGTCGGATCGTACGCCGCTGCGTCCCCTTAAAGAGCATATGCTCGAGAATATGAGAAATACCCGACAATTTTTTACTCTCATAACGACCGCCCGTCTTGACCCAAATCGCAACACCAGCCGAATCACGGTTAACCATCGGTACCGTCAAAATCCTCAACCCATTTTCGGTGGTCGTAAATTGATAGCTCATAAAAACTCCCTAACGGTTTACTTCATGATCATTTTTTTTAATGATTTGCGCATCCACATAATTCTGCAGAATCCTTTGGGCTGCCAACTGATCGATAACTTCTTTGCGCTTTTCGCGATGCACGTCCGCATCCAGCAAAATCCGTTCCGCTTCCTTAGATGACAGGCGTTCATCCCAAAGCACAATAGGCACTTGGATCTGCAACCGATACCATTCAATTTCTTTGAGCAATTTTTCTGCCGCCGGCCCCAGCTCCCCGCGAAGCGTTTTGGGAAGTCCGACCACGAGTGTCTCCGCTTTATGCTCAGTAAGGAGTCGTTTTATCTCAGCCAAAACCTGTTCGCGCCCTTTTCGGAAAATCACACATACGGGAAAAGCGATGGTTGTTCCTCTCGGAACTACCGCAACACCGATCCTTTTTTCCCCAAAATCAAGACCTAAAAAACCCGATGTCATGGACGATGCACAGCTTGAGACATTTTTTCAATAAAGCGTTCTGCAGATCTAATCCCAAGCTTCAAATGCTCGATCACGGCACTCCCCACGATGACTCCATCGCTCATTTTGCTGATGTCTCTAGCCTGTTCTGGCATCGAAACTCCGAACCCAACCAAAAACGGTTTTCTGGACATTTTCCGAAGTTGGTTCAACTGTCCTTTAAGATCCGACGGCACTGTCTTGCGCGCTCCGGTCACGCCGCGAAGTGAGACATAATAAACAAAACCTTGAGATTTATGGATTATTTTACTCGCGCGAGCATCTGACGTCGTCGGTGCAACCAAAAAAATCTGCGAAAGATCTTTTTTGCGGCAATCCGCTTGAAAATCTTTTTCTTCTTCAGGCGTCAAATCCGGAACAATAATCCCGTCAAAACCAGCTGTTTTGGCATCGCTTGCAAAATCTTTTTTCCCATACGCATAAATGGGATTGAAATAACCGAAAAAAACGATCGGCATTCGACAGCCTTTTTGGCGAACATGACGGACAACCTGGAACGCATCTTTGATGGTGACATGCTTCTTGAGCGCCTGTTCCGAAGAAAATTGGATTGTCGGACCGTCCGCAAGCGGATCGGAGAACGGAAATCCTAGTTCCAAAATATCGACCCCCGCCTTTTCGCAGAACAAAATAAGGCGCTCCGTAGCCACAAGATTCGGATAACCTAGTGTGAGAAAAACGCAAAAAAGTTTTTGCTTCCCTTTTTTTGCTTGACTGATCTTGCCATTTAAAAGGTTCTTGGTTTTCATTGGCTTCATTTTTCTGCCCCAAGATATTGCTTGACCGTATCGATATCCTTGTCGCCACGCCCGGATAAACAAACGATGACAATATCATTTTTTTTCGTCTTGGGCATCAGCTTCGGTAAATAACCCAGTGCGTGTGAGGGTTCGAGAGCAGGCATAATCCCCTCCAGTTTCGTAAGCAGTTCAAAACCGCACAGCGCATCCCGATCGGTCACAGGGTAATAAGATACACGGCCAGAATCCTTGAGATAAGAATGTTCAGGACCCACGGATGGATAATCAAGCCCGGCGGAAATCGAATGCGCGATCTGCACCTGCCCGTCCTTGTCTTGAAGAAGATAACTTTTCATGCCATGAAGAATGCCGGGTTTCCCTTTCGTCAAGGAAGCCGCATGATGACTGCTTTGAATCCCAGCACCCGCAGCCTCAACACCGATGATCCGAATATTTCGATCTTTGAGAAAGGCATAGAAAAAACCGATGGCATTGCTTCCACCGCCGACACAAGCCAGAAGATAGTTGGGTAAACGACCGACAACTTTCAAAATTTGCTGCCGTGTTTCCCTGCCGATCACCGATTGAAATTCCCGGACCATCATGGGATACGGGTGCATCCCCACCACCGACCCGATAAGATAGTGCGTGTCTTCCACATTGGTCACCCAATCGCGGATCGCTTCATTGGTGGCATCCTTTAAAGTCTTAGAACCCGAATGAACCGGCCGCACCTCCGCTCCCAACAGCTTCATTTTGTAAACGTTAAGAGCCTGTCTTGCTATATCCACTACACCCATGTAAACAACACATTTGAGACCCAGCACACACGCCACTGTCGCCGACGCCACGCCATGCTGCCCCGCACCGGTTTCCGCCACGATTCTGGTCTTCCCGAGACGCTTGGCCAAAAGTCCTTGACCGAGAGCATTATTCAATTTATGCGAGCCAGTATGACAAAGATCCTCACGCTTGAAGAATATCCTGCCTCTTCCGAAATAAGCAGACAAATTCTTGGCTTCATAGAGTTTGCTCGGTCGACCGGCGTAGGTATCCAGATAATAGCGAAGCTCTTCCTGAAACTTTTTATCTTTTTTGATCTCTTGATAGGCTCGCGTCAGTTCTTCAGCGGCCCTGCTCAAGGTTTCAGGAATATACCGCCCGCCATAAGGGCCGAAATGTCCTTTTGAATCTGGATTTTTTTTCATGATCTATATTTTTACCTCGGCAATGTCCGTATTTTTTACCCACCCGCTATCCCCGTTCGTGAGAAGCACGCGGCTCCAGTCTTCACGACGATCCACAACAAAAACCTTGATTCCTTCTCCCATCCGAAATGCAACCTGATCATGTTCGGAAGGCCCATAACGAGCTTCGCACTCCTTCTGCATCACTATCGCATCGCGAATCAAATTGCTTTGCACTTGTTTTCCAAAAGCAACCAACCCGACAGATAGCAGCATGATGAAAACAAACCTCTGCCATGCGCTCCAAAAACTGCCCCGTCCCGTTACAAAACCAAATATGCCCCCGACTAAAAAAACAAATATGACGCCCAGTACAACGCTGTTGATTTCTTCTTCGGTGATATATTTCAAAATATGCTCTGAAGCTTTCAAATACCAGTTCCGCGAATCCTCCACACGATACTCTAAAAGACCGCGTGTGTAACTTAAATTGTGCCGAATGTCGTTATTTCGCGGGTCGAGCCGAAGCGCTTTTTCAAAATTTAAAATAGCTTTGCTCAAATGACCGAGCCGTACGTAAGTATTTCCTAAATCATAATAAATTGCGGAAAAATGAATGTTTTGCTGTACCAAATTTTCATACTGCGCTGCAGCTTTCGCATAATCCCCTGTTCGGTAACTCGTATTTGCTTCTTGGAATGCTGACTTTATGTCAGCTGTCGCACCTAATGCCACCGGCATGCAACACAAGCCGAATAACAATACAAAAAACCGTCTCATTTTCTCATCCTTTCGATACGGTTGACGGTATCCTGAAAAATTTTGATTCCCATTTTTTTGGACGCCTGGGGTATTGATCCTTTTCCAAAGCGAGATTCATCGCAGAGAGCATAAAGCCCGAGGATATCCTGGAGATGAGGATCATCACTTCCAAAATGCATGGCCAAGGTCTCTTCGAGATCATGCCTTGTGACGCCATAAGTCGAAAGATTCCATTTGTCAGCCATGTACTGTGTCATGGCTTTTTCCAGTTCGACAAAAAATTCTTTTGTATCTTCCTCTTTAGAAGACTGTGCGATTTTTTTTAATCTCCTAATATTTATGGATGCCACGGATCGGGCTGTTTTCCTCCGGCGTAGCGCGGCATCTTTCGAAAAAAGTCTTTCCTGCCGGTCCTTCCCCCAAAGAAAGACCAAAATAACAAACAAGAGAAGATCCAGCCAGGCAAGGACACGATAGGCCAAACCTCCAAGACGCATCGGCAACAGATCCGGAAGTTTTTCCTCGATATAGCGAACGTCTTTCCCTTCAAGTTTGACCTGCTTCTGGAACATGGCCTTGCCGGTCATATCCTCCGGCATTTGAAAGGACTGATCCGAATGTTCTACCTGGATTGGAAAATTCGGTGTCTGCAGAGTCACATATTTTTCCTGTCGCGGATCAAAATAGCTGAACGCAAGCGGCGGGATGAACGCATTGCCCTCATTTTTGGGGATAAAAACAATTTCAAAACTTTTCGTACCGCCGATTACATTTCCGGTCTTAAAAAGTTTGGAATTTGTATCCGCATCATAGGTTTTGAATCCTGTCAATCCGGGCAACTTGGGACGATTGATGGTTTCTATATTCCCTTCCCCTTCAATATTCACCTTGAGCGTGACCGGCTCATTTTGTTTGACTTTGTTCTTGTCGATCGTCGCTGAAATACGGAAGGAGCCCACGGCACCCTGAAAGCTTTCCGGTTTCCCCACATCGGGCAAAGGTTTCACGGTCAGCTGAATCACAGGCGGATTAAGTAACCGGTTCTGCCGTCGTGCGAAAAAAGAACCGCCCGTAAAAAAACTGTCGCTGAAAAATTCATCAAAAGCATTGGAACCTTGCGGCTCTTCGCGGACAGACACTTTAAGACTGCCCGGTTGTATCGTATAGTTGCCGGGCGCCGTAGGAAACAAGGCTAGTTTTTTTACATCAGCCTTAACATAACGTTTACCATTCACTTTGATCGTTTCCCGCTCGATTTCCCGTTCCATGGGAAATTCTTCGATCCAAAAACCGCTTGTTTCAGGCTCTTTTTCAAAACCCTCATAGCGCGTATCGTAACGGGTATAGAGGGAGTAGGTTAAAAGGACCTGCTGATTTTGATATACGGTCTTTCGATCCACCCACGCCTGAACAAAAATATTGTCATCATTTTCGGGAGCAATGACCGAAGGCTGATTTTGAGGAACAGGTTGAGGCATTTGAGTCGGCAAAGGCTGCGTCACCGGCCCCGCAGAACCAGTCGGCGAAAATCTTGGCGTCTGGGCTTGGCTTTCAGCAACCTCGAGAATAATCGGTTCGGTGGGAAAAACTTTTGACCCGACCTGAACTTCAACGGAATTCAATGTGAATCGTCCGGCCTTTTGGGGCACAAGGGTGTAACTGAACTCGATATTGGAAGTCGAACCGCCATTGATGAATGTGATGTGCGAAGCACGCCCAGTGTAGTAAGTATCAAAACTTTCCATCTTGGGCAACCGTGGGGCCTGAAGATTCATGTTTTGACCCTCTACACGAATATTTAAACGGATTTCTTCTCCGACCTGGGCAGAACGTTTGTTCACCGAGGCGGTAACACGCACGTCTTCAGCGCACACGTATGCCTTGAAGAAGACCAGAAAAAGGAAACTTATAAAAAGGGTTTTTTTCATCTTATGATTACCGAATTATCTATTTTATAGTAATCATAACACAACGTCAAACAACGAGTTAAGCACGGGGCGTTTCTTGGCGAGGGTGTTAAGAAGCACCTCCAGCTCTTTGGGACCTTTGACACGAGCATGAAATTCAAAGCCCTTTTCCTCAAACCCTGCTATGGGTTCTATGAAAATATTTTTGGCATCGCGTGTTAAATACGACTTTCTTAATGCAAACTCATCAAGAAAAGCGGAATACCCTGGAAACCGCAAACGTCTCATAGCTTCAAAAAACCTATCCGCTTTCGTCCGAAGATCCATGGAGGGATGTTCAAGTTCTTTTAAAATCCGACTTTTTTTAAGAAGAGGCTCAAGGCACTTTTCGGAACCTCTCATAAGATCTGCCAGCCATTCGCCAATCTGTAGAAATTGAGAGCTAGTGAGTTTCATTTTGAAGGCGACTTTTTGAACAAAATAATTCTGATCTGACCTGGAAAATTTCAAAAAAGACGCCAAACACCGAAGGGGCAGATTTCCATCCTCACAAAAATCTTTGAAAGCAGGCGACAGCGCATCCGCTTCAAGATAAGCCTGGAGCACCCCTTTTTCCCCAGACAAACCCAAAAACGGCATCACGCACTCCAGAATTTCTTTTTCCGGAAAACGGAATCCCTTGCTCGCCAGGGTCAGGGCCTTGACACAGTCCATCTCCGTAAATCTCTGGCGCCAGTTTGAAACAAGATTCATCAGAAAGGCTTCCCTTGGGTTGAGTCTGCCAATCTGAAAAACCATGACTTCGCGAAGTTTCAATTCCCGGGCCAACTGAAACCGCTTATAACCGACCACCACAACAGGCCGTTTCGTTCCAGCCACGACTATCGGCATTAAGATTCCTAGGTTTTTGATTGAGTTTTTGAGAGTGGCATCCTGAAGTCGGTAGCGAAAACAGTATGGCCGTTCCTTGGAAATAGAGGAAACTTTTAAGTTCTTGATAAGGTAGCGAGCCATTCTTTCTCCAATTGATGCACTGAAATTCCGAAGGTTTCTTCGACTGCTTCTTCGACGGTCTTGCCTTCTTTAAATTTGATGAGCATTCCCTTGATGCGATACATTTGATAGCGCTTCACCAAATAATGCACCAGCATATAAGATTCCTGATAGAAAAGCATAATTTCAAGCTTATCCTTCTTTTTTGAATCCATCTTTTCAGAAAAAAGCCGGTTCAGCGGAATAAGCGCTTTCGTTTTGACCGCGGCTTCAAAAACCAGCATGTCTTTGGGGGCTATCTGAGCCTCCTCATATTGCGCTAACCCTTCATGAATCCAGGCTGGTGCACGCATCCCGCTCAGGATTGCCACAAACGCGTGAGTCAACTCATGGATCGCTGCCAGGCGAAGGTCTATTTCCTTGAAACCCTGTTGATACGACGGCAAACGAATTTTGCCGTCATAAAGACCGCCCACCCAATGTTCCTGCCCTGTCACATCATTGAATTCATCCCTGCTATAAAACAAAACAACAGTTTTGTGATTTAAAAAATAGCCAAAGTCCTGCGAAACCTGCCGGTAGCATTCCCGCAGCATATTCTTAAGCCAGTACCCTTCATAACCCTGCTCCCCTCGACGATATTTAATAATGAAATGCTCTTCATCGTAGGTGTCCAGTTTGTTGTCTACTCGCTGCTCCTTCTGAAGTTGTTCGATCCTTTTCCGTACACGGGGCGTCGGGTTCATCAGATAACTTTTTTTATAATACTCTGAAGCTCTTTCAGGATTCTGCTGAAGATTCTCAATCTCACCAAGAAGTTCATAAGCCAGCGCGTTCCGGGGCACCAGAGCCAGCGATTCATTCAAAGCTTGCCTTGCGAGATCATATTCCCCCTTCTCATAAAACTTGACCGCATCATTATAGAATCCGATCGCTATCGGCGTCTTCGGAGCTTTATTGTCCTTCCCATTTCCGTAATAAAATTTTTCAAGTTCAATTTTTTGCCGACGTTCCACCGGATCCTGTCTTTGCTCATTCAAGGAGAGCTCATCGGCAAAAAGAGATTGTCGCATCCAAAGGATGATGCTTAGTCCAAAAATAACTATTCCGATTTTCAGGACCTTCATCGGACCTGATCCGGCTGATATTGTTCTGCCATTTCGATCCGCTTTCCGATCGACGGATGATCATAAAAAAGCCACTCATACCACGCTGGAGGGTTTGGGTCCGCGAGATTCTGAGATCCCAGTTTTTGCATACACGAAATAAAATCATTTTTATGAAAACCGGCTCGCAGGGCAAAGAGATCCGCCTCATTTTCCTGGTGTCTCGAATAAGCATTCAGAAGCGGCATCAAAACCAAATTAACCAGATAGAAAATTAAAAAAAGGATTGGTAATCCGGCCACATCAGCCGTTGAGGTTAAATTCATCGAATGGGCAAGACGGTTCATCCCCCAAAAACCAATGCCAAATGCAAAAAAGGAGGTGATCATCCCCAAGAAAAACAACCGCCATATATCGTGGTGTTTGAAATGACCGAGTTCGTGAGCAACGACAACCTCCACCTCTGGATGGCTGAAGTGGTTGATCAAAGTATCGCTTAGCACAACTCGTTTGGTTTTGCCGATCCCCATGAACGCCGCGTTCGCCTTCTTGGTCGTTTTACTCAAATTCAGAGCATAAACATTTTTGACGGGCATCCCAAAACGCCCGACCAGTTTCAGTATTTTTTCCTCCAAGGTTTTGTCTTCTAATTTGCCGTATTTGTAAAAAAGCGGCACAATCAGAACTGGAAAAACCTTTCCCATCACATAGCTCACGAGCGCATAACCGGCCCAAGCCCAAATCCACCAACTCTCCGGAAACTTCCGAATAATCAGGTATAAAAACTCCAGTAGCGCGAGCGACAAGGTAAAAGAAAGAAGCGTCTTCTTCAACAACTCCCACAGCCAACTTTTGAAGTTCTGGTTCGAAAGACCGAACTGATGTTCCAGCACAAAACCCGAATAATAGGACACGGGCAAATCGAAGATCAAAAAATAAAGTGAGAAAAGCAAGAAATAGACCGCCACCACGATTCCTTCATTGCCGTGGGCCAGAGCCACGGCATTTCTGCGCATAGCAAACGTCAATCCCGTCAGAACAAGTGTCAAGAGAAGGGATGGCGTGAAGAAAAGGTGAAATAATGTAAGACGCCTTCGAATCTTCTGATAAGCTGCTGCTTTCTGAGACAAATCCGTATGTTCCATATTTTTATCAACTCGCAAATTCGGTTAAAACACCAAAGTGATCTGAAGAAAAAATTCCCTCTTGGGACGGTTGATCAAAAACAACTTTCGAGGACCGGACCCTTTCAAAAGGTCCTGTTCGCTCACGGATAAAAATATAATCAATGCGCCGTTCTGCCATTTTGTCACGTTCTGCCTCGGCATACGGATTCCGGTAATCCCATGTGAGACCCGCCGCTCCCAAATTGATCCCCGGATACGTATCGATCCACTGTTTCATCTCCCGCAAATAAACCATCGGTGTGGTATAAGGCCCCGTATTAAAATCTCCCATCACTGCCGTTGGAAGATTCCCGGCCTTCCGTTGCACAAAGTCAGACAATTCCATGACTTGTTTCATCCGCACATCATTTTCTTCAGCTTTCCAGGATAGGTGCGTATTGATCAGCGCGATATTATGACGGTCTTCAGCAACCTGGACATAAAAGGCATAGCGCAAATAATCCTCGGTCGGCGATTTTGTCGTCATGATGAGACATTCCTGTTCCACGAGCTTGAGCTTTGAGAGAAAAATAAGTCCTGAATGTTGGCCGCTGACTGCAAGATAAGGATAACCACTCCGCTCCCGAATCGTTTTCGCCCACTCCATGTTGAAAACTTCCTGAAAACCAACAACATCGGCGTTGTATTCTTTAAGCCCTTGAAAAATAAGTTCCCAACGCTTTTGCCAAGGACCACGTTCCTGCCAGGTATTCAGAGTGAGAATTTTCATCAGAGATCTTTCCCGTGACGGATCCTCTCAAGCCGCGAAATCATTTCATGACGGATTTTTTCTTTCACTTCCTCCATCGAGCGATCACTGAAGTTCTCAAGCGATACCGGTTTCCCGATAGATACAATGAATTTACTCCGGTTTCTGAGAAAAATGCTTTTTTTAGGCAATGCACGACCGGTCCCCTCGATCACGACAGGAAGAATTTCAACGTTACTATCGCGAGCAAGTTTAAAAGCCCCCATTTTAAATGCGTGAATCTTTCCATCCAGACTTCGGGTTCCTTCAGGAAAAAGAAGCACACTCAACCGCATGGCTAAAAGTTCCGTAATCCGTTTGATAGCTTTACGCCCGCTCTCATGGCTGGCCCGGTCCAGGGGCACATAGCCGGCACAACTCATGGCCCACCCCATGAAGGGCACATAAAATAATTCTTTCTTGGCAAGGAATCTGAAATTAAGTGGGAGAGCAGCACATACCGCAAGGATATCAAGCAGGCTCTGGTGATTCGCTACCACAACATAATGCTTCCCCTTCTGAATATTCCCCAGTCCGGTCACAACCAATTTCCAGATCGGATTCCAGGCAATGATGCCTTGCGCCCAAAATATTGATACTTGATGGACCAACCGTCGCGTTCCTTTGTCGATAAGAAGTGAAAGCGGAAAAGCGACAATAAGATCCATCAAAGTAAAAAAAATGGTGAGCAGAAACACTCCTCCCCACATAATGACCGAGTAAAAAAGGCCTGCCAAAACTCCAAGCCGTTTTTCTTTATAGATTTTCATAGTCCCAATACCTTTCAATTTTTGCGAAGCAGAAATTGGGGCAATCCTGACTTCCCTTCTATGTAAAAAATCTAAAGTCAGGATAGAGATGAATTTTAGCACTGTTTTTCATTTGATTCTATAGATCAACAATACTATACCGTTCACCCATCAATCGATCTTTAAGCACCACGAGTGGATCGAATGAATGAGAAATGGAATTTATTTTTGAAAATTTCATCAGGAGCCGCATTTTTTTGAAACTAAAATAAGTCACTGGTTTTAAAAACTAATCACGGCCAAAACGCAAAGGCCGATCATCATCAAATTCAATGACAGGATCGTGGATGGACAGATCCTCATCCGCTTCAGAAAAATCATTTTGAACGTACATAGCTTTCGTATCGTAAAGTCCTGCGGGGATTTCATTTAGAAAACGCGAAGGTAAATTATGCTGAACCGCCCCATAAAGGCGGCGTTGGGTCGCATATGAAAGATGCAACTTTTCACGAGCTCGCGTGATACCCACATAGCAAAGGCGTCTTTCTTCTTCCATCTCATCAGATGCACCCATGTAGGAATTAACATGCGGAAAGATCCCTTCTTCCATCCCCACCATATAAACGATCGGAAACTCCAACCCCTTGGCCGTATGGAGCGTCATCAGTGTCAGCACGTTCGTTCCCTGATCCCATGCATCAAGATCCGTCACAAGTTCAATGGATTCCAGAAAGGATTCGAGAGGTGATTGATCACTCTTTTGATCCGTCGGAATGGTCGCAAAACGTTCGCCATGATCCTCGATAACGCTGAAAAATTCTTCGATATTTTCAAGCCGCACTTGCGCCTCAGCAGTCCGTTCCGCTTCAAGTACCGCAACATATCCCGTATCTTCGAGTATTTTTTCAAGGATATCGCTGATTTTCATCTCGAAATGTTTGCTTCTGAGTTTTTCCAGCCAAGCATAAAAATCACCTAAGGATTTTTGCACCTTGGGCGTCAAATTTGAAATATTCTTCAGACTTTTGAGGACTTCATCCCAAGTGCGCCCTTGAGCCTCTCCCTCCAAGGTTTCCATAGCTTTTTTCCCGATTCCGCGCGGAGGAACATTAATCACCCGCTTCAAGCTCACCTCATCATGCGGGTAAGCCACAAGCCGAAGATAAGCAATGACATCCTTGATCTCTTTGCGATCATAAAAACGGGTTCCCCCAACGATTTTGTAAGGCACGTTCGCGCGCATGAGTTCATCCTCAAGAATGCGCGATTGGGCATGAACGCGATAGAAAACGACCTGGTCCGCAAAAGTGCGCCCCTCGCTTTTATACTTCAAAACATTTCGAACAGCATATTTCGCTTCTGAAACTTCATCCTCCGCGTTGAAAAGCTCGATCTTTTCTCCGCCCTTCCGTTCGGTCCAAAGAGCCTTGGGTTTACGGATCTGGTTATTCTGAATCAAGTGGTTCGCAGCTTCCAGAATCACCGGCGTGGAGCGGTAATTCTGCTCCATTCGGATGATCCCGCATTCCGGATAATCCGCCTCGAAATTCAGAATATTTTTAATATCCGCGCCGCGCCAGGCATAAATGGATTGGTCAGGATCCCCAACGACGGTGATTTGACGTTTGGCTGAAGCCAGCAATTTGACAAACCGGTATTGTGCATGGTTCGTGTCCTGGTATTCATCGATGAGAACATGTTGAAACCTGTCCTGCCAAGTCTTAAGGATTTCCGGATGACGGTCAAAAAGCGAAACGGTCTTCATGATCAGGTCTCCAAAATCACATGCCTTGAGTTTTTTAAGTTTTTCTTCATATTTTTGATAAACTTTCCCCACCGCTTGCTGATAGAAGTCAGACGCTTTTTCTGCATATTGAAAAGCAGTCACAAGAAAATCCTTAGCACGCTGGATTTCTTCGCGAACACCTTTGGGATGAACCTGTTTTTCATTCAGGCCAAGCTCCTGAACGCATTCTTTGATGATCTGAAGCTGATCGTATTCATCGTAGATGATGAAATTCCGGTCGATCTCGATCGCCGGCCCGTCGAGACGGAGGATCCTGAGACATGTGGAGTGGAAGGTGCTGATCCAAACCTGTTGGGCAACCAGTTTCTCGATACGCATACGCATCTCTTGCGCCGCCTTATTCGTAAAAGTGACGCCAAGGATATTAAATGCCGGGACACCACATGAGATCAAATGGGCAATCCGGTGTGTGAGAATACGGGTTTTCCCGCTTCCCGCACCAGCCAAGATAAGCAAAGGTCGCTGGGGAGGCCAGGCCACTGCCTCCTTCTGAGCCGGATTCAGATTTGCCAAAAGATCTTTACTCATCTTCTATTTTATAACCTTTCTCAAACGCTTCATCAAATTCATAGATGTTTTCAAAATCTTCCAATTTATCTTCCGGCTGTTTGCTGAGCAATTTGGCCTCGATCAGCGAGAAAACAATCTTTCCGAAATCGATGGTCTTATACACCCCCCAGTAATTCAGGACTGTTGTCGTCATCGGCCCGAATTGTTGCAGCGCATAATTCCGGATCCCTTCCGTCAGTTCTTTCCCTGAAATGTGCCTTGGCTTTTTGAACTTGGAAACCGTGTCATGAAGGGCCGCGAGCACAAACGTGTATGACTCAAATTTGTAAACCGAATTTTTTTCGAGAATCGCTTCGATCTTTTTCAGATAAGTTCCGTATTCTTCCATTTTAGTGAGACTCAGTGAGTCCTTTTCCTTTCTCTGCTTCAAAAAAAAGTCCAGGATCCCAGGTTTCCTCTGTAACGGTCACATTGAAAACCGCTTCAAACCCTTTGATGATCCCAGCAATTAACTTTTTGGATTCCATACCATCAGGTACCTGTATGGATTCCTGATGCAAGAGCACACCCTGGGAACGTTTTTGCGCACCCCCAGCTATCTTTTGCCCTTTCCAGGCAAGATCGCTGACCACCGGAAAGCGAAAACAATCATTTCCCTTCGGCAGTTCTTCGGCCAAACGGTAGAATTTCAAATTTAAGCCAAGCGCCTCAAAACCCATTTTAACACTTTCGTGGATCTTGCTATAGCTCGTTCGGACAGAACCCAATTTCTCCGGATCAACGTCTGTCCGGACAATGAATGAGAAGATCAGATCTCTTCCATGGAACACACATCCACCGCCTGTTAAACGCCGACATACTGGAATCGAGGGATGAGTGCGAACAAGCTCGGAACGAGAAAATGCCGAAGCATCCCGGAAGGAATAACCGACACTGATCCAAGGTTCTGAGGAATAATAAAATCTTAAAAGCGGTTTTTGATTTTCGTTTTTTTGTTTTTCAAACAGAAGCTGATCCAATGCCATTTGGAACGGCATCGGCGCACTGATCGTGGAAAGCAACTGCCATTTCATGCGGCTGCTTCAGCAAGGAGATACTTTTCCCGGAGCTGATCGCGATAGGACAAAATAGGCTTACGTGCAGCCAATACATCGTTCGGCCGCCGGACAGGAAGCGTGTGCGGTGCATGCTTGATTTTTTCAGGATCCTCATGAATCTCCTTGGCAATTTGTTCCATCGCTTCGATGAAACGATCCAGAGTTTCTTTAGCTTCGGTCTCCGTCGGCTCGATCATCAAAGCTTCCGGCACCACAAGCGGGAAATGAACCGTCGGCGCATGAAATCCATAATCCAGGAGACGCTTTCCGATATCCCCGGCATGAATCCCTTGCGCGTCAAAGGTCTTGATCGAAAGCACAAATTCATGCATGCAAGGTTCATCGATTGCGACTTGAAAAGTTTCTTTCAGTTTTTCTTTCATATAATTCGCATTCAAAATAGCCGCATCGCTCACCTGCCGGAGACCTTCTTTACCGATGGTCTTTAGGTAAGTATAAGCGCGGATAATAACCCCCACATTCCCATGAAAAAGCTTCACTCTTCCGACCGACTGAGGATTTTTTTTAGCCCAAACAAAACCGTTCTTTGTTTTCTCAACAAGCGGGCCCGGAAGAAAAGCGGCTAGATGAGATTTGACCCCAACCGGTCCGGATCCGGGACCGCCGCCGCCGTGTGGCGTGGAAAAAGTCTTATGAAGATTGACATGGATGATATCAAAACCCATGTCGCCCGGTCTGGCAATACCAAGCAAGGGATTCAGGTTGGCTCCGTCATAATATAAAAGACCGCCGTACTGATGAACAAGTTTTGTAATTTCTAGAATATTTTTTTCGAAAAGTCCAAGCGTGTTGGGATTCGTCAGCATCAGACAAGCCACATGCTCATCCAGGTGACGTTTCAAATCTTCGAGATCCACACGTCCACGGCTATCGGATTTTACTTCCACCACATGATAACCAAACAAAGCCGCACTAGCAGGATTTGTACCATGACTCGAATCCGGCACAAGCACCTTGGTGCGCTTCGTTTCACTTCGCGATGCATGATAAGCACGGACCAGCATCATTCCAGTGAGCTCCCCGTGTGCGCCAGCCGCCGGTTGCAAGGTAAATCGATCCATGCCCGTGATCTCTTTGAGCCCTTCTTCCAATTCATAAAGAATCTCAAAAATCCCTTGAGCTGTTTCTTCCGTTTGAAGCGGGTGTAATGCCGTGAATTTTTCCTGACGAGCCGCCCATTCGTTGACTTTCGGGTTATATTTCATGGTACAGCTTCCCAACGGATAAAAATGCGTATCCACTGAGAAATTTTTCCGCGAAAGATTGATGAAATGACGGATCACTTCAGGCTCACCAAGCTCCGGAAAACCAATGGTAGTCTGGCGTTTCAAATGCGGCGGAATATTTTTAAAAGGATCATTTTCGCAAAAACGTTCTTTAGGCAGAATCACACCCCGTCTGCCGGGCACACTCTTTTCAAAACTGAGACGATCATCCTGAGAAATCAGCATCGGGCAAGCACCTCCACAAACCGGTCAAGGCCTTCTTTGGATTTTGTTTCGGTGGCACAGACAAGAAATTGATTTTTAAGTTCAGGATAAAAAGTTTCGAGTGAAACCCCCGCAAAAATCTGCTGCTCTTTCATTTTTTTTTCAACATCTGCAAAAGGTTTTTTGGAAAAAACCCGGAATTCATTGAAGATGGGAAGATTTACGTCCACTTCAAAGTTTTTAAGCTTAGCGATCTTGCTGCGCAAATATTGCGCCCGATCAAAATTGATTTCCGCGATTTCTCGAATCCCTTTTTTACCTAAAAGTGTCATATAGGCACAAGCGGCTAAGGCACAAAGCGCCTGATTGCTGCAGATGTTCGAACCCGCACGTTCCCGGCGAATATGCTGTTCTCGGGCCTGAAGCGTCAAACAGAATGCCCGCTTCCCGTCGGCATCTTCGGTCAAACCGGCAAGTCTTCCGGGAATACGCCGCATCAAAGCCTGCGACACCACAAAGTAGCCGAGAAAGGGACCACCGAATTCCATCGAAAGGCCGAGTGGCTGCCCTTCGCCAGCTGCGATGTCCGCACCCCATTCCCCCGGCGTCCGAAAAATACCTAGAGACAAGGGATTCGCCGTCAAGATCATCAGAGACCCATTCGCATGAATTGTTTCGCTTAATCCCTCCAGATCTTCGATAATGCCAAAAAAGTTTGGCGACTGAAAAATAACACCGGCGATATCCATATTCAGTTTGGCGAGGAGATCTGTTTTATCGAGTTTTCCAGAAACTTCAAAACCGAATTCCTCAACCATATAAGGCGTCCCGGTCAAATAAGTTCTGATCGTTTCCCGATAATGCGGATGCACGGAGCGGGCCACAAGTATTTTGGATCGATTTGTGTGCTTCAAAGCTACCAGCGCAGATTCTGCCAATGCGGTGGCCCCGTCATAATGCGAGGCATTGGATACATCGAGTCCTGTCAGCTCCGTCATCAGGCTTTGATATTCATAAATCGCCTGCAAAGTCCCTTGAGAGGCCTCGGGCTGGTAGGGCGTGTAAGCCGTTAGAAATTCCTGACGTCCGACGATCTCAAGTTCCGCCGCCGGAATGAAATGTTCATAACTGCCCGCACCGAGGAAGGAAAGAAAATCCTTGGTTGTGGTGTTTTTTTGCCCAAGTTTTGTAAGGAGGGCCTGCACCTCCGGTTCGCTCAAACCTGCCGGAAGAGAAACCTTCGGATTTCTGAGAGAGACAGGAATATCCTTGAGGAGATCTTCAACAGAATTTACTCCGATTTTCTGTAAAAGAGTTTTTTTATCTTCGTCAGTCAGAGAGAGATAAGGCATGAAGAATCACTTGGCTCAGTGTTGAGGAGCTTGTTGAACCGCTTCAAGGTATTGCTTAGCGTTCAAAAGGTTGTTGAGCTCTCCAGCATTGGAAAGTTCCAGTTCAAAAATCCATCCATCACCATAAGGGCTCTGATTAATCAGAGCCGGATTGCCTTCCAAAGCCGCGTTGGCGGCAACAACCTTCCCCGACGCCGGCGCATAAATGTCAAAGGCTGCTTTTACGGATTCGACGACCGCCGCGGTTTTTGCCTGCTGGACAATTTGATCTTTTTTAGGGAGCTCAACAAAAACAACGTCGGAAATTTCTTTTTGCGCGTATTCGGTCACGCCCACTTTAGCCTTTGTTCCTTGCACGGCAATCCATTCATGAGTTTTGGTATAACGTAAATTTTCAGGAAAATCCATTTTTTGCCTCCAACTGAGAATGTGAGAAAATGTCAGGAGTGAATGGCGAGTATTTTAACCTTTTTTCTTATAAAAAGGTAGCGAAACAATAACCGCTTTAACTGCTTTTCCACGAATCATAATATCAATAGAGTTACCGACCTTCGCTTCTTGAACGCTGACATACGCCATGCCGATATTTTTTCCTGTGGTCGGAATAAAACTTCCGCTCGTAACCATCCCAAGAACCTTGCCGTCTTTTTGCACTTCGAAACCATGGCGCGGAATGCCACGATCCACCATCTCAAAACCAATCCTTTTGCGCGATACACCGTTCGCCTTTTGCTTCTTTAAGATTTCCAAACCCGGAAAATGTTCTTTGGTCAGATCCACAGCCCACTCAAGATCTGCTTCAAGCGGGGTGATGTCATCCGTCAACTCATGCCCATACAACGGCATCGCTGCTTCAAGCCTCAAGGTATCCCTAGCGCCAAAACCAACAGGCAAAAGACCGTATTGCTCTCCGGCACGGAACAAAACATCCCAAACCGCTTTGAGCTTCTTTTTGGGAATCATAATCTCGTAACCATCTTCTCCCGTATAACCAGTCCTCGCAATCATGCCCCCTTCAAAATCCTTGTAATAAAATCGTTTGAGGTCCTTGTAATAGGCTCCAAACGCTTCCAAAAGGATCTTTTGGCTCAATGGCCCCTGGAGCGCCAAAAGCCCCATATCCTCGCTCAAATCGTTCACGGTGACGCCGTTTGAAGCACGAGCCTCAAACCATGCAAAATCCTTCGCGATATTACTGGCATTTACAATGATAAGAAAACGTTCTTCAGCCATTCGATAGACAATGATGTCATCGACCATCCCGCCTTGATCGTTCACAAGCGGCATATAGATCGCCTGCTGAAATTTGACTTTTCCAAGACGCCGCGGAAGATTCTTCTCCAAAAATTCTAACGCCCCCTGTCCTTCGACAAGAAATTCGCCCATATGGGAAATATCGAAAAGTCCGGCTTTATGGCGGACAGCCGCGTGTTCTTCCATGATACTCGTGTAAAAAAGAGGCACAAGCCACCCTCCAAAGTCACCCATCCGGGCGCCTTTCAAAAGATGCTCGTCATGCAGAGGCAATTTACGTGGTTCTATGTCTAGGGTCATAGTCATGTGGAATTATTTTACCTGTGTTCGGGAAGGATGCATTATAGAAGCTAGAGCTAAAATTGGAAAGACAAAAAAATAATTCATTCATCTATGCTTGATCTGATTCTCGAAGTTTACCGTTTGCTCAGCACCTGCTAACAATATCCATACGCAGAATATTATGATCCACTCACCCAACCGAGCCATTGCAGCTTTTCTTTGACGGCCTGGGCATAGAACCTAATACCCTCTCGGCTCAAATGCATCGAATCATCCTTGTAGATCAACTCGGAAACATTCAATTTTTTTTCTTTTACCATTTGAGGTAGAGACAAAAATTCGATCCCATTCTTACTGCAGTAATCCTTCAAAATATCCGACACCTTATTAAAATCAAAACGCTCGCCTAGCTGTCTAGTAGCGACGTCTTGTTCCGAGGCTTTCAGGGTCGTCGAATAAATACCCTCGACAACCAAAAACCTCATGCCACGCTCCTTAGTAAAAGCATTTAACAAAGAAATAAGCTTCGTGGTAACCTCCATTCTCGTCTCATCTTCATCCTCATAATCCCGCCGATACGCCTGCAACACCTGGCGAGGCATTTGAGGCGAACGATCGTACCTTAGGATACGCTCGCGAACCTCGTTAAACTTTCGATAAAAAAAAGAATACTCTATTAAAAATTTTTCAACCGGAGATTCGGATTCTATCTGCCTAACTTGAAGCGGGTATCCTTTCAATTTAAGCCCGCCCGGCTCACCGGGTGCCATTTTATAGTAAGGCCTTCCTAAAACCGGATGGGCATTGTCATAAATATCATTGCTGCAAAAATTATAAATGACAATATCAGGCGAAAAATGCACGCCAACATTTTTGAAAAGAATATAGGTCTGAGCTGTACTGTACCCCCTGACCCCGAAATTCAATACTTCATATTTCTGATTCAGAAGATCTTCCAAAACAAATTGACCTCGATATTTTTCATCCACTTCCCAAAACTCGGTAAGTGAATCACCGATTAAAGCTATCCTGGGGCGTGTTTTTGAAATTCTTCGTTGAGAATCAGAAAAACCATAGCTGTTGATTTTAATATAAAACTTCTCGCCGTCGCTGCGATACCAATATCCTTCCGCGTTCGGCCGATGGAAGTGACCTGTTAAAGTATCAAATTGGAAAAAACGTTCTGGCTTATATCCGGAATTTTTTATATCGAGGATTGAAAAAATGAAGAAATCCGCGATGGCTACTGACAAAAGAGCTATCACCAACGAGAAAAACAGCGGCTTCACCACTCTTTTTATTTCATGCACAAACCTAACAAGAAATGGCTCCATACTTTTAAAGATATCAGAAGTAATTCGCAAACCAGTTCTTGGCCGCGGCCATCGTTTTACCGACAAGGCTCCGCGGAGTAAAAAGAGCTTCCTGGGCTCGCTCATAAGTCATCACCCAGCGAAACATCCCAAGTGCGGGCGCCATAGCAGGATCGCGAACAATCTCCTGTTGGGCTTCCATATGACGCGTGATGCCAATTTTTCCATCCCTTGAAAACTCTTTTTGGACCCATTCCAGGAACCCGTCCGTCATCACCGCTCCACCAGTAAAAAAAACATGCGGGAACCGAATCTTTTCTTCCTGTATAAAGCTGTCCGCTTCGATCAGAATTTTCGTCATCCATCCGTGTGCATGTTTAAAAAACTTGTCCAAAAAGTCCTTGCGCGGTATCGATTGCTGGACCTTATCACCACGAGTCACGAGAGGAACCAATTCCTCGCTCTGTTGTTCCCTCATATCCAAGGTAGCAAAATTTTCTTTCACTTTTTCAGCATCCCGTTCCTCAATGTTCCAGTCCTGCGCCAGACACTTGGTCAAATAATGCCCCCCCAAAGGCATCGTTCGTGAGCCTGCAAGAAGACCGTTCTTCCAAAGCACAAGTTGCGTCGCATCATCGGCAATATCGATAATCAGTGCCCCTTCCTGCTTTTCCAAATCTCCCAAAACCGCTTCTGACAAAGGCAGGTTTTTCGGAAAAAACCCCTCCACATCAATATCCAACGACTCGAAAACCTTGCCAATATTTCGAAAACTTTGAAATTCCATCGTGTAAATCTGAAGTGTGACACCTAACCGTTCTGCCTCAAGCCCCAGAGGGTTCTTTACAGCAGGCATATCGTTCACCAAGAAAGATTCCGGGATGGCTTGCAAGATCGCTTCCGTCAATGGCAAAGTCGCGACACTGCGCGTCTGCTGGACGACTGACTGCACGTCATTCGGGCTGAGGGTACGGCGTTCCTGCGAATAATACTCACAACTCGAAAAACGATGCATCTTGAAGCGGCTGTTTCCGAGCACAACGTAAACCGGAATTTGTTCCCAATCCTCCATCGGCAAGAGGGCCATAAGAATTTTTTCCATTGATGCGCTCGCATTCTGAAGATTGCAAACAAGTCCTTTCTCGAATCCTTCGGGAAAAAGGCTTTCTTCCACTCGAAGGATTTTTGGGATCTCGGTGCTAATATCACCCAGCATCACAACAAGCTTACGTGTCCCAATATATACCACAGCACATTTATTTTTAAAATTAGAAGGATTGTTCATTGTTTTCTCTTAACGGTAATACGGTCAAACTGGATGTTGATATAGTCCACATTTTCACGAGGTTCCGTTTTAAAAAGATAAAGGGCCTTTTCTAAAACAGCAATCCTCTCAGATGCCTTACGACCCATTTGAAAATCAGGCCCTTCCCCAAGCCTGATACTCACATTCCCGTACGGGTCCAGCTTTATCCGAGTCAAATTCTCATTACGGGCCATAGCCTGCCTGCGATAAATTTTCATGAATTTAAGCGCTTCTGGAAAACCTTTGTTTTGGAGACGCATCCCGACCCGAGGTTCTTTCATGGGTTCGCTGAAATCTTCGATAAGGATCCACGCCGGATCGAATTCATTGCGGACATCAATGATGTAGCCATCCTCTGCCACAATGGCATAAGCTCCGTTTTCTGTCAACTTAACATTGGCAATCGGTTTGCGCTTTTGGATCTCGATGCGTATCGTATTCGGCATTTCACGGACCACACGCACACTTTGCGCCCCAGGACCAAGCTCGATTTGTTTTGAGATTTTTTTAAGATTTAACAACAGAATGTTTTTTCCAAGAAGTTTATCCTCCAAAGTACGGATGCTTTGAAGAGAAAGAGCATCCGAAGGAGCGACACGTATTTCCTGGACTTTCAGCAAACGATCTTCATAAAGAATTTTTTTAATCTGGAGCCCTACAAAAACCATTACTACCGCTAGAAGCGCCACTGGAATTAATTTCAGACAAAGCCATCCAATGCCCTTAAATAGCCAACCAACCCATGCAAATAACCCGCCCTTGCCAAAACGTTTCATTTTTTTCTTACTCATAATATTCTATCTCTTCTTCCTTCGCCGTTGATATCCATCTTTAAGAACGCGCAAACAAAGCTCTTCAAAACTGATTCCCAGGGCTCGCGCCGCTTTCGGCAACAGACTAAATTCCGTCAGCCCTGGAATACTATTCACCTCAAGAACAAAAGGGCGATTGTTTTTATCAAGCATCAAATCAACCCGAGAAAAACCGCTGAGGCCAAGTCCCCGATAAACCCGCCATGCAATTTTCTGGATCTTTTTAGCCACTTTCACCGGGATTTTGGCAGGCACCTCATAAACTGTCATGCCAGCGGTATATTTCGCCTTGTAATCATAAAACGTACGCGAAGGTTTCACCTCCACGACGGGAAGTCGCAAATGGCCTAGAAGCCCGGCTGTTAATTCCCGACCAACAATACGTTTTTCGATTAAGAGCTTCCCGAACCGTACAATAGACCGTTTTAATTTTTCGGCGGATTTCTGAAAATCTTCAACCAAGAAAACTCCCTGGCTGGAACCGCCGTCAAGAGGTTTGACAAAATAGGGTTCTGAAAACTCGGAAGCAATGCGACGCCAATTTTTTTTATTTAATAAGGCAAAAGGCGGCGTCGAAATTTTCAACTTCTCAAAATACGTCTTGCTGATTCCTTTATTAAAACTCTTCCGGCATGCCAAGGCCGAAGATCCCGTAAAAGGAATACCTTTCCGCTCCAAACTCTCCTGAAAAGCTCCATCTTCGCCCCCCTGACCGTGAAGCGCGATAAAGAGAATATCCACATGACGAATTTTTTTCTCAAAATCCTTTGGATTCGCAGGATCCATCGAGACGGCAGGAATTCCCAAGCGCTGAAAAGCTTTCAAGACGGCACGGCCGGAACGTAGTGAAATACGCCGTTCGGCTGATAGGCCGCCGCGCACTACACCGACCTTAATTTTTCGAAATGATTCGAACTTCGGGTTCGAGAGTAATGCCTGTTGCATGAAATACGGTCTTTTGGACTTCCTTGATAAGCGCGACAACGTCCGCACAGGTCGCCCCGCCTTTGTTAACGAAATAGTTCGCATGTTTTTCAGAAATCTGAATTCCGCCGATCCTCTTGCCTTTTAAACCCGCTTGATCGATCAAAGCCCCGGCGGATGGCTGCGGTGGCCCCGGATTTTTAAAGATAGAGCCGGCATTGGGCTCATGAACATCCTGGTTAGTTTTTCTAAAGTTTAGATTCGCTGTCATCTCTTGCTGGATCTGGTCCTTTGAGCGTCTCCAAAGAGTCAGCGTCGCTTCCAGCAAAATATACGTAGACAGATTGGAATGGCGGTATGAAAACGACAGATCACTTCGGCTTAAATGAACTGGCTGCCCTGTTGCCTTCAAAGCGCGGACTTCTTCAACAAGATCGCCGATTTCATTACGCTGTCCCGAGTGACGGCTAAACCCCGCGTTCATCACCAGGGCCCCTCCGACCGTCCCCGGAATTTGTGCCAGAAACTCCGCACCTGCAAGTCCCGATTCCTGGCAAAAGCGAACAAGCCGCGCAAGACTCACGCCGGCAGAGACCGTGATTCGCGAAGCATCCAGATCCACTTTTATAAGATCATTCTGAAACCGACGCATCGAAATCACAAGTCCCTGGAAACCTTGATCATCAAAAATGACATTGGAACCATTCCCGAGGATGAAGTGTGAAAGGCCACCTTGCTGGCTCCATTCCAGAAGCTTTGATAACTGTTCTTCTGTCACAGGCTCAGCAAAATAGGCCGCAGGACCGCCCACCCGCATGGTGGTATGCTCGGCTAAAGGAACATTATGCTGAAGGGCAAGCGCTGATATGATTGACGAATTCACTAGCAATCTCTCCGATATCCCCCGCCCCCATGAAAATCATGACGCCATCCTGAAGAGGATGTTCCATAAGATAAGGAATGATTTGGTCCTTGTGCACCATGGAAACATTCGAATGGTGCGCATTCAATACTTCATGATAAATGAGTTCGACTCCCACACCGCCCGGATTGGATTCTCCTGCGCTGTAGATATCTGTCAGAACCACTTCATTGGCATCATTAAAAGCATGTCCAAATTCGCGGAATAGATTCTTGGTCCGAGTAAATCGATGCGGTTGAAAAATAACACGCACGTAGCGCCCGGATTCCCGAAGCGCTCGCAACACAGCCTTCACTTCGGTAGGATGATGAGCATAATCGTCTAGCACCATAAGCTGGGGTGTTTGGCACTTAATCTCCATGCGACGGCGTGTTCCCTTAAAACTTGCCAAGCCGCTACAAATAGTCTCTAAATCGAAACCGAGATGAAGCAGAATAGATAAAGCAGCAAGGGCATTCGCAACATTATGACGGCCCGGAACGGAAAGACGAAAAGTCGTACTATAAAATCCAGACTCATAAAGATCGAATTCCGTCCAAGGGTAAAACCGAACGTTCTGGGCAGAATAGATACAATCCGCTGAAAATCCGAAATTGACATGGGGCCGACCACTTTCCTTCACGAGTGCATGAAGCACCGGATCCTCCCCCCAATAGGAAACAAAACCGGGATTTCTGACTTGCGACAAAAAACGATGAAACGACTGGATGAGATTTTCCCACGTATGATAGTGATCCAAATGTTCAGGCTCTAAATTCGTAATGATGGAATAATTGGGGGCATAGCATTCATGAGAGCTATCACTTTCATCCACTTCGCTGACCCAATAATCGCTGTTTCCTGCTACCACATTGGTATCATAATTCAACATATCACTTCCGACAAAGCACGTCGGGCTGGCTCCCACATGAGAAAGCACATGCGAGATCATGGCGGTCGTTGTCGTTTTGCCATGCGTCCCCAAGACACCAATCGAAGTGGTCGCATGATTGAGAAGCGATGCGAGCACTTCCGCACGATGATGGACGTTAAGACCAAGGTGGCGGGCCTCTTTAAGCTCAAGATGGTCTTTGCCGATTGCCGAAGAATAAATAACAAGATCCGACTTACCAAAACCGACACGGTCTTGTCCAATTTGGACAGGAATCCCGGAACGTCTTAAATTTTGGGTTACGCGGGTTTCCTTACTATCGGAGCCGGAAACAGCTAATCCCTGGTGCTTCAGAATGCGGGCCAACCCGCTCATTCCCGAACCACCGATACCAATCAAGTAGGCGTCCCGGCAATTCTGGATTAAATTCTCCTGCACAATCTTCATTTTTCCTTTATAAGACTTCCTGCGATTTCAATAAGTTTCTCGACCGCAAAAGGTTTTGCCAGTTTCTCCATTGCCTTTGCCATATCTTCCAATAGGCCGGGCTCTTTCATAAACTTTTTTAAATGCAACTCGAGCCATATTTTTGCATCGGAATTTTCTTCATGAAATAAAAGACTGCCATGCTCCGAAAAACTTATGGCATTGTATTTTTGGTGCCCCCCCGCATGCGGGTATGGTATCACCAATGCAGGCAAGCCAAAAGCTGCCAGTTCAAAAAGCGTATTTGCCCCTGCCCGACATATCACAAGATCAGCCCTCTGAAACAATTCATTCATCGAGCCATAGAATGAGTAAACTTCATAGGCTAAGTTCAACTCTTGATAGCGCTTGGTAACCCATTCTTGATCAAATTTCCCTGCTGTATGAATAACGACAATTTTAGCCCTTTCTTCATGGGATAATTTTTCAAAAACATCTGTGACAATTGTGTTCAACCCTCGGGAACCCTGAGATCCCCCCATCACCAAAACCGTAAAAGACCGCGACAGGCTTCCAGAGCAAGAATTTTTCTGCGCATTGATGATCTGTGACCTCAGCGGCAGTCCGACAGTAAAAGTTTTTTTGATTTTCTTCGAAAATTTTGTTCGCTCAAAACTTTCAGCCACAACATCCACATGGGGAGCAAGCCACTGCGTGGCTTTCCCCGGGATCATGTTCTGCTCATGAATCAGCGTCGGAATCCCGAGCCAATGCGCCATCATCATCCCCGGATAGGCGACAAAACTCCCGAAACCGACACAAAGATGGGGTTTAATTTTCCTGAAGAGAAAAAAGGATCGAAAAAACAAATACGGCACCATAAAAAAGGGCTTCAATGCCTGCCAAGAAAGTCCTCCCGGCAAGCCGAATTCCGGAAGATAATAAACCGATTGAAAAATTCCCGTCGGCATCGATGCTACTAATCCTTTGCCGCGAAAACTCGTCACAAGATCAATTCGGGAATGCGGAAACTGTTTTCGGAAACCTTCGCTAAAAGACTGGGCAGGAAAAAGATGACCGCCCGTAGGCCCCGCGTAAACGACAAGGCGAAACAAATTTCCAGAATTTTTTTTCGGAAAAGCATCTTGGCTGGAACAGCAGGATGGCATATCTCACACACTATGCTGTTTGCGACGATCCACCGCCATCAAGATACCCACAGCGACAAGATTCACGACAATGGAACTGCCGCCATAGCTGATGAAGGGCAGCGGTAATCCCTTGGTTGGCACAAGTCCCGTGGCCACCATCATATGAATCACTGTTTGAAGAATAATGAGAAGCATCAGTGAAGTAATCAGAAGTTTTTCGAATGCCTGATTTGCTTTTTGACTCATACGAATGCAGCACAGAAAAAAAAGAAGATAGAGAACGATCACAACCGCAATCCCGATCAAACCAAGCTCCTCGCCGATCACCGCTAAAATAAAATCGTTATGGCTGGAAGGCAAATAGAAAAGCTTCTGCGTGCTTTGGCCCAGCCCGACTCCATGCAACCCTCCGGACGCAAACGCCAGAAAAGATTGGATAATCTGAAAGCCTGATCCCTGAGGGTCTTCCCAGGGATTAAGGTAGGCTTCAAGACGGCTTAAACGATAAGGCACGCGAATGATCAGAAAGTAAAGCGCCGGAAGAAATAGCAAGACCGCTCCCAGAATGTATCGCAGTTGAATTCCGGCCACAAAAAAAATGATCGACGTCATCATCACAATAAAAGCAACCGATCCTAGATCCGGTTCCAAGAGTGTCAGGATGCATACAATCCCAAAAAGAATCATCGGCGGCAAAAAAACAAGTATCCCTCCCTTTTGAACCCATGCGATTTTTCGCCCCAAATAGTCTGCCAGATAGATACAACATGCCAACTTTGCAAACTCTACCGGCTGAAACTGAAAACTTCCAATATGAATCCAACGGCGTGCACCCCCCGCCGAATGGCCGATGACGGGTAAATACACCGTTATTAACAAAAAAATTGCTAGTAGCATGAACGCGCGCGCAAAATTCTTGTAAAATCGAAGAGGTGCGGATGCCGCAGCAAAAAAACCCACCGTTCCAAGGAGAATAAAAAAAACCTGCCGGATAAGGAAATACTGCGCATTACCATGCCAGTCATGCGCCAGAGCCGCACTGGAACTATAGATCATAACGGCACCAAGACCAACCAGGAGATAAGTAACGATAAATAATAAGCGCGCTTCTTTAGACATAGCCGTATTTTTTTATTCGAGATTGGCAATCGGTCATCGTTTTAACGATGCACTTCTGCTTGTTGCCGCGTCTCAATTCCCTTCTGAATATTTAATTTGAAAAGCCTGCCTCGATCCTGATAACTCTTGAACATATCAAAACTTGCACACGCGGGCGACAGTAAGACCGTATCCCCGGGCACAGCGCAATCGATGGATATGGAGCAAGCTTTTTCGAAATCGACGGCCTCTTCAATTTTTGTCGCACCTTCCCAAAATTGTCTGATCATAGACCTTGCCTCACCAATCAAAACAGCACATTTAACCTTCTGTCGAATCATCGGCTTCAGATCTCCGAAATCCTTGCTCTTGGCCTTGCCTCCAGCAATAAGCACGACACGTCGATCCGGATATTTTTCAAGAGCCCAAAGAAGCGAAGCAGGCGTCGTCGATTTTGAATCGTTGACGAAACTTATGTTATTCCACATCTTAAATTTTTCAAGCCTGTGTTCAAGCCCCTGAAAATTTTGCAACTCCTGGCGAACAACTTCCCGGCGACAGCCCAGCACCTCTCCCACACAAGACAAAGCAGCCTCGTTCGGGTTTACCGAAGAATCCGCGTCAAAATAAACGCGCTGAGCTTTGGTTGGAAAAATCTGAAAAAATCTCGATTGATCGCTTTTGCGGCAAATCATTACATTTTCCGATTTCATAAAACGGAACAGGTTCAGTTTGGCTTGAATGTATTCGGCCATATCTGCGTGCCAATCCTGATGGTTCGGATGGATATTCAGAAGCAGTCCGACGGTGGGAGCGAAACTGGTACAATGCATCAGCTGGAACGAACTCAATTCGAGTACCACATTCGTATCTGGATTCATCCTTGAGATTTCTCCGATCCAAGGATTTCCGATATTCCCGCAAAGAACTGTTTTTCTGCCGCTTGCTTCAAGCATACGCGAAATCATGGTAGATATCGTCGTTTTTCCGCAGGAACCCGTCACTGCCACAACCGTTTTTGCAGGGGAAAACCAACTGGCAACTTCTATCTCGCTGTAGATCGGTTTCCCAGCAGCTTTAAACGCTTGATAGACTTGGGATCGCGGCGGAATGCCGGGAGAAATCAAGGCCCAATCGGCACCAAGGATTCTTTCAAAGGAATGCTGCCCACATTCCGCGGCAATCCCTTTTTCCTGGAGCTTGACAACATTTTTGAGAACTCCTTCCTCATTCGCCAGATCCGAAGCGAAAACCTGATATCCTTTTTCGTGAAGAAAAAGGGCGCTCAAGTAACCCGTATCACGCAGCCCAAGCACCGCAACTTTATGAGCCTTCTCTTTTTGCATATCAACGCACCTTTAACGTACTGAGACCGATAATGGCCAAAACAAACGCAATAATCCACAACCGTACCGTAATTTTGGATTCTGCCCAACCTTTCCTTTGAAGGTGATGATGGAAAGGAGACATCAGGAAAATCCTTTTTTTGGTAAGCTTGAAGCTTAGCACCTGCAGAATGACAGAAATGGCTTCCCAGACAAAAATACCGCCCACAATAATAAGGACAATTTCTTTTTTAGTCAAAACGGCGATAGCTCCTAGGGCCCCGCCCAGCGAAAGAGATCCTGTATCCCCCATAAAAACTTCGGCAGGGTAAGAATTAAACCAAAGGAAACCCGCACTCGCACCGGCAAGCGCCGCACAAAAAACCGTCACTTCGCCGGCCTCAGGCACAAACGGAATAGCTAAATACTGTGCAAAATCCGCGTGTCCGGTCACATAGGTAATTAACGCAAAGGTAGTTGTTGCAAACATCGTGCATCCAATCGCAAGCCCATCAAGTCCATCCGTCAGATTCAGGGCATTGGAAGTCCCGGTCAGTACCAGGATAACAAAGGGAATAAAAAAAAGTCCGAGATAAACAACGCCCTTTTTTAAAAGCGGCATATAGAGCCATTTGTCAAAATGAGGATCAAGATAAAGATAGACGCCTATCGCGAACCCCATCAGAATTTGCCCGAGAATTTTCGTAAGAGAGCTTAGACCATTCGAGCTTTTAGAGCGCATCTTTAACCAATCATCGAAAAAACCAACTAATCCAAACCAGAGCATCACAAAGATCATCATCCAAACAAAACGGTTCTGAAGATTTCCCCAAAGAAGTGTGGAGGCAACAACACTCGCGACAATCAAAATCCCACCCATCATGGGAATTTCTTTTTTGTGCTTGAAATGCTCATGGATGGATTCCGCATAGGCTCGCTCCTGGTCCGTGACAGCACGAAACTTTTTGAGCCAGGCAATGCAGGGAGGTCCAAGCCAAAGGCAAAGGAAAAAAGCTGTGATACTTGCCCCTGCCGAACGGAATGTGATGTAACGGAAAATATTGAAGACGATTGAAAAGTCTGTGAAGTGATGTAAGAAATAAAGCATTTTTTATTATGATTTTATATAGATCTTTAAGAAAACAGGTTTATAAAAAAAGGGGGAAAGCGCGAACCCCTTCCAAGATTTTTTCCACATGCATGCTACGCGACCCCTTAAAAAGCACCCTGTCCCCGGGTCTCAAAACCTTTTTCAAAACGTCCAAAATCTCCTCGGGACTTTCAAAGTGTGACGCGTCGCAACCAGAACCCAAGCTCCTAATTGCTTCAACACTTATTTGCGTTCTCTTCCCGAATGCCAACGCAATATCAACGGCTGAGACCGCTATCCTTTGACCAAGTTCCTGATGAAAGCGGTTTTCTTCCGGTCCCAATTCCAGCATATCCGCAAAAACAATTATTTTTTTTCCCGTTCTAGGCAACAGTTGAAATGCGGAAAGTGCATTCTGAAAGGATACCGGGTTCGCATTATAGCTATCGTCAATAATCCTGACTCCATTAGAAAGTATTGTCTCACGAAATCTGCCCGATGCAAAGCCAACATCCTTCCATTGAAGCGGCAATTCTTCCCAAGAAAACCCGAGACTTAGCGCCATGGCAATAGCAAGCCCCGCATTCAGCGCAAGAAAAGGAGCTTGGCCCGAAAAAGAAAAAGGACCCCGTTCACATAGCCGAAAAAAAACTTCTTCATCCTTTGCGTGGACATCGGTAATTTTATATTCGGCACAGTCTGAAAATCCAACCGTCACAGCTCGCCTTTTTTTTTGTTGGAGCTTGTGCAGCAAACGCTCATCATTGTCCGGCACCACAAGAGGCCCTTTGGGAGGCAAAGAATCCACAAGCTCCAGTTTTGCCTCATAAACGTTTTCCAAAGATCCAAATCCGGCAAGATGCGCCGGTCCAATAGGTGTCAAGATACCCCCCAAGGGAGCCGCGAGCCCTGCAAGATAGCGGATTTCTTGGAGATGGCTTGCCCCCATTTCCATCACACAAAAATCATGCGAAGCTTCAAGACGCGAAAGCATAATCGGAACACCCAAATGATTGTTCAAGTTTCCCGTCGTTGCTAAGGTGCTGAATTTCTGGCGCAAAAGGTAATAAAGAAATTCCTTTGTGGTAGTCTTCCCCACGCTCCCCGTAATCCCGATTACCCTGACACTAAGCTTTTTGCGGTATTCAGTCGCGAGCAATGCCATGGAAGCTTGAGCATCTTGGACAAAAATCAAATTTTTAATTTTCATTTTGTTGTTTCGAGCATGCGCCAATAGTTCATCTTTGCGCCGAATATCCAAAAGAGCGCCCGAAGCGCCTTTTTCGAACGCGGAAGCTAAAAACTCATGCCCATCGCTACGTTCCCCCTGTAGTGCAACAAAAAGATCTCCCGGACAGAGCGTGCGGGTATCAATGGACAGACTGCGGATGGTCAGTGACTCGTTCAAAAATTCAATGGGGCAACGAAGCAAACGTTTTGCTTCAAGATAAGAAAACACGGCTGCGTCTTTTTAAAGCAACTTCAACAACTTCGCGATCGCTGAAAGGGATTTTTCCATCGCCAAGAATCTGATAATCTTCATGGCCTTTTCCAAGCACAAAAACTACATCGCCAGATTTCGCCAGGGAAATAGCTTTCTCAATAGCTTCTTGCCTGTCCTGGATCTCAAAAACACTCCCAGGAGAAGGCAAAGGATGCGGCAGTCCTTTCCGCATGTCCCGAAAAATATCTTCCGGATCTTCCGATCGAGGATTATCCGAGGTAAGGATCACCACATCGGAGTAGCAGCAGGCGGTACGGGTCATCAGAGGCCTTTTGCCGCGGTCACGATCCCCCCCACAGCCAAATACCGTAATAATCTTTTTCGGCTCCATCTGCCTTGCATCATGAAGCACTTGCTGAAAAGCGTCCGGCGTATGCGCGTAATCCACAAAAACCGTAAAATCGTGGCCGGTTCCAATTCTTTCCATGCGACCAGGAATTGTGGGAATTTCCTGCAAGGCCCCACGAAAATCTTTTAAATCAAAACCCAGCATATCAATCGCACTTAAAATCACCATCGCATTCGCAACGTTATAGCGCATCGGCAAACGGATCTGGAAGGGCATTTCCTGATCGTGATAACGGATATGAAAACTGCTTCCTTGAAAATTCATTTTCAGATTTTTGACATAATAATCCGCCTCCGTTAAAACGCTGAAGGTGCTCGCTGTCGGCCATTCCTCGATCAACCGTCTACCGTAAATACAATCTTTATTGAAAAGCATTCTTCGAGGCGCGGGTGCCCCGGCAAAAAAACTTCTCTTCGTCTGGAAATAGTGCTCCATGCTGTGATGATAATCCAAATGATCCTGCGTTAGTTGTGTAAAAACACCAAGTTCGAATTCCAGACCATAAACGCGTTTTTGACTGATGGCATGCGATGACACCTCCATAATGCAATACTTAACACCTTCCTGCTGCATTTGATGGAGCATAGGAATCAGCACTTCGGGCCCTGGCGTTGTATTGAGTGATGGAAGTTTTCCAGACGGAAGTTCGTACCACAAGGTTCCAAGGTAAGCCGTAGGAACCCGTTCGTTCAAAAGACGATGTAAGAGATAAGTCGAAGTTGTTTTCCCATTGGTGCCGGTCATGCCGATCAATTTAATTTTTTGATCCGGACAATCATAGTAACGATTAAGCAAACCTGCCACCGCGGCCCTGGAGTCACGAACACGAACACCGATCACATGCGGCGGCAATGTAACTTCCGGCTCTTTCTCAAAAACAACAACGGATGCTTTTGCATAAATTGCCTGACCGAGAAAATCATGCCCGTCCATACGTGTTCCCGGACAAGCTACAAAAATATCCCCTGGTTCAATCGCTCGAGAATCAGAAGTGATTTTATTGAAAATCCGTTTAGGGTCCCAATGATATTTCTCAAGGGCAGGAATGCCTCTAAATAAATCATCAAGCCGTTTACGCATAAATTGAAAAGACCTCTAGGGTTTTTTGCTTACTTTTTTATCGGCATTTTTTAAAGAAAATTGAAAACTTTGCGACTGCACTTCGATGTCGTTAATACCCGAAAGACCATGACGCCCTAACAGAATGTCCGCATTCAGGGAATCAACCACGGCATCTTCAATCCCTTCTTGCAAGGCCCAATCTCCAAGAAACCGGATTTTGGCACCTCGATTTGTCACAATAATGCGAATACCCCGATGTGTGATCATGGTCAAAGGATCAAAAGTGACCTTAAGATCCCCTTTCACCAACTGAAACTTGCTTTCCCAAACAAAATTTCCATTCCGCAGCTCAAAGGAAGGTGTCAATAAGGCCGGAACATACGTTCCCATCATACGGACCTTCATCCGCTTTTGAATCTCTGTATAAACCCAAAAATTGAATCCCAAAGAAAGCACACTCAAAATAACAATGAAAACTATGAAAAAAAATATTTTTTTAAAAAACTCTTTAATACGCATTTCCATAATTCAATGACGTATCCCCGTTATTTTCGAAGGAGAAATTACAATCTCAACACGCCTGTTTCGTGCGCGCCCCTCTGCCGTGTCATTCGTCACTAGGGGGACATATTCCCCATACCCTGAAATGCTGAAACGTTCCGGGGCTAGCCCCTTCAAATTCAAAAAATAATGAAGCACTGCCGTAGCGCGCCCTACAGAATATTCCCAATTACTGATCCCTTGATTGCCTTCAACCGGCTGGTTATCGGTATGACCTTCTACACGAATTTTATTTTCAGAAAGTTGACTCGAAAGAAATTTAGAGAGCTTGTCCAAAATTTCTTCTCCGGCAGGCAACAAACGTGTTTCTTCAGGATCAAAAAGTGCCTGGTCGAAAACGGTCACGACAAGCCCTCGCCGTTCTGAAAAAACAAGCACTTTCTCTTTTAAAATCTCATCCGCAAGCACCTTTCCAAGCTCGGACTTGATCGACTCCAGAGTTTCTCGTGAATCAGCTGTATCTTCGAGTTCTTGATTCAACCTCGTCACTTCCGTCTGAAGGCTCTCGATCGTCGCGCCCTGCTGACGAGTCAAGGGAAGCAAACTTGATTCATTATCGCTCGCGCATCCGCAAAAAAAAATCCCGAGAACCACCCAAAATACTCTGCTCCACGGCATAGGGAACAATCCAGAATCGATCATTGAAATAAGTCGGGCCTATGAAGGCATATTAAATTTTTGATAGACATACCAAATCGCAATACACGAAAGAAGGTAAGAAGAAACTAACAACATCCGGAAGAAGAATGGCAATTTATTTGCATAATTCATTCTCTTTTCCGTCGCTTCCTTCGTCTCTTTTGCAATCAAGTATTGAGGCTTTTTAATATCAATCTTTATTTTTGCCACTTTTAGTTTCCTCCATTTCTAACATTCGTCATGGTTGAATCGGTTTTGATGCTTCGCATGACTTTTTCCTGAAGATTCCGATCCTTCATGACTTTTAAAAAAGCATCCACCACCCGTGGGTCAAACTGGGCTCCTTTATATTTCACAATTTCATCGAGCGCTTCTTTGGCCGAAAGCTGCTGTTTGTAGTGCCGCTTGGAGATCATCGCCATAAAAGAATCAACCACAGAAACAATGCGCGCGCCAATCGGAATTTCCTCCCCTTTTAACCCCTGAGGATATCCTTTCCCATCATAGCGTTCATGTCGGTGCATGATAATCGGAATGACTGGCTTTAAAGAAGTAATCGATCGAAGAAGATTCGCACCGCGAATGGGAATACTCCGAACTTCCTCAAGCTCTTTTTGAGTCAATTGGCTCTTTTTTTGCCATGTCCTGTCCGTAAGCGCCAACTGGCCTGTATCTAAAAGTAGAATCGCACGCTCGACATGAACCAATTCCTGCCCGGAAAGTTCCAAACATTTACCCACCTCCACGGCAACTTCTCCCACCACTTCCAAATGGCTCCGCTCACCGCCAAAATGTCGCTCCAAAAGTTCGTTAATCGTCTTGATACTGCCTAGCGTTAATTCTTCCGTCTGTTCAAAAAGCTGGGCATTTTTAATCGCAACCACCGCCTGTTCGGAAAGTGATTTGAGGATTTCCAAATCAGTTCGTGAGAAAAATTGTCCGTCGGCCTTTCCCCACAAAGTCATGACGCCAACCACATCATCCTCGATAAAAGGCACGGCGATATAACGATTCTGCAGGCAAAATTCTCCGGTTTCCGCAATGCGCCCTTCAAACCCACGGCTAATACGAACACGCTGTTTATGAATAAATTTGGGATGAGTTCCAAACGAAAAAAAAGGAACCAAATATTGCCTCTGCGGGTCCGTCAGCATAATCGAACATCCATTGGCTTTTAAGATCTGTGCGCTTAAGCGACCGATGCGAGGAAGAAGTTCCTTCAGCCGCAACGACGAGCTAATCACACGATGAACGGAATGCATTGTTGATAACGCAAGAGCGCGCGGGTGTACGGTTTCATAAAAGTTATTCAACTCGAAATTCTTGAAAGCAAGTTCCACCTGGCTTGCAAGAAAAAAATAGAACGGTGCTATCAGCTGACGAATTTCTTTCTCAGATCGCTTCACGCAACAAAAAACGAGAAATCCTTTTAAAGCACCTAAGTACCTCAAAGGAAACACAATGCAGCTTTTCCCGAATGCGCAGCGATAGCACAGGGGCAGTTTTTCCGAGGTTTCTTCATTATGCACAAGCTGGTCCGTGAATTTGGTAATAAAGGCTTCGCACTCACGCTGGTGCTCGCCGGATTGGGAGAAAAAAAGGCAGTTCTGACGACGATCTAAACGGATAACCTGATGTTTGGTTCGCTCTCCACAAAGCACGATCCATCCGATCGGCTTACCAAAAAGAGCCAAGAAACATTCATACCCCTCGCGCCATTGAGGATTGGGCAACAAAAAGCGCTCAAGAGGCGTTAACTGCTTTTTGGAATTCTGCTTTATCACATTCTTAAAAGCAATTTCAGCCGAGGTCATCGTGGATCTCAGTTTTTAGGTTTAAAAACTTTTTTGGGATAAAGCACGTTACGCAATACTTCATAGGCAGACTCAAGTGATTCGGAAATAACCTTTGTATCTGCTAAAACAGGCATAAAATTCACATCCCCCTTCCAACGCGGAACAATATGCCAATGCAAGTGATCCGGGATTCCCGCTCCAGCCACATCCGCAATATTCATCCCCAAGTTAAATCCCTGTGGTTTCATCGCTTTCTGCAGCGCTTGCTGGACTTGTTCCAACACATCAAAAAATTCTTTTTTCTCCTGAATATTCAACCGGGAGAGGCACGCGATGTGCCGCTTAGGCACAACCATGAGATGTCCATTATTATAGGGGAAACGATTGAGGATAACGACATAATGTAAAGACCTGAAAAGGATAAGATTTTTTTTATCTTTTTTTTCCTTCATGAGGGAACAAAAAAGACAACCGGAACGTTTACCGGGATTCGAACGCAGATAGGCTTTGCGCCATGGCGCCCACATCAGATTCATGGGTCTCGTTAGTTTCATTGTTTCCTTTATTGGCTGTTAAAATAATTTTCGGAAGATCGTAAAGATCCAGCAACTCATTCAGGTACCGCAAATCCCATAGTTGCATTTTCGCTTCCTGAGCAAGAAGTTTCGCATTTTCGTCAATACCGCCTAACGCAATTAAAAATTTTTTCGAGATTTTACGTGAGTGCTTAGCATCTCCCACAACAAGCTCACATTCTGACTCGCCGATCATCTCCGGGCTAAAGTAGAAAAGCCATCGCCCTTTTGAACAACGCCCCATCAGGGCACCCATTGAATGCGGCAGAGGGCGAAGCAAAACAAGTTCGGAAAATTGTGGGCATTGCATTTTTTTATGATCGATTTCCACAACATCATTTCGGAATTCATTAAGGAGATTCTCAATGCACTTTCCAAGATCCTCATCAGTCATTCTCGCGCAAAGATCGAGATTCCGGTTCAGTTCATCAAAAAGATGTTTCCAAAGGATTCTTTCTTCGGGTAGATAATGGTCATACCTTTTTTGAAGCACTTCCTTGAGCCAAAAACGAAAAAGAAAATCCGGATTATGATAAAAAGAACCACTTTTCACAACCAAACCATCTTGAACCAAGTGTTTCAGAATTTTTTGGGTTTCTGCCACGGTTTCTTCGATAAAAGCAGCTATAGGGATCAGTTTGTGCCGACCATGGCTTAAAGCCAAGAGGGCACGAATATAGGGTCCGCTATTTTTGGCGATGTAGGCACATTGTGCCAATCGTTTTTCAAACAAGAGGGCAATCCTGCCATGGCGATCGAAAAGTTCTTGGCAAAAGACATCGAGCAATAGCGTTGAACTCACATTTTGAGGAAACTCTCGAACCTCATAATGCTCAAGACGATGAATCAGAAGGTCCAGGTAAAGCGGCTCACCATCCGTCATATGAAAAAGGAATCTCTTAAGTTCCTGCGGCCACCGGTGCGCCGGCATACGTGCTGCCAAATACTGATCCATTTCCATAAAACCAAAAGGCGCAAGCTCGATGACTTCAAAGTTCCCGAAAAGAAGTGAAAGTTTATCTCTAAAAATTTCACGAGCCCGGTCCACAGAAGAACTCGTCACCACATATAAAACATCCTTATCAAGCATCATTTGCTTTCCAAGCAATAAGAAGGGATCGGGAATCGGGAGTTTCTCGAGAGCTTGGAATTCGTCGAACATCAAGATGACTTTTTTTCCGGTTTCACGCGCAAGAGTCCCGCTCAACATGAAAAGCTCGCGAACGGCCAATGCATTTTTTTCCTGCCGAATAAGTTTTTGAAGATGTTTGACCGCTGCAATTGTTTCCGGGATTAGATTTTCGGCGTCACGCAATAACCCACTAAGCGTCTTTGGAATGTTGAGAGTACGGTCAAGCAAAACGGCGCTCAACACAGCGCCCATCCATTGCTGCATCAATTGACGGCCATCAATGGTCTTTGTCTTGACATAAACAGGTAGTACTTTTGGGTTGCGAGAGATGGATTGAAAAAATTCGCACAGGAGTTTGCTTTTGCCGACACCCGAGGAACCGATAATACCGACATTTTGGCGATAACCATTCTCGATATCGTTAACGCGCTTATTTAAACGGACCTGAATGGCTTCGCGCATCAGAAATGGCATTTTAGTAAATCCCGCTGATGAGAAACGGCAAACCCTATAGGTGGGAAACTAGAAAATCACAGGAAATGATAGGCTAATTATTAAAACGATATTATTTCAATCCTGAAATTGCCAAGCTCCCACTTGGGTCCGACTTTTTAAAGTGCAACTCGCTTAAAAAAATAAAACTGTCTTATCTTACAATTTTCAATGAGGAAAGCAAGGAAGAAAAATTATTTTTTATCTTCTTTTAGCACCTTTTTTTCAAAGAACTGCCTTTTTTAAAAAAAAGAAGGCTCGCTCCCGAAAATTTTAAAGGTGTATGCAGACATTATCTTTCTCCCAAAAAATAAATCTCTCAAAAAAGACAGCTTTGAAATTTATTTCTAGGAAAAATGCTTCTTGAAGGATACACAAAACAAATGCCCTGGCCAGTCCAGTTGTTAGACCCCCCGCCTTTCAACCGTTCTTAGACCAGGGCGCTTTGCTATGCTAAAAAATCTATCAAGCCATTAAATTTCCGCCAACTAACTCGTGCTGAAAATCCGGAACAAGTAACTGATAAACCTCCGTTGCTGTACGTGCCAGTCGCAAGCGTTCTTGTAAATACCGATCACAGAGAAACCATTTAATATTCTGCAAAATCTGACGCTTCATTTGCTCCGCTTCGTCAGTCGCTGGCAAGATGAGCATAAAAATGAAATAAACAGGCATTCCGTCAAGTGACGGATACGCAATACCCTCCGGGCTGATCCCAAAAGCAACGATCGGAGATGTAATATCCGTTGAAAAGCAATGAGGCAGCGCAATACCCTGTCCAATGGCCGTAGTTCCGATTTGTTCACGCAATAAAAGCAATTTCAATATCTTTTGTCTATTAATTCCTTTCAAGGCTAAGTCCGGCAATGAATCAATCATTTTTTTTAGAGCCAATTCGCAATTGCTAGCATCCAACTCTGGAATAATATGCTTTTCACGCAATAAGGGATGTTTCATAATTAGCCCGCTCTTGCCGCTTTTGTGTTCGAATTTTTGACACAAGGTGACGGCGCCATTTGCGCCGGGTTGTTCTCAAATCAAGCTTCAAAAAACGAAGTGCTTCCCGAAGATTCGGAAACTCCTTCAAACCGGTTCCATCTTGCTCATAATACATCGCTGACGTACGGAATTTTTCAAGTTGACGCATCCGTTGTTCAATGGACGGCTTCATTGCAGTCGCTTCTTCACTTTCATTTCCGCAAATTTCTCGATAAAGATCCTGCCAATCAGTTTCTATCTTTTCTATAAATGGTTTTAGAAGCTGCGTGCTTATTTCCATTTTTTTAATCCTTTTTAAAAATATTAACTTTTCAATTTTGTTATTTAAATATGTCTTTATTTGATCATATGCTAGCAGGGAAATCATTAAAGAAGCATTAAAATAAGATTAAATAGTTTTAATTTATAATTTATTTTTTACCGTCTAATAGTCTAGAGGAGGAATTCTAAAAACCTAAAAGCGGAAGCTTGAGGGTAACCTTAGTACCTTTGCCTGCAGCACTTTCGATTAATAAAATTCCCTGATGCGCATCGCATATAGCCTTAACGATACTAAAGCCTAAACCAGCACCTTCCTTTGAACGCGCCTGATCTGCACGATAGAAACGCTTCCCGATATTCGCCAATGTCTCTGGATCTATACCGATACCTGAATCCTCTATCTCAACAACCGCATATTCACTTTCAGCCAAAATGCGCGCAGAAACCCGACTGTTCCTATTTGAAAATTTAATGGCATTATCCAAAAGATTGGTAAAGAGTCGCTTTAAATAAATCTCATCGCCTAAAACCTCCCCATCCTTTGAAACTTCCAAAACCATTTCAATCCCCTCTTTATGAGCCCGCTCTCGATAAAGTTTCAGAACTTGTTCCAGAATAGGAGCGAGAGAAATATTCTTTTTTTGAAGCTGTATTTGTTTTGCATCGTTACGAACAAGAAACATGAGATCATCCACCAAACGAATGAGCCCATCGACTTCTTCACTGATAATTCCGATGGTTTTTTGAAGATCTTCGGGAGAACGTTCCCGACGAAGCGCCAGATCGATTTCCCCACGAATAATGGCAAGCGGCGTTTTAAACTCATGAGAAACGTTTGAGCTAAAATCCTGGACCGCCCGAGTGGAAGCTTCCAATCGGTCGATCATTTCATTCAAGGTTTCAGCCAATCGATCTAATTCATCGTGAGTGAAAGTCCGGGGAAGCCTGTTCTTGAGATATGCCGCCGTAATCTTTCGGGCTTGTTGGATCATTCTTTCGACAGGATTTAAAAAGCGCTTTGCCAGAAACCATCCGGCAAAACATGCTAACGCAACTCCCATAGGAATAATGACCATAATGATGATAATCAAACGACCTAAAGTCTTTTCGATTTCATAAAGAGGCTTTGCGATCTGAATGATCAGAAACGGGCGATCGTAGATCTTAACTAAATGATAATAAAGCCGAATAGGACTTTTTTTAAAGTAAATAGTCTGATACGAGTGCCCTTTTTCCATAAAAACGGAATCCCGTTCATAATTGGGGAAAATGACTTCCCGCTCCCATCCTGCGCGATTGGATACAATAATCGAATGATCAAGACCCAAAATACGGACTAAAAAAAGACTATGATCAATCCGGCGTTGCTGCTTTTCCCAGTCACGAACGGCATTGAATAGAACTTTTTTATAATCGGGAGAAGAAACTATAGATCCTTTTTCAATCTTGGGTGGAATTAAAAATTTAGGATTTTTTGTTTCCTGAAAATAAGCCCGAAGGCCATCTTCGATATTCCTGGATTCCTCGTACATACTCCGCTGAACATCACGGTACAAGACTCTCGAAAGCTCCGTGTACATCAAGAAAGCAAAACCGCCGAGAAAGACGGTCAACATAAATGCATACCAGAGCGTTAAACGAAACTTGAAGGAACGCGATTGGATCATTGATTGGCAAGCCGGTAACCGGTTCCGCGAACGGTTTCTATTTTGCTTTTCGCATTCTTTTCCGCTATTTTCTTTCTAAGAAAATTGATATAGACATCAATCGTGTTACTCATGGGATCAAAATGAAGATCCCATACATGCTCAGCGATAGCTGTTCGAGAAACCACTTCTCCGGCATGCCGCATCAGAAATTCGAGAAGGGCAAATTCCTTTTGCGAAAGAGAAATTTCTTCTTCCCCGACAAAAACCATCCGTTTAATAAGATCCATCTTTAAATCCAGATTCTGAAGAACGGTCTTATCCTGCAAGTGCGCCGGACGGCGAGAAAGGGCTCTCACCCGAGCCAGCAATTCCTCAAAACTGAACGGTTTGGTCAAATAATCATCCGCTCCTTGATCCAACCCCATAATTTTATCTTCGACGGAATCTTTTGCGGTCAGAATAAGCACGGACACGGTCTTTCCCTCATTGCGGAGCTTGCCGCAAAGCTCCACACCGCTCATTTTGGGAAGCATCCAATCCAGAATCAAAAGATCATATTCGTTGGTCATGGCACATTCCCAACCTGTTTCGCCATCATAGACAATATCTACCGTGTAGCCCTCTTCCTTAAGGCCACGTTCCAAAAAACTCGCCATCTTCTTTTCATCTTCGACGATTAATATCCGCATACCATTCTCCTTAAGACTTTTTGCAACAAGTTATGATAAAAAAATATTTATGTAGCCCGCTCTTTTTTAAAAATATCTTGATAGATTTTTAAATCCTCCGCAGAAAAACAAATATAGCGGATTTCTTCGAAATCCCGTTCAAATTCAATTCCCGTCTTAATCGCGATCCTCGCACCTTCTTTCTTAGGATAACCGTAAATACCCGTGCTGATTGCAGGAAATGCGATCGTCCGAAAACAACCATTCCTGGCCAATATAAAACTGTTCCTATAGGCGCTCCGCAACAACTCAGGTTCATGCCTGTTCCCGCCGTACCACACCGGTCCGACCGTGTGAACGATTTTTTTTGCCTTCAGATTTCCGGCTTGAGTCATCACAGCTTCGCCCGTTGCACAGTGCCCGATTTTTTGACATTCCTCCATCACCGCAGGACCTGCTGCGCGGTGAATGGCACCATCCACTCCGCCACCACCTCGCAGACCTGAATTCGCTGCATTGACAATCACAGCTACATCTTCTTCAGTGATGTCCCCCTGTTTAAGAATGATCATACTGCTTTCTAAAACCTATTTTGGTTGAGAAATAAAAAAGCTTCAATGATTTATGAAACAGGAAAAGCATTCTAAAAAGACTTCTAAGGAAAAACTAACCGCTTATGCTAAAGCTGAAGAAGACGATTTACTGTCGAAACCAATTGTGAAAGAACAAAGGGTTTTGAAAGAAATGCATCCGCATTACTTCTCTTCAAATCCTCCGCGTCCTGTGAATAAGCGCTCATAAGCAGTACGGGGATTTTTTTAACATTCTCGCTATGTTTGATGATGTAGCACAACGAAACACCATCACGGCCGGGCATTAAAATATCCAAAATCGCCAGGTCATAAGATTCTTTTTTCAACTTTTCAAATGCCGCATCTCCGGAAGCAACCCATTCGAGTTGGTGCCCTTCGATGCTTAAGCGGTCTATTACAAGCATCGCAATATCCTGATTATCATCCGCAACAAGAATTCTCGCCATAGATCTCTTCCCGTTTATTTTCTTTTAAATTGTTTTTCAAGGTCTAATAATGAATATTTGATAAAACTCGGCCGCCCATGCGGGCAGTTAAACGGATTTTCGCACCGAGACAGCTGTTCCAACAAACTCTGCATGCCCAACAAGGTAAGGGCATCGTAAGCTTTCACAGACTTACGCTTGCAAGCGATGAGGGCCGCAATATCTTCTTGATATCCCTGAAGATTTGTCTGCGCTTTACCCGTTTCCAGTTCATCGACAAATTGCTTGATCACCACAACAGGATTTTCCTCTTTAAGAACAGAAGGGATCCCTCGAACCACAAAAACTTTTTCACCGAAAAGCTCCACTTCAAAACCGATCTTATTTAAAACGGTAAGATGTTTTTTCAAAATCTCAACCTGTCTCGAGTGGAGTTCAACGATTTCCTCCATCAAGAGGCCTTGAACCGCCGGACGATCCGATTGGAAATTCCTCATGAGACTCTCGAACATGACCCTTTCATGAGCTGCATGCTGATCCACAATAATATAACCGTCTTCAGTTTCGGCAAGGATAAAGGTTCTCTGGATCTGCCCGAGAATCCTTATGATTTTCGGGCCTTTTCCGATCTTGATGGCTTGAAATGTGGTGGCATCTGCGGGGATTGGTTCGTCTACCGTAGTTTCTGAGATCTTGGCCGGCATCGACGGCATCGCGGTAACTTCTTCGAAAGAAAACTTCGGCTCCTGGTAGCCTGAAGAGGATAAAGGTACCTCCAATCGTCCGCCCTTTGATTCAAACGAGGGGGCAAGATCTCCATGGTCCTTAAGCGCTGCAGCCACCGTTTTCTCAATCAACGATTTGATCAAGACCTCGTGAGAAAGGCGCACTTGCTGTTTGGTTGGATGAACATTGACGTCGACATATTGCGGGTTGAGTTCCAGAAAAAGAACGGCCGCAGGAAATTGATGTTGCATTAACAGACCGTGATATCCCGCCTGCAAACCATGGCTCAGACCATAAGCTTTCACATAACGTCGATTGATAAAAAAGAATTGCTGTGTCCGGTTTCCCGAAGCCAACGACGGCTTGCCAATAAGTCCGAAAAGCCGTATATGCGGAATTTCATTTTGGATCGGCAGGGTTTGATCCGTCCAGGCATCTCCAAAAATCGCACGAGCTCTCGCAGACAAATCATCAACAGGTAACAGGTCCAATAGTTTGTTTCCGCCTGACTCCAGTAAAAACCGGACTTTAAGGTTGGCCAATGCGATCGATGTTACCGCATCAAGGATATGCCCCATTTCGGTTGAATCTTGTTTCAAGAATTTCCTGCGAGCTGGCGTGTTAAAAAAAAGATCTCGAACCTCAATCACCGTTCCTTGCGCAACGGGACATTCTTTTGCTTTCACCAGATTTCCACCTTCGACCACAAGTTCGGTCCCTGAAACCGCATCCGGCGTCCGCGTCTGAAGACTAAACCTTGAGACAGCCGCAATGCTCGGAAGGGCTTCACCTCGGAAGCCAAAACTCTCTATCTGAAAAAGATCTTCTGCCGTGTTGATCTTGCTCGTGGCATGACGTTGCATCGCAAGCTGCGCATCATCTGCAGCCATCCCGGAACCGTTATCTGCAACACGAATGAGACTTTTGCCACCGTGCTTAACAACTATCTCCATGTGGTCCGCCCCAGCGTCCAAAGAGTTTTCGATAAGCTCTTTGACGATGGAAGCCGGCCGTTCAATCACCTCCCCCGCCGCAATCTTATTCGCAACCTGTTCTGAAAGAACATGGATTTTTCCCATCATGAACCCTTTTTCTCCTTTTGTAGATTCGATTTCCATGCCGTGATCTTTTGAAGAGCTTCCAGCGGCGTCAAACGATCCACATCGAGCTTTTTTAATTCCTCTTCTACTTCACTTTGTTTAGTAATCACCACATCAAATAAAGTCGGCCCGCTTTCGAAAGTTTTCTTTGAGCTTCGAGACTTTTTATTCTCGATGATTTGACTAGCTTCCGTATTTTCACTTTCAAGGATGGCAAGAATCTCTTTAGCTCGTTTTGTGACTTCGCCAGGAATTCCCGCAAGTTCTGCCACATGGATCCCATAGCTTCTGTCGGAAGCCCCGCGTGAAACTTTACGCAAAAACAGGATCCCTTCCGAAGTTTCTTTTACAGTCATCATGTAATTTTTAATCCCGGGAAAATGTTCTTCCAATTGAGTCAGTTCATGATAATGTGTGGCAAAAAGAGTCCTGGGACGGACCTCGCCTCGCGCAAGAGATTCACAGATAGCCCAGGCAATGCTAACCCCATCAAATGTCGAAGTCCCGCGTCCCACCTCATCAAGAATAAGCAAACTCCGGTCCGTAGCTTCCTGCAGAATATGTGAGGTTTCCAACATCTCAACCATGAAGGTGCTTTCGCCGCGCGCTAAATCATCCGAAGCCCCGATACGTGTAAAGATCCGGTCCACAAGTCCGAGGCATGCCTGTTTCGCAGGAATAAAAGATCCCATCTGAGCCAAGAGAACAATATGTCCTATTTGTCGGATGTAGGTAGATTTTCCGGCCATGTTGGGACCCGTTAAAATAATCAGCTGATTCTTATCACAATCCATGTGTGCATCATTTTCAATAAACTTACCGGCAGGCAGCATGTTCTCCACCACAGGATGCCGCCCGCCCCTGATCAGGATTTGTTTGTTCTCGTTGACTTCGGGGCGAATCCATTTTTTTTCTACCGCCACGTGCGCAAGCGCCATCAGGGCATCCAAAATACCGACGGCTTTAGCCATATGCTGCAGAGGCATCAAATCCGCCAACACACCGTCGCGAACTTCGAGAAAGATCTGATATTCGAGATTTTTGATCTTGTCCTGAGCTCCTGAAATTTTTTCATCCCATTCTTTCAGCTCCGGCACAATAAAACGTTCCGCATTCGCGAGCGTTTGCCTGCGAATATAATTTTCCGGCACCGCATTCAGGTTGGAGCGGCTGATTTCGAGCGTATACCCAAACACTTGAGAATATTTTACTTTGAGCGATTTGATACCTGTGCGTTCGATCTCGCGTTGCTGAAATTCCAAGATCCACTGCTTCCCCTTTGCGGAAATATTTCTTAAATTGTCAAGTTCCTCTGAAAAATGGCCGCGGATCAACCCGCCGTCCTTGACGCCAAGTGGGGGTTCTTCCACGATTGATTTTGCGACCAATTCACTCACCTTCGGAAAAGGCTGAATCTCCTTTTGTAATTCATGAATGAATCGGGAGTCGAAACTGGCAAGCGTATTGCGTATTTCTGGAACACGTTCCAGAAAAGTCCTCAGATTTACAAGATCCCTTGCATTCGCAACACCGTAATTCAATCGACTAAGCGTCCGTTCCATATCCTTCATGCCCTTTAGCAACCGGCTAAGGTGATCCGTATGCTGATTCTCCTTGATCAATTCCGTAATCGCGTCTTGTCGTCGGTGAATTTCATGGATATCCAATAACGGATGCGTCAGCCAATGATAAAGATTCCTTGAACCCATCGCGGTAAAGGCACAATCGATAATAGATAAAAGAGTCCCACAATCTTTTCGACCACTCAGTGAAGTTACAAGCTCCAGACTTTTTTGTGCCTGACGATCGAGAATCATGAATTGACTTGCATTGAAAAGACGCGGCTTTTGGACATGTTCTAGAGCATGATGAAAATGATCTTTCAGATAGTAGAGAATGGCCCCACAAGCACCCACCGCCAGAGGATTCTCAAAAAAGGCAATTCCCTTTGAAGAACCGAGTTTGAATATTTCCGTAAGAAGTCTCATGGAATCTTCATATTCAAAGATCCATTCTTCATAAACCGTTAAAACCGACCCAAGGTTCTCTTTTATGAAATTTGTAAGATCCTGTCTTTCCCCTAGGCTTTTGGGAACTACCACTTCCCGCGGAGCTAGAAGTGTCAACTCGTCGAAAATCCTCCCCGGAGAGATTTCACGAACATAAAATTCTCCCGTACTCAGTTCGAGGTAAGCAAGCACGGACATATTCTCATCAGTCGCAACGGCTGCCATATATTGCAAATTTTTAACGGGCGTTTCATCGTCCAGATAAGTGGCCGGCGTGATAATCCGTGTAATCTTACGTTCCACAAGACCTTTAGTTTGAGAGGGATCCCCTATTTGTTCGCAAATCGCAACCTTGAGATTATTTTCAAGAAGAATCCGTACATATCCCTGAAAAGCATGATACGGGATTCCACACATAGGGATTCGCCCCGCATCTCCCCCCTCGCGACCGGTCAAGGTGATCTTCAGGATATCTGACGCTCGAACCGCATCCTCAAAAAACATCTCATAAAAATCTCCCAAGCGGAAAAAGAGGATCGTATCCGATGGGAGTGTTTTTTTGATGGAACGATATTGCTCCATCATCGGCGTAAGTCTGATCTGGTCTTCTAGCCTTTGCGGATCCGTTTGGTTCAAATGTTTCTCCCGGGTATTTGATGATCTCATTGCGGATAGTAGCACGATAAGCAATCAATCATGTATTCCGTGTTTTTATGTCCAATCTCTTTTGGTCACGAATTGCCTGTTTTAAAAATTTTTTGATTTAGCAATGCTCTCTCTAAGTTTCACAAGCAATTCATCTTCACTGAATCCATCTTCGGGATACGCACACGAAACAAAGATAAACCGAATCTGATCCTGAAGTTCTTTTTTTGCCAAATAGTGCGCTAAGACCAAAATGAATCTTTCGAGGGCTTTCTCAGCTCCTTCTCTGTCGCAATTGGTCAAAAGCACCATTAATTCTTTTTCGCCCTGGACTACCGTATCACCGCCATGACGCAAGCTATCCTCCAGGACTGCCTTGAGACCTTTCAAGACACTTGTTTTTAATTCAAGTGCAACGTCCGCGATGGAATCCATAAGAAACTCCACGGACAACAGAGCTACACAAAAATTAAGATCCTTTTCAGAGGCTGCCTTGATCGCATCTGCAATCGTTTGCAAAAACACACTCTCAACAGATAATTTGGGGATCGCAAAAAAGAATTTCGACCCTTCCCCCAGTTTGCTTTCTACCCAAAGCTTCCCGCCATGCATTTTGACAAATTGCTCCGCAAGGGTCAGTCCCAAACCTGTGCCCTTGGCAGAACCACCTTGACGCTTTGACTGTCCGAATTTTTCGAAGATCACGGCCAATTCATCCGCTGGGATCCCGGGACCGGTATCAGCCACCATAAACTCAAAAACGTTTTCTTTCTCGGTCACAGAAATCTTCACTTCACCCTGCTTCGTAAATTTCAGCGCATTGCCGACGAGATTCAAAAGCACCTGCAACAACCGGTCTTCCTCCGCAAATACCTTTTTATGTTCAAAAGGCAATTCGACTTTTAGGGCAAGCTTTTTTTCCTGCGCATGGTTTGCAAAAGTCGATGCCGCGAACTGTATCACTCGCACAAGATCGATCCAGTCCCTTCGCAATTCCATTCTTCCCGCCTCGATCTTGGAAAGATCCAAAAAGTTATTGACCATTCGCACAAGCCGATCCACATTTTGGATCGCCAACTCAAGTGATTTCTCCTGTTTTTCATTCACATCCCCCAAGGCCTTGGAGATCACAAGATCCAATCTGCCACGTATCACGGTCATCGGAGCCCGCAGCTCATGCGAAACCAGGGATACGAAATCTGATTTTGCCTCATTAAGTCTTTTAAGGTTTTCGTTGCTCCTGCGCAGTTCCTCCTGTGTTTCCCGTAACGCCACCAGCTCTTTTTTATCTGTGATGTCGTAGAGAATCCCTTGCGTTCCGTTGACTTCACCGTGAATGTTTTTGGTAAAAGTCGAGAAAAGAGTCACATAGATGCGTTTATTTTTTAAAGAACATAAAACAAGTTCTTTGATCTCAATGCCGCTGTCCCTTTTCAACTCCCCCATAAGCTGAGTGCGGTCCTTCGGATCGATCCAAAAACGTTCCGGCAAAAAAGGCTTGCCGACCAATTCTTCTTTATTTTCCAGATCGAGAAGTCTTTGCAAAGCAGGATTGACATACGTTGTGATCCCTTTTAAATCTATCGCAAAAATCCCATTTTCGGAACGTTCCAAAACTCTTAAATGATGGGCTTCTTCATCCTCGAGTTTTTTCTTTATCGCCCTAAAAATATCGGTTTGGGTTAAAATCCCGAGCAGACGCGGTCCCTGCATGACCACCAATCGACGTATTTTCTTTGCTTCGATTAATTTCAAGGCTTCAAAAACAGATTGATCCGCCCCGATACTTAGCACCGGCGATGACATAACCTCATGGAGCCAAACTTTTGTGGGGTCTTTTTGCAAAGCAACAATTTTTTTCATCATATCCCGCTCCGTCATGATGCCGACGACTTGGTCCTCATCAAGTGCGATAACGCAGGAAATATTACGCTCCGCCATCAATTTCGCCGCTTCCGATACAAGCGAATCTTTTTTGATAACCGCCACAGCATGGCTCATAAGCTCTCCCACATTTCGCCACATCCCGTAAGAAGCCAGAACACGCGTGAGATCTGTTTGGGTCACAATCCCGACTAACAAACCGTTATCCACCACAGGAAGACGCTTAATCTTGTGGGTTTCCAGGACGGCACTGGCTTCAAAAATCGACATCAGAGGAGAAACAGTCAGAACAGGAGAACTCATTATTTCGCAAACTTTCCGCACCTGAGAATTCGCTCCCAAGGCAACCACTTTTTGAAGCAGATCCCTTTCTGTGATCAAACCAACCACCTGATTATTTTCCACCACCACCGAGCAGGAAATATTACGCGCCGTCATTTTTTGAGCAGCCTCAACAACCGGACTCTCCTTAGAGACCGTCACCACATCACGGCTCATGACATCACGAACCTCAAGCCAGGCACGGGAAGAAGTCAGGGTTTGTTCTGAAAGCTCCAGTGAATTCTTTTGATCCAGAAATCCGGATTGTTTTTTAGCATCCTCGTCCATTTTTATCCCCTAAGCATTCTATATTATTCCATCGGTGCGTTATCATTCCCAGACAAGCTGATCAATAGAGTAGTATATCCAAATCCTAATCATCCTAAAAGCGCTTTTAAACCTCAGGGGCCAAAGGTCCTGGAGAAAAATTTCAAGCTATAAGTCGTCCATTAATCTTAACACGCATGAAACGGACTCCCTAGCGGCAAGACCGGTTGATGTTCCCCAAAGGACTGAGAGATATAAATATCGGAATGCTGACCTCGAATTTTATCTCCCCTATTTTCAACCGTAAAATAGCGTCGGTTGTTTTAAAATGACCCGGTTGGCCCAAAAATCATAGCCCGGGACCGAAATAAGTTCTACATATCACGGGCCCCGTATGGAATTGCCTTGTCTGCGGCCACCCCACCCCAGCACACCGGATGGTGACTGGCAAATTTTCCATCCCGGAACTCCAGAACATTGATACAAATAGGACAATCGCAATAAGCGGTGATCAATTAACAATGCCGGAGTCAGAAAACATCATGGCGTTTCCACGCAACCACAGTAAAAATAAAATCAACAGAATATTAGTCAGGATGTGAAAAACATTCTTGTTTGGTTTTCTAAAACCTGAAGCCCCGCTCAAACCTTGTATATCAAAAAGAGTTTTCTCTCGATCATGAGGCCCTTTCCGGATGAACTGGCGCAACGGTTTCCGCGTGTTCCGGAAGATGAGGAATCAAAAAGAGAACCAGAAGCGAGAATGCCGCGGAGATCAAGATCAGCATTTCAAGACCCACCCGGGGAAACAAAAAACCTCCTAAGGCACTTGATCCCATTTGCCCAAAATTATAAAAAGACATCAGAAGGGCAAAAATAGTCCCCCCCGCATATTGCGGCGAGACCTTGGCCGCCAGGTTGAGAAGCGCCAGAAAAATCACGGCGCTCGCCATCCCGAGAAGAAAATTCATCGCTAGGGCAAGGCCTTTAAGAACCTGGGAGTGGAGCATAAGCCACGGCACAAAGTAGATAAAATACGAAAGGGTCGCAAACACGCCGACAAAAACGGCAATGACCAAAAACTTTTTCATCGGAAATTTCTCAAAAAGTAAACCGTAGAGCATGCTCCCTAACAAAGCACCCGCGCTTGTGATCGCTTGTAAAATTCCGAGAAAAGAAGGGCTGAATTTTAGTTGATCCACGGCATAATAAAAAAAGGGAGCGCCAAACGACGGAGAAAAATTCCATAAGAAAAGGAAAAATCCGAGAACCCAGACCGCGCGGTGATGAAAAACATCACGAAGACTGAGTCCCGCGGTATGCGCCGCCTGGTTCCTGGACGGCTCCCGCACCAAAAAAAATACAATGATGGCTGTCAACATCGGAAAGACGGCGGTGATCCCAAAAATAAATCCGTAAGAAACCGAACCTTTTCGTGCAAGCTCCGCCACCCAACCGCCCGCCAGCGATGTCACAATCATGGCCATGTAGACAGCCGCCCATTGGATCGACTGAAACTGTCCTGTCATCTTGAGGGGTTGCCCGACTTCCACCATCAACCCATCCGACACCACGTCTTGAAAGGCATAGGCCATATAGATGAGCGTCATCACCAGCAAAAGAAGATGCACATGGGTATAAGGTAAGATGATGAGAACAAGCCATGCCGCTGCAGCCATGAGTGAAGTGATCATGAGATAGGATTTGCGCCTGGAGCCGAAAATCGGAAAAAGGTCTGAGATGAGCCCCCAAAGAGGCTTGATGACCCATGCCACCAAAGTGACCGCCTGAAAAAAAGCCATTTTGTCGGGCGTTAAACCTGCTTTTTCTTTAAGCAAAAAACTAATCGTCAACGTCGGCAAAGCCCCGAGACCGTTCATGGAAAAGAAATACACCGCCGCAAAAACGATTGCCAGGGGTAACCAATCGGATTTTTTCATGGCCGGTAATATAGCATACCTTTTCCCGCATCCTATGCTAAAATTTCCGCCATACTTCTTAAGCACTGTGACAGAAAAAATCATGTTTTTCATAAAACATAGGCCTTAGATTTTATGAACAAGACACTGCTGATTTTCGATATTGACGGGACGTTACTGCTCTCGGGCGGTTGCGGCAAAACTGCCTTGGAGGATGCGTTTGAAGAAATGTTCGGGATTCCGAGCTGCTGGGGAGACACGGTCCCGGACGGAAAGACCGACCCCGCGATCATTGATGCGATTTGCCAGAAAACCTTAAACCGGTCCCTGAATTCCGAGGAAAGCACGCGCCTTTGCGAACGTTACCATCATTACTTCCGCGCCCGAATCAAGGATTCGAAATCTTATCGCCTTATGCCCGGGGTTCCTGAACTTCTGGAATTTTTGTCCCAAAGAAAGGAATTTCTTCTCGCGCTCGGAACAGGAAACTTCGAAGAAGCCGGATGGATGAAGCTGGAACGCGGGAATATCCATCATCATTTCAAATGCGGCGGGTTTGCCTCCGACGCAAGTAAACGTCCGGATATTTTGAAAACGGCCATCCGCCGTTCCGAAAAACTTGCGGGACAGCCTTTCTCCAAAGAAAACATTTATGTCATCGGTGACACGTTGCATGATGTCCGGGCCGCGCGACAACTTGACCTTAAAAGCATTGTGGTCACCACCGGAAACACCCCCAAAGAAGACTTCAGGGAAGCCCCTCCCGACTATCTGCTCAAAGATCTCCGCGATCGGGCTGCCTTCCTGGCTTGCCTGAGCGGGATGTCACAACGCATTCCGTTCTGAAAAACTGAAATACTGATTTTCCCCTATAATGATGTGATCCAGAATCCGGATCGAAACCGTCTGACATGCCGCCTTGATTTTTTGCGTGATCTCATAGTCTTCCCGGCTCGGATCAATCTTGCCGGAAGGATGATTATGGACAAGCACCAGACTGGAGGCGTGAAATTCCAGCGCAGCTTTAACAATTTCACGCGGGTGAACAGCCGCTTCATCGATCGTGCCGTAAAAAAGGTCCCGCTCCCCCATGATTCTCAAAGACCGGTCTAAGAACAAGACTTTAAAAATCTCGCGTTTCTGGTCCCGAAGCGACGCGCAAAGATAATCCGTCACAGCCTGAGGACTTCGGACGAAATTCTGTTTCATCATTTTTTCCCGAAGATGTCTTAGCCCGATCTCACGGATAGAAAAAAGCATCGCGATTTTGGCTTTGCCGATCCCTTTGATTTCTTCCAGATCACATGGTCGCTGGCTCAAAAGTCCTCGCAACCCTCCGAATTTGAGCAGGAGTTCCCTGGAAAAAGTCACGACATCTTGCCCCCGAATGCCTGATCCGAACAAGACCGCCAAAAGTTCGGCATCAGACAATGCCCCGCCGCCTTTTTGCAGTAATTTTTCCCGCGGACGCTCAGTCTCTGGCCAATCTTTAATGCTTTTGATCATGCATCCATTCTATGAAATCGTCGATCTTAGTCAATGTATTTTTTACATATTTATTTTGATTTATATGAATATTATTTTCACCAACTTTCCCTTTTCGGAGTACTTCGCTAAAGAACGGCAGGCAAAATGGCAGGAGAAAACAACTGGAGAAAGCAACTAGGGCAATTTCAAAATATTCTCAACTTTAGTCCTCATATTGGTGAGGTTAAATGGCTTCTGGATAAACCCGCTGATTCCTTCTGCTTCAAACATAGCCTGTTTGGAAACGCCGGTCCCCGTCAAAACAATAACAGGGGTTTCTCGGATTCGGGCCTGTTCCTGAAGATTATCGCTGGAATAGGAGCGTATCTTTCGAAGGTAGGTAATGCCGTCTTCCCCACCCGGCATGAAAATATCAAGAATGACACAATCGGGTTTTTCTTGTATGGTTTTTTCGAATCCTTCAATTCCCTCATACGCGATCAAAACT
>ENA-UOWG01000260-UOWG01000260.1-activated-sludge-metagenome-genome-assembly--contig:-NODE-260-length-78302-cov-10.841988_pt1 | contig 78302 bp, 68 predicted proteins | sample MGYA00238147_ERZ761563 | MGnify/ENA primary metagenome ERZ761563 (study PRJEB28884, sample SAMN05720216) | anaerobic digester metagenome | isolation source: active sludge of municipal...
GCGTGATCAACGACGCCACCAGCACCGCCCGCCCGACCGCGGCGTTCCAGTACAAACTGGTTCCGGTGCTGCCCGAACATCCCGACTTCAAACTGGGCACCCCCATGCCGTACTATCAGGCTGAGACCAACAACGGTCAGGAGCTTATCTCCTTCTTGGCGCTCGGCGATCCCGGCACCAAGTATTACGGTTCGGTCGCGTGGGTAGCGACGCCGAAAGAGTTCCTCGTCACCAACAAGGAAGCGCTTGTCGCGACTCCCGATGTAGATGGCGCGGCCACCGTTCAGATGATCACCCTTACGGAAGTTGACGCGAGCACCGTCATGCAGTGCACCGTTGCGGTCAACGACATCGCTGAAGATCAGACCGCTCCGGGTAAAATGAAATTCTGCGTCGCCGACAACACCGACTTCGTGATCGATGAGAACATGAAGATGGCGGTCAACGCGAAGCTCACCGAAGACGAGGCCAAGCTGATGGAACTCTTCGGCGCGACCGATCCGGCCGAACTGTGTGTCTGCTTCGACGTCAACACCAACGCGCAGGTCGATTGCCCCGGCGCCGAGACCCCGGATGAAGACGCGATCGTTAGCGATGAATTGCTGACCGATACCGACGCTTAATTTTCTCTAGAGTTCTTGATTCTCTGCGGGGCCGGAAACGGCCCCGTTTTTTTACCATAAAGATTTTTTTTGCAATTTACTCTTGAGTGCTATAGAGTTTCGAAGCACGGAATGGGGTGTTTTTCATGGATAAAAGAAAGAAGTTATTGAAACTATTCAATGATGTTCGCTCCTTTTGTGGGGAAAGCGGTATTGCCACTGATCCCTATACCTTTCTCCTGAACCGTTTCTACTTCACCGTTTCGGGCAAACGGCTCTCACCGTCACTTCTTACCGGCATATCGGCCGATGACTTTGTGAAGATCAACAACCGCTTTAGCGACCGACTTAAGCGCGAGGTGGTCTCGTCATGGTCTATTAGCTACATTCTTTCTTTGCCCAACCCGACGCCGATGGAGGCAACGCCTCGCACCTCCCTCTCCCGTCATGATATTCTCTTCCTGTCCGACGCGGTCTATCTCCCCTACCATCTAGAGAAAGAACATGCACTCCATTTCGCCTACCATGATGAAGGATCCTTTCACAGTCCCTTTGCGGCGGTTCTTTGTTATCCGCTTTCAAAAGAAAAACCGGTGGAAATATCGGTGCAGGCGACCATTTTCGATATGCTTTCGGCCGATCAGAGCAAGATAAAGCCCTACCGCTTCGACCTCATTCTCGACGAGGCGATCGCCTCGACTCTGCCGCAGGAAGGGTTTTTCAAAAACATCTCTCTGCTTCTGCATGAGGAGGGTTCTTATCTTCTCCATCTCAAGAAAAACTTTCTCGTCTCTCCCGCAACCAAAAAAACAAAAAAGTTTCTCTACGATCTGTTTGCTCTGCGCGAGATAACCAAAGACAAACAGAAACTAGTCCTTCATCTTGGCCGCAAACGGCCTCCCGAGGTTGAGCGCCCTATTACTATCACCGATTCCGTGAATGGTTCGTTTTTCACGGTTCCCGACGATTTTATTACCTTTAACAATCTTCTCACCTTCAATGACAGCCTCGCCTATGACGAGATTCGGCTGTTACAGAAAATAGAATCGATCGCCGAGGGAAACATTTGCGCCGATCATTTTGATTTCTTTATCGGGATGTTTCCCGAACAGGGGGTGCGGCCTCCTATAGAAACATTACGCAAGTCAACCCGATATAAGCCCTTCATTCGAGGCAGAGAAATAGTCCCCTTTACTGAGCCGAACCCGAATGCGTGGATCATCCCCGACAAGGAATTCTTTTTTCAGTTGCCGGCTTCGGCGCAATTCGAACGACACAAACTCATCGCCCGCTATCTCTCGGTGCGACCGGTGATGTGTATTGACCGCGGCGGGCTTCACTTCATGAGCGATATCGCCGGTATCATACCAAAGAGTGATGACATCTCACTGGAGTTTGCCGAAGGCTACTTCAATTCGAGCGTTATGTTGTTCTACTACACGCTGAAGTTCCCCCACCACAACAAGTTTCTCAAGAAGAATTTCAACAGCATCCCCTTCGCACCGGCAAAGAAGCATGTGCAGCGGATCATTGCTCAGTCGGTCGAAAATATGCGTCACCTGCTCTGTTCACCGGAGAACGCGAAAAAGGATATTACGGCTCAGATAGAGCGCGAGCGGCGGAATCTCGACCGCGATATGTATCAGCATTTTCGCCTGACCCACGACGATATCCGGATAATTGAACAGGCTCTGGATCGATACCGTTCTTAATCTTCCGCCATCACATCGGCAATAGCACCGTAGTAATAGAGACCCGGATAGAGTCCCGCCAACTCTGCCGCGACCGTACCATCGCGTCCGATGAGGAGGACCGTCGGCAGTATCTGCGGGGGATTCACCTTGAGTGCGGCGGGAGAACGTTCAAGCTGATATATTGGATATTCGGGGCGTCCCGGCAGGCGTTCGGGGGCATCGCCTTTCTGGATGACCATGAAAAACCGTATCTTTCCTTCGAACTTGGGCTGAAGCCCGTTCAACCGCTCAATAAGAACCGCGCAGGGCTCACACCAACTGGCCGAAAAATCGAGGAGTACCGGCTGGCCGTCCGCCAGTTCGGCAAGCGGGGTTACGGCGCCGCTCACCGGGTCGCGCAACAGTATCTCGTCAGCCGTAGTGGCGGGCTTGATGGGGTCTGGCGTTTTTTCTTTTTTCTGGGCGGGAAGCAAGACCGCTGGTTCTTTGGGTTGGACGAAAGTGGAGGCCACAGGAGGACCAGAAGAGCCGCAGGTGAAAAAAAACAACACCGAAGCAATGACGATGATGCTGCTGAGTATGGTCATTGTATCGTTTGTTCACATTCGGGCATCGCGCAAAATCCCGAATCGTTGCAGTACAAGGAGGAACACTGATAATACTGTCCGCAGGCCTCTTCAGGTTTACTGAATAAGGTGCAGGTGCCGGTTTGGGGACTACAGTACAGTTGTGATCCGCATTGAAAGGAACAGGAATCTCCCTCACCGGCGGGAAAAGTTCGGCAAGAATAGGTCTCTCCTTCTTTTCCACACTCGAGACGTGAAAAAGGATTACATGTCTTCGAGACACTACAGTCGGCCCCGACGGTGTCCGGAATCTCAGGTCCTTGACAAGTGAGTTCGGTACAAGTTAGCCCTAAGAGACATTCATTGTTTGCCTCGCAGGTTTTGCCTATTCCCTTTTTTTCAAAACAGATACCGCTTGCATCTGCATCATTTTTTTTACAATAAAGATAGCTTGAGCAATGTTCGTCCGCCATACACGGCTCTCCCTTAACTCCGGAGGAAAGTCGCGAACAGGCTGAGGAAAGGCAGGTATATCCGGGTTCACATCGGTCAAGATTTTCATTACAGGGCTCTCTCTGCTGTCGGTAAAGCACACAGCGTCCCGGACAGTCGGTCCCTTGCAGATTACACCATCCTCTGTCGCATTCTTCATCTTGAAAACACAGATCATTGATGATCTTTTTTCCCCTAAAAGCGAGAGCGCAATCGGGAATATCAAAAAGTTTTATGTCTAACGGATTATACGGTTGCATTTGCTTGACGATTAAAAAACATTTCTCCGCTTGTTCGGCACTTATCGATAACCATTGTCTGGTCTCTGCCTTGCGCAGTAAGTATACTTTTTGTTTGAACACCGTGCGGCGTCCGACATGAAAGAAATCGTACGCAAACAGGCTCTCCATGATCGCCTGCGAACAAGAGCTTTTATTTGACGCATTGATAATGCCGTTGTTGTATTTCGATGAACTCTCGCAAAGAGCCTCCAGATATGTTTTAAAAAAATCGTCGACCGATATCGTTTTGTCGGTATTGTTTGCGGCCTCACACGCTAAGAAAAAAAAGGCGAACCCGCCACATAAGACCAGCAGAAAAAAACGCTGGCACATCATATCGTCCTCCGTCAGATCGTTCCCAGCTTAACCGCAAGCGGCAGGCCACACCCGGGACAGGAAAGAATCGTTCCGGTCAGCGCCCGGTCACAGGCACCGCACACAAAGAACCGTTCCTTTCGGCCGACCGCCGCCATCAATTCGCGCGTCTCTCCCGCCGGGAGATTTCGCGACGCTAGCTGGTAGTATATGTTCGTGTTTTTTTCAATCACCGTCAATTCCTGTGGCGATAAAACTTTGAGCTCATCGGTGAGCGCCGCGAAGATCGGTGCGTATGCTCCCGGCAAAGAACGAACGACTGTCGCGCCGACCGGCAAAGCCGCGAGAAGCCAGCGCAGAGTCATTTCGTCTTCAGGGTGACGATTCAAAAATTCCTTGGCAAGGTCTGTCGCTCGTCCAGCGTTCCCCTCGAAGGCTGCGATGAAAACTCCAAGCAAGTTTGAAAGGTTGGTTTCCCCTTCGTGCCGGATGATCAGGTCGACCCAGCGCCGCACCTCCTCCAGCCGGTTCTGTGCGATGGCGTGGGCCGCCGCGTCGAACATGACGGCGCGCAGACCGTCGCTGCGGTCGCCGCCCGAGAGCCGGTTGAGTTCCTTCTGGTGAAAAAGAGCGTCGTCGAAGAGTCGTTCCTTGAGCTCGATATCGATCAGTTCGCGCAGGGTCGCCGGCCGTTTTTCGAGCGAAAGGCTCTGCTTGAGCGCCGCGAGCGCCTTCTGGTCGTCATCGAGCGCCCGGTGATCGCGGCCGAGACTGAGCAGTATCGATGCCTTGTCGCCGTCGGTCAGTTTTTTGCGGTAGAGGAGCGTTTTATGCAGGAAACTCGCCTTGAGCGGACCCTCTTTGCGCAGAAGATCGCCCAGCAGGACGAATGCGCGCACCTCGTCGGGATAGCGGCGGGTAGCGCGGCGCAACCATTTGGAAAGCTCGGCGTGGTCGCCCTCGGCGATCTTTTCGAGCGCCGGAAGGACCGAGAGCATATCGTGCCGTATCCGCAGGGCAATCCGCCGACGCGACCAGATCATCCGCAGAAGGAGGAGCAACAGCGCGATCAGCAGCGCCGCCGCGACCAGCACCTCGCGGATATGCGGGTAGAAGAGATCCATCAGCGAACGGCGCCCTTATCGGCCGCGGCCTTCACCGTAAGGGCCGCCAGTTCGGCGCGCGTCCTCTGGAGATCCTTCTCTGCGGAGCGTTTAGAGAAATAAAGGCTGAAGAACACCACCGCGAAAACGAGCGTCGCCAAGGTAGAGCCGACGGCGCAGGCGGCGATCATCACCACCCACAGCGGCACCGTCTCCAGCCGGGTGACCACCAGATCGACCGGCACCGTCTGGCCGTTCTTGAGGGCGAACAGCAGGACGACTATCAGTAATGTCGTGAAGAGCGCCACGAGAAATACGGTGCGGAACATGGTTCCCTCCCCTGAAGGTCTACAGTTTTTCGATGAGTGCGCGCAGTTTTTCGTCGCGGATCTGCGGAGAAAGAAGGCGCGCCGCATATTTCCCGAGTATATCGAATTCCAGATTCACGATGTCTCCCGCCTTCACCCCCGCCGCGAACGAGGTCCGCGCAAGCGTCTCCGGAATGAGCGAAACGACCGCCGTCCCGCCGCGCAACTCCGCGATGGTGAGGCTGATGCCGTTCACCGCGATCGAGCCGCGGTCGACCGTAAGATGACCGAATTCGGGCGGTATCGCCACCGCCAGTTCGATCCCCGCGCCGATTTTTTTGACCGCCGCGATGCGCGACACGGTGTCGACATGGCCCGTCACGATATGGCCGTCGAGCCGACCGCCAAAAAGAAGCGCTCGCTCGAGGTTGACCACACTCCCCGGCTTGTAGGTGGCCGCGAGCGTCTTTTTCACCGTTTCTGCCGAGACGAAGAAACTCATCTGCTTCGCGTCGAACGCGGTGACGGTGAGACACACACCGTCCACGGCGATGCTGTCGCCGCTCTTGAGGTCGCTGCCGAAGGGGTTTTTCAGGGTGAGGGTCCGCTCGGGTCCCGTGGCGGTCAACCGGGCGACTTCGCCCGTCTTTTCTATGATGCCGGTGAACATCCGTTCCCTTCCGTTAGCGCACGGTGCGCACTATATCCAACTAATAAGCGCTTTGCAAGTTATTCGACCCGGCCGATAGGCGGTCACGCTAGATTGACAGTGGAACACGGATTGGTATAAGATGACCCCGTAGAAACGGAAAGGAGGTTTTCCGATGACTCGTATCGTATGTCTGATACCGCTGTTTTTGCTCATCGTGGCTTGTGGACCGGGAGATGAGGAATACGATCCTTGCACCGACGAAACGGTGATAGCTTTTCCCGATCCGGCGATGGATAGTTGCATCAGGACGGAGGCAGGGATATATCATGACGGTTCGCCGATACGGGTGAAGGATGTATGCCATCAAAAATACATTTCCTGCATTGATTCCGCTATCAGCGACCTGACCGGTCTCGAGAAAATGCCGTGGTTGGTGAAGTTGGATTTTAATGGGAATCCCATAACAAGTCTAGAACCACTCAGTAATTCCCTTGATTTAGAAATGTTGGACATAGGGGGGGGCGGGGTTTCGAGTTTGACCCCACTTTCCAACAACACAAAAATGATATTATTAAATGCTTCTGGAAATCAAAACATCTCTGATTTGAAACCATTAGAAAACAAGATCGCTATGGAGAAAATATATATTGGTGGTAATCAAATCTCAAGCATAAGTTCATTGGCGAACATGACCGGATTGCGTTCTTTGTCCTTCATGAAGAACAAAATTGAAGACATAAGCGTGACAAAAGGACTCTTAGAGTTGGAATTGCTAGACATGGAAGACAATTGCGTTACCGACTTTTCTCCCATCGAATACTTGAAAGAGAATGGCAATCTCAAAACGATCTATGGTGACTCCGCCGAAGAACAAGATTACGCCCGTTGCCAGTAACCGGCGACCGTCCCCACCGCAAAGTTGACTTGCCCGCCGAGTCTTTATCGGAGATCAGGTCGAACAACAATTCTTGACAGATTGCATTTTTAACTTGCAATCCGTCAAGATGCGCGTATATTCCAATGATGACAGGTTGTTAATTTCTTGGCAGGAGCACTGAAATGATAGATCGCACGCTCGGCGATACCTTGACCCGGATGATGAAGAGTTTCCCTGTAGTGACGGTCACCGGACCCCGTCAGTCGGGAAAGACCACCTTGATCCGCTCGCTGTTCGAGTCGCTTCCCTATGCCTCGCTTGAAGACCCCGATAAACGCGAACGGGCGACGAGCGATCCGCGCGGATTCCTCGAATCGCTCGGCACCGACGGCGCCATCATCGACGAAGCGCAACGGGTGCCGGAACTGTTCAACTACCTACAGGGCATCGTCGACGATCACAACCGTCCCGGCATGTTCATTCTTTCGGGCTCGCAGAATTTCCTGCTTCTTGAAAAGATCACTCAGAGCCTCGCCGGTCGCGTCGGCATCGCCCGACTTCTTCCGTTTTCGGTATCGGAACTGTCGGCCGCCGGAAAATTGCCCGCACGGTGGGAAGATCTGGTAGTAAGCGGCGGATATCCTCGGATACACGCCACGGCGGTGACGCCTGTTGATTGGTATCCAAACTATATTATGACCTATCTTGAACGCGATGTGCGTCAACTGAAGGCCGTCAGCGATCTTGCCCGATTTCAAACTTTCCTGAAACTGTGCGCCGGACGAACGGGACAATTGCTGAATCTTTCGTCGCTTGCCGCCGATTGCGGTATTTCTCACACGACGGCCGCCGGATGGCTCTCGATCCTTGAGGCGAGCTACCTCGTGTTCAAGCTGACCCCGAATCACCGCAATTTCAATAAACGACTGATCCGGTCGCCCAAGCTCTATTTTTACGATACGGGGATCGCCTGTTCGCTTCTCGGCATCCGTTCGGCCGACCAGTTGGATAATCATTTCGCGCGCGGCGCCCTCTTTGAGACGCTCGTCGTTTCAGAATTGCAGAAGCGCGGATGGCACAACGGACACGAAATTACCCTCTCTTTCTGGCGCGATCAGACCGGTCACGAGGTTGATGTGGTGGTGGAACGGGGCGAAGGGGCCATCCCGATAGAGATCAAATCGGGGCGGACGGTGGATGACGATTTTTTCAAGGGGCTTTCCTACTATGCCGCGTTGTCGGACACTCCCCGAAACGACGCGGCGGTCGTGTATGGCGGCGATGAACGATACGATTCGGCGCGCGGCCGCATCTACCCGTGGAGTCGCCTCAATGAATTGGATATCGGCTGATCGGCGGCTACCACCACCACCCCACTGCAAAGTTGACTTGCCCGCCGCTTTCGGATAGGGTGAAGCGTTGCAACGAATACGGGGTCCCGCATGAAGAATCGCGCCTTTCCCGGACTGCTGCTGACCCTTTCCCGTTTTGAACCGGCGACGGCCCCAGCCCGTCCCGACGGGAATCTCCGCCATTTCCATGTCTCGCGCGCCAGCCGCGAACGGTACCGTTTCGAGGAGAACCTCTACACCCTTTCGGGCAATGTGGTCTTCCCCGATTATCAGGCGGTGCGCCGTTTCGCCCATGCGATGAACGAGAAAAAGGACCTCAAGAACCACCCCGAACAGGCGGTGAAGGCGGGCCACTTGAACGCCATGGCGCTCATCGACGAGGTGCTCCACCATGTCGTGCGGACCTACCGGAAACAGGTGCTTCCGACGCTCCTGACCGAAGCGCTCGACTTCCTGCGCGGCCGTTTCGGCGAAGAGACCGACGCGGCGATACGCCGTTTCGCCGAAGAGTTCCCGCCGCTGCCGGTCCACCGCGGCGAGATGACGATCGACGACTATCTTGCCGGAAAATGCGGCGACGATGCGGCGATGGAAGTGGAACTCGAAGAGCTGCTGATGCTCTTCATCGCCAACCAGAACCCCGCCTTCACCCGCTACCATGAACTCTACGGCGATAAGGAACTGCGCGCGAACACCCGCTACGGCGAGATGACCGCGGCGCTCGGCGAATTCTTCGAAACGAAGCCGAAATTCGGCCCCGGCAACAAAAATCTGCTCGATCTCCTGATGGCGCCGGCGCTCAGCCATCCCGATTCGCTGGCCGATCAGCTCGGCTTCATCCGCGAACGGTGGGGACTCCGTTTCGTCGGCGAACATTTCATGAAGATACTCGTCGGGGGCGATATGCTCCGCGAAGAGGAGAAGATGCTCTTCCCGGTCGAAGGGCGCGGCGAGGTGATGACCGCCGAATCGCTCGGCGGGGGCTTCCACCGCAGTGAGTGGCGCGACAACGAGTACGAGGCTTTCTCGCCCGACCGCGACTGGATGCCGCGCCTCGTGATGATCGCCAAGAACGCCTTTGTCTGGCTCGACCAGCTCTCGAAGCAGTACGGAAAACATCTGACCCGGCTCGACGATATACCGGAAGACGAACTGAAGAAACTCGCCGCGTGGGGCTTCACCGGCCTGTGGCTCATCGGCATCTGGGAACGCTCCACCGCGAGCCGCACCATCAAGCAGATCATGGGAAATCCCGAGGCGGCGGCATCGGCCTATTCGCTCTACGATTACACCATAGCGCAGGAACTGGGCGGCGAAGCGGCACTGGCGACGCTGCGTGACCGCGCCAAGAAATACGGCGTCCGGCTCGCCTCCGACATGGTCCCCAACCACATGGCGATCGATTCGCGCTGGGTCCACCATCACCCCGATTGGTTCGTCCAGACCAGCTATCCGCCGTTCCCGTCGTACACCTACAACGGGCCGAATCTTTCGACCGAACCGCATCTGGGCATCTATATCGAGGACCGCTACTACGACCGGACCGACGCGGCGGTCACCTTCAAGCGGGTCGATTTCCGCCATAACGATGTCCGCTACATCTACCATGGCAACGACGGTACCAGCTACCCGTGGAACGACACCGCTCAGCTCGACTACACCAAACCGGAAGTGCGCGAGGCGGTCATCCAGACCATCCTCCATGTCGCGCGGCAGTTCCCGGTCATCCGCTTCGACGCCGCGATGACGCTCGCCAAACGGCATTATCAGCGGCTCTGGTTCCCCGAACCGGGGACCGGCGGCGACATCCCGTCGCGCGCCGAACACGCTCTCTCCCGCGACCAGTTCAACGAAAAGATACCGAACGAATTCTGGCGCGAGGTGGTCGACCGTATTCAGGCCGAGATCCCCGATACGCTGCTCCTCGCCGAGGCCTTCTGGCTCATGGAGGGCTACTTCGTCCGGACGCTCGGGATGCACCGCGTCTACAACAGCGCCTTCATGAATTTCCTCAAGAACGAGGAGAACGACAAATACCGGCTGTCGGTCCGCAATGTCCTCGAGTTCGATCCCTATATCCTCCAGCGGTTCGTCAACTTCATGAACAACCCCGACGAAAAGACGACGGTCGAACAGTTCGGAAAAGACGATAAGTGTTTCGGCGTTTCGGTACTGCTCGCCACTATGCCGGGGCTCCCGATGTTCGGCCACGGCCAGATAGAGGGCTTCACCGAGAAATACGGGATGGAGTACCACAAGGCCTACTGGAACGAGTCGGTCGATCACCACCTCGTCCAGCGCCACGAACGGGAGGTTTTTCCGCTCCTGCGCAAACGGTGGCTGTTCGCCGGGGTCGACAATTTCTACCTGTACGATTTCTTCCTGCATAACGGACAGGTCGACGAGAATGTCTACGCTTACTCCAACCGCTCGAATGGCGAAAAGGCGCTGGTCATCTTCAACAACAAGTTCCGCGAGACCGCCGGTTGGATAAAGACCTCGGTCGGCTTCCTCGACAAGGGGAGCGGGCAGATCCGCCAGCGGACGCTGGTCGAGGGGCTGGAACTCACGCCCGGCGCGGGACGCTATCTGCTGATGCGCGACCACATCACCGGACTGGAATTCATCCGGCGGACGAGCGATCTGGCCGAAAAGGGACTCTACGCCGCCATCGGCGCCTACAAATATCAGGTCTTCCTCGACCTGCGCGAAGTGGTGGAAACGGCCGCCGAACCGTGGGGCGCCCTCCACGACGCGCTGAAAGGCGCCGGTGTCCCCGACATCACCCGCGCCCTCACCATGCTGACGCTCGACCCGCTGCACGGGTCGTTCCGCCGCATCGCCAATCCCGCCACCTTCAAGGAACTCATCGCGGCGCGCACCGAACGGGTGAAGGACAAAAAGAAGAGCGAACTCCTGATGCGGAAACTGCTCGCCCGCCTCGCGGCCGACTACACCCTCTTCCTCGAAGAACTGCGGCGCTACCACGGCGGCGACGGGGATGCCGAGAAGCTCGCCCTGCTTTTCGCCGACGATCTGGCCGCCTTCATCGAACTGCCCGCCGTCGACCTGACGCCGCTTGACCCGGCGGCGCAGGAATGGCTGACCGCCGTCATCAGCGACGACATCCACGCGCTTCTCATGATGTTCGGCTGGACACTCACCGCGCGGCTGTCACAGATAGTGCGCGAAAAGAACGACGGCCCGGCCTCCAACGCTATCCTGCGGCAATATCTGCTCGAAGAGCTTTTTCTGCGGCTTTTCCGCGAAATGGGCCGCAGCGAACGGCACGCCGAGATGGAACAGCGGCATATCCGCGCCTTTGTCTACTATCAGAACTGGTGGCGGCAGTATCCCGAGGAGGACCTGTGCCACGCGATGATGAGCGATATCTTCGCCGACGAGAATATGCACCGCATCCTCCAGATGAACGAGTACAAGGGGGTGCGCTACTTCAACAAGGAGGCGACCGAACATTTCGTCAACGGACTGTTCGTCATGGCGGTGCTCGACCTCATCCGCAGCGGCCTGCCGAAGGCGGAGATGAGGAAAGAACTGAAGCGGCGGACGGCGCTCGCACGGCGTATCCTCGACGCGATGCCGCTGTCGGAGTACCGCGTTGATAAGTTGCTGGAGATTCTTAAAAATCCCCTCTCCAATAGTGTAGGGGCGCGCCAACGGCACGCCCGCATTTCACCTTCTCCGTCCGGTTCAGGGCGTCCCGATGGGAACGCCCCTACAAAAACGAAGAAAAAAGCTCCCGTCAAAAAACCGACCAAAAAGAAATAGTTTTTCTCCCGCTCATCCTTCCCCTCTTGACACAAAAAAACTCGTGCCTATCTAAAAATCCGTGAACGGTTCTTTGTGGAGAACCCTGAGTAACTTTAACTTGTTGGAAGGAGAAAGCCATGTCGATGATCAAGCGGTATGAACATCCCGAACGGAGTCTGGCGAGCCGTCAGTACGGCGGCCTGTTCGGCGACCTGTTCAGCGATCTGTTCGACAATGCGCTGGGCTACGCCGTGAGCGAAGGGTGGCCGAAGGTCGACATCGAGGAGACCGATGAAGCCTACCTCATCAAGGCGGAGTTGCCGGGCATGTCGAAGGATCAGGTGAACATCGAGATCCGCAACAATGTGCTCTCCCTCTCGGGCGAAAAGAAAGAGACCCGCGAGGAGAAGAGCAAAAATGTCCACCGGCGCGAAAGCTACATTGGGAGCTTCTGCCGCAATTTCTCGTTGCCCGATCAAGTGGCTACCGAAAAGGTCGACGCCGAATTCAAGGACGGCATCCTGCGGCTGACCATCCCCAAGAGCGAGGAGAAAAAACCGCGCCGGATAACGATCCGCTGATCCTTTTCCCTAACCCCCCCGTTTCCCGCCTTCTCCCCCGGAGAGGGCGGGTTCTTTTATCAAGATTTAGATTCTTTCCATAATTTTTTTGCGGTGGCGAGGTCGATCTGCCCCGGTGCAGTCTTCCGTCCGCCGGTCGGCGACACATAGGTGAAGGGAGCGCCGAGCCGGAGCGCCGCGATGCGGCCCGCCGGGCCCCACTCCCCCATCGCCACCGGCACCACCCGCTTATCGAGCGCTATCAGCGCGAGTAACCGCGCCGCCTCCTCTTCCGAATCGGCGCGCGCCGCCACTTTGATGTAGGCGGGGTCAAATGCGGCGAGCTTCTTCACGGTGTCGAAGAGCTGTTTGTCGGCCGGCATTTTCTCGTGGAAATGACGCGACACGATGAGTCCGCACTTCGCTTTCCGCGCGACTGCCATAAGCGGCAGGAAGAGTTTGTTGCGGTAGAGATCGTAGTCGTAGTCGAGGTCGATGTGCTTCGCTCCGGCCGCTATCGCCGCCCCAAGGAGCGCCAGCCGTTCCGCCTCGGAATACCGTCCGGCGCGGCAGGTCGCGATGAGTTTTTTCTTGACGAAGAAGAGTTTTTTCACCGTCGCGATGTCGATATCCTCGATAAGGTCGAGCCGTATCTCGGCGAACGAAATGCGGGAAAGTGCCGCCCGGACACGGTTGGCGCAGGGCTCACCGATGCTGACACACAGTTGCAAGGGTCACCTCCAGTTCGGTGAAAGGGATATCGACGACGACCGCTTCTCCGATCTTTTTGAGCAAAACAAAAGCGAGGGTATCGCCGCTTTTCTTCTTATCGGCGCGCATCGTCGCGGCGATATCCCCGGCGCGGTGCGCGGTCGTCGCCAGCAGGTCCGTAGCGGCAAGAATGGCGCGCACCCGGTCGGCGTCGGCTTTCGTGATGTATCCGCGGCGGTGCGACAGTTCGGCGGCAACCGCCATCCCCACCGCGACCGCCTCACCGTGGGCGAGCGTCGGGTCGAGTTTCTCGAGCGCGTGACCGACGGTGTGGCCGAAGTTGAGGATGCGGCGCAGGCCCGTTTCGGTCTCGTCCTGCGCGACGATCGATACCTTTATCTCGACCGACCGATCGATGAGCTCATCGATCGGCGCACCTGTCGCGACGGCCTGTTCCACCTCTTGCAGATAACCGGCGTCGGCGATGAGCCCGTGTTTGAACATCTCGGCAAGACCGCAGAGCATCTCGCGACGCGGCAGTGTCTTCAGGAATGTAGGATCTATCAGCACTTCGTCGGGCTGGCGGATGGTGCCGACGAGATTCTTGAAGCGGTGGTAGTTGACGCCGTTCTTCCCGCCGATCGCCGCGTCGACCATCGCCAGCAGCGTCGTCGGGACGAGGATACACCGCACCCCACGCATCCAACTGGCGGCGGCATAGGCAGCAATATCGCAGACGATGCCGCCACCGACGGCGACCACGCGCCACGACCGGTCAACGCCGCGGTCAAGGAACGCGCGGTAGAGTATCTCGACCGTTTCGAGCGTCTTTATCGCCTCCCCCTGCCCGACCGTCACCACCGGCAGGCATCCGAAGAGCGGCGCATAGAGCTGCTGTACGACGGTGTCGGTGACGATGAGGGTGCGGCGCGGGTCGATGCGCGGCACGAGCGCGGCGAACGGCTCGCCGCAATGGATATCGCATATGCCGTCGCGATGGTGCAACGGTATTTTCTTCATCGGCACCCTCCGCGTGACGACTTGGAACTGAGCTCCGCAAAAAAAATAGCCCTCTTCTATTGAAAAATCAAAAGAAATATGAGAAAAAGAGGTGCGTTTTCGAAAAGAGGCTGGCCGGTGAGCTTACTGTCGGGTTTTTTGTTGAGTCCATTTTTATGGCTCGCGCTACTGCTGACGGCTCTCTTTTCTTTTGCAGGACATAGAACGCCGCTGTTCCGTCTGGTCTTTTTCAACGTGATCTCCTTTCTGGTCATCGCGGCACTTTTCGATGCGCTTTTCGCCTATGTCTTGCTTACCCCCGACCATCTGTTCCGCACCGATCACCGATACTATCACCACGGACTCAAGCCTTATCAGGACCAGACCACCAAGTGGGGTGACTACGGCGAACGCTACCGGGTTCGCACCAACTCACTCGGCATGCTCGATGCGGAAATACGTGAAGTTCCGCTGAAGAAAGAGGGTCGGCGCATCATCCTGATGGGCGATAGTTTCATCGAAGGGGTTGGATTCGAATACGAAAAAACCGTCCCCGGGTTGGTCGCAGCCCACTTCGCACCAAAAGGTGTCGAGGTTCTCGGCGCCGGGACCGTATCCTACTCGCCGAAACTCCACTACCTGCGGATGAAATATCTTTTGGAGGAGGGGCTGACCTTCGACGATCTTTACCTTTTCATCGACATAGGGGATATTCAGGACGAGATAGTATATGCATATTTCGTTCCCGACGAACACCGAGAACCTCTCTGGAAGGAGCGGTTGTCTTTGTTTTATTACCAGCATAGTTGGCTTTTCCGCTTATTGCGGGATCGTTTTTCCTTCCGGCAGGAAAACCCGCGCCACGAATTTTCGGATTACTGGGGCGGACTTCCCCAATATTATCAGGTCCGTCCCCGGTGGACTCATGATGAAAAAGAATTTGAACGGTGGGGAAAACAGGGACTTGCTTCGGCGCTTGACTATACTGATAAATTATTCAACCTACTAAAAAAACATAATATTGTTCTTCATTTGTCGGTCCACCCGTGGCGCGAACAAATACTACGAGAAAAAGGAACATCGCTTCAACAAAGTGCGTGGAGCCTCTTCTGCGCCGAACGCAATATCGACTTCATCGATCTGTTTCCTCTCTTTCAGCGCAATGGCTCGGCGACCGAGATCATCGGGCGTTACTTCATAGAAAAGGACATCCACTGGAACGAGGCCGGCATGCGATTGGTGGCCGATGAGATCATCGCCCGCATCGAGAGCGATGGTGGATCAAAAACTCAGGAGAAATGATATGTTGCCGGTCGGTAGAGCAAACGATGCACGGCGCATGGACAGCGCGGCGATAAAACGGGGCACGCCATCTCTTCTCCTCATGGAAAATGCGGCGTTCTCTTTATATTTTTCGGTCTGCGAAACGACCTCTCGTTTCGACCCCGACAGGATTGTGGTCTTTGCCGGCAAAGGAGGGAACGGTGGCGACGGCATGGCTCTCCTGCGGATACTCGCCGACCGCGGCTGTCCTCTGCCGCTGATTCTTGTTCCCTTTTTCGACCCGAAAGACCTTTCGGGCGACCCGCTGACCAACTACCGACTTCTCCCTAAAAAGGTCTCCCTCCTTAAGCGTTACTCCTCTCTTTCGGGACGGATACTATTCATTGATGCGCTTCTCGGGACCGGAATCTCCTCCCCTCTCTCGTCCGATTACCGCAAAGCCGTAGATTTCATAAATAATTACAAGGATAAAAAGGTCATCGCGGTCGATGTGCCGACCGGTCTTTCGAGTGATACCGGCATGCTTCTTCCCGTAGCGATCCGTGCCGATGTCACCGTATCGCTCGGCATTCTCAAGGCAGGCCTCTTCCTTGATCAGGGACCGGCCTACGCCGGAGAACTGGTGCTCGGCCCCATCTCGGCGAAACCGGTCAACCCGCCGTTATCATTACTGGAAAATGAAGATTTCCTTCCCTGTCCTCCTCCCATCGATGCGCATAAAGGAAAGAACGGACGGTTGCTGGTCATCGGCGGCGACCCCTCAAAGATCGGCGCGTCATTCATCGCCGCCGAGGCATTCCTCGCGGCGGGAGGCGGTCTCGCTACGGTCGCAGTTCCTGAAAAACAACTTCTGAAACTCGCCGGCCGCCACCCGGCCATCATGCTGACCACGACCGAAGAGGCGCTGACCCGGCTGGACCATTGGGATGTCGTCCTTTGTGGCCAAGGTCTTAGTAACATGCCGCAAAAACTTGAGAAATTCTTATATCAGACCCCGGCACGGCTTATCCTTGATGCGGGTATATTCGATCACGCCGACGATGCTTTTTTCAAACGCTTTCGGCAAAAAGAGATCGTCTTTACCCCCCATCCGGGAGAGCTTGCACGCGTTGCGACGCGGATCAACCTTTCCGGCCGCTGGGACGAACAGGTCGCCCTCTTCCCGTTGGGACCGCGGCAGGTGCTTCTCGCGAAGAACGCATCCTCTTGGATACGCGATAAAAAACAGACAGTTATCGTTCCCTATGGCGCACGCGCCCTCTCGTTCGGCGGGACCGGAGATGCCCTTGCCGGCATGCTTGCCTCCTTCGCGGCGCGGATATCCGATCTGCGACAGGCGGCTATCAACGCCGCCCTGCTTCATCGTGAAGCGGGCATATTACTCGAAACCGAGATTTCTCCTAGCTTTCACAGTATTTCAACCCTCATCGAACAGATTGGCGCGGCGCTCTGCTATCACGAGGATACCGAGCGATGGTGACCGACCGAAGACAAACCTTTTTTTCCCACACGGAAGAGCAGACCGAACAGCTTGGCCATGAACTGGCCCTCTCCCTCTCCCCCGGAACGCTGGTGACTCTCGACGGGGGGTTGGGATCGGGCAAAACTGCGCTGGCCGCCGCCATTGCCGAAGGGATTGGGGTTGACCGGAGAGAGATCCAAAGTCCGACTTACGTTATCATGCGTTCTTATCGGTCTGGTAATATACCAATTTATCACTGGGATTTTTATCGGATTGCTTCTTCTGACGAACTCTTAACTGCCGATTTTTTGGAAATTCTTTCCGAGAGAAGCTCTCTTGTTCTTGTTGAATGGGCCTCTCTTTTTCCCACGGTCTGGAGATCTTTTTTCCCCCGCATAGAAATAGATATTACTCTGGGAGAAGAACATGCAACACGGATTATTAGCTACATACACAAAGGCTGAAAGAACCTCTGTTCCCTTTTCAGACAGCCTTTTATTTTTCAAAAAACAGCGCCCTCTTATCGTTTGGACTATTTTTATTTTGCTCGTTATTTTTTTAATAACTCTTCTTTTTTTCTCTTTATTCACTCGGTATATCGAAATGAATTTTCATTTTATCATCACAGAGCCAGGTTCTGATGCCTCTGTATTCTGGAATATTTTGTTCTGGCTCATGAATGGGCTTTTCTCTCTTTTCTTGAAGGTCTTTGCCTTTTACTTTTCGTTTCTTATAGCGTATACTGCTACGGCACCTCTTTACCAGTTCCTTTCCGTTATGACCGAGGACCTTTTTCGTGGTAAAAAAGTAAAAGAGGATTCCGTGCCTGAATTCGAGGAAATAATGGGCGACTATATCTCTATTTTTCCTCTTTCTTTCATGCTTTTTGCAGTACTTGTTGTTGCTCTCATAGCTAATTTTATTCCTTTTTTTGGTCCGATTCTTTGTTTTATCGTTTTGTGTTTTTCCTCAGCACTTCTTCTTATTGCTTTTCCAGCAACACGTCTCGGATGGGAGATGCAACAAAAGATAGAATGGCTTATCAAACACCCTGTCGACACCTTTCGTTTGGGCCTTTTTCCCCTACTTATTTCTTTCATTCCCGTTATCAGTCCATTCATTATGGGTATTGCTTCCCCTTTTTTAGTAGTCCATGCTACCCTTAATTTTATTTTGAAAGAAGAATCTCAAAAAATTCTTGCAGCGACCGTACAAACCAAAAACATCAGCTAATTTTCTTCAATTGAGAAAAAGAACTGCAGGCATTGCGCCATATTTGTTCTTCTAATGTTTTTTTATTGATTTCAAGCAGTTCTGCTCCTTTTTCATAGACGGCAACTATGTCGGCGGGAAAGGTCAACATGCGGCCGCGCGGCGGTTGAAAAGGCGCATCGGTCTCGAACAGTAAAAGCTCTCTCGGCAAACCCTTGAGCGCCGTGATCGCGCCGGGATACTTCTTGATAAGCGGTGTTCCAAAACTAAAGAACGCGTTTACCCCTCTTTTCAAAAAAGCGAGACCCTCTTCCGCGGTTCCCGGATAGCAGTGGAAGATCACCGCCGGAAGTCGTTTGAGCACCGGGGTCTCGGCGAACAGTTCCGCCATCCCGCGTCGGACATGGATCACCGCCGGAAGGGCAAAGCGCTCCGCGACGGCGCATTGGGCGTGAAAGAACTCTTTCTGCCACCGTTCCTTCTCCCGGTCCCTCTCCTCATAAAAATCGAAACCGAACTCTCCCACCGCCGCTATTTTCCTTTCTTCGGCCAGTTTTTCCAGCGTCTCCAGCGAACGTCCCGCACCGTCAAGCCAAAGCGGATGGATACCGTAAGAAAAAAGCAGACCCGGCTCATGCATTGAAAGCAACGGATCGGAATAATCATGCACCGAACAAAGTGTTGCGGCAGGCAACGGAGACACCCGCTGTTCCAGCGGAATCTCACTCAAGTGTATGTGGGCGTCGAACAGCATCAGTCCCCCATCGGTCGAACGGTTCTATAGTCACCGGATCGGAAATCCTGTCAAGAAATCGTTGCAAGCCGACGCACAATCGGTATCATGACTCCGGAAAACGGAGTTTCTCATGCACCTCGCCGAACGGCTCGGCACTACCATAGCGGCTCTCGCCACCGCCCCCGGCGGCGCGATTGCCGTCATCCGGATCAGCGGCCCCGCGACCGGTGATCTGTTGCGGCGCATCACCGGCCGGGAACGTTTCACGCCGCGGCAGGCGACCATATGCACCCTTGATCTGGGTTCCTCGGTGGCACCCGAACAGGCGCTGGCGCTCTATTTCGTCGCGCCAGCCAGTTATACCGGTGAAGAGATGGCCGAACTGCAGATCCACGGCGGCGGCGGCACCGTCGAAGAAACGTTGACACGACTTCACGAACTCGGCGCACGATCGGCTTCTCCCGGCGAATTCTCGTTCCGCGCCGTGATCAACGGAAAACTGTCGCTCGCGCGGGCCGCCGCGCTACCCGATCTCATCGCGGCGCAGGATCGTCTGCAGGCCGATATCGCGCGCCGCGCCGCCTACCAAGGACTATTCGAACAGGCAGCCACCCCCCTTCTGGCCGAATGGGATCGGATCGATGCTCTTGCCAACGCCGTAATTGATTTTCCCGAACAATTTTCCGAAGAGGTGCCTGTCGAAGAACTCGGCGCGCTCCTTGACCGCACAAGGGATCTCGCTACCAAAGCGCTTGACAACACGCGGCGCTTCCACCGCGCCGCCCCACCCCGCGTGCTTATCGCCGGTCGGCCGAACGTTGGAAAATCGCTTCTTTTCAATCGCCTGTTGGGCCGGGAACGGGCCATCGTATCACCCGAAGCGGGGACCACGCGCGATTACCTCTCCGCCGATCTGCATCTCCCCCACCCCGCTGTCACGCTAGAATTATACGACTCGGCGGGCTTACGGGAGAACACCGACGGTGTAGAACGGGAGGGAATATCGCGAACCCTAACTTTGAGCGAGGTTTCAGATCAAATAATACTGCTTTTCGACGGCTCCGTATCGCCGACCGATGACGATCGGGCCGCCCGCGTCCGATTCGCGGCAAAAGAACCCATCGTCGTTGCGAACAAAAGAGATATCGGCTGGCATCCTCATGCTGCCCGGATGGAGCCCTCTCTCTGTCTGTCAGCGCTCACCGGCGACGGGATCGAAGAACTGGTCCGTCTTCTTGTCGCACGGATAACTCCCCTGCTACCCGACCCCTCCCTCCCTGTGCTCCTGCACGCCGAACGACGTTTTCTTGCTGAACGACTCGTTGTGGCAGCCGAAGAATTGCACGCACAAATCGCCGGGGCAGATCCGGCCCTGCTCGTCGGCGCAATCGGTCGCTGTCGAGCCCTTTTCGGCGAATTGGCTGGACGAAGCGACGACCCCGATCTTTACGAGCGGATATTCTCCTCCTTCTGTTTGGGCAAATAACCGGGCCGCCGGTTTACTTTTCTCTCTTTTTATTTATGATGCATACCAAGGCCTAGGCCGGTCCGTTTTTGCGCGTTACAGGGCAAATGCGGCGGCCTTGCTTGGAGGCATATGAAATCATTCGATATTATCGTCATCGGTGCCGGACATGCTGGCGTAGAGGCGGCGGCGGCGGCGGTCAGGTTTGGGGCGCGCACCTTGCTTGTCACTCTGCGGATCGATTCGATCGGCGAGATGTCATGCAACCCATCGATCGGCGGTCAGGCGAAAGGACACCTTGTGCGCGAGATCGATATGCTCGGTGGGCTGATGGGACAGGCGGCCGATTTTTCGGCGATCCAATACCGCGTACTCAACCGGAGCAAGGGGGAAGCGGTCCGTTCAACCCGATCTCAGAACGACCGGCATCTCTACAAACGCTTTCTGTACGACCGCCTGTTCGCTCTCCCGGGCCTCACGATCCAACAGGACGAAGCGCTCGCGTTGCTGGTCGACGGAGGCAGCGTCTCGGGGGTGGTACTAAGGACTGCGGGTCCGGTGACCGCTCGGGCGGTGGTGGTGACGGCGGGGACGTTCCTGCGCGGCCGTATCGTCATCGGCGATAAGACCCATCCGGCCGGTCGACTCGGCGAACCTGCCGCGACGCAATTCACCGACGCCCTGCTCGCGGCCGGTCACGCGTCGATGCGGCTCAAGACCGGCACGCCGGTACGTCTGCGCGGCGACTCCATCGACCTTTCGCTCCTCGAGTCTCAGCCGGGCGACGACGAATTCGTCCCTTTTTCCCTTGCCTCCCGCGATCGCTTGACCCGGCAACTCCCCTGCTGGATAACCTACACCAACGAAAAGACCCACGCTATTATCCGCGAAAATCTTCATCTGTCACCGCTCTACGGCGCCCACAAGAGCATAGAAGGGGTCGGCCCGCGCTATTGTCCCTCTCTCGAAGATAAAGTAGTGAAGTTCCCCCACCGGGAGCGCCACCAAATATTTCTCGAACCGGAAGGATGGGACTGTCGCGAATACTACCCGAACGGCATCTCGACCAGCCTCCCTTTTCCGGTGCAGGAGGCTTTTTTGCGCACCATTCCGGGCTTGGAGCGGTCGGTCATCACCCGGCCGGCTTACGCGATAGAGTACGACGCGTTCGATCCCCGGGACCTCGCCCGAACGCTTGAAAGTAAAATGCTGACGGGCCTATTCCTCGCTGGGCAGGTCAACGGCACTTCTGGTTACGAAGAGGCGGCCATACAGGGGTTGGTCGCCGGCGTCAACGCGGCCCGGCGATCTTTACGACCCGACGGCGAGTCCTTCGTGCTCGAACGCCACGAAGCCTACGGCGGCATACTGATAGACGACATCGTTACCAAAGGTGTCGATGAACCATACCGTATGTTCACCAGCCGCGCCGAGTATCGCCTGTCAGTCCGCGAGGACAATGTCGCCGACCGGCTCTTAGAGAAGGCACGGCGTTTCGGCCTATTGTCCGAAACTTTGTATGCGGCTGAACGAAAACGACTTGATGCGACGGCCCGACTGGTCTCTTTTCTCGACGGAACGACCGTGTTGCCCTCCGCCGCGACCAACGATGCTCTTTTCTCTCTCAGCGAGGCGCCGCTTATCAAACCGACAACGCTTGCGGGACTGTTGCGTCGACCACGATTCAAATTGCCTCTGCTCGCCTCCTTTGCCGCGATCCCCGAGGCGGAAGAAGCCCTGTGGGGTCGTGCTGTGACGGCGGTCCGTTATGCCATTTATGTGGAAAAAGAGCGCGAAGAACTCGAACGGCGGGCACCCCTCGCCGCGATCACAATCCCGAAATCGTTTGCATTCGAGGGGATCCCGGGGCTTTCGCGCGAGATAGTTGAAAAACTTTCGCGTCACCGTCCCGCCGATCTTGAGCAGGCCGCCCGCATCCCGGGGATGACCCCGGCGGCCATTTCGATACTGCTGATGCTTTTGAAGGGTAGGCCGGAAGGAGGTTCCCGTGACGGTTGACGTTTCACGTGAAACATTCCGCGCGACGCTCGATGTCGCTTTGGAGGAGATGAAGCTTCCGCTCCCGTCCGGCGTACGGGAAAGAAGTGTCGCACTCTATCTGCTACTGGTCGAATGGAACCGCGTGCATAATCTGACTCGCATCGTCTCCGCGGAGGAGGCGGCATGGCGGCATTTCGCCGAGTCTTGGGCCCCGCTCATGGTCGCCGGCCTGTTCGACGGGGTCGTTTCCGCCGCAGATATCGGGTCCGGTGCGGGCTTCCCCGGTCTGCCGCTGGCCCTCGCGCTTCCCGATATCCGGTGGACGCTCGTCGAAAAGGCAAGCAAGAAAGCCGCCTTTCTCACCTACGCGACCGCGACGCTCGGTCTCACTAACATCACGGTCCGCAGCGTCGATGCGCGCACCCTCTCCGACCGGTTCGACCTGGTCACGTTTCGTGCACTCACATCCGACGAGCACTTTCTCGAGGATCTTGCCTCTCTGCGCTCAACGGGCGGACGGTTGCTACTTTTCCTTGGTCCCGATCAACCGGTATCCGCCGCTTTTTCCGACGAGGAACACCTCTGTTCTTTGCGAGGATTCCCCTTTCGTCTGGTCGTTTCTCCGCGTCGCTGACCGCCTCGCCTTCGTTGACAGCTCTCTCTTTTTCTGATAAGTTGCTACGAACGCAACCGAATGGGGGTTTCCGATGAAGAATTTGCTTGTAGGGCTGATGCTGCTGACCACCATCGCATACGGAGTGGAGAATTCGCCCGCCATGAATCGCCGCATAGAGGCGCTCGCCATCGGCGAGACGACGCTCGCCTATCGGCTTGTGGCGCTTTCGGCGAGCCTCGCCATCGCCGCCGCCACCGACAACGACGCCATTCTTGCGCTGCTCGAGAACGTTGAGAGCACCCTTTCCAACGGAAAGTCCTTTCTTGCGGAACAGAACACCTCAAGCGCCTACTCCAAGGAGATCGCCGCTCTGATTGATTCGGTGCTTTCCTGTTCGGTCAACGTCAAGCAGTACACCAAGAACAAGAACTACGACAACCTGCAGAAGATACGGGGATGCATAGACCCACTCGAAGGTAAGATAAACGACCTGACCGAGCGTTTCAACAAGACGACGCCCGCGCCCGTCAAATAACTAAAGGAGTTGCATATATGACAAAGGTTCTCATCCTTATGGGGAGCGATTCCGATTGGACCGTCATGAAAAAGGCGGCCGATACCTTGACCGATTTTGGCATTTCCTTCGAGGCCCATGTCTCCTCGGCCCATCGGACCCCCGAAAAGACAATGATGTTGGTACATAATTTCACCGGGGAGTGCATCATCGTCGGTGCCGGCGCAGCGGCCCATCTGGGCGGCGTAGTAGCGGCTCACACGGTCAGGCCGGTCATCGCCGTTCCTCTCAACGCAACGGCACTTAATGGTCTTGACGCGCTTCTGGCGACGGTCCAGATGCCGTCGGGCATCCCGGTGGCCACCATGGCCATTGACGGCGCAAAGAACGCTGCGTTATTTGCCCTGTCAATTCTCGCTGTCTCTGACGAACAGCTTCGTTCCCGGCTCGAAAAATATCGCGATGCGATGACGAAAGAGATTGACGCGAAGGACCAAAATCTTCAGAAAAGTTTGCGCGGAGCATGATCTATGGATATCTTTTCTATAGAAGAAGCGGCGTGGAAACTTCGCAATGGATCTATTGTCGCATATCCGACTGAAACCGTTTACGGTTTAGGCACCATCATTTATGAAATAGATGCTGTTGAACGGTTAAAGGAAATTAAAGGCATTTCCCGCTCTAAACCGCTCTCCGTGCTTATTTCGAAAAATCGGCCAGCGATGATTGAGGAATTAGTTCCTTCTTTTTGTCCTTTGGCTCAACGTCTTGCAAAATTTTACTGGCCCGGTCCTCTTACCATTATCCATGAAGCACGCCCCGATGTCCCAAAAGTTGTGACTGGTCAAACAGAAATGGTGGGCCTGCGTTGTTCTCCTCACCCGGGATTAAATAAATTGGTCGAACTGGTCGGTCACCCCATTATTACTACCAGTGCAAATCTAACCGGAAAGGCACCAGCCCTTAATTACGAAGAAGTTTTTTCCTATTTCGAAGGCGTTATCGATGGCATTTTGCTTTTTGATGAGTTACATGCTTCGGAAAAACCGCAGGCAAGCAACATTCCGTCAACAGTTGTTTTGGTCGATTTTCATCATATCGAAATCCTTCGAGAAGGGGCGATAAAAAAGGAGGATATTTTTCGTAAGATATATGATTGATGGCCTCTTTTCACAGGATCGTATTTTCGATGATCGAACTGTCATTAAACAAGGTTTGCGTGGATACCGCTTCTCTGTCGACGCGCTTCTTTTGGCATGGTTTGTTTTTCGACATATGGGCAAACAGAAATCTTTTTTTTCTCTCGAGCTGGGAGCTGGTAGCGGAGTAGTTTCTCTGTTGCTCAAACGGCATGGCCTTATAGGAAAAATCGACTGTGTGGAGAGGGATGCAGGGCTGTGTTCCCTTTTAAAAGAAAATGTCGAACAAAACGCTCTTTCTGAACAAATTTTTCCTCTTTGCGGTGATCTTCGTTTTTTAAGATTTTCTCCGGAACAATACGATATTGTATTTTTTAACCCACCTTATCACCCTCCGGTGGCTGGGCGAACTAGTCCTGACAAAGAAAAGGCTACGGCCCGGCATGAACTTTTTGGATCGCTTGACGATTTTCTTCAAAAAGGAAAATTTGCTTTGAAAAAGAAAGGACGATTGTTTTTCATTCATCCAGCCAATAGAGCTGTATATGCATATGCTAAAATTGCTTCTCATGGGTTGGCTCCGTTGGAAACTATGGCTGTCCGGGAGCATGAAACCGATGATCCATCATTATTCCTCTACTATTGCGTATCATCCGATCCCATTAAAACAAAACAACGTTTTACCCTGCTCACCATGAAAAACAACGATGGTTCTGATACCCCAGAGGGCAAAACGATTTTATATGCGCCAAACCGAGGGACAAGAACATAAAAATTTTGTCAATGAAATTGAAAAAGAGAAAATGCTTGATAGAATACCTCTGCACTCTGTGCTCTTAAGGGAGAAAAGGTATATCCTATGTGGAAAAAAATAAAAGAACATCTTAACGCCTCCGAGAATACCAATATCGTCAAAGCGTTCGTTAATCCGTTGCGCGCCATTAAAGAAAGTAATGAAGAGTTGGTTATCGGTTGTCCAAGTCAACAGATAGTGACCTTGCTCGAAAAACAGCACCTCGATAAAAAAATTACCACCCTAGCGCGAGAGCTCATAGCTCCCGATATAGTTGTTCGCTTCATCGTCAAAAAACTTTCTGATATGGAGGATCTTCAGCCGTTGCTGCCGCTGACCGAAGCTCTGTCCACGGATCACGGCAAGCGGACGAAACAACGCAGTACCCTCTTATCCAACGAGTATACCTTCACGACCTTCGTTTCGGGTCCGAGCAACAAGGATGTTTACGAATCGGCGCTTTATGTCGCAAAGCATCCGGGCACCAACCGTAACCCGTTAGTCATCTACGGCGGAACTGGTTTGGGAAAAACGCATCTGCTCAATGCCATCGGAAATTTTATTTCAGGAAAAAATCGCACTGCATGTTATATATCGTCACAGAAACTTATTAACGAGTTTTACAAGGCGATGAGCGAGAACGGCCTGCAGAAATTTCATGATACCATCATGTCTTACGATTTTTTACTGGTCGACGATATCCAGTTTATGAAGACCCCGGGTATTCAAGAAGAATTTTTTCGGATGTTTAATGAATATCACCATGCCAAGAAACAGATCGTCATCACTTCCGATCGTTATCCCGGAGAGATCCGCGAAATAGACGACCGGCTAAAATCTCGTTTTGACTGGGGTGTCACCATCGAAATAAAACCGCCTGAACTCGATACCCGAGTCGCGATCGTGCGCAAAAAGGCAGAGTTATATGAAATGTCCGTCGATGATGATGCGGTATTTTTTATAGCAAAGAATTTTAAAAATAATGTCCGACAAATAGAAGGAGCCCTAAAAACCCTTCAAATCTCGGCCGAGATAGTTGGCCGCAAAGAAATATCAAAGGAATTTGCCAGCGATCGTCTTCGCGATATGATACGGGTCAAAACCAATATCACCATGGATGACATAATTAAAATGACTGCAACCGTCATGGGAGTAAAAGTATCCGATATACTTTCTAAAGAACGGTCAAAACAAGTATCACTTTCACGGCAGATAGCCATGTTTCTTTCAAAAAAGTACACCGGTAATACGTTGGTCGATATCGGCGAGCGATTCAGTGGTCGCAATCATGCAACCGTTATTTCTTCCATCACTCGTATCGAAAAGCTTTTTATAGATGATATCAACATCAAAAAGATCGTTGAGAAGCTCGAACGGGAAATAGAAGATATGAAGTATTAACAGATGTTCAAACAAAGGCTGTTAAAAAGATGTTATCTCTTTTTTTCATCATTTTTACGACCAGTGTCATCATTAGTATGGTTTTTATTAGTATGAGTAATATCATTATATTAAATGGGTTTAAACACTTCACACAACATATTATTACTATTAATATCCTTATATATACTATAAACAATACTGGAAAAAGGAGGGAACCATGACACGGATCACATTCAAAAGAGAAGAACTGCTCAGAGCAATCGAGTATTGTATGACATCGGTTGAGAAAAAAAGCACCATGCCGATACTTTCACATGTGTTGATGGAATCGACGAAGAATCAATGTCGTATTGTGGCGACAAATCTTGATACCTCGGTCATCGTACGGCTCACCGCAGTCGATTATGAAGGAGAGGTCAAAATAGCAATTCCTGCCCGTCATTTTAATGAGATATGCAAAGGAGTGCGTGGAGAGACGGTTAAACTGGAACATGACGGGGAACACAATGTGTTGTCGGTGACCTCCGATAAGACCGGTTATACATTACCCTGCGGCGATGCCAATGATTTTCCCGCCGTATCGAGTGAAGTGGGGGATGAGGTCACGGTCCCGCTGAAAAAGATACTGCCGCTTTTCAAAAAACTACAGTTCTCCATGACCGATCCCAATTACAATAAGACCTATTCGGGTGTTCTGATGATGCGGGTGACCGACGAGAAACGAGAGGTCATAGAACTGGTGACCACCGATATCCATCGCATCTCCATTGTAACGCTTGAGAACTTCAAGCTACCGCTCAAGGAATTGGCCGAAGGCATTGTGATACCCGGTAAGAATTTTTCAGAGATTGTTAAAATATTCAGTGACATAGACGAAGCAAAACTTTCCATAAAAGAGGGAAAGCTTATCATCACGGCCGATACGGTCGCCTTCATCTGTCGCCTTATCAAGAATGAGTTCCCGAGTTATCGCAATGTGACCGGAAATTCGGCGCAGATAGAGAAAAAGGATCACGCGGAGGTACGGCGCAAGGAGCTGGTGGACGGTATCAAGCGGGTCATCGCGCTGTCGACCGAAGAAAAGATCTGGGCCGCCCGTTTCGAGTTCAAGGGCGATACCCTGCGGATGAGCGCCAGTAGCGAGTTCGGCGGCAGTTCGAGCGACGAGATATTGGTAGAGAAGGGCTTCCAGAGCGACCGGACCATCGGTCTGAACGCCCGTTATTTCCTCGAAGTGGTCGGCGTCATCGATGACGAGAAGACCCGCCTCATCGTGGAAGAGGGTCTTCGTCCGCTCACCATCATCGAAAAGAACCCCGAATTCACCTATACCCACATGGTGATGCCGCTCCGCATATAGCGCGGCCGTTATGCATCTTGAGCACCTGCTGCTGAGAAATTTTAGAAAATTCGATGAGATAGAATTCTCTTTCGGCGGACGGACCCTTATCAGCGGACCGAACGGGTCGGGGAAGACCACCATCGCCGAGGCCTGTGCCGCAGCGCTCGGAGGCAAAAGTTTCCGGACCGCCGATCTCAAGGAATGTATCCGCGAAGGGGCCGACCATGCCTTCGTCAAAGCGACGGTCGATCTGGGCGGACTCGAACGGGCATCATTTACCAGCGGGTTCGATCGCAAAGGACAAAAAAAACTGACGCGCGACGGTCTGACCATCTCGCGCCGGGCGCTCATCGGCGCCACCTCGTTCGTTCTGTGTACGCAGGAGGATATCGAGATGGTGAGCGGATCGCCCAAACGACGGCGCGATTTCATCGACCGCGCGGCGATGGGACTCGACCGCGGGTATATCGACATCGCGTCGCAGTATCTGCGGTTCGTCAAGCAGAAAACGGCGCTCCTGCGGCACGAAAGAAAAAGCGGTCTCAAGCATCTCAACGAGGCGGCGGTGCCGCTCATCAGCGCGATACGGAACCGGCGCGGCGCGGCTGCGCAGGCGATCATCGCTAATTTTGAAAAAGTGGCGCGGCAGGCGGGGCTGGAGCTGTCGATCGCGATTCGGATGCCCGCCGAAGAGGGGGATGAGGTACGCAAACGGCTGCATGACCGGATGGTGCGCGAGGCGGAACGGGGATGTCTTCTCTACGGGCCGCATCTCGACGATATCCAGATGGAACTGACGGGACGGGCGGCGAAGTCGTCGTCATCGGGCGAGGTGGCCTTCGGCGCCTTCTGTCTGCGGCTCGCCGAGACGCTGCTCTTGGGCGACGCCGGGTGGCCTCCCCTTTTTATCGCCGACGAGATATTCTCCTTCATGGACCGCGACCGGCGCGACCGGGCGATGACACTGGTCGGCGCGCTACCGTTCCAGACCGTCGTCACCTCGCACCGTCCGGCGGGGGAGGGGAGCGTGCCGGGAGACTGCACTTTGATATCGTTGGGAGAATAGAGGATGGTGAAGTTTCTGCTGATGTTCGTGTCGGTGCTTGCGGCGAACCTGCTGTCGAATCTGCTCACCGCCTTTGTACTGGGGCGAATGCGCAGCGAGTTCCCCCCCGCCGTTGCGACGGCGCTCGCGATGTTGGTGCTGGTGGTGTTCCTGATGCCGCTGTTCGCCTATCTCGACAGTTGGGCGGGCGCGCTGTCGAAGTTCCTGCTGCGGACCGGCAAGAAGATGCTCGGCCGGACCATCGGGCTTTTCGTCGTTTTCGTTGCGCTTCTGGCTCTTTTATACTATGGTTACGCGCGGCTGTGGTTCGGCTGGGACGCCTTCACCGCCTTCTTCGGGAACCGGTTCTGACGGGAGGATTAGATGGAAGAGATAAAGAAGAAACTGACCCCCGAGGAGGAGGAACAGCTCTGGCTCGACACGGTCTATCAGGGCGATAAGCCGCAACTGACCGTCCGCGCGGTAGTGACCGGGGCGCTGCTCGGCGGTTTCATGTCGCTGACTAACCTTTATATCGGCCTCAAGACGGGGTGGGGGTTCGGCGTCGCAATCACGGCGGTGATACTCTCCTTCGCGATATGGAATGTCATTTCGAAGGTCTTCAGGACCCGCAATATGACGCTCCTCGAGAACAACGCCATGCAGTCGCTCGCTTCGGCGTCGGGCTACACGACGGGCGGAACGCTGGTAAGCGCCATCGCCGCCTATGTCATGATCACCGGACAGCACCTGAATATCTGGATACTCGGGCTGTGGATACTGTTCATCGCGCTGCTCGGCACCTTCATGGCGATACCGCTCAAACGGCAGATGGTCAATGTCGAGAAACTGCCCTTCCCGAGCGGCACGGCGTCGGCCGAAACGCTCAAAAGCCTTTATTCCAGCGGCGCTGAAGGGGTGCGGAACGCCAAGGTGCTCTTCGCGACAGCCGGGATAGGCGTGTTCAACAAGCTCCTCGGCGAAGATATGTTCGGATTGGTCCGGTACGAATACTTCGTCTTCGGCCAGTGGGCGCAGAAATTCACCATGTCGCTCGAATCGAGCCTGCTGCTGGTCGGCGGCGGCGCCCTCATGGGGTGGCGGACGGCTTGGAGCATCCTTTTCGGGGCGATACTCAACTACGCGATACTCGCGCCATGGCTGGCGGGGATGGGGATATTGCACCCCGGCGAGGACGGCGCCTTCTCCTACAGCGTGATCGTCAAATGGAGCCTCTGGTTCGGCGCGTCGGTCATGGTCATGGCGGGGCTCACCTCGTTCGCCTTCCAATGGCGGGTCATCGCGCGGACCTTCGCCGGCATGGCCGATATCTTCCGCAAGGAGAAACGGGCGCTGACCGCCTACGAGCAGATCGAGGTCCCCGGTTCGTGGTTCGCTGCCGGTATGGCGGCCACTTCGGCCGGCATCTGCCTGATCATGTATTTCGTGTTCGAGGTCGGGGTGGCGATGTCGCTGTTCGCGATAGCGCTCTCGTTCGTGCTGGCGATGGTCGCCTGCCGCGCCACCGGCGAGACCGACACCACGCCGGTCGGGGCGATGGGGAAGCTGACCCAACTTGCCTACGGGGTGCTCGTTCCGAAACGGATGATACCGAATCTCATGGCCGCCTCGATCACCGCCGACGCGGCGGGGGCGTCGGCCGACCTGCTGACCGGCCTCAAATGCGGCTACCTGCTGGGTGCCAATCCGCGCAAACAGTTCCTCGCGCAGTTCATCGGCGTATTCGCCGGGACGCTCGTGGTGGTACCGGTATTCTATATCATCGTGCCGGGCCCCGAGGCGCTCGGGACGCAGATGTTCCCGGCGCCCGCGGCGCAGATATGGGCGTCGGTGGCGAAACTGCTTTCGGAGGGGATCGGCAGTCTGTCGATCTCGATACGGTGGTCGATCCTTGCCGGCGCGCTGCTCGGCATCCTGATCCCGTGCGTCGACCGGTGGTTGCCCAAAGTGGCGCGCTTCGTTCCTTCGGCGATGGGGATCGGACTCGCGTTCACCATCCCGTTCTCGTCGTGTCTCGCGATGTTCCTCGGCGCGCTGATTGTGCTCATCCTTTCGTGGAAGAAGAAGGAGTGGGACGAACAGATCGTGCCTGCGGCATCGGGACTTATCGCCGGCGAAAGTTTGGCCGGGGTATTCCTGCTCATTATCAACACCCTGCGCGGCTGATAGTACCGCTACACGGGCCAAGCGAATCTTTTTAAAAGAAAAACTCAGTAATATAGGACCTCAAAAAAACACTTGCGAAAGAAAAAGAAGCGTGTAAGGTTTAGGTATGAGACATTTTACTACACGCCCTTAAGAGGTGTTGACATGCTTCATCCGGGTAAAGTGCTTTCTGTTGCGCTCATCATTCTTTTTCTCTTGACCGCTTGTACTCCGGCCGAAGAAGAGGGTCTTGAGTGTATTGAATCGTGGGAATGCGGCGAAGGATATACCTGCGAGGTCGGCTACTGCGTTGAGCTCCCTGATGACGGCACCGGTATCGTCGATAAAGATACCGTTCTGCCGGAAGGAACGGACACAAACGATGCGGGGACCGATGTGACAACGGACGAGGCGACCGAAGGGAATGATCCTGCTGTTGAACAGGACGAAATCAATGAAGAGACGGACGATGCCGTCATACCTGAGGAGGATTTGATTGACGATGAAATGATGATTGAAGAGGACGTGGCGGTGACGGACGATCAGACAACGACCGAGGAAGATGTCGTGGTCGCTGAAGAAGATGCGGCTTTCGAGAATGATCCGGTCGTTGATGAAGACACGGTCATGGTGGACGAAGACACCGCTGTCCCCGATGAGGACGGCGATACGCCTCCCTCTTGTCCGACGGGTCTTTCTCTCGGTAGCTGGGCGAGCGGTGATGATGGTTGGAGTCACGACAACAACTGGTGGACCCGCGCATCGGGGAACATGCATCTTGACTACACCGCCGACCATAGCAGCTCCTACACCCAAGACCTGACCTATACGACCGACATCTATCTGGCGGGGTGCGCGTCGGCCACCCTTTCTTTTGCGGTGCAGTTAAATGATGACTACACCTATGCTGCCGGATCGGACAAATCGGAAAAGCTCTATGTCCAGTGTTCCGGTGATGCCGGGGCCAACTGGACCAGCATGACGCCCAATCCGTGGCCCTCTTCGGACCAAAGCGGTGAGTGCGGCGGTCTTCCCGGCTACTGCGCCGGCGGCCCCGGAAACGATTGGAGCTTCGCGAAAACCAATCAAACGATAGATATCCCCGTCGCCTGTCGGACCGCACAGGCGCGGTTCCGGTTCCATGCGACCGGAGACACGACTTGGAGTCTGCTGGCTCCGGGGTGGCAGATATATCCCGTAACAGTGAACTGATGGATCATAGTTGGAGGATGAGATGAAGCTGTTTTCTTTCTTTGTTGGCGTGTTGGGCGTAGTGCTTGTGATCGGCTGTTCCCCGACCGAGGATGGCGAACCGTACATTGGCGTCGGCGAACCCTGTTCGGGTGATGGGACCATCTGTTCGTCAGACGGTGAATTGTTGTTGAAATGTTCTGCCGGCGCGCTCATTCTTCAGGAATCTTGTGTCGCGCTCAGCAAGGACTGCAAGAACGGCGCGTGTGTTGAACGCTCCGAGCCGGGCGATGCCTGCACTGGTACCGGATCCATTTGCTCGGGGGACAAGATTCTGAGCTGTCAGGAAGACAAGTATGTCGAGACCTTCAACTGCGCTTCAGAAGATAAGGACTGCAAAGAAGAGGACGGAGCCGCGGTCTGTGTCGAGAAGCCGAAAGTGGACAACACCCCGACGACCGATAGCGACGAACCGGTGATCGTTGACGAGACCGGCGATAACGAACCGGTCGACGAAGATCAGGTCGGCGGTCAGTGCACTCCGGGAGAGACGGAGGAGTGTTACCACGGACCGAGCAATTCAAAAGGGGTCGGCCCCTGCAAGTCGGGCATGGCCACCTGTGCGGCAAGCGGGAACTGGGGTCCCTGCGAAGGGGAGGTCCTGCCGACCATGGAGATATGTCTTGACGGTATAGATCAGAATTGCGACGGCAAGGACGAAACACCGGAGACCGCAGAAGACATCGACGGTGACGGCATCACCGTTTGTCAGGGCGACTGTTGTGAGATAGTGGCCGACTGTCCCGGCGCCGATCCGAAGTTCGTCACTCCCGAAGGGGCGGAGATATTGGGGAACGGCGTGGACGACGACTGCAACGGTCATCAGGACGAAGTGGTGTCGTGTGACAACGGGCTTACGGTAAGCGCCGACACCCCATCGAGCGCGATAGCCCTCGCCAAAGCTATCGGCATCTGCGATCCGTGGCTGGTGTCGGCTGAACTCGGCCTTGCCGGGCCGCCGGCCACCGAATATATCGCCGATGGTCCCGAAGGGAGCAGTAAAATAAATCGACCTTCTCTGGAAAAGCCTTATTTTGACGATCAATACCAGACCTACGCCGTGCCGCCGATGTTCGGGAGCGTTCTAACGGCCAAGGAAGGGATGGCGATGTCGATCCTTTCGACCGGTCCGTGGGATCGCCCGACCGGCGATGCCGCCAATGCCACTCTCGCTGCGGGAGACATGAAGACCGCCAGCGGTGTTCCCATGGATTGGTTGAATCGTCAACCTAACTGTGCGGCGCCCAAAGCTCCTTCATGCCCGGGCGGAGTGCCACCCGACCCGACCATAGAAAATTCCTGTGCCGGCAAGCCCGATTTCGTGGTACAGGACCCGATCATGCTGACGGTCAAGGTGAAGGTGCCGATCAATGCTCTCGCATTCAAAATGAACAGCTATTTCTGTTCAATAGAATATCCCAACACCGTTTGTTCGTCTGAGAACTACAACGATTTCTTTATCACGCTCCTTGATTCGACCTACAATACGGTGAACCCGACCGCCACCAACCCGAACCCCGTGGACAAGAACCTTGCGAAAGACGATAAGGGGAATCCGGTCGGCGTTGATCTGGCTCCTGCGGGACTTTTTAAAGTCTGTAATCAGGCTTGCGGCAATGCGTTGAGCAATACTAACCCGTATGGCGCCTGCACCGGCGATGCCGAATTGGCGGGTACCGGCTTCGGCTCACAGACGATTATGGGAATATGTAGCGGTAACGGCTGCACCGGTTGGCTTACCACGCAGGGCAATGTCGTCCCGGGCGAAGAGATCACGTTGCGCTTCGCGATATTCGAGCAGGGAACGGTCGCCTACGGCCCCGACCATTCGTGGGATTCGACGGTGCTTCTGGATAATTTCCAGTGGCTTCTTAAAGAGGTCAAACCGGGCACCGGGATGCAGGAATAGTCCGGTCGTATCATGAAAAGAACGACCATCGATATCTTCCAGTTCATGCAGTATCGCCAGTTCTTTCGGGCGGTCTACGATGATCTGAAGCGAAAAGAGAAAGATTTTTCGTTCCGCTCGCTCCAGCGGAAAGCGGGGTTCAGTGATCGATCGAACCATTTTTGGCAGGTGCTCAACGGGACGGTAAAACTTACGACCGCGGCGGCCGAACGCTATGCCAAAGCGCTCGGTCTGACGGCAAAGGAAAAGGAGCACTTGCAGAACATGCTGGCTTTGGAGCAAGCGAACAGCGAAGAGGAAAGAGAGGCGATCATCGTTAGAATGCTTTCCTCCTCGAGTTTTCTTTCAGGTAACCGTTATCAAATGGCAGCGCTCGCGCTTTTCAGCGATTGGGTGCTGCCGATCCTGTGGGAAGTGGTCGCACTTGACAACTTCAAAGAGGATCCGGTGTGGATCGCGCAGAATTTCTTCACCGACATTACGCCGGCCGAGGTGACCGTCGCGCTCGAAAAATTGTTGATACACGGATTCGTTTCCCGTGATGCGATAGGGAAACTGAAGCAGGAACAGATAAATCTTTCCGATTATCTGGCCGCTTCTCGCGAGACCAGTGCCGCTATCATCACGATGCGCAAAGCCCAACTCCGCAAGACGATGGTCACGGCGCTCGAGGCGATGGATTCCCAGCCGTTCGAAAAACGGCTTTTCTACAGCAGTTCGATACCGGTATCCAAAGAGACCTATGAAGAAATGAAGCAACGGATACTCTCTTTTCAGGACGATCTGCGGGCGATCTCCCTGAAAAACCCCGCTCGCGATGCGGTCTACCAGTTCAACATCCAATTCTATGCTCCCTTCAGCGAATGAAAGTAGATATCCGTTATTTTTCCGGTACCGGCAACACCGCGTGGCTTGCCGACCAACTGAAAAAGGCTTTGGAAAAACGGAGCATCGCCGTATCGCTCGGAGCTATAGGACTTGACGCCGATCCGCAGATAGGGCCGGAAACACTTACGCTCATGATCTGTTTCCCGGTCTATGGCCTTGACGCGCCCCCCTTTGTGCAGGAGTGGGCCGGACGGCTGCCGCAGGGTGAGGGGAGGAGCGTGGTCCTTGTCCGTTCTCCCGGCGATCCCTTCTTTGACGGCGGGACCACCCGGACGATGCGGCGCATCCTCGCCGAGCGCGGTTGGCGGGTGACGGTGGAGCGGATGATCGTGATGCCGCCCAATGTCTTCATCCGGGTCAGCGACGACCTCGCGGCGTTCCTGCTCGCGGCGGCCCATCGCCGTATCGCGACACTCGCCGACGACATACTCGGCGGCAAAGAATTGCTTGAGGACACGGGCTCTTTTGTCCATTACTGTTCCCGTGCCTGCAATCTTCTGTTGGCGCACCACGGATTCCGGTTCGGCCGCGATCTGCGGGCGAATAAAACGTGCACCCGGTGCGGCCTGTGTGTCCGCGAATGTCCCTCTGGAACCATCACGATGACCCCCGACGGCATCCGCTTCGGCGACCGCTGTCAGGTCTGCATACGCTGTCTGTCGCGCTGTCCGGTGAAGGCGATACATTCCCGATTCTATAGCTGGTTCTCGGTCGAGAACTACGACCTTTCCGCACTCGACAAAGTCGATTTTTCAACGCTGAAACTCCGTTCGTGGTTTGAGCGGCGCTACCGGAATTATCTGGAACGATCATAAAGAAAATACGGGGGTGTTGATGAAAAACTTTTATGTTCTCCTGGTCTTGCTGATGCTGTTTGCCTGTTCTTCGCCCAAAGAGAACCCGGCGGTAGACGGCGACCAACTCGTCGCGACCGACGATGATCAGCCGGATCAGACCGATCAGTCGGACCCGTCGGATGACGCTATCCCCGCCACCGACGACGCGTTGATCCCCGACGAGGACAAGGTCATCCCGGTCACCTGCGGCAACAGCATGACCGATCTGGGCGAAGAGTGCGACGGCGACGCAAAGAACTGTACCGACCTTGGCGCCTCCTACACCGGCGGCGTCGCGGTCTGCAAGGAAGACTGTTCGGGCTACGATACCGCCTCCTGTCAGGGCGGCACCGATGATGACAGCGCCGGGGCCGACGACGAAACGACCGACAGCGATGCGGCGCCCGACCTCTCTCCCGATGTGGACCTGAATGTTTGGCCCGAGTGCACCGTGGACGGCGACTGCGGCTCCTCCACGCGGAGCTGTTATCAGGGTATCTGCCGCGACAAATGCACCGTCTATATCAACGAGTGCGAATGGAAACCGTCGGGCAACATCTGTTCCGGCGGCCTCTGCGTCGAATGCCTCAAGGACAGCGATTGTCCCGGCACTCGCTATTCCTGCGACACCGTGAAGCGGATATGCGTCGATAAAGCATTCGACCCGACCAAGACCAAGATCGGCGTCTTCTACCACACGTGGCACTGCCCGTCGGCCGGGGAGGTCCACGATGTGTCGAAATGCCTTGCCGGCGACGAGAACTGGCCGGCGTGGCCCGCCGATCCGAACGCCCAGACCTCGTTCTGGTGGGCCGAACCGCAGGACGGCTATTACTGCCTGACCGACAATACGGCGCTCCTGACCAAACACGCCGAGATGCTCCGAGACATGGGAACCGACTTCGTCTTCGTCGATGTGACCAACCACAACTACAACACCAGTTCACTCTGCATCCAGCCCGAGGAAATGATCATCCAACCGTTCACAACGCTCGTGAATGTCTGGAAGACGATAACGGGGGCGCCCAAGATCGTGCCGTGGGTCCCGGTCTCCGATTGTCCGACCTACTTCCCCGCGGGCCAGTGCACCCATCCCGACAACACCTACATCGTCTACACCCTCCTCGATATCCTTGCGGGTACCGGCATGACCTTCGAGTATCAGGGGAAACCGCTCCTCCTCATCACCGAGAACGACACCTATCCGGTGAGTGCCTCAAAGATATCAGCACTTTCGGCGAATTACACCATCCGCAAGATGTGGGCGTTCGAGAGCGAGGGGACCGAGGATTGGAGCTATCTGGAGCGGTGCGACAAAGATCCGCTCGAGAGTCAGCCGTGCTTCCAGCGCATCTCCAAAATGGGCGGCGCGCCGGAGCAGTTCCCGATCGCGACCGCCTACGGCGCCGACTACATGAGTCACACCACCACCGCGACCCCCAAGCACAACGGCAAGACCTTCCGCAAGCAGTTCGAGACGCTGCTCGACAACCCCGAGATACCGATTGCGACGATCACCGGCTGGAACGAATGGATCGTCGGCCGGTGGAAATGCGGTTCTCCGTCGTGCGACTGCGGGAATTCGTTCGACGCGACCTATGGCTGTTTCCTCGATCAGTACACCTACGAATACAACCGCGACATCGAACCGGCCAAGAACGATCCGCTCGGCGACTATTACTACCGGCTCGTGAAGTCCTGCATCGCGCTGTTCCGCGCCGGCGGCCGGTGCGACGCCAATCATGCGAACGATCTCTGTTGCAAGGACTGATATAGTATTAACCGCCCTCTAACTCTTGACATTCCCCACAAAAAGAGTACACCGGTAGCCGCTTAATCCCGCCACCGGCGGGAACGGGGGACCCAATTCCCGGGGCGCATCGCCGTTACGGCGTAGGGCACTCTTCCGCCCGAGCCCGTCAGCTAACCTCGTAAGCGTGGGAAGAGGAAACCCCCCGACAGACGCCGGTCGGCTTCCTCTCGTTACAAATTTTTGTAAGGAGTCTACCATGCCGTCGGTCCATCTTCGTTTTTTCAAGAGAGGTCGTTTGTTCCTCTCGCGCCTCCTGAACCGCATCCTTTTTTTCAGCGGCCGGGTCGATCCGGCCCATGCCGTCTTTTTCGGCTACTTGTCCTATGTTATTATCGGATGGCTGCTGTTGTCTCTCCCCGCCGCCCGCATCGTGGAGCACATCGCCCCCATCGACAATCTGTTCGTCGCCACCTCGGCGATGTCGACCACCGGTCTGTCCACCATCAGCATAGCGGATAACTATTCGCTTTTCGGGCAGTTGGTGATACTCGCCCTCATCCAACTCGGCGGCATCGGGTACATGACCTTCGGGTCGTTCATCATCCTCTCGCGGCGGCCCGACCTTCCCCCGGCGCGCGCCGAGGTATCCCGCGCCGTTTTCAGTTTGCCAAAATCGTTCGACATCTTCCGCTTCATCCGGAGCGTCATCCTTTTCACCGCCGTCATCGAGACGGTCGGGATGCTGCTGCTGTGGTGGGCCTTTTCGGCCGCCGGCGCCCCGAACCCCCTGTATAACGCCTTTTTCCACAGCATATCCTCGTTCTGCACCGCCGGGTTCAGCCCTTTCAACGACAGTTTCATGTCGTTCGCCGGCAATGTCTGGCTCAATGGTATCGTGAGTGCCCTTTCCTACCTCGGCGCCATCGGCTTCATCGTTTTCGTCGACTACTGGCGCCGGTTCCGGGGAAAGAGCGCGCAGGTGACGCTCACCAGCAAGATCATCCTCTGGACGACCCTCTGGATGACCCTCATCGGGACCGCGCTCCTGTTCCTCGACGAACCGACGATACGGGGATCGGCGCCCGACAAACGGCTGCTTGCCGCCTTTTTCCAGTGCATGGCGGCGATGACCACCGTCGGGTTCAACTCGGTCGACATCGGCGCGCTGTCGAAGGGATCGATACTGGTGCTGACGGTGCTGATGATCATCGGCGCATCGCCATCGGGGACCGGCGGCGGCGTGAAAAGCACCTCCTTCTCGGCGATACTCGGCGTCATCCGCAGCGCCCTGCGGGGGGAACAGCACGCTTCGTTCTGGGGGCGCGGCATCCCGCTCGAACGGGTCTGGATGGCGGTCGCCAATACGGCGTTATATCTCATGTTCCTGACCATCGGGGTCTATCTGCTCTCGCTCACCGAGACCGCCACCATCGACAAACTTTTCTTCGAGGCGGCGTCGGCCATCGGAACGGTGGGGCTCAGCATGGGGATCACCGGAACGCTGACCGATCTGGGAAAGTTCATCGTGACGCTGCTGATGCTCGGCGGGCGGATCGGGCCGCTCACGGTCGGGATGGTCCTCTTCATCCGGAAAAGCGCGGCCGACGAACCGCACGACAGCGATCTGGCGGTGTAAGGCAACGCTTTCCCACAAAACAATTTGCCTTCCGCTTTCTCCAATATATAATCGCGCGACCCGACTTATTGGAGGCTCCCCGTGGAAAAAGGAAAGGTATTCGTCGCACTCGATGTGGACAGTAGAACAGAAGCGCTCACCATCGTCACCGAACTCAAAGGCCTCGGCGCCGGCTGGAAGATCGGCAAACAACTCTTCACGCAAGAAGGCCCGTCGCTCGTGAAAGATATCGTCGCGCTGGGCGAAGATGTCTTCCTTGACCTCAAATACCACGACATCCCCAACACCGTCGCCATGGCGGGACTCGCCGCCGCGAAACTCGGCGTGAAGATGTTCAATGTCCATGCCGCCGGCGGCCGCAAGATGATGGCCGAGACGCGCAAAGAACTCGATAAACTCACCGACCGGCCGCTCTGCCTCGCCGTCACGGTGCTCACGAGCCTCGCCGAAGAGGATCTGCGCGAGATCGGTTATAACGCCAATCCGGCCCAGCAGGTGGCCCGCTTCGCGAAACTGGCCGAGGGATCGGGGATGGACGGCGTGGTCGCCTCTCCGCTCGAGATCGAGATCATCCGCAGCGTCACCAAGCCGTCGTTCAAGATACTGACCCCCGGCATCCGTCCCGCGGGCGGTTCGAAGGACGACCAGAAGCGGATCGCCACCCCCGCGTCGGCGATCGCGGCGGGCGCCGACTATCTCGTCATCGGCCGCCCTATCACGCAGGCGACCGATAGGAAGAAGGCGTTTTTGGATATACTGGAAGAAATAAAACATGGCTAAGCCCCGCTGGGAATATGTCTACGGGATCAATCCCTGCTTCGAGGTGTTGCGGGGCGGCCGCCGCAAGGTCCACGAGGCCTTCATCGCCGACAACGCCACCGAGAATGCGCGGATAAAGAAACTGGCGCGCTACCTCGCCGACAAGGGCATCCCCGTCGAATCGGTGGGACGCGACCGGCTGTTCCAGCTGTCGAAGTCGACCGAACATCAGGGGGCGGTCATCCGCTGCGAGCCCTATCCCTATGTCGAACTCGACGATGTCTTCACCGCCGACAGGATACTGCTGCTCGACAATGTAGAGGACCCGCACAATGTCGGGGCGATACTGCGGAGCGCCGAGATATTCGGCTTCCGCGATATCCTCCTGCCGCTCAAAGGGGTCCCCGAGATATATCCCTCCATCGTCAAGGTGAGCGCCGGGGCGACCGAACACCTCCGCATCGTCCGCAGCGAGAACGCCAACGCCTATGTCAAGAAGGCGAAAAGCGAAGGGCGGATGGTGGTGGCGCTCGACGAAGAGGGGGCCGTCGACCTGCATGAAGCGGTGGCGCGGCAGCGCGGGCCGCTGCTGCTGGTCATCGGCGGCGAAGGGAAAAGCGTCGGTCAGTTCATCCTCATGAATGCCGATATCGTCGCCAAGATCCCGCAGGCGGGACGGATCAATTCGCTCAACGCCTCGGTCGCCGCCGGGATAGCCATGTATGCCTTCGGAGTGAAGCATGGCGCTTGACCGGCAGCTCGTCAAAGAGCTGGAAACGGCGATCGGCTTCCGTTTTCACGACATCGATCTGCTGGAACAGGCCTTTGTCCATCCGTCGCTCGACGCGGCGGGGGTGACGAGTTATCAGCGGCTCGAATTCCTCGGCGACGAGGTGGTGGGGCTGGCGGTCTCGACGCTGCTCTACCGGCGCTTCCCCGATGCCGAAGAGGGGAAACTGTCGCGGGCGCGGGCCAACCTCATCGACGAAGCGGGACTCGCCGAGATGGCGCGGGCGCTCGGTCTGGGGGCGCTGATGCTGCTCGGCAAAGGCGAGGAAAAGACCCACGGCCGCGAAAAGGATTCGATACTGGCCGATATGTTCGAGGCGCTCATGGCGGTGATCTATCTGACCGGCGGCTGGGATAAGGCCTTCGCCGCGGTCGACCGGATATTCACGCCGCGCTTCGGGGCGTCGCGCGACATCGACGCACTGCTCCTCCACATCGACCGCGACCACAAAACGCGACTGCAGGAGATAGCACAGGATCAGGGACAGCCGCTGCCCGAATATATCATCGTCGAGAAGCAGGGACCCGACCACGAGAGTTTATTTACCGTCGAGTGCCGGACGATGGGCTTCACGGCGCAGGGAAGCGGCCGCAACCGCAAGGCGGCGGAACAGGAATCGGCGCGGCGGCTCTTGGCGCTTCTGCGCGGCGACACCGGAAAGAAATGAAAGGACGATAGGGGGAACGAGGGATGAGTTATCAGGTCATCGCGCGCAAATGGCGGCCCAAACGGTTCGACGAGGTCATCGGACAGGGACACGTCACCAACGCGCTCAAATACGCCATCCGCGAAGGGCGGATCGCGCCGGTCATCCTCTTTACCGGCATCCGCGGCACCGGCAAAACGACGCTCGCCCGCATCCTCGTCAAGGCGTTCAACTGCCTCTCTCCGCTTCCCGACGGCGAACCGTGCAATGTCTGCGAGAACTGTACCGAGATCATGGCGGGGCGCAGTCCCGATGTGTTCGAGATAGACGGCGCCTCCAACAATTCGGTCGACGATGTCCGCACTATCCGCGAGAATATCGCCTACAGCCCGGTCAAATCGAAACGGAAAGCCTACATCATCGACGAAGTGCACATGCTGTCGAAGTCGGCCTTCAACGCGCTCTTAAAAACGCTCGAAGAACCGCCGTCGCACACCGCCTTCATACTCGCAACCACCGATCCGCAAAAGATACCGACCACCGTGCTTTCGCGCTGTCAGCGCTACGATCTCAAACGGCTCGGTCTCACCGATATCGTCACCCAGCTTGAAAAGATACTGACCGCCGAAGGGATCGCCTTCGAACGCGACGCCCTTTATCTTCTTGCCCGCGAAGGGGAGGGGAGCATGCGCGATGCCCAGACGCTGGTCGAACAGATGCTCGCCTTCGGGGAGCGGCAGGTGACCTGTCCGGTGGTGTCGCTCATACTCGGGACGAGCGACCGGAAACTGATCCGCGACATCGTCACGGCGCTGGCGGCCCGCGACGCGAACGGCGCGGTGGCGGCGGTGCGCGGCATCTACGAGAGCGGCAAGGCGCTCGAAAAGGCGTCGCGCGATGTGCTCCTCACGCTCCATCAGCTGGTGCTCGCCTCGTCGCTTGCCGACGACCATTTCATCGAGGCGCCCGAAGAGGAGAAAAAGTGGGTGCGCGAAACAGCGAAGAAACTCTCCGCCCCCGACTGGCTGCGCCTGTTCGACTACTGGAACGGCGAACACGACGCCATCGTGCGGAGCGATTATTCGCTGATGCTCTTCGAGGTGGCGGTCGTCATCGCCGCGTCGTTCCCCGCCATGGCCGATATCCGCGAACTCATTGACCGGGTGGATGGCGCCCCCGCCGCAGGTCTTGCCCCGAAGGCGGAACTGCACGCCGCGCCTAAGAGCGACCCAAAACCCGTGGTCGAAAAACCTCAGCCGGTCACCGCGCCGGTGATACCGATGCCCGCCCCTGTTGAAAAGAAAAAAGAGACGCCTCCCGTGAAGGAGGAACCGCCCGTCGCCGGGTGGCGTGAATTCGTCGAACGGTTCGCCGGCGAGGATCCGATGCTCGCCAGCGGCCTCAAGGCGGCCAAGTGCGTCGAGGAGGAGCGGCTCGTGACGGTGCAGATGTCCACGGCGCTCGAAGCGGCGATAGGGCCCAAACGCGGCGCGATCGAACGGCGTTACGCCGCGCTGACCGGCGGCAAACAGCTTCGATTCGAAGCCGAGGTGACCGGCGGCCGCGCCGTTACCGAGCAGGAGGCGAAAGAGGAAGCCGACAAGATCGCAAAGATGAAGGAAGAGATACGGAAAGACGGCACGCTCCAAGACATAGAGCAACTCGGCTTCGACCTGAAAAAGATAGTCAAGACGAAATGATCCGACGCCTTCCGCACATCATGGTCGCCCTTCTGGCGTTCGCCCTCTTTTTCCTGTGGGGCACTAAGGCGACCCCGTGGCTTTTTTTCACCGCCTTCTGGCCGATGATACATATCCTCTACGGTGTTTCTGCGGCGCTTCTGACGATCCTGCTGTTCGCCGCGCCCGGTGCGACGCGACGCTTTTTCAACGGACTGGTGCGCTACCGTTACTGGGTCGTGCCGCCGCTTGTCGGTGTCGCAACGCTCCTTATCACCGTATTTGTGTTTCAGAACATACCGCATGTCATCGACGCCGCACACTTCCTGTGGACCGCCCGGCTGATGCAGGAGGGGACCATCTCGCTCCCGACAGGCGATCTGTATGAGTACTCCGATGTCACCTTCATGGTGCGCGACGGCGGTATCCGTTATTCGTTGTTCCTCCCCGGGTTTTCATTCTTCCTCGCCATTTTTGATAAACTCGGCCTCGTGTCGCTGTTGGTGCCGCTGTGCACCGCGCTTTCGGTGTGGCTGACCGGCCGGATCGCCGACCAATTCTTCAATTCACGGGTGAGCCTGCTTGCCATGGCGCTGTGCACGGTGTCGTCGTTCTTTCTGTTCATGGGCGCCAGCTTCATGACCCACAACTTCAATCTGTTTCTCGTGATGCTCGCGGTGTGGCTGGTGGTCCGCGATCCGCATAGTTACCGCGGCCTCATCATTGCTTCGTTCGCCCTTGCGATCACCTTTTTCGTCCGGCCGCAGAACGCGGTGTTCAGTTATCTCCCGCTCGGCATCTTCCTGCTGGTGAAACGGGTCGCCATCACGCGGCTCATCGCGTTCGCCGCTCCGGCAATGCTCGGCGCGGGAGGCCTGCTCCTCTTCAACCATGCAATGACCGGCGATCCGCTTCTCTTCCCGCAGGACCTCTATTTTTCCATCATCGAACCGGTGCCGCACTGTCATCGCATCGGGATGGGGACCGGCTGTCCCAACACCGAAGGAAAATATCTGCCGGCCGAAGGACTCACGCTCGACTACGCCTACTGGGTGACCTACACCCGGCTGACCCTGATGCTCTTCAACGTCACGGGACATCCGTATATATTTCTCTTTCTCTCGGCGGCATTTCTCTTCTCTCTGCGCCGGACCCTGTTCCTCGCCTCTTTCTTTTTTTGCTTTTTCGCCGGTTATTTCTTCTTCTACCTGCCGGGGAACCTCTTTGGCCCGCGCTATTTCACCGAAGTGACGATGCTCCTGCTGATACCGGCCGCCTTCGGCATCGTGATGATAGCGCGGAAAAGCCCGCGCTGGCTGAAGCCCTTCATCGTCGCCTTTCCGATCGCCGGGATGCTTTTCACCGCCGGGATCATCATGCCGGAACTGCTGGAACGGTACAGCGACCGTTTCTGGACGACCGACCGTTCTTTTGAGGAGGCGATAGCGGAACACAAGATAGAAAACAGCGTCGTCTTTGTCCCCGCCACCTATCATGCGATGCTACTCAATACCCAGACCCGGCCGCCCTTCGACGACCACGGCAATCTCATCGTCAAGGATCTCGGCCGCGAAAATCTCTACGGCGCCGCCTACTTCATGGAAAAATACGCACTCAAGAATGCCTATGTAATCGACTATTACCCAAAATTACGGAATCTTACGGTGGTCGAGGAACTGGCTGAATTCCGCCTGAACGATATCTGGGTAGAATTCGAAAATAAAGGTCGTCCGCTCACCGGCAAGCCGGCCTACGCTACCGCGGTATCGGTGGGCTTCAAACAGAAACATCTTCCTTTCGAGATGCTCGACGAAAACCTCGATTTCAGCAACGATCGGGGCTATGCGATCCTGTTCGGCGCCCTGTCGCCCGACAGTTACTACGACATCGCCCACCCGATACTCGACTCCGGCACCTACGAATTAACGGCGGAGTTCCTCGGCGCTCCGTGCGGCGGAAGCTTCTCGTTGACGGTCAACGATGCGCAGGTCGCCGATTTCTCGGCCTTTGATGAGGGGTATGTTTTTCAAAAGGTACGGGCGACGGCGCCGCTCACGGCGGGGAACAACCGGATCGCCTTCGTCCCGCGTAGCGGCCAAAGTTGTCTTATCCTTGATTATATCCGTCTGCGGAAAGTAGAAGAAGTGCTCCCGGCCGATTATCCTGACTATGCGCCGCCGGAATTGGAAGAGCTCAACCGCTGATCATTTCTCGGGGCTGACCGGCTGGAACGGCGGGTCCAATATCTCCTGAAAATGGTCCTGTACCGCCCCCGAATCCTCGCCGACACTCCCCGGCGTCTCGTAAGAGCCGCCCGTCTGATCGGTCCCCGCCGCATCTATAGGATCGTCACCTTTCATACCGCCGGGCCGCTCGGTGACCATATCGTCGGTGAATCCGACACACATCGCATCGTTGACGCCGTCACCGTTCCCGCAACTGCCGCTTTTCCGGGTATCGTTCTCCCGTTTGGTCTCGCTGCCGTCGGTCACCTTCGTAAGTTGTCGTCGGCACGCCTGTGCCTCCAAGAAGGCCTTTTTAGAAGCCTCGGCGAGGCCGCGCAACAGGGCGAACTGCGCCTTGGCGGAGTCGTTCTTTCCGGCGGAGATGAGGTCGTTCATCCGGTCGCGGGCCGTTTCGGCGCTGGCTGCGATGCCGCGGGCGGTGACCGCCGTGTCGCCCAGACACAATTTCCAGCGGATATCCTTTTCGTTGACCGCCTCTTTGAGCAGTTTTGCGATCTTCTCCTCGTTGTCACGGCACTCCGTGACGATGGCGGCCGTTTCTCCGGCGAGCGCCTCCGGGGAAAGGGTATCGGCGGCGGGAGCCGCCTGTATAAAGGCGGCGGTGAAAAACATCGTTAATAATATCAACACTCTCATGGTATTCTCCTTAAAAACCATCAGTAGATAGGACAGGGACCGCAGCGGCGATGTCGCAAAAATGTCGTTCCCGCAACTGGTTTTTGTCGCCGATGCGATTATAGTACTGCCGGGAGGTGCGTATGTTGCCGGCACACGACGAGACCTATATCGCCCTTGCGGCGTCGCGCGACAAGCGTTTTATCGACCGCTGGGCGCTCATTATGTCGGCAAAGAACATCCCGCACGAGGTATACAACCTTCCCGACGGCTGGACGCTCTATGTCCGCACCCTTGATGCTGATCTGGCGCAACGAGAAATAGAACAGTACCAAGCGGGAGAGCGGGAACGAAAAGCGAAAAGGCGCTGGCCCAACTACTTTCCCGAAGCGATGCCGGGTCTCGTGTTCGTTCTCGGCGCGCTGGCGATATTCCATTCGTTCACCTATGCGCCGCCGGGCCGTGAGTTCTGGCTCAGTGCGGGGCATGCATCGGCCAGCCGCATCACCGACGGTCAGTGGTGGCTCACCATAACCGCCCTCACGCTCCACGCCGATCTGGAGCATGTCGGTTCCAACATTGTCTTCGGCGGCATCGTCCTGTGGGCCCTCCGACGGGTCATCGGAGCGGGACGTGCATGGCCGTTGGTGCTGTTGTCCGGGGCGCTGGGCAACTATATGAACGCGTTGTTCTACGCCTCGGCCCACAATTCCATCGGCGCTTCGACGGCGGTCTTCGGCGCGGTCGGCATTCTGTCGGCGGTTCAGGTGGCCGAACGGTTCCGGATGCCGCGGACCCGCATCTGGATACCCTTCGCGGCGGGGCTTGCGCTCCTTGCGTCGCTTGGTTCCAGCGAGAAGACTGACATCATGGCGCATCTCTTCGGATTCATCGCAGGGATAGGGGTTGGACTGATCGCGATTCCGTTGTTGAAAAGAGATATCTTCATCGGGCGGGGTTCCGCTCTCTTTCTTTCTCTCTTTTCTTTCGGCTTGGTTCTCCTTGCGTGGGGTCGCTCTTTTTGTTGCTTCTCCTCCTATTGACATTTCATTTTTGGTTGGTACACTTCCCCTGCGAGTTTTGAAAAAGAACATCTCTGGAGGAAGAAACCGATGAAGAAAAGTGGTGTGCTGGCCGTCGCGTGTCTCTGTCTGATTTTTCTCGTTGCGGCCTGTAAAAAGGAAAAAGACAGCAACATCATCGACACCGGAACCGACAGTAAGACCGACAGCGATTCCGTGGCGACCGGAGATTGCGGCGATGGCGTCAAGAACAAAGGCGAGGCGTGCGACGGCGATACGGTCGGTTGCGAAACCTTGGGCCTGTATCACATCAAAGAGATAGACTGTCTTGCCGATTGTTCGGGCTATGACATCAGCAAATGCGTTGCGCGCGACCCGGGAGACAAGTGCGGTAACGGTCGATTGGAACCGGAGGCGTACGAGGTTTGCGAGATCGGCGATACCAAGCCGTGCACCGAGATCAATCCCAATTTCCAAGAAGGCGATCTGGCTACCTGCGCCGACAACTGTAAAAAATTCGAGACCTACGATTGCCAACTTGCCGGCACCGATACCTGTAAGCAGATATATGATTGCATCGTTCTGTGTGCCGACGAAGCCTGCAAAGAGGATTGTCTGAGCGCCGGTTCGGAAGACGGCAAGACCCGCTACGGGGCGTTGGTTGAATGCTTTGACGCCAACTGCGCGAGCGGCGCCGATTTCAAAGAATGCACCGAAGAGAACTGCTCCGAGGAATATTATCTTTGTTTCCCCGCCGAGACCTGCGGCAACGGCTCATTGGATGAGGGAGAGGTCTGCGAAAAGGAGGACACGAAAGATTGCGGCGAACTCGATCCGGCCCAATACCGGTCGGGCAAAGAGGCGAAGTGCAATTCCATCTGTACCGGGTACGATACCTACAACTGTGTCGGCTTGAATGCGTTGACCTGTTACGAGGTCTACGAGTGCATACAAGATTGCGCCGGCGATACCGCCTGCGAGGATGCCTGCAAGGCGAAGAGCTATAACGATGCCAGCTCGAAACTCGATACGATGCTGACCTGCTACGAGGAACAATGTTCCAACACCGACAACGGTTGCTACGACGAGAAATGCCAGTTCCAGACCGATGCCTGCAAGACCCACGCCACCTGCGGCGACGGCGTCATCGATACCTACGAGATGTGTGAGAAGGGTGAAACAAAGGACTGTGGCGCGGTCGATGCCAATAAGTATGAGGCGGGAACGGCCGATGCTACCTGTAATGTGAACTGCACCCGCTGGAGCACGCTCGGCTGTTTCGGCTTCTGCGCCTGCAGTGAGGTCATGGCTTGCGTCGATGCCTGTCCCGGCGGTCAGGCGACCACCGATGATGAGTGTGTCACTACCTGCAAAAGCCTTGGGTCAAAGGATGGCAAGGCGAACTACAACGCATGGCGCAATTTCATTCTTAATTGTTGCGATCAAAATGGAACGAAGTGCGGGTTTGCCAACCAGGATTGTATCGACAAAGCCAATCAGGATATCGGCTGCGTCGCGGGCGACAACGCGAAATGTCCTTATTAGAAAGTGTGGATGCAAGATAGAAAACGGTACGTGGAGGAGAAGACGATGAGAAGTTTTTCCCTTTTTTCCTTGGCGCTTTTTGCTTTGTTGAACGTTGGATGTACCTCAACCGGCAATGACGGGGATCTGTACATCGGCGTCGGCGAGCCGTGCAGTGGTGACGGTTTGATCTGTTCGTCCGACGGCGAGTTGTTGCTGAAATGCGAGAACAGCGCGCTGATCCTGTCGGAAAGCTGTGTGGCGGCGCAGAAGGACTGCAAAGAGGGCGCCTGTGTCGAGCGTTCAAAGCCGGGCGACCCCTGTACCGGCACGACCTCCATCTGTTCGGGCGACAAGATATTGAGTTGTCAGGACGGCGCCTACGCCGAGACTTTCGATTGTTCGACACAAAACAAGGATTGCAAAGAGGAAGAAGGCTCGGCGGTCTGTGTGGATAAGCCGAAAGTAGATAATGAGCCTGCCAATGACGGTGTGCTTCCCGATGAAACGGGCGATGGCTTGGTTACGGACGACCCGACCGAAAACACGACCCCCGATAACGATATGGTCGATACCGCCTGTCCCGACCCGACCGGCGACGAGGACGAGGACGGCATTCCCAACAACATAGAAGGGGGCGGGGACAAAGATAACGACGGTATGCCGAATTGTCTGGATCCCGATTCGGACAATGACGGCCTTCTCGACAGCGTCGAGGCGGGATCCGACCCGACCAAACCGGCCAACAATGACAAGGACGATATCCCCGATTTTCTCGACAAGGATTCTGACAACGACGGTCTTTCCGATAAGGACGAGATAACCGCCGGTACCGACCCGACCGATAAAGATACCGATGATGATGGTTCAGACGACCTTGCCGAGATAGTCTATGAGCAGAACAATCCGGGCGGCGCCGACCCGCTCGACGATCAGTCCAAAATACCCGACGGCATTTTCTATGTGGTCCTTCCCTATAATTCGCAGGAAGATGTCCAGCGGACGCTCGAATTCTCCACCGTCATCGAGGCGATCGATGTGGCCATCATCGTCGACAAATCGGGTTCCATGAGCGACGAGATAAACAAAGTGAAAGCGGAGATAAAGCCCAAGATTATCGATGGTATCCGCAACACCTTGACCATCAGCACCGCCTTCTCTCTGGCCTATTTTTCGTGGGCGCCCAAACCGCCCTATCAGCTTCTTGAGTTTGTGACTGAAGATGCCGATCAGGTCGCCGCGTCGGTCGCCGATCTGGGGGACGCAAACGGTGAAGATGAGTATTTGACCCCGGCACTCTATCTGCTGGCCAGCGGTGTCGAACTGCATGCGACGGTCGGCGCCTGTCTCCCGGGGGCTGGCGGCTGTAATCAGAATTTTGTCAAAGATGCGGTCTACGATATACCGAAGGTCACCTGTACCGGTCAGTTGGGAACCCGCGGGGGCGCCTGTTTCCGCGCTAAATCGATGCCCATTTTCATCATTATTTCCGATGAGCCGGTAAAGGAGTGTCCCAAGGTGGCGACGGGCTGGGATGAGTGCCAATGGGAGGTCGGTGATCCGATCAACATCCCCGAAGCGGTCGCCGCAATGAATGGTATCGGCGCGAAACTCATCGGCATTGATACCGGCTTTGATGAAGATAACGGCAGCGAAACCAATTTATTGGAAGAGGGATTCAATGTCATGGCCGAGCAGACCGGGTCGCTTGACAAGAACGGCAAGCCGTTCTATTACCACAACGCTAATGCGGACGGTTCGGGAATGTCGGACCAGATCGCACAGGCGGTCGTTTCTCTGACCACCTACATCGACATGGATGTCACGACCGGCAGTTTTTCGGAAGAAAGTTGCGACGGCATCTCGGCCGCCGAGTTCGTAAAGTCATCGACCACCGTCAAGGCCGAACCGATCGACGGTGTGTCGGGGAGCGATGACACCACCTTCTTCTCGGTCAAACAGGGAACTATTGTGTGGTTCGATGTTCGCTTCTACAACGACTTCTGCAAAAATACCACGTTGCAGCCGGTAACCTATCAGGCATTGGTAACGGTGCTGGGCAATGGCTCCTATCTATCCTCTCGGCTCGTGACGGTCATCGTTCCCGCATCCGATAACTCCTAGCACCTCGTCACACAAAATATCGTTTAATATCAACCACTAATCGTCGCTTGTCATTTTCCCATCGCTTTTCCTCAATAAATGGGGTATGATGACCACACCAAAGGGGACGAATTCGTTCTATCCAAGATGGAGGGATAAGATGAGCAAGAGTTTGATGTTCCTGATGACCGTCTGTTTTGCATTGATACTGCGTGCCGATCCGCCCGATCAGGCGTGGCAGTCCTGCGATGCCGATACCGTCTGTTCCGACGGCTACACCTGCGTGAAGTTCATGGATATGGAGACGCCGGTCTGCTGGCCCGCCGACAGCGATCCGTGCGAATATTGCGGCACCGCTGACTGCGCGGTGATGGAATCGTATCCGCCGCAGGTCCAGTGCAGTGAAGAGACCCCCGATGTCGATCCGGCGCCCTGCGGCGTGGATGCTGATTGTCCCGAAGGCTATGCCTGCTTCGAGGGATATTGCGAACCGACCGGAGAACCGATAGAGACCGAAGTGACCGCTTGCAAGAATGATGCAGGCTACTGCGAGATCGGCGACACGAGCGGTTTCTGCCAGTGCGTTACCGGCGAAGGGGTCGGCTGGGCCGAGGCCGAGCCGGGCGAAACGACCGATCCCGGCACCGACGGCGGCGATGATGGCGAGGTCCCGCCTCAGCCGTACTTCCTTCCCACGCAGGATGAGTGCATGGCGAAACTGATAGAGACCTGTGGAGAAAAAGCGCCCGACATTAAAGAAGAGTGCGGCGAGGAACTGTTCGGCGCCTGCCTTGACGCGGTCGAGTGGGTGGAGGGGACCTGTTACGAGACGACGCTGACCGAAGAGGAACGGGCCGCCATCGCCAAGGGCGAATGGGTCGGCGACTGGTCGCTGATGGTCTATCAGTGCTGCAGTGAAACGACCATGGAAGAGATAGAAAGCGATCTGGGCGAACTCAAGGGATGCATAGAAGCCGATGGGTGCGATGAGTGCCTCGGCGGCGGCGAAGAGCCTCAGCCGGCGGTCTCGTGCATGGAAAATGGCGACTGTCCCGACGGCGGTATCTGCAAAGAAGGAACCTGTTACTGGACCACGACGGAAGGCGACGAAACGACCAGCAACCCCAGCGAACCCGGCATTCCGGTGGGCGGCGATCCGACCGACGATCAGACCGGCGGTGATGACTATGCCAACGACGGGAAGGGGGCCGAATCATCGACCACTACGCCGAAAGAAAATAGCGACTCCGGCTGTTCTCTGGTCCTGATCTAAGAAAAAATCCCCCACAATCACGCTTCATCCGTTGACTTTTCATCCTCGAGCGGCTAGATTCGCCCCGAGGTGTAGCGATGCTGTGGATGATCACCGATCTCACCCGCACCCCCTCGGTATCGGCGACGGTCGAAAGCGTCGTCCGGGTCGCCGCGGCGGGCGTCGGCAAAGTAACTATCCGTAACGACGGAATATTTTCTGAAAAAGAACTCTGCGCGGCGGCCCAACGCATCGCGGCGAAATGTCCTCGACTCCGGATCTTCGTGGCCGGAACACCCGAGCTTGCGAAACGGTGCGGCGCCCACGGGATACATCTCCGCTCCTCCGAACTTTTCCGCATCTCCGCGACCCGCGCGGCGGCCCCCGACCTTGCCGTCGCCGTATCGACCCACACACCGGTCGAATTCGAACGCGCCTTCACCGACGGCGCGAACTATGCGTTCTACGCCCCGGTCTTTCCCCCTTTTTCAAAGCCCGACGACCGGCGGCCGACGGTGGCGCCGGTGAAACGAAAGGGACTTTTTCTTCTCGGCGGGATCGACCGTGGTCGCGCCGAGGGACTGATACGGCAGGGCTTTTACGACCTTGCCGCGATATCTCTTTTTTATAGCCAAACGGCTGTCGATGATGTACAGTACCTTTCGCGTTTGTTGAACGAGGTTGCTCATGAAGACCCAGACCCAGCTTGAGGCGGCCCGCGCCGGGAAGATCACCGCGGAGTTGAAGGCGGCGGCGGCGGCCGAACGGATGGATGCCGAAGAGATGCGGCTTCGCGTTGCGGCGGGGCGCATCGTCATCTGCAAGAATACGATCCACGATATCGCGCCGCTCGCCATCGGCGAAGGGTGTCGCGTGAAGACCAACGCCAACATCGGCACCAGCGAGGATGTCAATTCGCTCGAGGAGGAACTGGAGAAGGCGCGCATCGCGGTCAAATACGGCGCCGACGCCATCATGGACCTTTCGACCGGCGGCGACCTCGCGCTGACCCGCAAGAAAATAATGGAGACGGCGAAGGTCACCATCGGCACCGTCCCGATCTATCAGGCGATCGTCGACAATGTCCGGGCACGGAAGCGGTCGTTCGCCGAAATGACGGCCGACGAGATGTTCGAAGCGATCGAGCGGCAGGTGAAGAGCGGCGTCGACTTCATCACGGTCCACTGCGGCGTCAACCGCCACCTGCTCGACGGCCTCCGCGATAATGGCCGGCTCATGGGAATCGTCTCGCGCGGCGGCTCGATCACGGCCCGCTGGATGGCGCATCACGATGCCGAGAACCCGCTTTTCGAACAGTTCGACCGCCTGCTGGAGATAGCCCACGCCTACGATTGCACTCTGTCGCTGGGCGACGGCCTGCGTCCCGGCGCCCTTGCCGACGCCACCGACCGCGCCCAGATAGAGGAACTTATCACCCTCGGCGCGCTGACCGACCGGGCCCGCGCCAAAGGGGTGCAGGTGATGATCGAGGGGCCGGGCCATGTGCCGCTCAATCAGGTCGTCACCAATATGCAGCTCCAGAAATCGCTCTGCAAAGGGGCGCCATTCTATGTGCTGGGACCGCTCGTTACCGATGTGGCGCCCGGCTACGACCATATCACCTCGGCCATCGGCGGGGCGCTCGCGGCGATGAGCGGCGCCGATTTCCTCTGCTATGTGACGCCGGCCGAACATCTGTCGCTCCCGACGGTGGACGATGTGAAGGAGGGGGTCATCGCGGCCCGTATCGCCGCCCATGCGGCCGATATCGCCAAGGGCTGGCCCGGCGCGGCGGAATGGGACCGCGAGATGTCGTGTGCCCGGCGCAAACTCGACTGGGAGGCGCAGGAACGGCTGGCGCTGGACCCGGAAAAAGTGCGGAAATACCGCGATAAGCGCGGCCCGAAGGCCGACACCGAGACCTGTTCGATGTGCGGCGACCTGTGCGCCGTCAAGAACTTCAACGACGCCGAAGAGAAACTGAAGAAATCGCATAAGGGAGATGCCGCATGAGTGGAGATGCCTACCGGAAAGCGGGGGTCGATATCGAGGAGGGTAACCGCCTCGTCCCGATGCTGAAAGAACTGGTCAAGAAGACCCACCGTCCCGAGGTGCTCGCCGGTATCGGCGGTTTCTCGGCGATGGTCACCATTCCCGAGGGGATCAGGACCCCGGTGCTCGTGAGCGGCACCGACGGGGTCGGCACGAAACTGAAGCTCGCCTTCATGGCGAAAAAATATGACACCATCGGCATAGACCTCGTCGCGATGTGCGCCAACGATGTATTGGTGCTCGGCGCCGAACCGCTCTTCTTCCTCGACTACTTCGCCACCGGCAAACTGTCGGCCGACACCGCGGCGCTGGTCGTGAAAGGTATCGCCGAGGGCTGTGCGCAGGCCGGTTGCGCGCTGGTCGGCGGCGAAACGGCCGAAATGCCCGACTTCTACCCCGAAGGTGAATTCGACCTCGCCGGCTTCTCGGTGGGGGTCGTCGATAAAGACAAGATCATCGACGGGACGAAGGTCGCGGCGGGCGATGTGCTGGTCGGCATTCCGTCGAGCGGCGTCCACTCCAACGGCTATTCGCTCGTCCGCCACATCCTCTTCGCCCAGCATAAACTGGCGATAGATACCCGCATCCCCGAACTCAACGCGACGGTGGCCGATGTCTTCCTCAAGCCGACCATCATCTACGCGAAGCTCATCAAGGAACTGCTCAAGAAAGTGCCGGTCAAGGGGATGGTCCACATCACCGGCGGCGGCTTCTACGACAACATCCCGCGCGTCGTCCCCGAAAGCCTCGCGGTCGAGATACACGGCGACTGGCCCATCCTGCCGCTTTTCCACTGGCTCAAGAAGGCGGGCAATGTGTCGGAACAGGAGATGTTCACCGTCTTTAACTGCGGCGTCGGGTATGTCTGCGTCGTCGATAAGGCGCACGCCGCCGAGACGGCGAAGATCACCGGCGGCCACATCATTGGGACCGTCGTGAAACGTAATACCGACGCGGTCATCTTCAAGAAAAAGTACTTCTAGGAGGGGTCTATGCGCTCGTTCATCGTGCTGACACTCTCGTGCTGTTTCCTGTTCGCCTGCGCCAAAAAAGAGGCGACGGACGGTCCGGTGCCGATGACCCAGCCGAAGCTTCCAGAGTCGATCGAAGAGGTCGACAAGGCGCTGGAGCGGGACCTCACCGATACCGATTTCCAGAAGGGGAACAACCTGCACGGCATCGTGATGAAGTCGCTGGTCACCGGCAAGACGCTGAACTTCGCCGATTACAAGGGGAAGAAGATCATCGTCGATTTCTGGTCGAGTTGGTGCATCCCCTGCATCGAGATGTTCCCCGACATCGAGAAGATAAAGAAGGAATACGAGGAGGGCAAGGGCGAGGTCAAGGTGCTCTCCATCAGCGTCGATCCGATGCCGGGTAAGGTGCTGGAGATAGCGAAGGAGAAAGGGATCACCTTCGAGGTCATTCAGGCGCCTGAATCGCTCCAGAACGCCGGTATCCTGCTCCCCTTCACCGCCTTTGCCGATGAGAACGGCCTCATCACCCAGACGACCAACGGCAAGCATTCGTATGCCGAGATAAAGAAAATCGCCGGTCTCAACTGATAACCCGGGGAGGGGATCATGATGAAACGGTTATTTGTTCTTGCATCAGTAGCCCTGCTCCTCATCGCGTGCGGCGGCAAGACGACCCAGCAGAAACAGGCCGACCGCAATCTTGCCTTGCTGGAAGAGAACACCGCCGACCCCGATTTTGTGAAGGGGCGGTCGCTCGTAATGGAGGAGAAATACGCCGAGGCGGAAACGATCCTCGCGAAAAGCGCCGACCCCGAAGCGATCTTCTTCCGCGCGCTGGCGCTCCAAGGCATGGGAAAGAGCGACGACGCGGCGGGGCTCTTCGCGGTCTGCATCCAGAACGGGACGCAGGTCGCCGAATCGCTCTACAATATCGGGCTCATCGCCTACGAAAAAGGCGACAAGGAGTCGGCCGCGGCGCGGATGAACGATGTGCTCGCCAAGGAGCCGGGACACGCCGGGGCGCACTATTTCCTCGCCTCGGTCGCCTACGAGAAGAACGACATGGCGGCCGCCGAGACCCATTTCCGCGCGGCGGCCAAAAGCATGCCGCGCAACGGCGCCGCGTGGGAAGGCCTTTTCTACGCGCTGGTGTCGCAGAACAAGTTCGCCGACGGGTGGGAACTGCGCGACAAACTCGACCTTGCGGCGGGCGACAATCTGGCCAATCTACTGCTGGTCGGCGAGAAGCTCGGCCGCGCGGCCGATGCGCTGGCGCTCATCCCGGCGGGCGAGCTGTCCGATGCGGTGAAACTCCAGCGAATAGTGCTCATCGCGCAGTTGCAGGGACTCGCCGCCGCCATTGCCGAGGCCGACAAATTGCCGAAAACGCTTACCGAAACGGCGGGCTTCGCGGTGCTCGACCGTGGCGTCGAGGGGACGCTCGAATGGCTCGTCTCGAAGATGAGCGACGGCAAGGTGATGCTCACCTGCACCGCGAGCAAGGAGGCGAAACCGGTGCTTCACGAACTTACCGTGAATGCGACCGGCGTCACGATCAACAAGAAAAGTTACCCCTCCGACAAATTCCGCGCCGCCGTCCCGGGTATCTGTTCAGGGAAATAATCTTAAGGGCGCGATGAATCGACGCCCAAAATCACCGCTCACTGCTCACTATTTCAGCCAGACCTGATTGGTTTCCAGCAGATACTGATTGAGATAGATGTCGCGTAGCAGGCCGCGCCACCGGTCGATGAGCGACGGATCGGTTGTCGCGACGATGTTGTCGGTTTCCTGAGGATCGCGTTCAAGATCGTAGACGAACTCTTCGCCGGTGCGGACATGGCGGACATACTTCATCGGATAGTCGACCACACCGAGGAAGGTGCCGTTGTAGGGCTGGATGAGAAGCACTGGCCGCCCCGGTTCTTTCGGGTGGAGCATCGACTGCCCGCGGAAATGGTGTTTCGCCGGTGTCAGGCCGATGATGTCGAGTATCGTCGGGGCGATGTCTATCTGCGAATAAGCGATGTCGGCGATGCGCTGCGGCGCGACCACTCCCGGATAGATGAGCAAGAACGGTGTCCGGAAGAACTCTTCGTAGTAGTAGAGTTCATTGTGTTCGTAGCCGTGTTCGGCGGTGGTGAAACCGTGGTCGCCGGTGATGATGACGATACTGTCCTTGAGGTAGTCGCGCTTTTTCATCTCTTCAAAGAAAATGGTCAGATGCTGGTCGGAAAGATGTATGGTATTGGCGAAATTCTCGGCCATATCCTGCGGGTCGGGATAGATGTGGCGGAGCTCCTGCGGCGTCTTGTTGAACTTCATGTGGTTCATCACGGTGTGGAGTAGGACGAAGAGCGGCTTTTTCCTCGACACTATCTCGTCGCGGGTGTCGAGATGTTCGAAGAAGCGGCGATAGAAAAGCTGATCCTCGATCCCCCATCCCCAACTGTGCGCCGTATCGCCCTCTTTGAGCACCTCATGTATCGAGAAAGCGCGGTCGAAACCATTCTTCAGCGCGAATACGCCGGTGTTGTCGAAGGTGACGTTCTTGTAGGCTTTCACGAACCAACTGGTATAGCCATTGTCGCGCAGGAGCGCCGCCAGCGAAAGAAAGTGGTTGTTGGCATGGCGGATGAATTCTTTCTGACGAATGCTCGGCAATAGTGAAAAGAGCGTCGCGAACTGACCTTTCGACGACTGTACCGTGTTTCCGTAGAAGTGGTCGACATACAGACCCTGCGGTATGAGCCCCGAGAAGACCGGCATGATCTCCTGTCCCGCCGCACTTTTTTTCTCGATGAAGCGCGGGTTGAACGACTCTATCTCGATGAGGAAAATGTGCGGTGTCCGTGCAGGGGTGGTCGGCGCCGCCTCGGTCACGACGAAGGGATAGGTCCCGGCGGGATACTGTTCGGCGAAGCGGTACTGATCGGCGTTGCGGTGAAAAGTGACGATCGAACGAAGGAACTGTCCGAGCTCATCATGCGGGGCGAGTCCGGATGCGGTCAGCGCCAGATAGAGGCAGATCGCCGCCGATCCAGATCCCAACGATCTCCACGCGACCGGTTCGGAGCGGAAAAAGGCGGCGCGAAGCGGCCGCCAGAAACTGACGAGTAAAATATATCCGGCAAGAAAAAGGAGCGGCAGCTCGCCGATACTTTCGTAGATGATGACGAGTGATTCGGTATTGAAGGCGATATCGGCGTTGTAAGCCATCACCGAAAAATCGAACGGCGTCTTGGTGACATAATGGTATCCGGTGAGACCTTGATAAAAAGAGAGGATCCCGAGCAGCAGGGCACCGCGCAGCGGACCAAAGGAGCCCAGCAACAGCCTGATTGATACGAAGAGCGCGGCCAGAGCGGCCCCGCTTAAAAGCACGAGATGAGGCATTCTCCATGCGTCGAGATAGGGATCGATGCCGGAACGAATGTTGATGTAGAACATATCGGTGAAAAAGAAAAAGGCGACCAAGCCCAGTAGCGCGCCGTAAACACCGACGCTTTTTTTCGATGGTTTCTCGGTCACGATGCCTCCGCCCGTTCGCTTCCCTAACAATACACCGACAGGATTCTTAATCAAGTCTTTATGCGCGCGCAGGTCCCGTATTGTTTAGTTGCTTTCTCTTTTTCGGCCGGTATAATGACCCCGTTCTTTGACGAAAAAGAGGAGCGATCATGACCGATGAATTAAAACGGGACAAAGAAGATGTGATCTATACGCGAAGCGCGAAACGTATCGATATAGAACTCGAGGTCTCTTTCGAGGTCGTCGAGGGGGGTCCGCACAATTTCTATACCGGCATCACACAGGACATATCACATGGCGGGATCTTTCTCGGTACTCATCAGACCATGCCGCTCGGCCACAAGATGCAACTGACATTCATCCTCGAAGGACGCGAGATCGCGGCGCGTGCCGAGGTGGTATGGGTCCGCGAGCCCGACATGACGGCCTCCGGCATCCAGCCCGGTATGGGCCTGCGCTTTATCGAGATCGCCGAAGCGGACCGCAAATTCATCGAAGATTACGCGGCACAGCGCGAGACCATCTATTACGACGACGATAAGTGATCCGGGATAATCCACAGGGAGGAAACAGATGAGGACCATCATGATCGGACTTGCCCTCTTGGCGCTTTTTGGCGCCTGCTCGTCGGCCGCGCCGCAGGGAGAGGCGGCCCCGCAGAAGGACCGCTCGGCCATCCCCGACAAGTACAAATGGAACCCGTCGCACATCTACGCCGAACCGAAGGACTTCGAGGTCGAGTTCGAGACCGCCAGCAAGCTCATCCTTCAGCTCAAGGGCTTCACCGGGACGCTCGGCAACAAGGACAGCGCCCGCGCAACCCTCAAGGCATACTTCGAATGCATGCGGCTGGTCTACAATCTGGACACCTACGCCGGACGGCTCAAGGACAGCGACATGAACGTCGCCGACAATCAGAAGCTCGCCGGTCGCGTCGAGACGCTCTATACCAACTTCGTTTCGGCGGGTAGTTTCCTCGAACCCGAGATCCTCGCCCTGCCCGAAGAGACGGTGAAGGACTATCTCGCCGACGAGTCGTTCAAGGATTTCCGTCGGGCCATCAATGAGATCGTCCGCTGGAAGTCGCACACGCTGACCGCCGCCGAGGAAAAGGTACTCGCCGAATTCACCGGCGTGGCCTACGCCCCCTACGAATCGTACATCACCTTCACCACCGCCGACATGGTGCGTCCTCCGTTCACCTTTTCGAACGGCGAAACGATCACACTCGACGATCCGATGTATGTGAAATACCGCTCGATGCAGGAACCGGCCGACCGACGCCGCCTTTTTGAGGCTTTCTGGGACACCTACGGCCTCTATAAGAATACCTTCTCCAAAACGCTCACCTACCAGACCAAGTTCTATGTCACGCAGGGAAAGGTGAAAAAATTCGGATCGTCGCTCGAGAGCGTCCTGTTCACCAAGGAACTGCCGCCCGATTTCTACACCATGCTCATCAACCACATCCATTCGATACTGCCGGCGCTTCATGAATATATGGCGCTCAAGAAGGAGATACTCGGCGTCGACAAGGTCCGTTTTCAGGACATGTACGTGCCGCTCACCCGGAGCGGTTACACCGAGGAATACAGCTTTGAGAAGGCGGGCGATATCGTCAACGCGGCGGTCGCGGTGATGCCCGACGAGTATAAGGAGGCGATGAAGACCGGTATGGCCCCCGGCAGCGGCTGGATAGACGTCTATCCGTCGAAGGGCAAGGCCGACGGCGGTTACTGCACCGGCGGATCCTACTCGACCCACCCCTTCGTCCTGCTCAACTGGACCGACGACTACGATTCGCTCTCGGTGCTCGCCCATGAGATGGGCCATGCGATGCACTCCTATTTCTCCAACAAATATCAGCCGTTCCCGAACGCCGACTACAACCTGTTCAACGCCGAGGTCGCCTCGATCTTCAACGAACAGCTCCTCACGGCGCACCTTCTCAAGAACGCGAAAAGCGACGAGGAGAAGATATTCCTGCTCGACAACTTCATCGAAGCGGCGCGCGGCACCGTGTTCCGCCAGATGCTCTTCGCCGAGTTCGAGAAGAAGTTCTACGACATCGTCGAGGCGGGGACCCCGCTGACCCCCGATGTAATGAACAAGATGTACAAAGAGGTCAACGAGGAATACTACGGCGCCGCGAAGGGACTCTACGAGATGGAGGACCGCTACGCCGCCGAATGGGCCTACATTCCTCATTTCTACTATAATTACTACGTGTTCCAGTATGTTGTCGGCTTTGTCGGCGCACTGACCATCGCCACCAAGATACTCGACGGAACTCTTCCAGCCCAAAAGTATGTCGAGGGAATGCTCATGGCGGGCGGATCGAAAGCCCCGCTCGAAATATTCCGTGACGCCGGTCTGGACATGACCAGCGACGAACCCTACAAACTCACCGAAAAAATATTCAAAGAACGGCTGGCCGAACTGCGAAAACTACTCCTTGAGCAGAAAGCGGCGAAGAAGTAACTGCAACGGGGAGCTCCCATGAGCGCCGAGCCGTTCACCCGGATATCGGTCATCGTACCGGTCTATAACGAAGAGGAAAATGTTGCCGAACTGCACGGCCGAATCATCACGGCTCTTTCCCCGCTGTCGCAGCAGTGGGAAATACTTTATGTCGACGACGGTTCGCGTGATCGCAGTTTTGATCGACTAAAAGCGGCAACGACGAACGACCGTCGCGTGAAAATCATTCGTTTCATGCGCAACTACGGACAGACCGCCGCCATCGCCGCCGGCATCGACCACGCGCAGGGCGAGGTCGTGGTGTTCCTCGATGCCGATCTGCAGAACGACCCGAAAGATATCCCGACGCTCCTTACCAAACTGGCGGAAGGCTATGATGTAGTGAGCGGCTGGCGCGCCCACCGCAAGGACGCTTTTATCAATCGGAAACTTCCTTCGATGATCGCCAACGGTATTATTTCGTGGGTGACCGGATGTCATCTGCACGATTACGGCTGTACCCTCAAGGCCTATCGCCGTGAATTTCTGAAGGGATTCACCCTCTACGGCGAGATGCACCGATTTCTTCCCGCCTATGCCTACCAGAATGGGGCACGCATCGTTGAATTGCCGGTCGACCACCATCCGCGGACGCGCGGTACATCGAAATATGGCATCGAGCGGACCTTCAAAGTGGTGCTCGATCTCATCACCGTCAAATTCATCAGCACCTACGCCCACAAACCGAGCTACCTGTTCGGGATGGTCGGGATGGCGCTCATCGCGCTGGCGGTGCTGCTGGTCGGGTATCTCGTGACGATGAAACTCTTGACCGGCGCATCGCTCATCGAGTCGCCGCTCCTGCTCATGTCGACGATGTTCGTGATACTTGGCGTCCAATCGATATTTCTGGGTCTTATCGCCGAACTCCTGATGCGTACCTACCACGAATCACAGGATAAACCGACCTACCGGATCAAGGAAGCGGTCAACCTGACGGAAACCGAATAGGATGTGCGGCATCACCGGGTTCGTCGGAACGGGAACGCGCGACGATATCCGCCGAATGACCGATGCCATACGCCACCGCGGTCCCGACGCCGAGGGGTTCTGGCACGATCCGGCGGCGGGTGTCTATTTCGGGCATCGGCGTCTCTCGATCCTCGATCTCACCGGGGGTTCCCAGCCGATGTCGACCGCCGACGGAAAGCGCACCATTGTCTTCAACGGTGAGATATACAACCATTTGGCTTTGCGCGCTGAAATGGTACGTGAGGGAGCCCTCTTCTCGACCGACCACTCCGACACCGAAGTTCTGCTCCACGGCTATCGTCTTTGGGGAGATGATTTTGTAAATAGACTCAATGGGATGTGGTCATTAGCAATCTATGATCGCGATCGTGGGCGAATATTCCTTTCACGCGACCGGTTTGGCAAAAAACCGCTTTTTTATACCCTGCAAAACGGTATCTTTGCCTTTGCTTCGGAACTCTCGGCGCTCCGGGGACACGGCGCGCTCCATTTCTCGCGCTCCGAGATTGCGCTCAAAAAATACTTCGCCTACGGTTACCTGCCGGCGCCTCACACAGTGTTTACTGAGGTGCGGAAACTGCCGGGGGGACATTCGTTGGTATATGACCTGAAAAGCGGCGAATTGTCGGTGAACAAGTATTGGGATTTCCAGATAGAACCGTATGAGATAGTTCCTGATAATGCCGAGGATATCTGGTGCGAACAGATCCGTGAACGGCTCTCGGCGGCGGTCGAAAGACGGCTCATGTCCGATGTGCCACTGGGAGTGTTCCTGAGCGGCGGGATAGATTCTTCGGCGGTGACCGCCTACGCGGTGAAACATGCCGGTGCCGCACGGATGAAGACCTTCTGCATCGGTTTTACCGAGGCCGATTTCGATGAGTCGCGCTATGCCTCCAAGGTAGCGAAACTGTTCGGGACCGCGCACCGCGAAGAGATACTTTCGATGGAGATGGCGGGCGGTCTGGTCCCCGAACTGTCGCGCCGTCTCGACGAACCGATGGGTGACGCATCGCTCCTGCCGACCTACCTCCTGTCACGCCACACCCGGCGCGAAGTGACCGTGGCGCTCGGCGGCGACGGCGGCGACGAACTCTTCGCCGGGTACGACCCGTTCCGGGCGCTCACGGCGGCTTCCGTATACGATCGTATCATACCAAAACCATTGCATAAAGCTATAACGCTACTTGCGGGCCGCCTACCGGTCTCGCACCGCTACATGAGCATCGATTTTAAGATCAAGCGAACCCTCAGGGGACTCGATTTCGCGCCGCAACTCTGGAACGCGGTCTGGATGTCGACCCTTCTGCCCGAACAGTTGACGCGGCTGTTCGGCACCCCCACCGATGTGGAGGAACTCTACGAGGAGGCGATCGCCTGTTGGGATTCGTGCCGGTCGCCCGATATGGTCGATAAGACATTGGCTTTTTTCACGAAACTCTATCTGCAGGACGACATTCTCGTCAAGGGCGACCGGGCGAGTATGATGGTATCACTCGAGGTCCGTGCCCCCTTCCTCGACATCGAGCTGGTTGATCTGGTGCGTCGCATTCCCGCCCGTTACAAGATACGGAACGGTGTAACGAAATACTTGCTTAAAAAAGCGCTCGAACCGGTGCTTCCCAAAGAGATACTTTACCGGAAAAAGAAAGGATTTGGCGTACCGGTCGGCAAGTGGCTGAAAGAGCGGACTCTCGTGGTAACGCAAGAAGAAATGGCGCGGACCGGGCTCAACATGTCATTCATGAACCGGCTTTATGATGACCATGTCGCGGGGAAGACCGATCACCGCCTCTTCCTGTGGAATCTCAAAGTGCTCGGCAGTTGGTTGGAAGGGTAGATGGAACGGCTCGGTGTGACGACCGATACCGCTAAAGAGTTCGGGAAGTTTCTTGCTGTCGGACTCATCAACACGGCCCTTACCCTGCTCATCATCTTTGTTCTGCTGTGGCTCGGGACGCCGCTCCTGATCGCCAACATCAGCGGCTACGGCGCCGGGTTCGTTAACAGTTTTATCTGGAATCGCCGCTGGACGTTCCGCAGTACCGGCGTATTATGGCGCGAAACCGTTGTCTATTCGGTCGTGTGGCTGAGTTGTTATCTGCTTCAGATGGGAGCGTTACTTCTCTTGTCACGCGGGTTCGGTCTTTCCGATACAATAAGCACTTTTATTGCAATGTTCTTTTTTACCGGTCCGAATTATCTAGGGAATCGATACTTCACCTTCAAAAAGCAGAAGTTGACAGCAGGCGATCTTTAGTTATACTCCCCCCGTTTTTGATAACCGGAGGAACTCATGCGGTATCTCGTCACCTCGGCGCTCCCGTACGCGAACGGCCCGATACATCTCGGCCACATCGCCGGCGCCTATCTTCCCGCCGACATCTATGTCCGCTCGCTACGCAACAATAAACGCGAAGTGCTCTACATCTGCGGCACCGACGAACACGGCGTCCCGATCACCATCAACGCCGAACAGAACGGCAAAACGCCGACCCAAGTGGTGGCCGAGAACCACAAAATAATAGAGGACGCCTTCCGCCGTCTCGAGATGAGTTTCGACATCTTCTCGGGGACCAGCACCTGCCCCGACCACGCGAAACTGTCGCAGGATTTCTTCCTGACGCTCCAGAAGAACGGCTTCATCTCGGAACGCGATGTCGACCAGTTCTACTGCGACCACGACGCGATGTTCCTCCCCGACCGCTATGTCGAAGGTGTCTGTCCCCACTGTGGCAAAGGGGCGCGCGGCGACCAGTGCGACTACTGCGGTAACGCCCTCAATTCGCTCGATCTCAAAGAACCCAAGTGCAAGATATGCAGCAAGACGCCGGTGGTGAAAAGTTCGCGCCACTGGTTCCTTGATCTCGATAAGTTCCAGAAAGATCTCGATATCTGGCTCAAAGGGAAACCGCACTGGAAGGCCAATGTCAAGGCGTTCTGCGAACAGTGGTTCCAGCGCGGACTCGAACCGCGCGGCATCACCCGCGACATCTCGTGGGGCGTTCCGGTGCCCATCGACGGCGCGACCGGCAAGGTGCTTTATGTCTGGTTTGACGCCCCGATCGGGTACATCTCGTTCACCATCGAACTGTTCCGAAAGCTCGGTCGGACCGAGGATTGGAAGAAATGGTGGCAGGGGGGAAAGGATGTCAAACTGGTCCATTTCATAGGCAAGGACAACATCGTGTTCCACGCCATCATCTGGCCCGCGATGCTGATGGGGCAGAAAGCGGACTGGAAACTGCCCGACGAGATACCGGCCAACGAGTTCCTGAACCTCGAAGGGGACAAGTTCTCCACCTCGAAGAACTACGCCATCTGGGTCCACGAATTCCTGAACGATTTCAGCGCCGACAGCATCCGCTACTACCTCGCGCAGATCGCTCCCGAGGCGAAGGACGCCGACTTCTCGCTGAAGGGTTTTCAGACCGCCAACAACTCCGAACTCGCCGACATCTACGGCAACTTCGTCAACCGCGTCCTGTCGTTCACCCGCAAGTTCTTCGACGGTACGCTCGGCGGTGAGGTGACCTTCACCGACGCCGAGACACAGCTCTGGGTCGAGGCGAAGAAAGAGGCCGATACCATTAAGGAATGTTACGACACCTACAAGGTGCGCGACGCGGTCTTCCACCTGATGGAACTGGGCCGCATCGCCAACAAATATGTCGATACGAGCGCCCCGTGGTCACTGCGCAAGACCGACGAGAAACGGTGCAAGGCGGTGCTGCTGACCTGCCTCAACCTCATCGACACCCTCGCGACCGCCTTCGAGCCGATCACTCCCGAGGCGTCGCGCAAGGTGAAGAAGATGCTCAACATGCCCGAGACCTTCGATTTCGATACCCTCTGCACTCAGCCGATGAAGCCGGGACACACCATCGGCGAACCGGTCGTCCTCTACCCGAAGATCGAGGATGCGGCGATAGCGGTCTGGCGCGACAAATTGGGCTTAAAATCATAAAGTAAAAGGAGTTGACGATGATCGCGAACATCAGGAAAGACCTCTTCGAAGCGAAAAAGGCGCACGATCTGGTGAAGTCGAATCTCCTCTCGACCCTGCTGGGCGAGGCGATGGCGGTCGGCAAGAACGCCGGCAACCGTGAAACGACCCCCGAAGAGGTGATGCAGATCATTCGCAAGTTCATGAAGAATATCGACGAGACGATCGCCATCCTTTCCGGCGAAGGGAAACCGGTCGATAAAGAGAAGACCGAAAAGGCGATACTCGAAGGGTATCTGCCCAAACAGTTGACGGCCGAGGAACTGGCCGCCGCGATAGATGCCATCGTCGCGACCCTTCCCGAAAAGTCGCCCAAGGCGATGGGGCAGGTGATGGCGAAACTCAAGGAACTCTATGTCGGCCGCTACGACGGCAAGACGGCGAACCAGCTGGTGAAGGATAAATTGGCGCCGGTTCCCCCGGCGAACCCCGCCTGACTTAATCGGTTATCGGCTGGAAGCCCTCTCCCATCACCTCGTGTGACTCGAACACCGTGATGAAGGCGTGCGGGTCGATCTTCTTGATGAAATCGTGCAACAGCATGAAATCGCGCCGTGATACGGCGGTGAAGATGATCTTTTTCTCCTTTTCCTCGTACATCCCCTGCCCGTAGAAATAGGTACCGCCGCGGCCGATGCCGGTGAGCAGTTTCTGCCGGATATCCTCGTGCTTGTCGGAGATGATGAAAACCCCCTTGCTGTAATGCTGGCCCATGAGGATACTGTCGAGCACCCGGCCGGTGATGAAGATGGTGATGAGGGCGTAGGCGGCGAGCGACACATCCTTGAAGGCGATGACGCCGACCGACACGATGCACGAATCGATGACTATCAGCAGTTTGCCGACGGGGATACGGCTGTATTTATTCGCTATCTGCGCGATGATGTCGCTGCCGCCGGTCGTCGCGCCGGCGCGGAAGATGAGGGCGAGCCCGATGCCGATAAGAACGCCCGATACGACACTGCCGAGCATGATGTCGGTGGTCAGCGCCTTGCCGCCGCCGAAATGCGAAAGGGTGTCGATGAAGAAGGAGGTCGCGACGGTGCCGAGGAATGTCTTTACCCCGAAGCGCGGACCCAAGATGTAGATACCGGCGATGAAGAGCGGGATGTTGAAGATGAGGGCGGTGCTGCCGGTCGGCAGGCCGAAGAGATGGTGGATGACGATGGAGATGCCGAAGACGCCGCCGGGGACGATCTTCATCGGATCGGCGAAGAAAGCGTACCCGGCCGCCATGATGAGGGCGCCCAGCACTATCTGGCCGTAATTCATGAACCATTCACGCGAGAAGAGCTTTTCTTTCATCAGGAACGACATATCTTTCTCCTTTGCTAAAGTACGAAGGACACTACGGTTGTATGCGGGAAACGGGGGAAGTCAAGGAACCCCTTCGGTCATTTGGTCATTCAGAATTTTCATAGTTTTAATTAATTGTAATATATGGTACTTTCAAGCATTTATGAAAATTCGAGGTCAACAGTTGAATTTTCAAAAAAAGTAAGTATTATAAAGAAGACCAATAGGTTGGAGAACAACATGCTGACAAGAGTAAAAGACCTTCAACGATTAAAAGATCTGATGCGCCAATTCCCCGTCACCGCTATTCTCGGTGCACGGCAATGCGGCAAAACGACCCTTTCGCGGCAGGTGGACGGTGCGCACTATTTCGATCTGGAAAATCCGCGTGATCTGGCACGGCTCGATAATCCGCAAACAGTGTTGGAAACGCTCGAAGGACTCATCGTCATTGACGAGATACAGAGACGCCCCGACCTCTTTCCGCTCTTGCGCCATCTGGTCGATACCCGGCAGCAGCAACGATATCTGATACTCGGCAGCGCCTCGCGAGATCTGGTCGTGCGGAGTTCCGAATCGCTCGCGGGAAGGATCGGTTACCACTATCTCGACGGTTTTTCCTTGGCCGATGTCGGCGGGGAGTTTTGGCGCGCGCTCCTGTTGCGGGGTGGCTATCCGCGCTCCTATCTCGCCGAGAACGATGACCGGTCGCTCGAATGGCGCAACCAGTACATCACCACCTTTCTGGAACGGGATATCCCGCAACTCGGTATCGCCATCCCGGCACCTACGCTACGCCGATTCTGGATGATGCTTTCCCACTATCACGGGCAAACGATGAATTACAGCGAGCTGGCCCGTTCGTTTGGGATATCCGACGCGACGGTCAGGCGCTATCTCGACATCCTCGTGGGAACCTTCATGGTGCGCCTGCTCATGCCGTGGCATACCAATACCTCAAAGCGGCTGGTCAAGGCGCCGAAACTCTATCTCCGCGACAGCGGGATATTTCATGCTCTTCAGTCCATCGGCACCGAGGCGGAATTGTTCGGTCATCCGAAGCTCGGTGCATCATGGGAGGGCTTTGCTCTCGAACAGACGGTACGGGCGCTCGACAAGAGCGACGGCGAGATATTCTTCTGGGCGGTCCACGGCGGCGCCGAGGTTGATCTGTTCTGGCAGAGCGGCGGGAGGAACTACGGCGCCGAATGTAAATTCATGGATGCGCCGGTGCTGACACGCTCGATGCAGACGGCGGTCAAGGAACTTTCTCTGGAACGGCTGTATGTGATATATCCGGGTTCGCAGCGGTATGTCCTGCATGAACGGATCGAGGTCCTGCCGGTGAGCGTGGTGTGGGAAGAACTTGCAAAGAAATGATATCGGGCGATACTGGGAGAGGGCTTTTCGTAACGGAGTTGGACATGGATGACGGCATCATCAAGGAAGCGCTGGACGGCGATTATCTCGAACTGCAGACAAGCGAACGGGCGGTGCTCAAGGCGGCGGCGGTGATATTTCAGGGGTTCATCGTGGCGGGAAAGGTAACGCCGGAGACCGAGAAGGAATTGCTCGAACAGGCGGTCGACTACGCGATACGGCTCGCCTACATCGTCGACAGCCGCGTCCAATCCGAAGGGGAGACCAATCTCAAGAAATCGGGCGGATAATGCCTCAAAATTACTCCGGCAACAAGATACCCAGCAGCTCTTCGAGGCGGGCGACCGCCGCCGCTATCTGATCGATGCGTCCGGTCTGCGTCGCCAGCTTCACCGACCGCCGCTTGGGCACCATGCTTTGCGATTCAACTTTCCGGTAACTTTTGAGTTTCGGCGGGATGAGCGACAGCCGGTGCTCCGCCGCCGCGAGATAGAACCCCGCGAGCCACTTTTCCGCCTGAGTCGAATCGCCCTCGGCGAGTTGCGCCGCCACCAGCCGCAATTCATCGCCCGGATCGTCGGCCGGCGCGGTCACCTCCGAAAGTTCAAACGTAAAGGCGCGCCGCAGGGCATACAGCGCCGCGACCAAATGTACCTGAATAGCCTGCTCTTCAGCGCTCTCGGGGCCGAACTGCGCGAGCCGTCCCGCCGCCGTCGCGATGCGTCCGCCGAGTTCTTCGGCGTTGGTCTGCGTAGCGATGTTCACCATGAATGAAGTGTTCTCCCGTTGAGTTTCAACGCGCCATTCTATCGAAAGGAGAAACTAAAGTCAAATGGGGGAAAGACGAGACCGGGCGGTCAGTCCTCGAAGTGTTTTTTCGCCGTTTCGACGAGTGTTATGAACTCGGCGATCGCCCCTTCGGCGTCGGCCGGGAGCGCCGCTTTGGCGAGTTTCAGCAGTTCGTCGATGTCGCGGGTCGGCAGATACTGCGAATGACGCAGGAGCATCGAGAATTCGGTCACGCCCGCCGCGAAGAGGAACTTGAGCGACGGCAAAATCCGGCTGATGTCGTCCGCTTCTAAAGGATATTCGAGTAGCTCGCTCGTGTCGGCATCGGGTTCTTTATAGCGGATGCGGACATTGACGAAGGTGTCGCCGGTGACTGGCGCCTCGTCGATGACGGTGTCGTCATCGCTCATTTCGGTGTCGGTGTCGGGCTCTTCGACGGTGCCGGGGAGCGGTTCTGGCACGGCCTCGGCGCTGTCGGCCGGGATGATCTCGTAGAAGGCGGTGACCGACAGACCGGCACCGAGTTCCCCCGCGTCGACCAGATCGTTATTGAAATCGCCGTTGTCCAGCACGCGGTTCTCGTAGCCGACGAGGCGGTAGGCCTTGACCTTGTTCTTGTTGAAAGCGACCTGCAGTTTCACATCCTTGGCGATGGTCAGGAGCGACCCCGACAGGCCGTTGAGGAAGGCGCGGCGCGCCTCGTCGGGTCCGTCGATGTAAAAATAGATGCCGTTGCCGTTGTCGGCCAACTGTTCCAACTGTTCGTCGCGATAGTTGCCGCCGTCCCACGCCTCGCCGAAGCCGTAGACGCTCAGGAATACGCCGGTGTCGCGCTTTTGAGCGATGAAATCAACCAGTTCGTTCTGATCGGTGATGCCGACATTGAAGTCGCCGTCGGTCGCGAGGATGACGCGGTTATTGCCGTCGACGAGGAAGTTCTCGGTCGCCACCTCATAGGCGAGCTGAATACCGCCCGATCCGTTGGTCGAACCGCCCCCTTCGAGGTTGTCGATCGCGGCGTAGATGGTCTCTTTATCGCTGCCGGGTGTCGAATCGAGAACAAGCGCCTCGTTGCCGGCGTAGCTAACGATGGCGACGCGGTCGATGTCGCGCATCTGTGAAGCCATCATCCGGAAGGCTTTTTTGAGAAGCGGCAACTTGTTGGCCGACATGGTCATCGAGCCCGAAACGTCGATGAGGAATACGAGATTGGCCGGCGGCTGGTCGGCCAGCGCCACCTCCTGCCCCTGCACCCCGAGCATCATCAGTTTGTGTTTTGGATTCCACGGACAGGTGGCCAGTTCGGTGTAAAGGCGGAACGGGAGGTCGCCTTCGGGTAGTTTATAGCGCATATGGAAGTAATTGATCATTTCCTCGATGCGGACCGATTCGGCGGGGGGCAGTTCGCCATTCTTGAGATAGCCGCGCACCAGCGAATAGGAGCCGGTGTCGACATCGATCGAGAAGGTGGAGCGGTCGATCGTCGCGGTCTCGAAGTACGGGTTCTCGAGGATCGGGTCGGTCGTAGCCATCTTCACGCGGCGCGTCTCCTCATCGGTCAGGAGTGTATCGTCGTCGGAGATAAGGATATCCTCCTCGACCACCATTTCGTCGGGATACCAGTTCTCGTCCGATACGGTTTCGTCGACCATCGGTTGCGAAGAATCGGCGGCGGTGGCGTTGTCGGTATAGGTACCGTCGCCGGGAGACTCGTCCTCGGCTGGGTCGCCGCCGGTGTTGATATCTTCCTTTTCCTCTTCGGCGGCGCGCGACGCATCGCTGTTCTTGTAGCCGATCTGTTCGTCGCCGTAGTTGTCGAGTGTTTTATCGCTCTTGGGGACCCCGGTCCCGTTGGGATCGGCCTTTGCGCCACAAGCGGCGACAAAAAGCAAAAAAATGAAAAGAGCTAGCAATTTCATGATGTTCATGGCATTCTCCATTCACCCTGTTGGTCAGCAAACCGGTGATATGGTGTCTTGCCGAAGGTTTTTTTATTGAACGGTGTTGAAAAAGTGTCTGTCGTTCCTAGTGGGCGGCGGTGGGACCGGTCTTGTCTTCCATGTGTTTCTTGTAGATGCCGTGCAGGAGGAGCAGGCCGATGGGGGTGACTATCGCCATGCCGCCGATCCAGACCCAGACCATGTAGTGTTGGGAAAGATCGCCCACCACCTGCACCGCCTTCCCGGCGGCGTCGAGCACCTTCGCTCCGGTCGCCGGATCGATCTTGTCGACCATCGGGGTGTAGGCGTTGACGAGCATTCCCGACATCGGGCCGACGACGAATTTGGCGAGGAAGAACGGCAGGACCGCCAGCGCGATGTAGGTCCCCTCTTTCCCCTTGGGCGCTATCTCGGCGGTGAACTGCATGAGCCGCGGCGACCAGATCGCCTCGCCGATGGTGAAGACGGTGAAAAAGACGATGAGCGACCAGTATTCGGGTACCGGCGGGTTGGCAAGGAGCGTCGGCATATCGGGCGCCATCGCGAGCCACTTGATGAAGACGATCTCGCCGAGCACCGAATCGGTGAGCCCCGAGAAATAGGCGCCGGGGATGACGGCGATGAAACAGGAGAGGGCCGAGATGGTCGAGCCGACCACCAGCATCGTGAAGGAGCGCCATTTTTTCGTTATCGCGGCGAACAGCGGGACGAGGAAGATGATGAGCGCCGGGTTGAGGACGCCGTAGATGTTGCCGATCTTCGCCCCTTCGCCCAGCACGCGGATGCCGTACTTCGGGAAGGTGTAGTGGAGGTGGAAGAAGATGAACCGGACAAAGAGCGTCACGGTGAGGATGAGGATGAATATCCAGAAATAGTTCTCCGAAACGGCGCTTTTTATGCGGCCGTACATGGTGAGGAAGGCGCTCTTTATCGCGGCGAGCCCCGATCCGTGGTCCTGCACGGGCTTGACGACTATCTTAGAACTCTTCTTGCCCTGTTCGTCGGTCTCCTCCTCCACCTCGATGCCGTCGCGGATGAAGAATATGCAGGCGGCGCTCAGGGCGGTGAGGATGAACGCCGTTACGAAGAGGAGCTGATAGGTCGAAAAGTGCATGCCCAAGAGCGTCGCGCCGAAGTTCTCGTTGATGATCTTGCCGGTGGCGTCGCGTTCGACGAACACCGTGCGGAAGTAGTCGATCATCCAGCCGCCGATGGCGTAGGCGGCGTTCATGATGACATAGAACAGACCGAAACCGAGCGTCGCACCCTCTTTGGTCGTGAAGCGTTTTATCGATACCGACACTACCGGCGCCACCATCGCGAAGCCGATGGCGAAGGGGACGAACCCGACGAAGAATATCAGCACCGGATGGGTGACGAAGGTCATGAAGAACCGGGCGAAGACGAGGAAGATAACGCTGAAGATGAGGGTCCGCTTGATGCCGATGGTGTCGACCAGCGCCCCCGATACCATCCCGACCAGCGACAGCAGTATCGACCACGCCATGATATAACTGCCGGCGGCGATATCGCCCAGCCCGCATTCCTTGGAAAGCCACAGGATGAGGATGGGGTTCATCGCGGCGTAGGCGACATACTGGATGATCTTGTAGGTGAACAGCACCCACATGTCGCGCGGCGAATCCTTAAGTCCTTTCGCGTAGCTCCACACGATGTAGAAAAAGGCGATGGCGAGGCCGACCATGGTCACATACACGATGATGTCGGCGGTCCGTAGCGTCGATTCAACAGCGTTCATGCACGACTCCCGTCAGATAAAAGTGTCGCTGGAAGATACCGGCCCGAGCGGGCCGAGTAAAGTTTTTTCTTCAGTGACCCGCGGCGGCGGCGTGATCCTCTCGCTTCTGGAAGAGTCCCTTCATGAGCAGCAGGCCGATGGGGGTGATGATCGCCATACCGCCGATCCACACCCAGACCATCGGATGGTCGGGATAGGAGGCGGCGATCTCTTTGTTCGGGCCGACCGGGACATAGGCGTTGAGGAGCAGTCCCGACATCGGACCGGCAATAAGTTTCGCAAGGAAGAACGGCAGGATCGCGAGGGCGAGGTAGGTGCCTTCCTTTCCCTTGGGCGCTATCTCGGCGGTGAACTGCATCAGTTTCGGCGACCAGATCGCCTCGCCGATGGTGAACACGAGGATGAAGAGGATCAGCGGCCAGTAATCGGGGGTCGGCGGGTTGGCGCGCAGCGCCTCGACCGTCGGGAAATTGCCGAGCAGACGGACGAAGATAAGTTCGCCGAGCACCGTGTCGGTGACCCATTCAAGCGACTTGCCGGGGATGAGGACGATGAAACAGGAACAGGCCGACACGATCGAGCCCACCACCAGCAGTTTGTACGATTCCATCTTCTTGGTGATGAGCGCCGCCAGCGGCACGAGGAAGATGATGAGGACCGGGTTGAGAACGCCGTAGATGGCGCCGATCTTCGCATCGAGCCCGAGGACCCGCAGGCCGTATTTCGGGAAGGTGTAGTGGAACTGGAAGAAGACCATCCGGACGAAGATGGTCAGGCCGATGATGGAGATGAATATCCAGAAGTACTTCTCCGAAACGACCGACTTGAGCATCTGGGCCGTTTTGACCGCGGCGCTCTTGATGGCGGCAAGACCGGAGCCGTGATCGATGAGCGGCTTGACCACAACATCGCCCTTTTCGTCCAATTCGACGCCGGGACGGATGAAGAATAGGAGCGCGACGCTCGCAACGGTCATGATGAGGACAAAGAGATAGAGCATCTGATAGGTCGACAGGTGGTAGCCGAAAACCAGCGTGCCGGCGTTGTCGTTGATGATCTTGCCCGCTTCGTCTTTGAGTATGTAGGCGGCGCGGACCTTATCGAAAAAGATGCCGCCGACGGCGTAGGCGGCGTTCATGATGACATAAAAGAGCCCGAAGCCGAGCGCTGCGCTCTCCTTGGTGGTGAAGCGCTTGATGGCGACCGATATGACCGGCGAGACGATCGCGAACCCGATCGCGAAGGGGATGAAGCCGACGATGAAGACCAGCGTCGGATCGGTGATGAAAGTGAGCGACACGCGGGCGATGATGAGGAAGGTGACGCTGAAGAAGAGGGTACGCTTGATGCCGATGGTATCGACCAGCGCCCCCGCCACCATCCCGACCATCGACAGCAGTATCGACCAGACGGTTATATAGGTTCCCGCCGCAACATCGCCCAGCCCGCAGTCGGCCGAAAGCCAGAGCGTCAGCGAATAGTTCTGCGACGAATAGGCGATGTAGGTGACCACCAGATAGGCGAACAATATCCACATGTCGCGTGGCGATTGCTTGAGACCTTTCAGGTAGTTCCAGATGATGGCGACGAAGATGATACCGAAACCGGTACCGCCAAAATAGACAATCATGTCCGCAAGACTCATGAAATCCCTCCAAGAGAGTAAAAAGTCGCTGAAGTATATCGAACTTTCCCCCGCTGGCAAATTATTTATCAAATTGCTTTTTGTGGGAAGTTCCGCTAGGCTCGGGAACATGAATGTGCCGCTGTGGCTTTACTATGCATTGAAAAGAAGCGTTGTCGACCGGCCGTTCCTTGCCGAGGTCGACATCACCGAACAGTGCAACCTGCGCTGTCCTCACTGTTATCATTTCGCCGGTAAAGAGGTGGCGCAGGAAAATGAGCCGTCGATCGACGAATGGAAAAAAAGATTCGGAGAATTATACGACCGCGGGGTACGGGGAGTGATGTTGATGGGGGGCGAACCACTTTTGCGGCCCGAGGTGGTGCTGCTTGCCGACCGGATATTCCCCTTCGTCGAGATGATAACCAACGGAACGCAACCGCTTCCCGAAAAGGAAAGCTATCGCCACCGGATATTCGTCTCGCTCGACGGTACTGAAGCGACCCACGACGCGATCCGCGGTGCCGGAATATTTCAACAGGTAGTAACGCGGGTGACCGGCGACCGGCGGGTCGTTTTCAACATGACACTCATGGAGCACAACTATCGGGAACTCGAATATGTGGTCAACCTTGCCGACGATATCGGCATCTCGGGGGTCGTCTGCAATCTGTACACCACGCTACAGGATCGCGGCGGATCGATATCGCGGGAACTGCGCAAAAAGATGACCGACGAACTGCGCCGGGTAAGGAGACTGAAGCCGGGGATATTGCAGATAACCGAGGCGGGGATCGACTGGTTCGAACAGGGCGACCACCGCGACGCCTGCTACTGGCGGGAACAGGTACTTCACTTCGATATCAATTGGAAGCCGCGTTATTGTTTCGCCGACGCCGACTGTGCACACTGTGGCTGTTTCTCGGGGGCGATGGGAAAACCGTTCCGTTCCTTCAAACATTTCATGGGATTAGTGGGCATCGCGCTTCGCAAACGCTAAAAAAATTCTCCTTGACATCTTGAAAACGAAAGGGTATAAAGGAAACGCATTTTGAGTTTTAAGTTTCCTTCGTTTTGGAGGTTCTCATGGCGGAAGATACCCGCGAACTGGTGGTCGCCGAGGCGAAAAGGCTCTTTTACCAATACGGGTTCCGGCGCATCACGATGGACGAGATCGCCGCGAACCTGCGGATGAGCAAGAAAACGCTGTACGCGCTGTTCCCGTCGAAGGAGGAGTTGGTGCGAGCGGTCATCCTCACCATCATGGCGCCGAAAATGGCGCGAATGAAGGGACTCATGCAGGGGTCGGGCACCGTCGCCGAGTTCTTCGGCGGGGTCGTCGAGGTTTTTCACGCGCTTGGCCGCGAGGTTTCGGAGCCGATGATGCTCGATATGAAGATGTCGCCCGATATATGGAAAGAGATAGAGGAGCGGCGGCTCGAAACACTCTCGCACATCGGAGAGGTGATCGAGCGCGGTAAAAAGACCGGCGAGGTGCGGGCAGACCTCAATGTCGATCTCTTCCTGCGGGTGTTCATGCTGGTCATCAACCGCATCGGCAACCCGACGATGATGCTTGAACTCAACATGAAGCCGTCGGAACTCGCCGGACAGCTCTTCGGAATATTCTTCCACGGCATCGTGCCGGCCGACCGGCGGGCAGGAGGTGTCTCATGAAAAAGATATTCCTTTTCGTCGTGTTCCTGTTCATTGCCGCCTGCAACGGCAAGGAGAATGTGAACGAGATTGTGCTGACCGGTTCGGTCGAGAGCGACACGGTGCGTATCTCTCCGCTGGTCGCCGGACGGCTGACCGAGATGAACGCGGTCGAAGGGATGACGGTGAAGAAGGGGGCGGTCGTCGCCCGGCTGGACACCGCCGATCTTGAACTGCAGTTGAAACAGGCCGACACCGGCGTGCGGGCCGCCTCAGCGCGACTGGCGCTCGTCAAAAAAGGGGCGCGCAGCGAAGACCTCGCGACCGCCAAGGAGTTGGTCAATCAGGCCGAGATCGCGGCCGAGAAATTCGAGCGCGAGTATCAGCGGCTGTCGCGGCTCAAGGAGGCGGGATCGGTCACCGAGAAGGATCTCGACGACATGATGACCCAGCGCGACCGAGCGAAAAGTCAGGTGGAACAGGCAAAAAAACAGTATGAAAAGGCGCAGAACGGCGCGCAGAAAGAGGAGATCGACGCGGCGGTCGCCGCCTACGATCAGGCGCGCTCGGCCATCGATATACTAAAGAAGAAGATCGCCGACTGCACCGTCTATGCGCCGCGCGACGGGACGGTGCTCCACCGGCTCGCCGAACCGGGCGAGGTGGCATCTCCGGGGAGTACGCTGGCCATCATCTCCGACCTGTCGACGGTCAAGATAACGGCCTTCGTGCCGGAACGCGATCTGGGGCTGGTGAAGCTCGGCCTGCAGGCATCCGTGCGTGTCGATTCGTTTCCCGACAAACCGCTCACCGCGAAGGTGTCGCGCATCGCCGATGTCGCCGAATTCACGCCCAAAACGATACAGACCAAGGAAGAGCGGGTCAAAACGGTCTACCGGATCGAACTGACCGCCGACAACACGGAAGGGATCTTTAAGCCGGGGATGCCGGTGGATGTGGTGTTTGAGCGTGAGAAGTGAACGGTGAGCGGTGAACAGAATAGTAGGGGCGCCCCAACGGGACGCCCTGTTGAGCTATGACAGCAGAGGTCCTTATCGCCACCGACCTTCGCTTCTCCTTCGGCAAGGTCACGGCGCTCGCGGGGGTCGATCTGACGGTCGAAAAGGGTGAGATCTTCGGCATCGTCGGCCCCGACGGCGCCGGGAAGACGACGCTCATCCGTATCTTCTGCGGCCTGCTGCCGCCCGCCGCCGGGTCGTGCCGCGTCCTCGGGTTCGACACGGTGAAGGAGAAGATGGCACTCATCCGCAAGATCGGCTATCTCTCGCAGCGTTTCTCGCTCTACGGCGATCTCACGGTGTCGGAAAATATCGATTTCTTCGCCGAGATACACGGCGTGAAAGGCTATGCGGCGCGCAAGAAAGAACTGCTCGACTACATGGACCTCGAACGGTTCGCGCAAGCCGGCATCGCGGTGTCGGCGCAGGCC